>Ga0335074_10000273_pt1 | contig 78424 bp, 65 predicted proteins | sample Lox_Sample_23_FD_206715 | JGI IMG/M metagenome (GOLD analysis project Ga0335074, IMG submission 206715) | Soil microbial communities from Loxahatchee National Wildlife Refuge, Florida, United States - Lox_Sample_2.3 | ecosystem: Environmental > Terrestrial > Soil > Wetlands | place: USA...
TGTCCGAGTTCGCCCCCCGGGCCAAGTTCATCCACATCGACATCGACCCGGCGGAGATCTCAAAGAACGTGCCCGCCCACATCCCCATCGTGGGTGACGCCAAGAACATCATTCCGCGGCTCACCGCCGAATATCGGGCCTTGGCCGCCGACCCCAGCCGACTCGAGGAGTGGTGGCAGCGGATCAGCGCCTGGCGCGAGCGCCATCCCCTGCGCTACGAGGACTCGACGGACACCGAGATCAAGCCCCAGTACATGATCGAGGCGCTGTACGAGGCGACCGGGGGCGACGCGATCGTCACCAGCGACGTGGGTCAGCACCAGATGTGGAGCGCGCAGTACTTCCACTTCGCCAAGCCCCGCCGCTGGATCAACTCCGGTGGCCTGGGAACGATGGGCTTCGGGCTCCCGGCGGCCATGGGAGCCAAGGTCGGCTGCCCGGATCAGACCGTTGTCTGCATCGCGGGGGACGGATCGGTGCAAATGAACATGCAGGAGCTCTCGACCTGTGCTCAGGAGGGGATCGGGATCAAGGTGTTCGTGATGAACAACGGCTATCTGGGCATGGTCCGGCAATGGCAGGAGCTCTTCTGGGACAAGCGCTACAGCCAGGTCGAGATGGGGGAGTGGCCCGACTTCGTCAAGCTGGCCGAGGCCCACGGCGCCACCGGAATCCGGCTCAGCGACAAGAGCACGCTCGTCTCGGACATGCAGGAGGCGCTCGCCGTCGAGGGCCCCGTGCTCGTCGACGTGCGCGTGACCCGCGAGGAGAACACCTACCCGATGATCCCTGCCGGGCAGCCGGCACGGAACATGGTGGGCTAATCATGGGTGAGCCGGCAACCAAGGACGTCCTCTCGCTCGATGAACTCGAGGCCGCGGTCGGCGTGCGGACCGGCCGCAAGCACACGCTCTCGATCCTGGTCGAGAACAAGCCGGGTGTCCTGACCCGGATCGCTGGCCTGTTCGCGCGGCGGGGCTTCAACATCGACACGCTGGCCGTCGGCCCCACCGAGGACGAGCGGGTGTCTCGCATCACGCTCACGCTGGACGGTGCCGTCCACCCGATCGATCAGGTGACCAAGCAGCTGCACAAGCTGGTCAATGTCCTGAAGATCCGGGATCTGGAGCCTGAGGAGACGCTCAGCCGTGAACTGGCGCTGTTCAAGATCTCCGCCGACGGCGCGGCGCGCACCGAGGTCATGCAGATCTGCGACATCTTCCGGGCCAAGATCGTCGATGTGACGCGGCGCTCGGTGATCGCCGAGATCACCGGGACGTGTGACAAGGTCGACGCATTCGAGAAGCTGGTCCGGCCCTTCGGATTGATCGAGATGGCCCGGACGGGCGAGATCGCGATCAGTCGTGGACGCAGCGAGACCTAGCGCAGCGCACGTAGGCGCGAGCGCGACCCGGCGGGGGCCGGTTCGCCGATGGCTGGACCCGGGCACCGAGGAGCGTCTGCGCGAGCGAATCGCGACCGCGCTCCGGCGCGCCCGGCGCGGTGGCGCGCCGGTCATCGCCAGCGTCAGCGCCCGGATCGATCCGGTCGACCCAAGCGCCGTGGTCATCGCCTCGAAGGCTCCCGGCGAGGATTGGTTCTGCTTCGAGCAGCCCGAGCGCCATGGCTGGGCACTGGCCGCTCTGGGGTGCACGCGGCGCTTCGAGGCCGCCGGCGAGGAGCGCTTTTCGCAGGTGGCCCGGCGCTGGCAAGCCACCGCGTCGGCGGCCGCCGCCGATCCCGCGGACGGCCCTCCCGGCGCCGGGCTCGTCGCCCTGGGGGGGTTTGCCTTTGCGCCGCACGGCGGGGCGGCGGCGCACTGGGACCGCTTTGCCTCCGCCTCGCTGATCCTGCCCGAGATCTCCCTGTGCCGTCACGCCGGTGAGTCCTGGCTGACGCTCAATCTCGAGGTCGGGCCGGATGACACCGAGCCGGACGTGAGCGAGCGCGCCCGCGGTCGGCTCGACCGCGTCCGGGAGGTGCCGCTGCCGCTGCTCGACCCAGCCCCGACCGGGGTCTACCGGGTCCAGAGCGCGATGCCTCCCGCCCACTACGAGGCGGCCGTTGCTCGCGCCGTACAGCGGATTCGGGCCGGCGAGTTGGAAAAGGTGGTCCTGGCCCGAGAGGTCGACGTGCACGGCCCGGCCGACCATGACCCCGGGGCCATCCTTGACCTGCTACGTCAGGAATTCCCCGCCTGCTATGTGTTCGCGGTCGGACGAGGCGAGGCGAGCTTCATCGCCGCCAGTCCGGAGCTGCTGGTACGCCGAGAGGGTCAGCGCGCCAGCACCGTGGCGCTGGCTGGCTCGATCGGGCGCAGCGCCGACCCCGCCGTCGACGACCACTTGGGCGAGCGGCTCCTGCAGAGCGAGAAGGACCGCGAAGAGAACGCGATCGTGGCCCGGCGGATAGCGCGGACACTCCGGCCCCACGCGGTCTGGGTCACCGCCGCGGCCGAGCCGGTCCTGGTCCGAGTGGCGAACATCCAGCACCTCGCGATGCCGATCCGGGCCCAGCTGGCCCGAGCCATGCCGGTGGTCGAGCTGGCCGGGGCGCTGCATCCGACTCCCGCCGTGGGCGGCGAACCGCGGGCAGAGGCGACGGCGATGATCCCGGCCCTCGAGGGCTTTGACCGTGGTTGGTATGCCGGGCCGGTGGGCTGGACCGACGCCTCCGGGGACGGGGAATTCTGCGTGGCGCTGCGCTGCGCCCTGCTCCGGGGACGCCGGGCCCGGCTGTATGCGGGATGCGGGATCGTCCGGGACTCCGACCCGGCGGCCGAACTGGCCGAGACCGAGGTGAAGCTGGGGGCCCTGCTTCCCGCGCTTGCCGGTTAGGGCCGGCGTCTAGCCGACCCGGAAGGAGCGCGTCAGGGTGCGGGCGCCGCCTCGTACGCGAAGACGGTAGGACCCCGAGCTGAGCTTGCGATAGGTCGTGCGCGCGCCACAGCGGCGGAAGCGACCTCCGCGCGCCCGGCCGATGAGGCGGGTCAGGGCGCACCTCAGGCGAAGTCCGCTCAGGGCCGCCACACGCAGGATGAGCGAGTGCCCTCGCACCCGGAGCAGCGCGATCCTGAATGGCGCGCGGGCGATCCGGGCCGGCGAAGCCTCGGATGCGGAGACGCTTGGGGGAGGGGCTCCCGCCCCAGCGGCCACGGCCTGGCTCCACGTATACAGGTAGGCCGGGTGGTAGGCCGTCCCGCCTTGGACGATCAGCATCGCGTAGCCAGGCGCGCCACCAGAACCGACCCCGGCAGCGGCGCCCATAGCGAGCGCACCCGTCCCGGTGAACGGCCACAGGATGTTGTGACGGTGCGCCCAGCAGCCGCTCGCGGAGGCCGTGACGCAGTCGAGGTTGCCTGCACCGGGACCATCGTCATACATCCAGGCCTCGTAGGCCAGCGGCATGTCCGCGTAGCCGCTGGCCCAGTTCGAGGTCAGCGTGATGAGGCCGGGGATCGTGGCCGTGGGATCACGATCGAGTCGCACGCCCCCGGCGGCGGCGGCATCGAGGTCGGCCGTCAGTCCGGTGACGGGCTCCAGTCCGTAGTGGAGCCGGTCGAGGTCGGTCAGCACGAGCGTCTGCTCGGCCGGGGTGAGAGCGGCGAAGTCGCTCGGCAGCCGGTAGGCGGGTTGTCCCAGTCGCGCCCGGGCTCGGTCAAGCACGGTGATGGCCGAAGCGAGGCAGGACGCCGCCGTGGAGCAGGAGGGCGGCGGAGCGAAGTTCGACGCCGGGTCCGGGGGCAGGCCCCCGGCCGCGCTCGAAGAACCCGCGGTGGCGATCACGAGAACCACGGCGCAGGCCACGGCGAGCCGTAGCTTCGGCATTGCTCCCTCCCTGCTCTGGGTCGGCGAATGTGCTCTGAAGGGGCCGGCCGGCTCGCCTATACACCTAATTCCTGTTAACTAGGAATCCGAAACACCGAGGTCGCCGATCAGCCGGTCGGCGGTTGCTTCTCAACCCGCGGCCGGGCCGGAAGCGCGCCACCCGGCACGCCGACGTGATGCGCGCTGCGCCGAGAGCTCAGCGGCGGCGGGCCAGCGCCCGGGGCCGCCCGGAGCGCAGCGCGATGATCGCTCCGGCGATCAGCACGCAGACCGCGGCCAGGATGATCAGGGGCAGAGCGACGCTCCCGCCGGAGGTCGAAGCGCCGCCGCTCGACGGGTTCACCGGATGCCCGGCCGCGGCTGAGAGCTTGCGCACGCCGGCGATGGCCGCCTCAGCGAGGGCATCGCTGGTGTGCCCGGCCGGTGGCGTGAGCGAGCCGACGATCGCCCGGGCCGAGCTGCTCAGGCTGGCGTCGCCGTAGCCGTCAGGCATCACGACGAGCAGCGGGACCTTCCCTTCGAAGCTGATCTCCTGGTCGAGGAAGGCGGCGTACTGCATCGGCTTGCCGAAGAAGGAGGGGATCGCGCCGAGGTCGACCGGGGTGGCGATCAGCGCCACCTTGAGCGGGAAGTGGCTCTGGTGGGCGGCTGCCGTCTCCCGGTTCAGCTCGGCTTGGAGCTGGGCGGAAACGGGTGGGTCGTAGGGATAGAAGACGTTCTCGCCGAGAAGGACGTCGCTCGCCGGATCGGCGTCGCCGAGCGCCGGTGTCGCCGGGGTCAGCACTATGAACAGGGCGGTGCCGGCGGCGAGAACTGCACACAGGGAGTGGCGCAGGCTCAACCGACGTGCGCGTAGTTCTCTATGTCGCCGTCGAGGGTCCCCAGGGCGTCGTATTGGCCCGTGTGGGTGTAGGCGAGCTTTCCGGTCCGGCTGATGAAGATGGTGGTCGGAGTCCCGAGCAGTCCTTGGGGGATGATCGACGTGAGGTCTGGATCGCTTGATTGATAGCTCGGGTAGCTGACCGAGTGTTGCTCCAGGAACGACCGGGCATCGCCCGGACTGTCGGCGGCGTCGACGCCGAGGAAGGCGACCTGGCGCCCGTACCGGGCCGAGGCGTTGGCGAACAGTCCGAACTCGGCGCGGCAGGGACCGCACCACGAGGCCCAGACGTTGAGCACGATTGGATAGCCACGCAGGGCGCGCATCCTCGCCCGGAGCTGATTGATGCCGCCCAGCAGTTGACTTGACTGGGCGTGCAGGGCGGCCAACGGCGCCGGCGAGCCGGCGAGCTCGGCCTGGACCGCGGCCTGGCTGGCGGGGGCCCCGGCGGCGTAAGCCAGCGCCTGCCTGACCCGGGTGATAAGCGTCGAGGTGCTGGGCCAGCCGAGCGCGGCCACGGAGTAGTACCAGGCGATCTTGCCCTGCTTGGAGACGACCATCAGCCAGGGAAGACCCTCGACCTCATATCCGTCCGCCAACCGTCCGTTCCGATCGATGCCCACCGGGTAGCCGAGGGGCTGGGAGAGCCCAGCCAGGAAGCTGTGCAAGGCGCCCGGCGGCTCGACACTGGCCTCGTCGATCGCCTCCAGTGGCGGCAGTCCGAGCTCCGAGGCCGCGGTGCTGTAGCGGCTGAGGGCTTCCATGCCGCCGGCCAGCCCCGTCACCTCGCGGTCCCAGGTGGCAAAGAACAGGTAGAGCCGCGCCTTGCCTGCTCCCACCGGGACGCTGCCGCCACCGTTGCGCGGCACCTGCATCTGAGTCCCGGGACCAATGCCGCCGATGTGGGAATAGGAAAGATTGGAGTGGACGGCCGGGTGGCCGGGGAGGAGGCTTGACGCCTCCCGGGCCAACAGCTGCCCCAGCTGCCCGACCGCGGCATAGGACTGCTGGGTCATGTAGAGCTTGCGCTCGCGGCCCTGGGGATCGATGACAAACAGAGCCGGTGTGTGGGCGATCTCGCCGCCTTCGATCGCCGCCTGAACGCCGTAGCTGTTCCACACGCGCGTGAGGGCGGGGAGTGATCCGGTGAGGAAGTGCCAGGCGCCGAGCATCCCGTGCAGCTGCGAGTAGGAGTAGACGTCCTCGAGCGAGGTCGCCTTGGGGTTGGCGTCGATGCCCAGCAGCTGCACATTGGCCCCCGCCCGCCCCAGCATGGCCTTGGCCTCGAGCATGGCCGTCGTGGTCAGGGGGCAGATCGTCGTGCACTCCGAGTCGTTGAAGGCCAGGAGAACGACCTTGCCGCGGAATGAGCTCAGCGAGACCGAGCGCCCGAACTCATCCGTCATCGTGAAGTTGGGAGCCGGGCGCAGGAGCGGGGTCCCTGGGTCGAGGACCGGATTGGTGGCCAGGGCGTCGTTCTGGGAGGCGCGCGGAGGACCGATGAGGATCAGCGCGACGATGGCCGCACCGGCCAGGGCGGTGATCGTGGCGGCGATCGTCACGGCCCGTCCGGGTCGATGGAGGTCACGGCCTGCCTCCGCCCAGCGCCGCAGCGGGCGGCGGGCCAGGAATCCGAGGCCGAGCACGGCGGCCAGGGCCAGGACGACGATCGCCACCGTCGTGTCCGTGCCTGACCCGCTGGCCGAGGCGGGGCTGGGCGCGCCCGACGCCGGCGCCGAGGTGCTCGGCGCGGGCGCTTGAGCCCCCGCGCTCAGCTTCACACCACCGGCGGTGGCCAGCGCTTTCACGGCGGTGCCGGCGGCCGTGGCGAGGGCGGGGCCTCCGCTGCCGATCCGGACCCGGCTCAAAGTCGCGTAGGCGGAGTTTGAGGAGTGTCCGGGCCAGTTGAAGCCGAACCCGTTCGGCATGACCACGAGCAGGCGCCCACGGTACGCGAGCTCCAGCTCGAGACCGAGGAAGCGGGCATAGGCGCGGGGGTTTTTCCACAGGCCCGTGATCGCGCCGAGGTCCTGGGGGGCGGCAATGACGGCGACCCGGATGGGGAACTTGGACCTCGCCGCCGACTGGAGCAGGCTGCCCAGCTGCTCCTGCTGATGAATCGAGACGCCGGCGTCGCCGGCCACGAACAGGGTCTGGTTGACGAGCACGTCACTGCCCGGATCGCCGTCGGCGCGGGCCAGCCCGGTGCCGCCGGCCAGGCCGGCGGCCAGGCCCGTCAGCAGAACCAGGGTCAGGACAGCGGCGCGGGATCTCATGCCCGCACCCCTGAAAGCAGGGCCTGGTCACGGCCTTTGAGGAGCGGGAAGGCCCGCTGAGCACGCGCGGGGAGGATGTAGTTGGCCCGCTTGAGCACGAAGATGAACTCGTTGATGCCGTTGTTGACCGTATTCGTGATTCCGGGGTTCTGGAGCTGGGCCGAGCTGGCGTTCATGGCCGTGCGGGTGGTCACGAAGTCCTCGATCGTCCGCTGCACGGCCACGAAGTGCAAGCCCGCCTGGCCCCCGTCGGTGGTGTTGAAATCACGCCGCAGGATGAGTGGCTTGCCCCCGCGGCGGGCCCGGGCCGAGGTCTGCGCGTGGCCGATGACGCCGTAGCGGCTGATCGCCTGACCGAGGAGGTTGGGGTCGCTCTCGGCGTCGGTGGTGAGGCGGTTGACCTCCTGCGGAGTCACCTGCGGGGCGTACATCCGCGCCACCCGCTCGGACTCGGTGAGGTCGCGGTACCAGCTGTCGAGTCGCAGGCGCATGTAGCTGACGTGCATGGTCGTGCCTCCGGCGAACGGCCCTGACTCAATTGTCACGTCGTCCTCGGAGGCCTGGTTGCGCTTGAGGTTGGACTTGAAGCCCATGTACAGCGGAGCCCCCGCGGGGACGGGACGCCCGGGGGGGATCCCGCCCACCTGCTGGCGGGCGGCGGGGAGCCCGGCGCCGGTGAAACCGGTTCGGGTCTCGCGCCAGCGGAGCACGCTCGAGATGTCGAGCGGGCCCGCGGCGCCGGGCAGCGGCGCGCCATGGATCAGGGCCGCCTCGACCGCGGCCAATCTGGACTCGTCATTGCAGGCCAGGTGAAGGCAGAAGTCATAGCTGTCGATCGCCGGCAGCTCGAAGTCCGAGAGCGCACGGGCGGGGGGGATGGGCGAGGCCACATGCACGCGCTCTTCGAAATAGTGGGGACTCCAGCCTGCCGTGAACAGCAGCCCGGAGGGTCCCCACGCATAGGTCCGCTCCAGGTTACGCAGCGAGGCCTCGAGGACCCGGGCGTAGTCCGGCGTGGGGTCGCCCTCCACGTCGAACAAAAGCAGGCGGTCAAATCGGGGTGCGACCGGGTTCCCATACTGGTCGCGGGGCAACGTCGCCCCCCAGGCGTGCTGGCGCGCCGGGAGCCCGCCCGGCGCGTGGGCCAGGGTCACCGCCGGGAGCGGTGGCCCGGTTTGACCCACGGCCTGACTCAGCCCGACTCCAGCCGCGGCGCCGCCGGCCACGACGGCTGAGCCGACGAGGAACCGCCGGCGCGTCAGCCGGTGGCCGGACTGCCGCTGCTCCTCGCTCACGTGGTCGGCTGCCAGTGGAAGTCGAGGGTCACCCGATGCGGCTTGAGCCAGATGTTCTGATACTCGACGTGACGGGCCGAGACAGGGGGCGAGATGAGCAGGCTGAGCTTGTAGGTGCCGGCACCCGGGAGCGAGACGTCATTGCCGTAGTGCGGCCCCATATAGCGTGAGATCATTGGCCACTGGCGCTCGTCGTAGACGATCTTTCCGGCCTTGGTGATCGTCGCCCAGACGCCGGCGTAGGGAATCGGCACTCCGGTCTCGGCGTCATTGAGCATCACCATGAGGTGAAAGCTCGTGTGGGGGCCCGGCTTGACGAGCTGCTCGTTGGTCCCGTTGAAGATCACGAACGGGACGGCGGTCATGGCCTGAGCGGTGATCTTCATCTCCTGCCAGGACGCCTTGGCCAGGACCTGAGTGGGCACCGGTTTGATCCCGTCCACCGCGGGGGCGGTGGTCGAGGTGGCCGAGGTGCTTCCCATGTTCATTCCGGCCATCGACCCGCTCGATGACGAGGAGGTCGTCGGCGTCGACGCGGTCTTATCGGCGGCCGCGCACCCGCCGGCGAGGACGGCGAGGACGAGGACAGCCGCGAGGCTGCGCAGCGTCTGCCGTGGATGACTGGTCACGAGTCTCATGAGGAGGCCTCCTCGGAGGTTACGAGCCGGCGGTTCTGCCGCTCTGGGCGGGCAGATCCGGGGTGGGGTGGGTAGGGGATGAGGGTGTAGAGCGCGTAGGCCAGGACGACAAACAGGAGACCGGCATTGGGATCGGTGGCGCCGCCCTGGAAGATGCCGCCGAGGCCCTGGCCGAACACCCAGTAGGCGAGGTTGAGCGCTACGGCCAGACCGAGGAACAGCCTGGGGCGCCAGTTCACGGCCACGGCGATTCCGATGGCCAGCGACAGCGCAGCCAGGACGAGGGCGATCGGCAATCCGTCGCCCTTGGTCGCGGTGGTGGCCCAGTCCTGCACGGTGCTGAGCCAGCTCATGCCGGAGGGCGCGGCCTTGATCGCGCCCGAGACCGCATTAGCGCTGCTCGACGGCGTCTCCAGCCATAGCCACGCCATCACTACCCACAGGGCGCCCCAGGCGAGGCGGGCACCGCGGACACCGAGCAACCCGCCCGGGCGAACGCCGGGCCAGGCGATCGCGCCGATCACCGCGTATAGGAAGACGGCGCCCGGCGCTCCGGTGAGAGGACTGGCCATGGTCATGAACAACATCCCGAAGGCCTCGCCGAACCACCACACGACCAGAACCCACAAGAAGGAGAGGGCGAGCGCCGGTTTCACGGTGGGGCGGATGAGCAGCCCGAGGCCGATCACGACCTGGGTGAGGGCGAACAGCGTGTTCCAGACACCCTGGTTGCTCTGGAGCGTGTGGGCGCCCCAGAGGACGCTGTCGTGAAGCCACCCCGGCTGGCCGGCGGCCATCGAGGTGAGCATCTGGATAAAGCCCTTCCCGTACATGAAGGACTGGAACTGCAGGCCTCCGTCGAGCAGCCAGACCAGGCCCAGCGCGGTCTGAAGCACGCGGCGGCTGTCCGACGCGAAGTAGGGCCGAACCGAAGCCGTCGATAGCCCCTTGATGGGCTCGACGGTCCCGGGGACGGTCGTGGTTGTGCTCATGGTTCCTAGAACTCCCGTTGGTCTCGAAGGAATCGCTGTCACCGCCTCTCTCAGAGGCAACTCGCGCCGCCTGGCGCGCCTTACGCTGCGCCAAGTCTCCGGCGGGCCGGGGCCGGCCGGGCTTGAGTTCCGTCTAGGCGTTGGCTGCCTTGCGTCCTGCGCAGTGCGTCAGCGAGGCGGACCGCGCCCCGAGGCGCCGGCCGCCAGTGGGGCCAGCCGAGGTAGGAAGGCGTCTACGGGCAGGCCCGACCTGGGCTCGCGGCGACGGGCGGCGCGCGGCTGGACTCGGTACCGATCGGCGACGGTCTGAAGGACCCAGCGGGCCCCGTGGAAGGCGGCGGCCAGCACGAGCCCGATCGCCAGCGCCGCGGGAATCGCCCACCAGCCGCCGTAGCCAAAGACCCCGATGAGGCCCGCGGGGTGCCCGGCGATCAGCAGTCCCTCGAGCAGCTCCTGGGCGGCGTAGATGATCACCAGGCTGGCGGCGCAGAGGAGCCACAGCGCCGCGAAGGAGAGCGTGTAGCGCGACGGCGAGGATTGGCCGGTGAAGGCTCGGCCCAGAGCGCGGAGGAAGATTCCGACGCCGAGAGCGAGCAGCAGCGCGAGCCACGGCGCCACCGAATGCAGGTACGAGTGCCCCTGGCCCTGGAGGATCGCCCCCGCGTGGCCCCCAAAGGCCAGCCAGTAGCGGAGTTGGTGGACAGCGAAAGCGGCCACCGGCATCAGGGCCAGGGGCGCCAGACGCCTGACCGGGAGATTGCGCTGCGGCCGCACCGCCATAGCCGCAGAGGAATTTACCGGCTCAGGTACCTGGCGGAAAGGTGTAGGAGGCGTGCGGGGGGACGTGAGGCCCGACCTCGAGCACGATCTCCGCGTGCCTGACCAGGGGTACCTGGGCCGGCGGGAGGCTCGACGGGCGACCGTCGATGAAGACCGAGACCTTCGTGCCCGGGGCGGCGCCAAACGAGAGCAGCTGGTGGTTCGACAACGGCTGGCCCCAGGAGCGAAAGAGATCGGCCACGGTGAGATGCCGCCCGGGGCGGATCAGGAGGAGCCCCGTCGGGTCGATCGTGACCAGGTCGCCGTAGCAGCTGGCTCGCGCGATCCTGCCCGCTGAGTAGCTGCGGGGCGGGCGGGTGCCGATTCCCTCGGCCACCAGCACCACGCGATTGGCCGCGAACAATTCGACGTGGACACCGAAGCGCCGGCCGAGCGTGGGTGCGCAGGCGCCGATGCTGGGGCCCGTGGCCGGAGGATGGAATTGGGGGCCCCGGCCGATCGGCCGCGCTTCGAGGAGCAGGGCCCGCGGGATGCCGCTCAGCGCAGTCGAGCGGGCGTCGGTGCCGCAGCCGCTGAGGACGATGAGGCTGATCAGTCCGGCGCCGAGGAGCCTGGGGCCTCGCCGTCTCAGGCGAGCTCCCAGGCGCTGTCATCCTCGGTCTCGACCTCGGCCGTCTCATCGGGCGCGGGCGGTGGTGGATCGCGCAGATCGGCCAGTCGGAACACCATCAGGAGTAACGCAGCGCCGGTGCCCAGGCAGACGACGGCGGCGGTGCGGGCCAGGAACGCCGGCTCGGCGGCGAGCACGAAACCCTGAAGCAGGGTGGGGATCAGCTCAGCGCCCTGCCACAGGGCGACGATTGCGATCAGGAAATAGGTGAAGTAGCCGTGGCGCACGAACAGGAGGCGGTGCAGGGCCCAGACCGCGAAGGCGAGCACGGCGGCCAGCTCGACCAACTCAAAAACCGATACTCCCGGCCGGCCGTGGAGGTCGCGCCCCAGGACGGCCACCGATACCGCGACCACCGCCGTCAGACCCAGGCCGCGGGAAAGCTCACCGTCGAAGTTCGGGCGGTGCAGGCGCCAGCCCGCGAGAACGCAGGCCAGGAGGACGACCAGCGGCCAGAACCACACGATCGACGGATTGGCGGCGTGCCACAGGCCACCGGTAATCGCGCTTCTGGTGCCGTTCACGAGGAGCGGGATCTGCCAGTGACCGACGAACGAGGATCCCGGCGTCAGGGCAACGCTGGCCAGCGCGTGGAGCCGGCCATCGTGCCACTCGTAGCTCGTGCCCGTGCTCACCTGGTGCCAGCTGGGCGGGGTCGTGGGGCGCAGGCTCGCCGGTGGGGTCAGGGCCACCGGAGTCTGGTTCAGGTAGTACATGGCCGAGTTCTCGTTGACGAACACGCCGGCTGGGGAAAACCGGAGATAGGGCCCACGGCTGACCGAGTCGACGACCGTCACGGTTAGGCCACGCCGTACCTTGAGCCACATCCGCAGATCGCCGTCCACCACCTTGGCCTCGAGCCCCGGCGGGGCGGATCCCACCCGGGCCAGGTAGCTCGACGCGATCGGGTCAATCGGCCCGTGGGCGAGAGCAACCGGGGCCCCGGCAAGCAGAATCGCGGCGGCCAGAGCCAGCCCGAGCGCAGGCAGCCCGGCTCGCCAGCGCCTAGACTTGACGTGGGCCGCGGGGGCAGCTTCGATCCCGGATCTGCTCCTGCTCGCGGTCATGGCAGATGACAGACTGTACGCTCGCCCGCTTGGCCTCTGGTCGTGTAATCCGCACCCTCGCGGCCGGTGCCCTGGTGCTGATCCTCGGCTGGGGCGTCTCGGCTCTTCCGGCCCGGGCGGACGGCGATCCGGCCAGTGACGTCCTGGCCACCCAGAGCCTGTTCCTGCCCCAGGATGCGGGTATCCCGCCGGCTCAGCAGGCGCAGCTAGGGAAGCTGGCGCGGGATACGGCTGAAGCGGGCGTCCAGATTCGCGTGGCCCTGATCGCCTCCGCGAGCGACCTCGGTTCGGTCACCGAGCTGTGGCGCCGGCCGCGCGCGTACGCCAACTTCCTCGGCGAGGAGCTTTCGCTGACCTATCGCGGGCTACTCCTCGTGATCATGCCCAACGGCTTCGGCCTCTACGACCAGGGACACCCCGTGGGCGGGGAATCGGCGGCGCTGACGGCTGTGGCTCTGCATGGATCTGGGACGGGGCTGGCCCTCACCGCCGAGGACGCCGTCCGCACCCTGGCCGCGGCGGCGGGCCATCCGGTCGCGCTACCGCGCGCGACAGCGACCAGCTCCCCAGGATCGCCAGACCCAACACCGTGGATCGTCTTCGCGCTCGGGCTGGTCGCGATCGCCGTGGCCTGGATCGCCAGCCTGCGCGCTCGGCCGCTGGGGGTCGAGCCGGACCATCCCGCGGCGCCCTGAGGGCAGAGACGGAGGGTCGCGCTAGGCGCTTTGCACCGCCGCCTCGGCGATGCGGCGGTGCAGGGCCAGGTTCTCTCGCCGGTCGGTTCGCACCTCGATGATCGTCGCCCCGGAGCCCCCCAGGGCGCGTTCGAGGGCAGACTTGAGCTCGGGCTGGTCCCGGACCGGCTCGTGGGCGAGCCCGTAGAGCTGCGCGGCCCGGGCGAATTCGAGCCCGTGCGGGGTGGCGACGTGGGCCTCGAAGGCGTCTGCCTCGCCCGACACGGGGAGGAAGTGGAAGATTCCGCCGCCATCGTTGTTGAGGAGGACGATGGTCAGTTTGAGGCCGAGGCGTCTGGCCGCGATCAGTCCCCCGATGTCGTGGGCGAGGGCGACGTCGCCAATCAGGAGCACGGTTCGACGGCCTGTGGCAGCGGTCCCGAACGCGGCCGACACGGTGCCGTCGATCCCGTTGGCCCCGCGGTTGGCCAGGTAGCGGGGGCCGTCGCTGGGGGCCGCGGCGAACTCCTCGACGTCGCGGATCGGCATCGAGGAGGCGACGAAAAGAGTGGTCTCGGGGTCGAGCCACTGGCTGAGTCGCCGGGCCACGAGCGGCTCGGACAGCTCCGCGCCGAGGAGCTGATCGATCGCCTCCGCCACGGCGGCATCCGGCTCGGTCCAGGCCTCGAGCCAGCCGTCCTCGAGGGTGATGTCCTCGGGACGCGGGAGCGAGCTGCGCAGGCGCATGCCGACGACGGAGTCCGGGTCCTGCCACGCTCGGAGCGGATCGAAGGCGATCTGGGGGACATCGACCAGGCCGGCGAGCCACGCGCGGAGCGGCTTGGAGGTGGGGAGGTCGCCGAGGCGGAAGACGAAGTCGGGCCGGCGGCTGGCGGTGAACGCGGAGGAGCGCAGCAGCAGGTCGTAATGGGCCACGGCGGCAGGTCCCCGCCGGGCACCCGAGAGCGGGTCGGCCAGGACCGGGATGCCGGTCCGGGCCGCGTAGTCGGTGATTCCGGCTGGATCCGGGGTGCCCGCTCCGGCCACGATCACCAGCCGGCCGGCCGGGTGGGGACCGGGTCCGGTCGCCGGCCGGGAAGGTGCGTCGGGCTCGACGACCACGAAGGGCTGCCCGTTGCCTCGCGCCGTGTCGTCCGCGGGCAGCGGCTCGTCGAGGACGAGCGGCTCGGGAAGCGGGAAGTTGAGGTGAACCGGGCCGGGGGGGCCGTCGAGTGCGGTCTGGTAGGCGCGGCAGGCGAGCGTGCGGATCCAGCGCAGGCGGGCTGGCGTCGCTGCGTGCACGCCGACTTCGAAGAACCATTTGACGGCGTCGCCGTAGAGCTTCAGCTGGTCGATCGTCTGCCCGGCGCCGACGTCACGGAGCTCGGGCGGGCGATCGGCCGTGAGGACGAGCAGCGGCACGCGGGCGTGGTAGGCCTCGATCACCGCCGGCGCGAGGTTTGCCGCCGCGGTTCCCGACGTGCAGGTGACGGCGGCCGGGCGTCCCGACGCCTTGGCCGCGCCGAGCGCGAAAAAGCCGGCGCAGCGCTCGTCGAGATGAGACCAGCTGTGAACGCCGGGCTGGCGGACGAGAGAGAGGACGAGTGGGGCAGAGCGTGACCCAGGCGCGGTGCAGGCATGCTCCAGCCCACAGCGCTCCAGCTCCTCGGTGAAGGCCCGAAGCAACAGATAGGTATCGGTGGCGGTCATGATCCGTTGTGCTCCCTTAGATGACGCCGACCGTCCTGCTCCTTCACGGCTTCACGCACACCGGCTCCAGCTGGGAGCCTGTGGTCGCGGCGCTGGGCGAACGCTACCGCTCGCTCACCCCTGACCTGCGCGGCCACGGCGTCGCCGCCGAGGCGACGCCGGTGACCTTGGCGGCCGTGCTCGGAGATCTCGATCCGCTCCTGACGAGCGGCGGGGTGACCCTGGTCGGCTACTCGATGGGTGGGCGGATCGCCCTCCACGCCGCGCTGGCGTGGCCCGAGCGGGTGGCCCGGCTGGTCCTGATCGGGGCCAGTCCGGGCATCGCCGTGGCGGGCGAGCGGCAGGCGCGCCGGCGCGACGACAAGCAGCTGGCGGAGGAGATCGAAGACTCGACCGTCGAGGAGTTCGCTCATCGCTGGGCGCAGACGCCGGTGCTGGCCGGGCTCCCGGAGGACGTGCTGGCTCGCGCCCATGCCGACCGCTTGCGCAGCGCGCCCAGCGGGCTGGCGCGGGCGTTGCGCGGCCTGGGTACGGGCGCGCTCCCGTCGCTGTGGGAGCGGCTGGGGGAGGTGGCGATGCCGGTCTCACTCGTGGTCGGCGAACGCGACGGCAAGTTCCGGGACATCGCCGAGCGGATGGCAGCGTCGCTACCGCAGGCCGAGATCGTCCTCGTGCCCGGCGCCGGGCACGCGGTCCACCTCGAGGCCCCCGAGCGCGTGGCCGAGATCATCGAGCGGAGCGGCGCGTGCCCCGCAACGTAGGCTCGGCGGTCTACGGGTTGATCACCGTTGGCGCCCTGCTCGCCGCCGAGAGCGCACTGCATGAAACCTACGGGGAGACGGTGGCGGCGGTCGTCCTCACACTCATCGCCTACTGGCTGGCCTGGGGATACGCCGACTTCACGTCGGCCCGTCTGAGCTCTGGCCGTCCCCTCACCCTGGCCGGCTTCCGCCACTCCATGTGGCAGGAGCTGCCGATCCTGTTCGGCGCCGCGGTGCCGCTGCTCGCGGTCGCGCTGTGCTGGGTGACCGGGGCGTCACTGAACACGGGAATCGACGCCGGGCTGTGGAGCACGGCCGGCGCGATCGTGATCATCGAGGTCGTGGCCGGGCTCCGCGCCCAGCTGTCCGGGCGCGAGCTGGCGGTTCAGATCGCCGTCGGGGCGGTGCTGGGCCTGCTCGTCCTGGCCGCCAAGCTCCTGCTCCGCTGAGCCGCGCCGCCTCAGGCCGCGAAGCGCTGCGCCGCCCGGGCCTGGGCCTTGGCGCGTTCGATCTCCCGATCCCGGGGCGGGGCCGAGGTCTGAAGCTCCGAAAGCAGCTCAGCCGAGGCGCGGGTGACCGCGTCGACGGCGGTCTGGAACGCCTCCTCATTGGCCCGCGAGGGCTTGTTGAAACCGCTGATCTTGCGGACGTACTGGATCGCCGCAGCGCGGATCTCCTCCTCGCTGGCGGGCGGATCGAAGTTGTAGAGAGTTCTGATGTTTCGGCACATGCCACCAACTCTAGGCGAGGTGGACAGCGGGCGCGGGTGGCGGGAGAATCAGGGGGTGATACGGCAAGGCGACTGCCGCCGCGACATCGAGCGCACCCTGAACGACGCCTACGCGAGCGGGCTCCTCAGCGAGGAGACGTTCGCGATCCGGATCGAGCAGCTGCTGGGACGCCGCCTGATCGACCCGAGGTCGCTGATCGGCGATTTGAGCTTCCGCGCGCAACGCGGCTGGCGGCGATGGTTGACCGAGGCGCGGACAATCGTGGGGTCGTGGCGAGGAGCCGAGGAGCTCCTGCTCGCCCTCGACTGGACCGGAGAGCCGTCCGAGCTCGTGATCGGGCGCCACTACGCGTGTGACCTGGTTCTGAGCGACCGCAGCGTCTCACGGCGTCACGCGCGGATCATTTTCCGCGATGGCGACTGGGTGCTCCAGGACCTGGCCTCGACGAACGGCACCACGGTGAACGGGACCAGCGTGGGCCGGTGCGTCCTGCGCCCCGGCGATCACCTGGTCCTGGGTTCCGAGCGGCTGCGGGTGGACTGAGCGAACGATGGCTAATTGGTTGTCCTATTGACAACCAATTAGCCATCGTTCGCGCCAACCTCAGCGGTACCAGCTCTCTAGGCCGTCGCCGAGGCCGGCTCCGGGTGGCGGCGAGAGGCGCCCGCGGTCCGGGATCAGGACCGCCGGCCGGCCCTCGAACTGCGACAGCGTGGCCAGGCCGGAGGCCCGATCAGGGCGGATGACGGCCGCGGCGTGGAGCGCGGCGGCGATCCCGAGGGGCCCGTCGAGCGTGGAGGCGAGGTAGACGTCATAGCCGGCAGCCCGGGCCCGGCGGGCCGCCGCGAGAGTCCCGGTGATCCCGCCGCAGCGGGAGATCTTGAGGCACGCGACGCCGCAGACGCGGTGATCCAGCGCGCCGGGGAGGGCCGCGCTCTCGTCCATGGCCACATCGACGTCGGTCTGCTCTGCGACGGCGGCCAGCTCATCGAGTCCGTGGACCGGCTCCTCGCAGAGCTCGATCCCGGCCGGCGCCAGCGCCCGGAGCGCCGCGGCGGCCTCGGGCACCGACCAGGCGCCGTTGGCATCGAGCCGGATGGCCATCTCCGGACCCGCGGCGGCTCGGAGCGCGGCCAGACGCCCCGCGTCATCGCCGATCCCGACCTTGACCTTGACCACTCGGTAGCCGGCCTCGCGCGCTTCCAGACCCGCCGCGACGGCTCCCGCCCGGTCGCTCGCGGCGATCGACTGGTTGACCTCAACGGGGAACGGTCGGGCCGCTCCGAGCAGGTGCCAGGCCGGCTCGCCGTCCCGCCGCCCCGCGAGGTCCCACAGCGCGAGGTCGATCGCGGCCACAGCCTGGGGGAGGACGGCGGCCCTGGCGCACTGGCGCAGCAGCTCGGCGGGGTCCGAGCCGTCGGAGGCGTCCAGGACGTTGCGACAGTCCTCGAGCGCGGCGCGGCAGTCCTCGAGGCGAACTCCGTCGTAATGCTCAAGCGGAGCCGCTTCGCCGAGGCCGACCCAGCCTTCGCTGTCCTCGAGCCGAACCAGCAACAGCTCGCGCCTCTCGGTGGCCCCGGCGGCCGAGACGAACGGCGTCCGGAGCCGAGCCGCCACCGGCTCGATGGCCAGCTTCACCGGCTTAGGAGAAGGCCGGCCGAGAGCAGAACGCAGAAGGCCAGCTGGAGCATCCCATTGCGGGCCAGGGCCTCGTTCAGCGAAGCCCCATCGGTGCGGTTGCGCACGGTGCGCACGAGGCCGGCGGCCAGGGGGAGGGCGAGCCAGGGCAGGAACACCCAGGGGCGCAACGGGCCGAAGACCCAGGTTGCCGGCGTCAGCAGGAAGGCCAGGTAGACGATCACGGCGTAGAGCGTGCGGGTCCGCCCGCGGCCGAGGCGCACCGCCAGCGTCCGTTTGCCGGCGCGGCGGTCGGTTTCGAGGTCACGGATGTTGTTGACAACGAGGATCGCGGTGGCGATCAGCCCGACCGGCACGGCGAGCGCGAAGGCTTCCCAGTTCAGATGCTCGACCTGGACGAAGAACGAGCCGGCGACGGCGACGATCCCGAAGAACAGGAAGACGAAGAGCTCGCCGAGACCTTCATATCCGTAGGGCCGCGGGCCGCCGGTGTAGAGGACGCCAGCGAGGATCGAGGCGGCGCCGACGAGCAGGAGCTCCCAGCCGGCGACGGCGATCAGGTAGGCGCCGGCCAGGACCGCGATCCCAAACGAGACGTATGTCGCCACGAGCACGCGCCGGGGTGGTACCAGGCCGCCCGCGGTCACGCGGACGGGACCGAGCCGATCCTCGGTGTCGGCGCCGCGGCGGGCGTCCGAGTAGTCGTTGGACAGATTCGTGCCGACCTGGATGAACATGGCGCCGATCAGGGCGGCCACGAAGCGCAGTGGATGAAACACGCCGAGGTAGCCGGCCAGGGCGGTCCCGACCAGGACCGGGGCGATCGAGGCGGGCAGCGTGCGCACGCGGGCCGCCATCAACCAGATGCGGATCCCGCTCGGCGGCGTCATGGCAGCCGGCCGGCTGGCGGTGGGGGCCTCCCTGGGGGCGGCGGGTACGCCCATGGCTCAGGCGCGGCGGGGGAACTGCCCGAAGTCCGGCTTGCGCTTCTCCAGGTAGGCGTTGCGCCCCTCCTGGGCCTCCTCGGTCATGTAGAAGAGGAGGTTGGCGTCGTGCGCAAGCTGCTGGATCCCGGCCAGGCCGTCCTCATCGGCGTTGAAGCTCGCCTTGAGCATGCGCAGGGCGAAGGGCGACATGGCCAGCATGTCGCGGCACCACGAGACAGTCTCGGCCTCAAGCTCCTGGAGCGGGACGACCGTGTTGATCAGCCCCATCTGAAGCGCCTGCTGGGCGTCGTACTGACGGCACAAGAACCAGATCTCCTTGGCCTTCTTGGGGCCGACGAGCCGGGACAGGACGCTGGCGCCAAAGCCGCCGTCAAACGACCCCACCTTCGGCCCGGTCTGACCGAAGCGGGCGTTCTCAGCGGCGATCGTGAGGTCGCAGACAACGTGAAGGACGTGTCCACCCCCAATCGCGTAGCCCGCCACCATCGCCACCACCGGCTTGGGCATGCGCCGGATCTGGATGTGCAGGTCGGTGACCTCGAAGCGCCCCACCGCCTGATGCCGGCCGGCGCTCGCCGGGTCAGCTCCGGTCACGTACCCGCCACGGCTGCCGCGCACGCGCTGGTCACCGCCGGAGCAGAACGCGTCGGGCCCCTCGCCGGTCAGGATCACGACGCCGACACTGAGATCCTCGCGGGCCCGCGTGAAGGCGTCAGACAGCTCGATCACCGTCTCCGGGCGAAACGCGTTACGGACCTCGGGACGATTGATCGTGATCTTGGCGATGCCTGCGTCGTCGCCGGTGGCGAGTTCGTAGCGAATGTCCGTGTACTCGCCGGCCGGTTCCCAGGTGACGCTCACGCGGCCTGAGACTACCGTGGTGGCATGGACTTCTGGCTCCACGCCGCGGCCGCCAAGCACCCCGACCGGCTGGCCGTCGATTCCCCCGAGCGGACGCTCAGCTATGACGCGCTGGCGCGCCTGGCCGGAGCGGCGGGCGCAGCGCTGCGGGAACAGGGGGTGGGCAAGGGCGACCGGGTGGCGCTCGAAATCGAGGACCGCGTCGAGTTCCTCATCGCCCTTCACGCCTGCCTGCTCATCGGTGCACCGGCGGTCCCAATCGACTTGCGGCTGAACGAGAGCGAACGTGAGGTCAGGCGGCGAGGGAGCGTCACGGTGCTGAAGTCGCTCCCCGCTGGACGTGACCAGGCCGCACCCGAGCCGGCTCTGGGTCTCGACGCCGTGGCCACGGTCATGCACACCTCGGGCACGACCTCGGAGCCCAAGGCGATCGAGCTGAGCTACGGGAACTGGCTGGCGAATGCGCTCGGGTCCGCCGTGGCCCTGGGCCTCGATCCGGCCGAGCGCTGGCTCTGCCCGATGCCGCTGACCCATGTCGGAGGCCTGTCCATCCTGATCCGCAGCACGATCTACGGCACCACGGCCGTGCTCAATCGTCGCTTCGAGACCGAGACCGTGCTGGACACGCTGATGGAGCCGGCCCACCGGATCACGCTGGTCTCGCTGGTGCCGACGATGCTCGACCGGTTGCTCGAGGCCGGCCTGCATGAGCCGCCGAGCCTTCGCTGGGTGCTCCTCGGGGGCGGGCCGATTCCGCCCGCGATGCTTCAACGCGCCGAGGCGGCTGGGGTCCCGGTGGCCCCGACCTACGGCATGACCGAGGCCTGCTCGCAAATCGCCACCTTCGGCTGGCCCCTGCCGGGGGTCGAGATCCGCACTCACGAGGGTGAGGTGCTGGTTCGCGGCGAAACGGTCTCCTCAGGCGCCCTGTCCGAGGATGGCTGGCTCCACACCGGTGACGAAGGGGAGTTCGACGAGCGCGGCCGCCTGCGGATCACGGGTCGGCGGTCTGAGACGATCGTCAGCGGAGGTGAGAACGTCGCTCCGGCCGAGGTCGAGGCGGCGTTGCTCGCCCACCCGGCGATCTCCGACGCCGGCGTTTTCGGGCGCCCGGATCCGGAATGGGGCGAGGCGGTGGTGGCGGTTGTCGTGGTCGGAGACGGCGCGGCACCGGACCCAGAGGAACTACGCGACTTCTGCGCCGAGCGGCTGGCCTCGTTCAAGGTCCCCAAGGCGTTCGGCTTCGCGCCGGAACTGCCGCGCACAGTCAGCGGAAAGCTCCTGCGCCGGGAGCTGGAAGGACTCGTATGATCGGGCCGTGGCAAGCGTCAAACGTCTCGAGGATGCCCGGACCAAGCGCGGTCTTGGCGAGGAAGGCGAAGGGCACAATCTGACGATTGAGCAGCTCGCTGCGGAGACCGGTATGTCGGTCCGCAACATCCGCTCCCATCAGGCGCGGGGTCTGCTCGTGCCACCTGAGGTCCGCAGCCGGGTCGGCTATTACGGACCCCAGCACGTGGCCCAGCTGCGGCTTATCCGCGACCTTCAGGAGGAAGGCTTCAACCTCAACGGGATCAAGCGGCTGCTCGAAGAGACCCACGGCACAGCGGAGCGGCTGCTGCGAGTTCGCCAGACCTTGGCGGCTCGGCTGAAGGGCGGACCGGCCGAGACCCACACGGCGATCGAGCTGGGTCTGCGGTTTCGGCTCGAGCCCGAGGAGGGCCGGGAGATCCTGGCCAAGGCGATCAAGATGGGCGTCCTCATCCCGCTCGGCGGTGACAATTACGAGGCTCCGAATCCGTCCTTGCTGGCCGTGGGTGATGAGGCGGTGCGGAGCGGGATTCCGCTGCGGGCGGCGCTGGCCGCGATCGATGATGTGCAGCGACACTGCGACGCGGCCTCCCGATCGTTCGTTCGCCTGTTCCTGCGGGAGGTATGGCGACCCTTCGCCAAGGAGGACATGCCGGTCGAACGCTGGCCGGAGATCGAGGACGCCGTCGACCGGCTGCGCCCCGCCGCCTCCGAGGCGCTCATGGCCCTCTTCCAGGAACGCCTGACCATCCAGATCGAGCGCGCGCTGAACGACATCACCCACCGGCTCTCCGAGCGCAAGCACTAGCCATGGCCTCGGCCGACGAGGAGCGTCTGGAGATACTGGAGCGCTGGGACCGCGGGGCCGCGGGCTGGAGCCGCCGCGCCGACGCGGTGCAGGAGTTCGGGATGCGCGTCTCGGTGTGGCTGGTCGAGCACCTCGACCTCCAGCCCGGTCAGAGGGTGCTCGAGCTGGCTGCCGGCCCCGGCGATTCCGGCTTCCTGGCCGCCGAGCTCGTGAAGCCGGGCGGTCAGCTCATCTCGAGCGACGCGTCGCGCGCCATGCTTGGAGTGGCCACCGGCCGGGCGCGGGACCTTGGCGTGACCAACGTCGAGTTCAAGCTGCTCGAGCTCGAGTGGATCGATCTCCCCACGGCGAGCGTCGACGCCGTGCTGTGCCGCTGGGGTCTGATGTTCGCGGTCGACCCGGCGGCCGCTTTGACGGAGATGCGGCGGGTGATCAAGCCGGGCGGGAAGGTGGCCCTTTCAGTCTGGGACGCGCCGGCGAAGAATCCGTGGGCGACGGTGATCAACCGCGCCCTGGTCGAGCTGGGCCACGCCGACCCGCCTGACCTCGAGGCGCCGGGAATGTTCGCCCTCGCCGACGCCGAACGCCTGGGCGCGCTGCTTGAGGATGCCGGCTTCGTCGAGCCACTGGTCGAGTCGGTGGAGCTGAGGCGGACCGCGGCGAGCGTGGGGGATTTCGTCGAGGAGTCGGTTGACCTCAACGCGCAGCTGGCCGACCTCCGAGCGGGGCTCTCCCCCGAGCAGTGGACCGAGGTCACGGAGCGGATCGTCAGCCTGAGTGCGCCGTCCGCCGACGGTGGGGGCTTGAGTTTTCCGGCCCGTGCGCTCGTCGCGGCCGGCAGCGCCTGACCTGCCTGCGAACGAGTTCTTGCATCCTGAAAAGGGCCTTGCAGCCCTTGATGCTCGACCCCGGTGCGAAACAGAATGCGCCGGCATGCGGGTGCGTTCTGCGGTCTTTGTCATTTCGTCTTTCGCCCTCCTGGCCCCGGCGACGGCGTCAGCCGATTTCGTCCATGTGGTGGGTCCCGGAGAGTCCCTCTCCTCGGTCGCCGCGGCCGACGGCCTGAGCGTGGGAGCGCTCGCGGCCGCCAATGGTCTGTCGCCAACCGCGGAGCTGATCACGGGCACGGGAATTCAGATTCCGCCTCAGGACAGCGCCGCCCCGGTCGCCGTGGGGTCGAGCGCAACCGGCGATGGCGACGGTGATAGCGACGACGTCGCCAGCTCGCCGGCGGCTCCGGTCAACAGCGCCACGGCTTCGGTCGGCGGTGGGTCGTATGTCGTCCAGCCCGGCGACACCCTGACCGCGATTGCGGCCCGGGCCGGGATGAGCATCGCTCAGCTGGCGGCCGACAACGGCATCGACCCCAATGGCCTCCTGTTTGCCGGATCGGTGCTCCGTCTCGGCGGTAGCGGATCGACGACCCTGGTGAGCAGCCAGAGCGCCGAGACGGCGACGGCGTCGACGCAGCCCGTCGGAGCGCCCGCCGAGGGATCGGCCGTCAACCCCCCGTACCCGACCCCGGAATCCGTCAGCCCGTCGGAGGTGGGATCGATCGCGGCCGCCAACGGGGTACCCGCCTCGCTGGCCGATGCCATCGCCTACCAGGAGAGCGGCTTTAACAACGACGAGGTATCGACGGCGGACGCCCGCGGGGAGATGCAGATCCTTCCCGGCACCTGGGACTGGATCCAGCAGACGCTGGTTCCCGGTGGGTCACCGCTGGCCCCCGCCTCGGCGGTCGACAACGTCCGCGGGGGCGTGCTGCTCCTGCGCTCGCTGCTGAACTCGACGGGAGGCGACCCGGCGATGGCTGCGGCGGGCTACTACCAGGGCCTTCCCTCGGTGGAGCGCTACGGCGTTTACCCGTCGACCCAGCAGTACGTGAACGACGTGATGTCTGAGGCCCAGCGCTTCGGCGGGGGCTAGGGCAGCCTGAGATCTGCCGCCGGCGCGTGACCGCTAGGCTCACGCGCCATGTTCTACGACGACGACGCCGATCTCGGGCGGCTTGACGGCAAGACCGTGGCCATCATCGGCTATGGCTCCCAGGGGCACGCTCATGCCCTGAACCTCAAGGACTCGGGGGTCTCCGTCGTTATCGGCCTGCGACCCGGCTCGAGCAGCGTGGCCAAGGCGCAAGGTCATGGACTGACCGTCGAGGAGCCGGCCGAGGCGGCGAGCCAGGGCGACGTGGTGATGATGCTCGTGCCCGACGAGCTCCACCGGCAGGTCTGGGAGGAGGGCGTGCGCGACGGGGTGGCCAGCGGCAACTTGCTCCTGTTCGGCCATGGCTTCTCGATCCACTACCACGAGATTGAGCCCCCGCCCGAGGTCGATATCGCCCTGGTCGCCCCGAAGGGCCCCGGGCACCTCGTGCGCCGCCAATTCGTGGAGGGGTCGGGCGTTCCCGCGCTAGTCGCGGTCGAGCAGGACGCCAGCGGCCAGGCGCTCGATCTGGCGCTGGCCTACGCCAAGGGCATCGGCGCCACCCGCGGGGGCGTCATCGAGACGACGTTCAAGGACGAGACCGAGACCGACCTGTTCGGCGAGCAGGCCGTGCTGTGCGGCGGAGTCACCGAGCTCGTGCGCGCGGGCTACGAGACGCTTGTCGGCGCCGGCTACGACCCGCGCCTGGCCTATTTCGAGTGCCTGCACGAGCTCAAGCTGATCGTCGATCTCATGTACGAGAAGGGGATCGCCGGGATGCGCTACTCGATCTCCAACACGGCCGAGTACGGCGATCTCACGCGAGGCAAGCGGGTCATCTCCGACGCCACGCGGGAGGCCATGCAGAAGATCCTCTCCGACATCCAGTCCGGGGACTTCGCCCGCGAGTGGATCGCCGAGAACCGGGCCGGCCAGGAGAACTTCAAGCGCATGCGCGAGGAGCAGTCACGCCACCAGGTGGAAGTGGTGGGCCAGGAGCTCCGAGCCCAGATGGACTGGATCGACACCGAGTTCGCGGAATAGCCTTCGCGGCGCGATAATCGCGCCATGGAGCGTGGGGCCGCTCACCGGGACGCAGTTTGAGATGGCGCAGCGGATCTCGTCTCCGCTCTTCGTGGGGCGCTCGGCCGAGCTCACCGCGTTCGACCGCCTGGTCGACAAGACGGCGCGGGGGGCGGGCTCGGCGCTGGTGGTGGCCGGCGAAGCCGGGATCGGCAAGAGCCGGTTCGTGGCCGAGATCGAGGAGCGACTTCGCGCCACGAACACGCTGGTGCTGATTGGCGAATGTGTGGAGGTGGGTGAGGGCGAGCTCGCCTTTTCACCGATCGTGGCCGCGCTGCGACCCGTCATGGGCAGCCGGACAGTGCAGAACCTGGAGGAGCCTCTGCGGAGGGCTCTGGCCGGCCTGTGGCCGGTGCTCGGCGAAACCGGCGAAACCAGCCGGGAGCAGCTGTTCGAAGCCGTCTACCGGGTCCTGGCGGAACTGTCGCGCCAACGGCTCGTCGTCCTGATCATCGAGGATCTGCATTGGATCGACTGCTCCTCCCGCGATCTGCTCGCCTTCCTGGTCCGCAACGGACGCCGCGATCGCCTGCTGGTGGTCGGCACCTACCGTCCCGATGAGCTTCATCGGGGACACCCGCTGCGGCCGTTTCTTGCCGAGTTCGAACGCTCTGGTCAAGCTCAGCGGCTCGAACTGCGGCCGTTGGGTCAGTCCGAGCTGGCCGACCAGCTCTTCGCGATCGCGGGCGTGAGGCCGTCGGCAACCACGATCCAAGAGATCTTCGCGCGCTCGGAAGGCAATCCGTTCTTTGCCGAGGAGCTCCTGGCCAGCGCCGACACCGGGCCAACCGACGATCTGCCGGGATCCCTCCGGGAAGCGCTGCTGCTTCGCATCGAGCGGCTGAGTCCGGTGACCCAGGACGTCCTGAGAGCGGCGGCAGTCGTCGGCCGCTCGGTCGATCATCGGCTGCTGGGCTATCTGGCCCCGGTCGATGAGGCCGATCTTCTGGCTGCGCTGCGCGAAGCGACCGAACATCACGTGCTCGTCCTAACCGGTCGCGGAATGGCCTATACGTTTCGCCACGCCCTCCTGCGTGAGGCGATCTACGACGACACCTTCCCAGGGGAGCGGCTACGTCTACATCGCGTGATCGCCGAGGCGCTGGCGGCACATCCCGAATTTGCCACCGCGGGTCCGGCGGCGGAGCTGGCCTACCACTGGCATGCCGCGGGCGAGTTGCCCGCGGCGCTCCGCGCTTCGCTCCAGGCGGCCGCAGAGGCCGAGGGAATGCACGCCTACGACGAGGCGTTCCGCCATCTCGACCGGACGCTCGAGCTCTGGGCCCGGGTCCCAGAGGCCGACCAGATCGCTGGAATGGGGGAAATTGAGGTCCTCCTCCAAGCTTCGGAGACGGCTGAGGTGGCGGGCCACGCCGAGCGAGCACTCGCTCTGGGCCAGCGGGCCCGGGAAGCCGTCGATGACCGGCTCGTTCCACTGCTGGCCGCGGCGGCGGAAAACCGGATCGGCCGAGCTCTCTGGGTCAGCGCACGAGCCGATGAGGCCATCGAACACCTGGCGGAGGCTCGGCGTCTGGTGCCCGCCGACCCGCCCTCCGTTCAGCGGGCCGAGGCGCTGGCGTGGGAGGGCCGGGCGCTGATGCTGAGCGCCCGCAGCTCAGAAGCCCAAGCCTTGCTCGAGGAAGCCCTCGAGCTGGCCACGCAGCTGTCGGTGCCCCACGTGCAGGCCAGTGTGCTCAACACCCTCGCCATCACCTACGGCCGCTTCGGCGAGGCTGAGCGCGCCATCGCCAGCGGACGCCGGGGGCGTGAGATCGCCACCCAAGCTGGGCTCGCCTACGAGATCGGGCGGGGCTACGTCAACGGCAGCCAGGCCATGGACGACGCCGGCCAGGTGAGCGAGGCCCTCGCGCTGGGGCTGGAGGGCATCGAGGTGGTACGGCGACTTGGGCTGCGTCACGGGGAAGATCAGCTGCGGGTGCAGGCGGGCTGGCGGCTAGCTCGTATGGGTCGGTTGGCCGAAGCCGAACGGGTCATCGCGCCCTCGTTAGAGGGAGCCGCGACACCGTTTGGCATCTCTGCCTCCAAGAGCATCGCCGGCTACCTGGCCCTGCAGCGCGCCGACTTCAACCGGGCGGAAAGGCTGCTCCAGGAAGCCTGGGAGCTGATGCAGCGCTCAGGCGGGTTTCAGCTGATCGGTCCGGCCTTGGCCTGGATGGCCTCGCTGCATCTGTGGCGGGGGGAGCTCGAGAAGGCCGAGCAGCGGGTCTGGGATGGGCTGGGGCGCATGGCCGAGGCCGAGCCTGAGCTGATGTACAACGCCGAGCTCTACTGGCTCGGCGTGAGGATCCTGGCCGAGCGGGTCAACCGGGGCCTCGATCAGCGCGACGCAGCCGCGTCCAGAGCCCGCAGCGTCCTGGCCGCCTTCGATGAGGCGATTGCCGGCATCCCGGGTGATGGAGCCCCACCTGAGCCGCTCGCCTTCCGCGGCTTGGCCGAAGCCGAGTTGACGCGGCTACTCGATGAACGCGACGCCGGTCCCTGGCGGGTGGCCGGCGAGCGCTTCCGCCGCCTTAAGGCGGAGCACCGGGTGGCCTACACCCAGTTCCGAGCCGCTGAGGCAATGGCGCTCGGCGGCGCCCACACCGAGCAGGTGGAAGATCTGTTGCGGCAGGCCCACGCCATAGCGGTCAGCTTGGGGACGCTCCCCTTCCAGGGGGAAGTGGAGGGGTTTGCGGCAACCCACGGGATATCGCTGGCCTCTCCGGTCCAGCCTCAGGCGAGGACAGAGGTCAGGTTCGACGCCCCGGCCGAGGATGTGCTCGAGCTTCTCACCGGGAGTCGGAGCGGGCCGAATTCGGGGCGAATGCTCGCCACGATCATGTTCACCGACATCGTCGGCTCAACGTCACTGGCGGCGGACCTCGGCGATGAGCGCTGGCGCGAGCTGCTGGACCGTCATGACGACCTGGTGCGGGACCACCTGCACCGGTTCGGCGGGGTGGCCATCAAGTTCATCGGCGATGGGACGCTGAGCACGTTCCAGGGGCCTGGGCGCGCGATCGAATGTGCGCGCGCCCTCCGTGAGGCCGTCAAGACCCTGGACATCCAGGTCCGCGCCGGTGTTCACACGGGCGAGATCGAACTCCGGGGACAGGACATCGGTGGGATCGCCGTGCACATCGCGGCGAGGGTGGCGGCAAGGGCCGGGCCTTCGGAGATCCTGGTCTCCAAGACGGTGACCGACGTTGTCGCCGGCTCCGGGATCAGGTTTGAGGCTCGGGGCACGCACGACCTCAAAGGTGTGCCAGGTCGGTGGCAGCTCAGTGCGGTTGCCCAAGACGGTGAAGGCCTATCTCTGCACCCCGATCTGCGGTACGGTTCTCCCGAGGAGAGGGACCGATCAGATGAGTGACTCGATCGTCGTAGGTACTGACGGCTCGGACACTGCCTCGCGGGCACTTGACGAGGCAATTCGCCTGGCCAAGGCACTTGACGCTGAGGTTCATGTTGTTTCCGCTTATGAGCCTTTGCGCGGCGCCAAGGTACGCGGGGCCCCGGAAGGCGCGGCAAAGGTCTACGCGCCCCTGCCCGACACGCTCGTGACCGGGATTCTCGAGCAGGCAACCACCAAGGTCCGCTTGACGGGCCTCAAGGCCGAGGGACATCCCGTGCAGGAGGATCCCGCCGACGCCCTGCTCACGGTGGCGGATGAGGTCGGGGCTCAGCTGATCGTCGTCGGCAGCAAGGGAATGCACGGCGCGAAGAGGATGCTCGGCAGCGTCCCCAACCACGTGTCTCACCACGCACACTGCAACGTGCTGATCGTCTCCACCGACGGAGCCTGACGCGCGGCGCCTCGCGCGCTACTCAGCCGGGCTCACCGGCAGGCCCGCGGCCCGCCAGGCCTGGAAGCCCCCGTCGAGGTCCGTGGCCCGGGTGAAGCCGAGCCGCTGAAGCGTGGCCGCGGCGAGGCTGGAGGCGTAGCCCTGGTCGCAGATCACGATCACGTGCTCACCCAGGTTCGGGGCGTCGGGATGGCGGTGGCCGGACGCGGGGTCAAGCCGCCACTCGAGCACGTTTCGCCGAATTACGAGGGCGCCCGGGATCATGCCGTCGTCCTCGATCTGGGTCTCCGAGCGGATGTCGATGAGGACCGCGCCTTCGTCGCGCGCCGCGGCGGTGGCGGCGGGATCCAGGCGCTCGAGTCCCTGGCGGGCCTCGGAAAGCAGTTGGTCGACAGTGGTGCGGGCCATCCCGGACCACATTAGACGGCTCCGAGGAAACGCAGCTCGCGGGGTGTCTATAGTCGAAGTCTCGACCGGTGAGAGCGCTCGGTGGGTCGCCCGAGTGCCGATCGACGTGCCAAGGAGCTTCTCGTTGCTGAATCTCGCCCGCTGGTGTATTCGACATCGCCGCCGCGTAGTGATCACCTGGATCGCCGTGGCCGTCCTCTCCACGGCCATCGCCGGGGCGGTCGGGCGTCAATACGCGACCGACTTTCAACTCCCGGGCACCGAGTCCCAGCACGCCCAGAACCTGCTGGCGAGCGAGTTCCCAAGCGCAAGCGGCGACCTCGACACGATCGTCTGGCACACCTCGCAGGGGACCGTCAACTCGCCCGCGGTGCGCGGTGCGATCGTTCCCCTACTGGCCAAGGTGGACCGGATGCCGCACGTGGTGGGTGTAATCAGCCCCTACAGCGCGACCGGGGCGGCTCAGATCTCCCGCGACCAGCGCACGGCCTTCGCCACCATCAGCTACGACAAGCGGGCAAACCTGCTGCCCGACGCCACCGGTAAGCCGGTTCTGAACGCGATCAACGCCGTCCACGTGCCCGGGCTCAAGATCGCCGCGGGTGGGCAGGTGATCGAGCAGGCCGAAGGCTTCAGCATCGGTCCCGCCACCGTCGTCGGTGCCATCGCGGCGCTGGTCATCCTGCTCATCACCTTCGGCTCGCTCCTGGCGGCCGGCCTCCCGCTGATCACGGCGGGCTTCGGGCTGATCACCGGTGTGGCGCTGATCGGGCTGGCCACGCACATCACCGACATGTCCAACGTGGCGCCCGAGCTGGCCCTGATGATCGGCCTCGGGGTGGGGGTGGACTACGCGCTGTTCATCGTCACCCGGTTCCGCGAGAGCTACCACCGCCTGGGCGACAGCGAGGCAGCGGTGATCGAGGCCATGGACACCTCGGGGCGCGCGATCCTCCTGGCCGGGAGCACGGTGATCATCGCCCTGCTCGGGATGTTCGCCACCGGAGTCGGCTTCCTCTACGGCCTGTCGATCGCGTCCGTGCTGGCCGTGCTGCTGACCATGGTTGCCTCGCTCACGGTCCTGCCCGCGCTGCTGTCTCGCTTCGGCGAGCCGATCGCCCGCCCCAGCCGGTCAGCCCGCCGCCGGGCCGCGGCCGGCCGTCCCCCGCGCGAATCGCTGTGGCGACGCTGGAGCCAGCTCGTGCAGAGGCGCCCCTGGCCGCTGGCCCTGGCGGCGCTGGCGGTGATGGTCGTGTTCCTGATTCCCATCACCTCGCTGCGCCTCGACAACAGCGATGCCGGCAATGATCCGAGCGGTACGAGCACCCACGAGGCGTTCAACCTGCTCTCCCAAGGCTTCGGGCCCGGGTTCAACGGTCCGCTGTCGCTGGTGGCCGAGTTGCCGCACCCGGGCGACACTTCAGGCCTGCCCGCGTTGCACGCGGCCGTTGCGGGCACCCATGACGTGGCGGCGGTGACCCCGCCGCAGCTCAGCCGCTCCGGGCGGGTGGCGGTACTGCGTGCCTATCCCGCCTCGGCGCCGCAGGACCAGGCGACAACCGACCTCGTCAACCACCTGCGCCACACCGTGCTGCCGCCGCTCGAGCGGCAAAGCGGGACGCGGGTGCTGGTCGGCGGCTTCACGGCTGGCTCGATCGACTTCGCCTCGGTCCTGGCGAGCAAGCTCCCCCTGTTCATCGGGATCGTCGTCGTCCTCTCGGCCCTGCTGCTGTTCGTGATGTTCCGCTCGATTGTGATCCCCATCCAGGCAGCGCTGATGAACCTGCTCAGCATCGGCGGGGCGCTGGGGGCAACCGTGGCGGTGTTCCAACTCGGCTGGCTGGCCGGCCCCCTGGGTCTTCAGAAGGGCCCGGTCGAGCCTTGGATCCCCGTCCTCATGTTCGCCGTCGTCTTCGGCCTCTCAATGGATTACGAGGTGTTCCTCATCTCCCGCGTGCGTGAGGAATGGGTGCGGCGGCGCGATGCCTCGCGCGCCGTCGCCGATGGAATCGCCTTCACGGGCCGCGTCATCAGTGCCGCCGCGGCGATCATGGTCTGCGTCTTCTTGTCCTTCATGCTCGGCAACGAGCGGTCGGTCAAGGAATTCGGGTTCGGCCTCGCCGCCGCCGTGTTCCTGGACGCGCTCGTTGTGCGCTGCGTCCTTCTCCCCGCCGTGCTCGAGCTTCTGGGCACCCTCACCTGGAAGCTCCCGCGCTGGATCGACCAGCGGCTACCACACGTGAACATCGAGGGCTCCGCGGCCCACGAGCTGGCGACGCTGGACGAGCTGGAACTTAAGGACCAGCGCGAGCGCGAGGTCACCTCGGTCGGACAGTAGTCAACGCGGCGCCCGGTGCCCGTTCGCGGCGGGCGATGCCCACACCGTCGGTGTGGGTAATGAAGGAGCGTGAGCTTTGCCAGCGCACACCGGTTCTCGCGGAAGGTGGCGCGGACGAAACCGTTCCGCGGCCTGGTCCGGGCCGGCTTTGTCGCCCGCGGGATCACCTACGGCGTGATCGGCGGCCTGGCCGTCGCCATCGCCGTCGGCGCCGGCAGCGACGGAACGGCGGCCAATCAGGAGGGTGCGCTCGCGCTCATCGGCCGCTCGCTGGTGGGGCGCATCGCGCTGTTCGTGATCTGCGCCGGTCTCCTGGCTTATGCCCTGTGGAAGCTCTACCAGGGGATCTTCGGGCGGGGCCCCGAGGGCGGCGGCGGTCCCGGCCTGACCGATCGGGTCGGCAACCTGGGAGGCGGTGTGGGCTACCTGGTCTTCACCGCCGTGGCCGCCCGGATCCTGATCAAAGGCTCCGGGGGCGCATCCGGTGACCCTAGCCAGGCGGCTCATGGCGTGCTGGGCTGGCCCGGGGGACCGCTGATCGTCGGCATCGGCGGTGCGGTGCTCGTAGCGATCAGCTGCTACCAGCTTTATGACGCGCTCAGGGGCGGCTTCGCCAAGGACAACCGGACCGGCCGGATGGATGCGCGGGCGCGGCACGCCTTCCTGACGATCGGGCGAATCGGCCTCAGCGCCCGCGCGCTCGTCTTCGTCCTCATCGGCTACTTCCTGGTCCGGACGGCGATCGAGTTCAAAGCCAGCCAGGCGATCGGGGTGGATGGAGCCCTGGCTCGCCTGCACCACCAGGACCTGGGAGCGCTGCTGGTGATGCTCGTCGCGGCGGGGTTCCTGACCTTCGCCACCTTCTCCTTTTTTGAAGCCCGCTACCGCCGGCTCTAGGCGCGACCGGCTTCGGCCGTCGGCTCCTCTACACTCGGACGCGCCGCCGTGACTGGCGCTCAAGGTGGACAACCACCGGGGAGCGGCGGTGAGATCCGCCGCGCGCCTGGGCATGTCGGCCGCAACTGTCCAGGAGCCCCTATGTCGCAGACCTCCACGATTCTTCAGATACCGCCGCAGTTGAAGCCGGCCGACGGCCGGTTCGGCTCGGGGCCTTCCCGGTTGCGGCCCGAGCAGCTCGACCACCTGGCCCGGACGGGAGGCTCGGTGATGGGCACCTCACACCGCCAGCGCCCGGTCAAGGAGCTCGTGGGTCGAGTGCGCGGCGGGCTGCGGGACCTGTTCCGGCTCCCCGATGAGTACGAGGTGGCGCTCGGGAACGGCGGAACCACCGCGTTCTGGGATGCCCTGGCCTGTGGGCTCGTCCGCGAGCGGGCTCTTCACCTCACCTACGGCGAGTTCTCCTCCAAGTTCGCCGCCTCCACCAACGATGCCCCTTTCCTCGCCGACTCGATCATCGTCGAGGCCCCGGCGGGGGATGCCCCCGAGCCCCGCGCCGACCCGGAGGCCGACGTCATCGCCTGGGCCCACAACGAGACCTCGACCGGGGTCATGGTTCCGGTCCGGCGCCCGGCCGACGCCGGCGAGGCGCTGGTCCTGATCGACGCCACCTCGGGGGCGGGCGGATTGCCGGTGGAGATCGAGCAAGCCGACGTCTACTACTTCGCCCCCCAGAAGGGATTCGCCTCAGACGGCGGGCTCTGGCTGGGACTGCTGAGCCCAGCGGCGCAGGCGCGGATCCAGGAGATCGAAGCCTCGCGCCCGACCGTCGGGCCCGCGCGCTGGATCCCGGAGTTCCTGTCCCTGACCACCGCGCTTGAGAACTCGGCCAAGGACCAGACCTACAACACGCCCGCGATCGCCACCCTGTTCCTGCTCGCCGACCAGCTCGACTGGATGCTCGACCAGGGGGGACTAGAGGCGATGGTCGCGCGCACTCGTGCGTCCAGTGGGCATCTTTACCGCTGGGCCGAGGGCCATGCCCAGGCCACGCCGTTTGTGTCCGACCGAGCCAAGCGCTCACTGGTCGTGGGCACGATCGACTTCTCCGATGACGTCGACGCAGGCGCCCTGGCGAGCACCCTGCGCGGCAACGGAATCGTCGACGTCGAGCCGTATCGCAAGCTGGGGCGCAATCAGCTGCGCGTGGCCATGTTCCCCGCCACCGACCCCTCCGATGTTGAGGCACTGACGGCCTGCATCGACTGGGTCCTGGAGCGGCTATGACCCGCGTCCTGGTGGCGGAGAACATCGGGCGCAGCGGAATCGAGCTCTTGGAGCAGCACTTCGATGTCGAGGTGGCCAACGGCTGGTCACGTGAAGAGCTGGCCGACCACATCGGCGAATACGAGGGGATCCTGATCCGGTCGGCGACCAAGCTCGACGCCGAGCTGCTTACGCAGGCGACCCGGCTGCGCGCGGTGGGGCGGGCTGGGGTCGGGGTCGACAACGTCGACGTCCCGGCGGCGACCAAGCGGGGCATCGTGGTTGCCAATGCGCCGCAGTCGAACGTCGTCACGGCGGCCGAGCACACGATGGCGCTGCTGCTCGCTCTGGCTCGCAACGTCCCCCAGGCCCACGCCTCGCTCACCGGGGGGGCCTGGGAGCGCTCCAAGTTCTCCGGCATCGAGCTCTACGAGAAGACGCTTGGGATCCTCGGCTTCGGGCGCATCGGCCAGCTCGTGGCCCAGCGTGCTCACGCCTTCGGGATGAAGGTGATCGCCTTCGACCCCTATGTGTCGGCTGAGCGCTACCGCGAGCTCGGCACCGAAAAGGCGGAGTCACCCGACGACATCTACGCCGTGGCCGACTTCCTCACCCTGCACCTCCCAAACACGCCCGAGACGAGCGGATGGCTGAGCGCCGAGGTGCTGGCCAAGTGCAAGGACGGCGTCTGCGTGCTCAACGTGGCTCGGGGGCCGCTGGTCGTCGACGAGGATCTCAAGGCGGCGCTCGACTCGGGCAAGGTGAGGGGCGCCGCGCTCGACGTGTTCCGCGAGGAACCAGTCACCGATCATCCGCTGTTCGGCTATGCGAACGTGATCGTCACCCCGCACCTGGGCGCCTCCACGGCCGAGGCGACCGACCGTGCCGGCTACCAGGCGGCCGAGCAGGTGATCGCCGCCCTGACCGGGGGCGTCGTCTCAAGCGCAGTCAACGTCCCCGCCATCCCCGGCGAGGACATGGAGGTGCTGGGCCCGTTCGTGCCCCTGTGCCGGGCCCTGGGCCGGATCGCCATTGCCCTGGCCGACGCCTCCTCGGTCGATCGCGTGCAGACCGAGTACCTGGGACGGGTCGCTGAGCGCGACACCCGCCTGCTCTCCATCCAGACTCTGCTCGGGGTGCTGGGCGGCCACACCGAGGAGGAGGTCAACGAGGTCAACGCACCGGCCATCGCCGAGGAGCGCGGGATCGAGCTGGCGGAGACCAAGCGGTCAAGCGCACGCGACTACACCGACCTGATTCGGGTTACCGTGGTCGGTGACGCCAGCGCGGCCCGCGTCGTCGGCACGTTGATCGGCCAGCGTCACCGCCTCCACCTGCTCGAGGCGTGGGGCCAGCGCTTCGACCTCCAGCTCGAGGACCACATCACGATCTTCCGCTACCTGGATCGCCCGGGGATGATCGGAGCGGTGGGAACGATCTTCGGCGAGCACGGCATCAATATCGTCTCGGCCGCGGTCGGCCGGCCCAGCGAGGACGGCCGCGACGGCGAAGCGCGCCTAGCGGTCATGGCGATCACCACCGATGGCCCCGTGCCGCGGGTGGTCATGGACGAGGTCTTGGCCGGCGACGGCTTCGAGGCCGGGCGTACCGTCTCGCTCTAGCCCTCACGGAGGACGGCCTGACCCGTTCCTCCGTTCGGACTGGGATCAACGGCTCCCGCCGCCGGCCCGGCATAGGCCAGCTGAACGACAGATGGGCGCCCACGGCGGCGCAGCCAGCGGCCTCGCCCCGGAGGGAGCGGCTCCGCCCGCACGCCCCGCATCAGAGGGCCTTCGTGGGGATCTCCGCTCAGTAGCAAGCCTGGGGCACCGGATTCGGCCAGCCGGGAGAGGACCGGATCCAGCATCGCGCGGGAGGCGCCCCCCGCGGCCCGGGCGAGGACGACATGGATGCCGGCATCCCGGCCCTGGAAGATCATCTCAGCGAGCCCGGCCAGCGGGTTGAGCTGGGAGCCGGCGATCAGGTCATAGTCATCGACGAGCACGTACACGGCGGGGCCCGCCCAGCCTCCGGCGGGACTGTCGAGCCCGCGCAGCCGCTCGACCGTCAGCTCCCTCAGCTCGGCCATGACCTCCTCGGCCTTGGGCGGGCGGGAGGCGAAGCTGCACGGGAGCGGGAGCTGGGCCAGATCAAGCAGTCCCCGCCGGAAATCGATCACCACGAGGCGAGCCTGCTCGGCCGAGTAGCGCTCGGCCAGGCCCTCGGCGATGGAGCGCAAAGCGCTGGTCCGGCCGGAGCCGGATTCGCCGAGCAGGAGCAGGTGCTGGTCGTCTCCCGCGAGGTCGAGCTCCACCGGAGCCAGCGTCAGCTCCTCGATTCCGACCACGACTCCGCCCGAGACGGCGGCGGGCAGCTCGCTCCGGAAGAGCCGCTCGGGCAGGACCCGCACGGCGGGAGCGCCCGCACCGGTCCACCGCTCGGCGAGGGCGCCGGTAAGTTCGCCCAGCGCCTCGCCGATGCCCGCCAGCTCGTCGCGCCCGTCCAGGCGGGGCAGGGCGACCTGGAAGTGAAGCCCCTCCGGCGTCACCCCGCGACCGGGGGCGCCGGTCGGAACGGTCTCGGCGATGCGTCGCCCGAAGTCGGATTCCATTGGGTCGTTCAGGCGAAGCTCGAGCCGGCTGCCGAAGGCTTCCCGGATGGCGGGTCGTACCTCAGCCCAGCGTCCCGCGGCAATCACGAGATGTACTCCATGCTGGAGCCCGCCCGCGGCCAGTTCGCCCAGCTCCTCGAGCAGGTCCTCGTAGTCGCGCAGCAAGGCCGCCCAGTTGTCCACGACGAGCACGACGTCGGACGACTCCTCGGGGCCAAGCTGGCCCGCGCGTCCGCGCGCCCGCGCGTCGGCCATCGAGTCGATGCCGAGGTCCCGGAAGGCCGCCTCGCGCTCGGAGATCACCGCCCTGACCTGGCGCACGGTGGCCCGGACCCGCTCCGGGTCGCTCTTGCCGCAGATCCCGCCGACGTGCGGAGCGTCTTCGAAGGCGCGCAGCAGACCGCCGCCGAGATCGATCCCGTAGATCCGCACCTCGTCGGGGGTGTGGGTTATGCAGAGCGCGGCGAGCAGGGTCCGCAGGAGGGTGCTCTTGCCCGTCTGAGGCGCGCCCACGACGGCGAGGTGGCCGCCGATCCCACCGAGGTCAAGCACGAACGGGTCCTGGCGCTGCTCCGAAGGCCGGTCGAGCAGGCCGACGCAGGCGCGGATGCCCGTCGAGGTGGCCGGCTCGGTGCGGCGCCACCAGGGCTCGCCCTCGAAGACCGACGAGAGGGCCTGTCGGGCCGGGAGCGGATCGAGCCACACCTGGTGCACCCGGGTTTCGCCGTAGCGGGAGCGGAGCTCGTGGATGAGGACGTCGAGATCCGTGAGCTGACCCTCGCCCTCGACTTCGGCCCGGGACGCAACCGGGGTTGTCCCGGCCGCGAGTTCGAACACGCTGACCGGCGTTCCTGCCTTCGTTTGCTCGTCGTGCGGAGCGGTGACCAGCGCTGTCTTGAAGCGCTGATAGATGTCGGTGTCCACGCTCAGATAACCGACGCCGGGGTAGGGCGGGAGGAGGAACGCGTCGGCGGTACCCAGGACGCTCTTGCTCTCCTGAGCCGAGTACGTGCGCAGGGAGATGCGGTAGCGCAAATGGCCCTCCAGTCCGCGCAGGCGCCCCTCCTCCAGCCGCTGGCTTGAGAGCAGGAGATGGATGCCGAGGCTCCGCCCGACGCGGCCGATGGCCAAGAACAGGTCGATGAACTCGGGACGGTTGGCCAGGAGCTCGCCGAACTCGTCGACGATGACGAGCAGATGGGGTAGGGGCTCGAGCGCCGCATCCGTGGCCTGGAGCGCTCGATATGAGGCGACGTCGTCCAGGTTTCCGGCCGCGCGGAGGATCGCCTGCCGGCGCTGCTGCTCGCCGAACAGCGCCGCATGCATCCGGTCGATCAGGCTCAGGTCGTGTTGGAGGTTGGTGATCATCCCCGCCGAGTGGGGAAGGTGGGCCAGCTCGGCGAAGGCCGCCCCGCCCTTGAAGTCCACGAACACGAAGCAGAGCTCCTCAGGGCGGTGCGCGGCGGCGAGGCTGGTGACGATGGTCCTCAGAAGCTCGCTCTTTCCCGAGCCGGTCGCCCCGACGATGAGCCCATGGGGACCCATGCCACCCTCGGCGGCCTGCTTGAGGTCGAGGACCAGCCGATCGCCCTCCTCGGTCAGCCCGATGGGTGCACACAGCTTTGCCGGTGCATCCTCAAGCAGCTCGCTCAGGCGTACGTCGGCCGCCAGATCGATCGTGGCCGCGGACTCCTCCAGCTGCAGCGGCGCCAGCTGGCGGGCCAGGGTCTCGGCGCCGGCCCCGCTGAGCTCATCCAGCAACACCGGGCCAAGCCGGTAGCCCTGGGCCCCGGTGCGCTCGAGGACTCCAGGCCCCTGCGGCGGGATGACGAGCCGCAACTGGGCCTCCGGAGGCTCGGCGGCGCCCTCGTCGACCAGGCACAGGGTCCGCACCTTGAGCCGGTCGCCCCGGGCGGCGAGCTCACGGATCAGGGGTAGCCTGGCCACCTGCCCGCCGGCGTGGTAGTCGTCGAGAACGAGTAGGAGCTCCGGCGCGTCGACCGACGCGGTCGCCCCGTCGGCCGAGGAAGAGGACTCGATCCGCCGCAGCTGCTCGAGTCGGGGCTGCACGTGCTCCTCCAGCAGCTGCGCCAGCTGATCCGGACCGGGAGCCAGAAGCAGAGATGGCCCGGCGCTACTCCGGTCGCGCTCGCGATGGCGAACCGAACGAGCATGCGGGATCCACTTGAGCCAGGCCCAATCGTTCCCGTGCTCAGGCGCGAAGGCAGCCATGATCCGCATATCGGAGGGAGCACGCAGAGCCGCGGCCTGGGCGAGGATGGCCCGGGACAACGCCACCGTCCGGCTGCGCGGGCCGGTCAGGGTCATCACGCTGGCCTCGGCCAGGCTGGCCACGACCGATAGTTCGTCCACGGTCCGGTAGCGCTGCACCAGAGCCTCCGCCTGCTCGTAGAGCTCGGGCTGATATTCGGTGAGCGGGTCCTCGGAGAGCGAGAGCTCGATCGGGCAGGCCAGGGGCACCGTGGCCCGTCCGAGACGGAAGGCCAGGAAATCGCCGTCGCCGGGACGGCGCTCCCACAGGTGACGACGTTGGGTGACCAGGCTGGTCAAGCGCCCCGGGTCGGGATAGAGGCGCTCGTCGATGTCCCGCTGGCCGCGGACGACCGCCTGGAGTTCGGACTCGCGCTTCTCGAGGTGAGCCCGGTAGAGCCTGCGCTCCGAGCGGGCCGAGCGCTTGCCGCTGCGTCGCTGGGTCAGGTAGGAGGCGAGGACGGACACGAGCGAGATGGCCACGAACGCTCCGGCCACGATCAGGAACAGCTTGTTGGGAACGATGAAGGCGAAGGCGACGATTCCGAGCGTCCCGAGCGCCGGCATCAGCATCTGGAGCAGGCCGGTGCTTCGGCGCGAGAGCTGCGGCGGCTGGGCGATGACGATCGGCTGGCCGGGCAGCGCGGGCGGGAATGACCGCGGCGGCCGGTGAAAGGCTCCGCGCCCGGCCGGCGCCTCGGAGGTGGCGGTGTCGGCCGGCGAGCTCATGTGATGCTGATCGACGCGATGCTCCACGCTACACCCGCGGGAGCGCGAGACGATCAGCCGGGCGCCTCCGCCGCCATCCGGCTCTTCAAATGCTCGATCGCGTCCTCGTGGCTGGCCCCCTGCACGCGCCGATTCATGATGAACGTGCGCACGCCGGCCTCGTCAAGGCTCAGGGCGAGCCGGCGCCGGCTCGGATCGGAGGAGAGGGCGAGCGTCAGGCTGCGCCGCAGCGAGCGAAACTCAGCCAGCATGAGCCGAGTTCTAGACCACTCCTCCTCGGAGAAGAACTCGCGCGCCAGGTCAAGCTCACGATCAACCGCGGCGGCCGTCTCCACGTGGTCGGAGGCGGCCGCTCTCTCCTCAGGGTCCAGCTCACGGCCATCGGGCGCCAGGTCCCGGTAAAAAGCTGCGGTCGCGGTGTAGGCCTCGCCCAGCCGAACCTTCCAGGCGTCGATTTCACGCTTCCGGCTTCGGCTGAACCGGGAGATGCGCTCCGGCCGCTGCGCGGTTATCGGCGCCAGATCGACCGGTCCGGCCGCCTTGCGGTCGACCTCGATCAGGATGCTCTGCTTCATCTCCGCCCAGTGCCCGTGCCAAATCCCCTCGCCGGCTCCGAGGAAGCGTCCCGTGAGCTCAGGCACGTCGAGCCGCAGCGCCCGGCGCTCGGCGTCACCGGACTGCGTCAGGATGAACGAAGTCTCGAGGGCGGCATAGAGCTGCCAGGCCTCATCGGAGAGGAATTCGTCTCCGACCTGCTCGAGCTGGTAGCGCTCCATGGGGATCCGCCACCGCTCGGCCATCACCTCGGCTTGGTCGGTGCAGTCGACCGTGCGGTCCTCCACGATCATCCACATGTAGGCGTCGAAGGCCGCGGCGATCTCGTCTCGGAGGGCGGTGGCTGCCTCCTGGACCGCATCCGGAGTCGGCGGCTGATACTCGTCGCGGTGGCCGTTGCTATCCGCCATGGGTCCCACCAAGCGTGATCCGGTACTTGAGGCCGGAGCCGGTGTGATAGACGAAGTTGGCGGCCGGCTTCGACACGACGATGATCTGGGGGTTGACCGGGATCTCGCTCATGCCTTTCACCACGGAGGAGTCAATTCTCCCTCTCCAGATCGCCGCCGCGGCGGCGCCTGAGAGGGCGGAGTTCTTGGCCAGGTCCGGTTGGACCTTGATCATGGCGCCGAGCTCGGTGCGGTTGTATTGGGTGTAGGGCGAGATGACCTTGCCGACGTCGCCAGCGTGCGGGACGTTGAACACGTTCTCCGCGGTGTCGGCGTAGAACTGCGAGATATCCGGCCGGGCGTCGGGAATCGCCTTCCAGATGTCGCGCATCTCGGCCACCCCCTTGAGGTCCAAGGGGAGGAACGACCCCGCCGCCTTGGCGTAGTTTCCGCTCGCCAGGTCCTTGTAATCGATCATTCCCTTGAGGACCGCAGTCGAGGTTGCCGAGGCGTTCGCCTGGGCGGTCAGCGGATTCTCGCCATAGGCCAGCTGCCGGTACGCCGGGTTGGTCGAGAGCAAGGTATTGGCGGCCGTCACCCACTCGCCCGGATGGACGGCGAACTCGACCGCGCCCTTGGTGGTGTCCCAGGCCCCTTCGACGAACTGGCCGACCGGCGACTTGATGACAGCTGAGAGTCCGGGAACGACGGCCGTCAGGCCGCCCTCGACGTTCTCGGAGGCCGATTCCTCCGCTAGCTTCGCCCTGAAACGGACTCCCTGGATGTACTCGAGTGCGGTGGCCGGCGTGATCGGGTTCTCGCAGGCCAGGCCGTTCAGCTCTCGCGGATCACGGAGTGCCGCCATCGCGGCGGCCAGGCTTCCGGCGCCACCCAGCATCGCCGAGGCCATCGAGACGTCCGACTGGCTGACCGTGATCGGTACGGCCGGGCCGCCGGTCACCTGCGGGGCCGGCCGCATGTCGCCCGCCGCCGATTCGAGCCGCCCGATGATCGCGCGGGCGGTCTGCTGGTAGCTCAGATCGGCGTGCTGGCCCTTCTGCTGGGCCGCCTTGAACTCGGTCGAGGCGGCATTGGCCGCCGTTTCGGCCGTCGTCTGAGCGTGCCCGTAGGCCGCGGCCTGCTTATTCAGCTCCGTCTGCATGGCCGGGTGCGTCGCGAGGGCCGCCTGCGCGCTGGCCGTCGTCTTGTCCGCGGCGGCCTGGGTGGCCGCCTGCTGCTGGGCCACCATCTCCCCGTGGTAGCGCTCGCAGTCGCTGAGCGCCTGTTTGGTGGCTGCCTGCGCTTCGGCCAGGGCCCGTGAGAGCGTCGATAGGGCACCCGCGGCCGCCTCGCAGCCGCTCGCGTCGGATTCGATCACGCTGATCACGTGGCCGCTGTACTCCGCGTAGGCGCCGGCCGCCTGACCGCCCCAGCCGCCGTCGGTCTCAAGCGCGATGGCCGCCGCGCCGCGAAGCGCGGCGTCCTGATCGCGGATCGACTGGGCCAGCGACTGGGCGGCGCGCGACGCCGATTCGATGGCTCCCGGATCGCCCTGCGGGATCGAGAACCCGAACGTGGTGCTCCCGCCGCCGAACGCGTTGCCCGACAGTGGCCCACCCAGTGACAGGGAACCGCTCGCCGGTCCGAACAGGCCGCTGGTCACGGTGTGCCCGTCCCGCTCACCGCTTCACGGGCATGCTTGCCGCCGCAGCCTGATCGGCGAGCTGGTAGGCGATCGCGGCTTCGTTCAGAGCTCGTGCCAGCCCAGACGTGGCTGTGTCGAGGCTCCCCAGGGCGGAGTCCGCCGCACCGACGAAGATCGCGAACGCGGTCTCCGCCGGGGTGTCGGCAAGCGCGCCTGAGGAGCTCTTCAGCCCAGCGTGAGAGGTGCCGACGTCCGAGTTCGCCCGGACCACGACCGCGGAGGCGGCGGTCAGCGCCTCCGTCTCGACGTGGAAGGTCGGCATCGCGTCACCGGAACATCGACGCGTTGGCCGACTCGGTCTCCTGGTAGTTGCTGCCCGCGGTCAAGGTGGCGCGACCGATCTGGGCGGCAGCCATCTGGATGTTGTTGGCGGCGGCCTGCCATTCCGCCATGGCGGACTCAAACGCGCTGTTGGCCACACCGCGCCACTCGCCCTGGACGCCCAAGGCGGTGCTCTGGAGCTGGCCGATCAGCTGCTCGATCTCCTGCGACAGCGCCTGGATCCGCTGCCCGGCGGTCTGAACCGCCTCGGTGACGACCATGATTTGGGACACGTCTGCCTCCCTTGCGTAGTGGTTGATCGGGATCTCGAAGACACTGGAAGAGTTGCTCTAAGTCTGTCCGGCGCAGTTTGCAACACGTCCGCTGGTGCGATGGAGCGCCGCCGCTCGCCAGCACCGCGCGCGGGCGCGGGTTGTGGCCAGCTGGCTCCGGAGCCCGCTCGTCCGCTGCACGGAATCGCTCAGCTGGGTCCGAAGAGAGACGATCGTCTGCCGGGCTTGCAGAAGCTGAGCCCGCTGGCGGGCCGTTCGGGGCGCTGGGGCGGTTGACTTCGATGGGTCCCCGCTGCCCGCGGTCGCCGCGCCGATGAGGACGCCGACCAGGATCAGCAGCGCCGCCGTCACGAGGCCGGCGGCGATCAGGCGAGGCGACTCCCGCAGGCGCCGAGCCGTCATCGGCACCAACCGCTCGCCAGCTGATAGGCGAACCCCTTGACGGCGACGCGCGTCGTCTGGTCGAGCTCGCCCACGTTGAGGAGCCCGGCATCCAGCTGGCGCATGAGCGCGTCATCACGCGGGATCGCCGCGAACCCCCGCGACTGGCCGTTGCGCCGTGCCACCGTAAGAATCTTCTGCACCGACTCATCGGGCCGCCGCGGAACCATGTTCAGGGCCAGGGTGATGGGGACCTCGGGCCGGTGCTCGCGCAGGTAGGTGAGCATCCTCCCGGCGCGGCGCAGGCTGCCCCGGGTGGCGGTGGCAATGGCCACGATCTCATCGGCTGAGGCGAAGGCCCAGCGGGGGATCGTGCCCCGCAGGCCGATGCCGGGGGAGAGGTCGAGCAGGATCACGGGGAAGAAGCGCTTGAGCAGATCGAGCAGCGCTTGCATGTCCTGGGCGGTCAGGCGCTCGATCTCGTGCGGCTCGGTGGGGCCGGCCAGGAGTTGGGCGCCCCCCGGAAGCGAGAGCAGGTAGGGGGCGAGCTCGCCCGGTGAGTTGATCGTCTCGGCGGCGGCGAGAACGTCGGTGATCGTTCCCCCGCGCCGGCCGTTCTCCGGGGTCGAGTCGGCCGCTGTGCCCCACTCCAGATCGGCGTCGACCACGATCACACCGCAACGGAGGGCCTCGGCGAGCATGTCGGCGAGGGTCAGCGTGAGGGTGGTCTTGCCCACGCCGCCCTTGATCGAGCCGAGCGCCACGGTCACGCCCCGGGCCAGGCCCCTGACCCGAAGCTGCTGGAGGTCGTGGTCGAGCTCTTCCTCGCGCTTGGCCGACGGGCTGGTCAGCAGCTCACGCGCGCGGCCGCTCAGCCGCGACCAGCGGGAGTCGGAGGCCTCGCGGCCATCGACGATCCGGTAGATGTCACCGGGGTCGAGCTCGACCGGAGCTTTTCCCGGGTCGGGGGCAAGCTCGGGTGCAGGTTCGGGCTCGGGTGCAGCCACGGACGCTGCGGGCGGCGGATCGGCTTGAAGGACCGACGGGAGCTCTGACTCGCTCAGTGCCTCGCGCAGGTCGAGCTTCAACTCGCTGGTGGCCAACCTATCGGGGGGGTGGTGAGCCCCGTTCTCCCCTGCCATATCTCTCTCTCGATCCTGTGGCTATGGCATCCAAGGTTTTACCCTCGCCAGAGGGCCGTAAAACGGTTGGTTGCCTTTTCAGCCGGGCTTAGACGCCCAGCTGGGGCCACATCCCGGCCAGCACCGCAGCCAGCTCAAGGACAGCCTGATAAAGCGGTCGCGGAGCATCGGGCCAGGCGAACTCGCCGCGGAGCGCCCGTTCAGCGTCGGGATCCTCGGGAATGCCGACCAGGGCGTTTGCCCGGGGGAAGAGCGCGTCCATGCGCAGGAGGTCGTCGCTGCCCGGCTTGCCGCGGCGGAGGCGGTTGCACACGACGGTGATGGGCCGCCCGGCCCGCTCGAGCAGCCGCATCGACTCGACGGCGAGACTGGCCGTGGCTCCGGAGGCGTCGGTGAGGACGACGAGCTGGTCGGAGGCGAGAATCGCCGCCTGGGCCCCAGGCTGTCCGAGGCCGGTCCCGCAGTCGATGACCAGGACGCCGGCCAGGCGCTGGAGGTTGCCGATGACGCGGGAGTACATCTCGCGGTCGGCCCGGGCCATGGCCACCGGGTCACGCGGCGAGGGCACGACGCGCAGCCCGCCCGGCAGGGTCCACAGGGTGCGGTCGAGCTCGGCGAAGGTCACGGCCCCCTTGGCCAGGGCGTCGAAGATGCCGGTGTCGCGAGCCGAGACCGGGTCACCGGCGCTCACGCCCGGGCCGATCCGGCCCAAAGATCCGTAATCGCTGTCGGCGTCCAGGGCGAGCACCTGATCGGAGCGGAGCGACCGCAGGAGCTCCCCGAGGAGGATCGACACGGTGGTCTTGCCGATTCCCCCTTTGGGGGAAAGCACGGCGATCGTCACGCAGCGGCGCAGCGGGGTGCTCCGCACCGTCTCCTCGAGCCCGTCGCCGGAGCCGGCACGTTCGAGCAGCGCCTGGGTCCGGCGGAGCGGGGAGCCCGAGGGAGCCGTTCCGGAGCTCGGCGAGAGGACGGGCTCGCGCTCGGCCTCGACGTCACGGCGCAAGACCAGAACGGCTCCATCGAGCACGCCGGAGGCCTCAAGCGTGAGCGCGCGGTCGATCGGCTGGTTACCCATCAGCGCGATGCCCCATCCTGGTTGTCCGCGCTCGGTCTCGCCGACTCCACCGGCCGTGAGCAGGCTCGGCAAGAGATCGCCGGTTGGCGTGTCGGCGTCGACCACGAGGTCAGCCGTGCGCTCGGGACCGATCAGGGTGATGAGGACCGTCCGCATATAAGGATGATGCCCGCTCGGCCCCGCGGCGGCCGGCCCGGGCGGTTAGCCCGGCTTCAGCGGCACCAGCGGCTGGCCAGCTTGTAGGCGAAGTCCTTGACCGACACGCGGGTCAGCTGACCCAGATCGCCGATGTTCAGCAGGCCGGCGTCGAGCTGGCGCATGAGGGCATCGTCGCGCGGAATGGCCGCGTAGCGCCGGCGGCTCAGTCCGCTGTCCGGCCCCGAGGTCCGCTGCGCCACCTCGATCACCCGCCGGATCGCTGGGTCGGGACGCCGGGGCACCATGTTCAGCACGAGTGTGATGGGCACGTTTGGACGCTGGTCGGTCAGGTAGGCGAACATCCTTCCCGCCCGGCGCACGCTGCCCCGAGTCGGGGTGGCGATGGCCACGATCTCGTCGGCGACGCTGAACGCCCAGCGCGGGATCGTCCCGCGCAGGCCAATGCCCGGAGACAGGTCGATCAGGACGATGGGAAAGAAGCGCTTCACGAGGTCGAGCAGGTCCTGCATGTCCGAGGCCTCGAGGGACTCGATGTCGCTCGGCTCGGTGGGCCCGGCTAGGAGCTGGGCGCCCCCCGGCAGCGCCTTCAGGTACGGAGCCAGGGCTCCCGGCGAGTCGATCTGGTCCTTGGCCCGCAGGACGTCCACGAGCGTGCCCCCGAGCCGGCCTCCCTCCGGCGTCGAGTCGGCCGCCGTACCCCATTCGAGGTCGGCATCGATGACGATCACGCCGCAGCGCAAGGCGTCGGCGAGGGTGTCGGCCAGGGCCAGGGTCAAGGTCGTCTTGCCCACGCCGCCCTTGATCGAGCCCAGGGCGAGTGTCACCCCCTGAGCCAGACCGCGCCAGCGCAGCTGTTGGAGGTCGTGGTCGAGCCGCTCCTCCTCCTTGGCCGTGGGGCTGGTTAGCGCTTCCCGGACGCCACCGCCGAATCGGCTCCACAGGCTGTCTCGGACCTCGCGCCCGTCCTCGATCCGGTAGATATCGCCCGGCTCGAGCTCGGTGCTGAGCGGCGGCTCCTCCGGTCCGGTCGGCTCCTCTGGGGCGGGGGGCGGAGGCACGGGGGAGCGCTCGCCACCAGCAGCGTCGCCAGCCTGGCCGTTGCCCTCGCTCAGGGCCTCGCGCAGGTCGACGCGGAGCTCGGCCGCCGGGACGCCTCGCTCGCGCTCGGGTCTGCCTTCGGGCTGAATGGGTGGATCTTCGGGCATATGGCGCCGTCCCTCCTGGGGGAACCCGGGGACGGACACCGAGTTTCGCGCATGGTGGGAGTGGCCACAAGCCCCTGGTGCCGGGTCGGCGCTGGTGATAGACCTCGCGGCTGAGATGGAGGCTGCTCTCACCCCCCGGCTCGACCGCGTCGAACGCCCGCGAGCGCTGGACGCCGCGACGATGTGCGAGGCCTTCCAGATCACCGCTGCTGAGCGCCCTGATCAGGTGGCGCTGCGCACGATCGGCGGTGGCGTGAGCATCTCCTTCCGGGACTACGCATCCCGCGTTCGCCGGCTGGCGGGCGCCCTCGCGGCGCTCGGCGTCGGCCCCGGCGACACCGTGGGACTGCTCCTGACCAACCGGCCGGAGTTCCATCTCGTCGACACCGCCGCCATGCATCTGGGCGCGACCCCGTTCTCGATCTACAACACCTCCTCTCCCGAGCAGATCGCCTTCCTGCTCGGCGACGCCGCCAACCGGGTGCTCGTCACCGAGCTCTCGTTGCTCGACCGCGCGGCGGCCGGGTCAGGGCAGGGGGGAGAGGTCGAGCACCTGATCGTCGTCGACGGATCAGCCCCTGAGCACTTGACGCTCTCAGAGCTCGAGACGGCCGAGCCGGGCGACTTCGATTTCGACGCCGCCTGGCGCTCGGTTCGCCCATGGGACATCCTCACCCTGATCTACACCTCGGGGACCACGGGACCGCCCAAGGGAGTCCAGCTGACTCACGCCAACGAGCTGGCCCAGTGCCGGGGGGTCGACGCCGTCGGGAGACCACGGCCCCATGGGGCGGTCGTCTCGTTCCTGCCCCACGCCCACATCGCCGACCGCGGACTCAGCCACTACGGACAGATGGCTTGGGGCCACACGGTGACGTGCTGTCCCGAGGTGACCCAGGTGTTCGCCGCCGTCGCCGACGCCCATCCGACCTTGTTCGGCGCCGTCCCCCGCGTCTGGGAGAAGCTGCAGGCGGCACTCGAGGCGGGTATCGAGTCCGACACCGACGGGGCGCGGCGCGCGGCGACCCGCGAGGCGATCGCCGTCGGGCTGCGTTGCGTCCGCCTCGAACAGAGCGGGGAGCCCCTGCCCGCTGCCCTCGCCGAGGCCCGGGCCGCGGCCGAGGAGGCGGTGTTCTCGAAGATCCGGGCCCGCCTCGGGCTCGAACGGTCGGAGTGGTACCTCACCGGAGCGGCGCCTTCGCCACTGGAGACGCTCGAGTTCTTCGCCGCCATCGGGATTCCCATCTGTGAGGTATGGGGCATGTCGGAGCTCGCCTCGGTCGCGACGCTCAACCCGCCCCACGGCGTCCGCCTGGGGACCGTCGGACCGCCGATTCCCGGGGTCGAGGTGCGGCTGGCCGAGGACGGGGAGATTCTGGTCCGGGGCCAGACGGTGATGGCGGGCTACCGCAACCAGCCTGAGAAGACGGCGGAGACGATCGACGCCGAAGGCTGGCTCCACACCGGGGACATCGGCGAGTTCGATGCTGCGGGCTACCTGCGGATTATCGACCGCAAGAAGGAGCTCATAATCAATGCGGCGGGCAAGAACATGTCGCCGGCCAACATCGAGCAGCAGCTGAAGCAAGGGAGCCCCCTGATCGGTCAGGCCATCGCCATCGGCGACCGCCGGCCGTACAACGTGGCTCTGATCGTGCTCGATCCCGACGCCTCGGCGGCGTTCGCCCACCGGCACGGGCTGGGTGATGCCTCGCCGGAGGTCATGGCCGCGACGACGGTGGTCCTCGATGAGGTCCGGGCGGGAGTGGAGAGCGCCAACGCCCACCTGAGCCGCGTCGAGCAGATCAAGCGCTTTCGGGTTCTGCCCTGCGACTGGCCGCCGGCCGGGGACGAGCTCACCCCGACGATGAAGCTCAAGCGCAGGCCGATCGCCGAGAAGTACGCGGCCGAGATCGAGGCCCTGTACTCCTAGTTTCGCCGCGCAGGTGCGTCACGCCGCGCGGCGGGCCAGCGCCTGGGCAACACGGGCCAGCACTGCCAGCGACTCGTGCTGCAGCTGCTGCCAGGTGATCCGGATCACCACATATCCAGCTGCGACGTGCACCTGGTCCCGCCTGCGGTCGGCCTCGAAGGCCCGCCTGGTTCCGTGGGTGCCGTAACCGTCAACCTCGACGATCAGCCGGCGATCCGGCCAGAGGAAGTCGACCAGGAACCCGTGCAGGTGAACGTTGACCCGCGGCTGGGGCAGCTCGGCCTGGCGGCACAGCCGCCTCATCATGCGCTCGGCCTTTGAGCGATCGTAGGTGTCGCTGGCACTCAACATCGCCCGTACGATCGCGGCCCCGGAATGATTCTTCGGCGCGCGGGCGAGCGCTGCCCGCAGCGCCTGGTCGTTGATGAGGCGCTTCGCGCGGGCTTCGGCGAATGCGCTGTAGAGCTCCGAGCTGTCGGCCTGGGCAGCGAAGTCGATCAGCGTCCTGGCCGGCGTGGTCAGGCGCAGGTTGGCGTGTGTCGTGACGTCGGCTTCGCTAAGGCGCGTCAGGCGGTGAATACGCACACCGGAACGGGGGCGCGGGTTGGCTCTCGTGACCGTGACGTGGATGGCTTCGGGGTCGTCGCGGGCCAATCCCCAAACCGCGGCGGCGGTCCGGTGGCTGAGAGCCGCTCGCGGTCCCACTGACAGGAGCGCGCCGCTCTGCCGGACGAGGGGCATGAGCCGCGGATCGCCGGCGGCGTAGACCCCGGGAAACAGCCACGCCAGTCGGCCCCGGCGCAGCCGGGCTCGGATCGCGCTGCGAGACAGGCCAGCGGCGAGCAGTTGCCGGTGCTTTACCGCGCCGTTCTGGACCCGCGTGAGGCGCATGACTCGCCGGGAGGTCAGTGGCTCAATCGACACCGGTCAGCCTCGCGGAACGGCCATTTCGCTCACCAGCGGCGGACGCGCTCAGCGCTTTGCAGCGATCGGGTCGCTCAGACGACCAGATCGCTACAAAGCGTCGGGGCGCGGCGACGCTTTGTAGCGCTGTGGCCGTGCCACGTGGACGTGGCTGTGCCGGGCGGGGGAGGGGCGTCAAGGTCATGGCGCCCAGATAATCGCCGCCCGTGATCGCCGCCGGAGCGACTGGTGCAGACTTGTGGCAAAGCTGCGGATGGACAGCACCGACGCCTGGCTGCCAACCGCTTGACCCGCTCGTTACTCTCTGTCTCGATGGCGCTCGGTCTCGACCTTCGACTGCTTCTCCTCCCCCCTCGGGGGGAATAGCGCGCCGGCGGCCGCACGTAGCCGCACACCAGCCCGAGAAGCAGAAGTTCGAGACAAGGAAGCGACATGACCAAGCCTGAGGACCCCAACCGAGTACTGATCTTCGACACGACGCTGCGCGACGGCGAGCAATCGCCGGGCATCTCGCTGAACACCCAGGAGAAGCTCGAGATCGCGCAGCAGCTGGCCCGGCTCGGCGTCGACGTGATCGAAGCCGGGTTCCCGATCACCTCTCCGGGCGACTTCGAGGCGGTGCAGGCGATCTCCCGCTCGGTCGATGGGCCGGTGATCTGCGGGCTGGCGCGGACTGCGGCGAGCGATATCGAGCGCGCCTGGGAGGCGCTGCGCGACGCGGCTCGGCCGCGGATCCACGTGTTCATTGCCACCAGCGACCTGCACATCCGCCACAAGCTCCAGACGACCCGGGAAGACGTCCTGGGACAGGCCCGCGCCGCCGTCGCCCACGCCAAGCGGTACGTCGAGGACGTCGAGTTCTCACCCGAGGACGGCTTTCGTGCCGACCGCGAGTTCACGGCCGAGGTGATCGCCGCGGCGATCGAGGAGGGCGCGACGACGATCAACGTCCCCGATACGGTCGGCTATGCCACCCCCGAGGAGTACGCGGGCATGTTCACCCGCCTCTACGAGCTCGTGCCGTCCCTGCGCGAGGTCACGGTGTCAGGGCACTGCCACGATGACCTGGGGCTCGCGGTGGCCAACTCGCTGGCCGGCCTGCAGGCGGGCGCCCGGCAGGTGGAGTGTGCGGTCAATGGCATCGGCGAGCGGGCGGGTAACGCCTCGCTCGAGGAGATCGTCATGGTCCTGCACACGCGGGCGGCGCGCCTGGGGCTGCATACGGGGATCGAGACCACCGAGATTGCCCGCACCTCCCGCCTCGTCTCCCGCCTCACCGGCTATCCGGTCCAGCCCAACAAGGCGATCGTCGGGCGCAATGCCTTCGCCCACGAGGCGGGGATCCACCAGGACGGCGTCCTCAAGGAGCGCACGACGTACGAGATCATGGACGCGGTCACCGTCGGGCTGGACGCCAACTCGATCGTCCTGGGCAAGCACTCGGGGCGCCACGCCCTCCAGCAGGCGCTGGCCGAGCTCGGCTTCGAGGTCACGGGCCAGACCCTGAATGCCGCCTTCAAGCGCTTCAAGGAGATCGCTGACCGCAAGAAGCAGGTCACCGCGATGGACCTCGAGGCGCTGGTCACCGACGAGCTGCGCGAGGAGCTCGTGGGCTACCAGCTTGAGTGGTTTGATGTCGAGGCCTCGTCGCGCCGCCCGCCTCACGCCACGGTCGGACTCCGCTCACCGGCCGGCGAGGAGCTCGTGGGCTCGTTCACCGGCGACGGGCCGGTGGACGCGATCTTCCGCGCCATCAACGCCGCGACCGGGGTCGATGCCCGCCTGCGTGAGTTCCGGGTCGACGCGGTCACGGGCGGCCAGGACGCCCTGGGCGAGACGTCGGTCGTTCTCGAGCTCGGTGGGGTGGTCGGAGCCGGCCAGGGTGTCTCGACGGACATCCTCGAGGCTGGCGCCCGCGCCTACATACGCGCGCTCTCCAACGCCCTTCGGCGCCGCGAACTCGAAGCGGAGACCGAGGCGGCCGGCGAGCAGGCGGAGGCAGTCCCGGCGCCGTAGCCGAGGTCGAGGCTCGTCTTCGCTGGCCGGAAGCCCTATCCAGTACGAGTACGTACTGGTATCGTTTGTCGCTGCTGACTGAAGAGGCGCTGCCGCGGGGCGGCGCCGCGGCCGTGGGAGGAAAACATGCGCAAGGGGTCCGGAGCGGTGGGACTGGCGACCGTGGTCGCGCTGCTAGCGGCGTGGTTCTCGGCAGGGACGGGCACGGCGCTGGGCGCCGATTACTCCACGGCGCGGTTTACCGAGACCACCAACGGCTACGCCTACGGCCAGGCGCCCGTGTTCATGCCGGGGGGCAAGCAGGTCCTGTTCGGCAAGGACTTCGGCACCGGCGAGAGCAATCAGATCTACAGCGCGGGCTGGCCGACCGGGGCGAATCTCAAGTGCCTCACCTGCACCGGCCCGGACACGAGCCAGAGCAACGTCAACGGAGTGCCGGCGGTGCGTCCCCAGGGCGACTGGGTCCTCTTCAGCTCGTGGCGCGGGCGCTACATCACCTTCGGCTCGCCGGGATACGGAGGGATCGGCAGCGCGCTATGGGTGATGCATCCCGACGGCTCTGATCAGACCCAGCTGACCGAGACGAGTTGCGAATTCGTCACCTGCAACACCAACAGCCCAAGCTCGTTTGGCGCCGACGAGGGGTGGGACGACTACCACGCGTACTGGTCACCCAATGGTCAGATGGTCGAGTGGGCTCACTTCGACGGGAACCTGCCCACCGGGGGTGTCGGCAAGTGGGACGTCGAGCTGGCCAACTTCGTGGTCAAGAACGGCGTCCCGAGTCTCACCGACATTCGGGTGGTTCGGCCCGCCAACGGCCACTGGTACGAGACGCAGTGGTGGGCCCCTGACGGAAGCGGTTTTCTCTACACCGAGACGACCGGCGCCTCCAACAGCCCGCACCTGTTCTTCTGCAGGCTGATCGACGACGACAATGCCTGCGCTGTCCAGCAGCTGACCAGCGACCCCTCGTGGGACGAGCAGGCGCTGTTCACGCCGGACATGAAGGACGTGATCTTCATGTCCAGCCGCGACCAGCCGGGACTGTTCAACACCTGGGCGCAGACCGCGCAAACCCTGGGGATGCCGAGTGACTATGACTGGCTGCTGATCGCGCCGCTGTTCGAGGCCGGGTTCCTGCAGCCGGTCGGACAGGAGTACACCGATCTATACGAGCTCGACCTGGCCACCGGGTCGGTGCGCCGCCTTACCTATGACGGGGAGAACGGCTGGGTGACTCCCGAATTCACCTGGGATCCGAGCGACCGCCAGCTCGTCTGGACCGAGAACCGGCTCCCCAACGGCTACCGCTATCCCTTCCCGCCGAGCGCGAGCGAATACGCGCAGGCCCTCCAGCAGCTGGCGGGCAGCCCGTACGTCCCGAGCACCGATTTGACCTCGAACGGGGAGGGGGTTTCCCCGATCCCCGTGCAGCAGCGGACCCAAATCGGCGTGTTCGAGCTTGGTGCGAAGACAAAGAAGGCCGTCAAGCACAAGCACAAGCACAAGAAGCGCAGGCGAAAGAAGCACCGGGCGAAGCGGCACTCGCGGGCCCGCCGATGACCCAAGCTCGAGCCGCGCGCGCCCGGGGCGGCGAGAGCGCTCGCGCCTACGCCGGCAAGACACTCGACGCCCGCCGGGCCGAGCAGCGTGAACGGATTCTGTTCGCGGCCCGCGATGTCTTCGCCGCCCAGGGCTATGCCGGCGCGGGCATCGAGGAGATCGTGGCCCGGGCCCGGGTGTCCCGGACGACGTTCTATGTCTTCTTCGCCAACAAGGAGGAATGCCTGCTCGGCGTGTTCGAGTTCGGCTTGGCCCGGATCGGCGCCGCGGTCATCGACGCCGTCGCCGAGACCGCGCTCCGCACGCTTCCACCCGCCGACCGTGTGCGCGAAGAGGTCCGATCGGTGGCCGCTGCGCTGGCCGCTGATCCCGCGATGGCCCGCATCCTCCTCATCGAGATCGTTGGCGCGACACCGCAGCTGGAGCGCGCCCGGGCCCGCGCTCGGCACGCGGCGGCGAGGATCATCGAGCACCAGCTCGAGCAATACGACTACTGGCGCGGTCGCTCACCCGGCCAGCGACGAGTTGCGTCATTGGCGGCGATGGCGGCGATCGGAGAGCCCATCAGCGATCTCGTCGCCACGGACCAGATCGACCGCTGGGAGGAGATAGTCGAGCCGGTGAGTGAGTTCGTCGCCCGGGGCCTGCTCGCGCCCCGTGACCCGTGACCCTCGATCGCTAGGTGCGCCGGCCCGTGAACCGGGCCTTGATCAGCTGATTGGTGCAGTCGTCGAAGATCGAGACGCTCCCGGCCAGGCGCCCACCGGCCCGGAAGCTGCCCGTCCACCTCGTGGGGTGCCCGTGGATGTTCCCGCCGTTGAGCGGCGAGGCGAACGCACCGCCGGGGCCGACGAACTCAGACGCCGGGACGGCGCGGAAGGTGGTGTTGCCCTGGGCGGTGTCGGTCACGCAGGTGAAGAAGGTTGTCAACGACTCGATCACGCGGCCCTGTGCCCCGATGACGAGCCGGACATTGCCGTTGATCAGACCGGTGGCCGTCAGCGGCCCGGTCCACGTCCCGTCGGCTACGGGACGCCGGGACGCGCGATGGACTCGCCAGGTGATTGTCGTGTCCGGCCACCCACAGCCAGCCGGCTTTGAGATCTTGATGCTGAAGACGCCGGAGCGAGGCGTGCTGAAGCTCCCGCTCAGGTAGACCTGCTGCTTTGATCCCCGGATCTGGCCGGCCAAGACCGCGCCTGGGGAGGAGCTGAAGACCCCGGTGCCGGCGTTGCCTCCCGGTCCGGCGTAGAGCGGGTTAGTCAGGGGCACCGCCTCGGCGTTGCGGCCGACGGCGGGACAGCCGCCCGGATATCCGGCGGCCAGTGCGGTGGCCACGATGTGCCCACCGCGGTGGGTGAGCTCGAAGGACAGCGGTAACCCATCCGGTCCCGAGCCCTCCCAGTCGCCGGCCTGGGGCACGGCGCTCGGCGCGGCAGCCCCGGCCACCGGCGCGGCCATGGCAGCGATGAGCAGACAGACGACCAGCACCAGCCCTATCCGGATTCGCATCATGCTTCGAGCCCCTACGCTCGCGGTTTACCTGGATTGGGGCGACGACTGCCGCCACCGTCAGGAGAGGATCCTACCGTTCGCCCTGGCTGGCGATCTCGAGCCCCTGCCGGTAGCCGGCGGCCAGGACCTTGCCCGCGGGTCGGCGATCCATCAGGTTGAGCCCCATCTCGGAGGCGCAATCCTGGTTGGGTGCGAAGATGCGCACGCTCGCGCCGCGGCGCCGCAGCGCCATCGACTCGATCGCCGCCGCGGAGCGGGAGACACGGCGGAACACGCCGATCATGTCTGTCGATGCGGTGAGGCTCGCCGTCGGGTTCAGGCATAGGACATAAGCGCCTCGTCCGACTGGCGCCGCGTCGAGGTTGGTGGGGCTCCATACGCCGCCATCGACGTATTCACGACCGTCGATCTGGACCGGCGTGAACAGCCAGGGAACCGTGCAGGAAGCTGTCACCGCGTCCGCGACGCTCGCCTTGGGCCCGCGTGGGCTTCCGAACACCACCCGCCGCCCCGTTCCTCGGTCGACTGCGGTCACCCGCAGGCGGCCGTCAAACCGGGCCCCCTCCTGTGCGACGTGGGCCTGAAGCCGGTCCAGGGTCTGGCGGGGGCGGGGGAGCCGGCGTAGCAGCGCGCCGCGGAGCAGGGCGCCACCAGGTGCGCCCAGGCCGAGGGCCAGAGGGGCGAACGTGCCCGCCGCGGCCACGGCCCAGGATCCGGCCCGCCGGGCCGCCACCGCACCCGCCTCGGCCAGGCGATTGGCCGGGGCGGCGGGCGCCAGGCTCATGGACGGGGGCTCGGCGGCGCGGGGCAGCGATTTCGGCCGCCGGGGGGAGTTTCCCGCCACCAGGTGGGCGGCGACGATCGAACCGGCCGAGGTGCCGACGAAGTACTCGCACTGGCGCATGTCGAGGCTGGCCCCATCCTCGAGCCCGGCCAGGACGCCCATCATCCAGGCTTCGCCAAGGACGCCGCCACCACCGAGGACGAGCGCATCGGGGAGCAAGGACATGCGCGGAGGCTAACGATGGGCCGACTTTGTATGTGATAACGTACATCCGGTGGCGATCACGAACGAAGCGCCGGCGGCTCTGGAAGCCGGTGGCCTGGGGACACGCGTGCGAGCCCTGCGCGAGGCGATGGACTTCTCGCTGCGTGACCTGGCCGAGCGCTCCGGCGTGAGCGCGCCGATGCTCTCCCAGGTCGAGCGCGGTGAGACCAGCCCGACGCTTCAGGTGGCGGCCCGGATCGCCGCCGGGCTCGACCTGCGGCTGTCGCAGCTCTTGCGGCTCGACGAGGACGGCGCGGTGACGGTCGTGCGCCGCTCGGAGCGGCGCAAGGGACCGGCGGCGGCCCGAGGCCACAGCTACGAGATCCTCACCCCGCCCCTCCCCGGGCAGCGGGCCGAGGTTTCCCGGCACACGCTGGCCTCTGGCGCCCGGACGGGCGGCGCCGGCGACCCGCCACGCCACGAGCCGGGCAGCCGGGAGACGGCGCTCGTCGAGCAGGGGACGGTGATCCTCCACTGTGACGGCCAGCCCTACGAGCTCTCGGCCGGCGATTGCGTCACCTTCGACGCCGACCTGAACCATCACTTCGAGAACCCCGGGCCCGACGAGGTCGTCCTGCTGGCTGTGCTCAGCGCGGGGCTGCGAAGGAGCTGATCGGATGCCTCGACACCGCAAAAACGTGCGTCCTGCTCGCGGCACCCTGCCCGAGCGCACCTTTTCGACCCATATCGGACAAAACGTGCGCCTGAAGTGCCCGGCCGGGCCGATGAGCACGTTTTTTCAGCCTCAACGCACCCAGGAGGTGTAGATGCCCAGAAGCCTGTTCGACAAGATCTGGGAGGCCCACGAGGTCGCGCCCGGGCTGCTCTACATCGACCTGCACCTGGTGCACGAGGTGACCAGCCCGCAGGCGTTCGACGGACTGCGACTGGCCAGCCGCCAGGTCAGGCGTCCGGACCGCACTCTGGCCACCGCCGATCACAACGTCCCCACCGACGGGACCCCCGTGGCGGCGCGGATCCGAGATGAGCTCTCCCGCGTGCAGGTCGAGACGCTCGAGCGCAACTGCGCGGAATTTGGCATCCCGCTCTACTCGCTCGGCTCGGACAAGCAGGGAATCGTGCACGTGATCGGTCCCGAGCTGGGCGTCACCCAGCCGGGGATGACGATCGTCTGCGGCGACTCCCATACGGCCACCCACGGCGCCTTCGGCGCGCTTGCCTTCGGGATCGGGACCAGCGAGGTGGAGCACGTGCTGGCCACGCAGTGCCTCGTCCAGTCCAAGCCGCGCTCGATGCGCATCCGCTACGAGGGCCAGCTCGGCTTCGGCGTCACGGCCAAGGACCTGATCCTGGGCACGATCGGCCAGATCGGCATCGATGGCGCCGTCGGCCATGTCGTCGAGTACAGCGGCGAGGCGATCACGGCCCTGTCGATGGAGGGCCGGATGACCGTGTGCAACATGACCATCGAGGCTGGGGGGCGGGCGGGAATGATCGCGCCGGATGAGACGACGTTCGAGTGGATGCGGGGACGGCCCGCGGCGCCGGCCGAGATCCCTGGCGCCTGGCACGAGCTGACGACCGATCCGGACGCGGAGTTCGACACGAACGTCATCGTCGACGCGGCCGCCATCAGCCCGATGGTGACCTGGGGGACCAACCCGGGGATGGTCGCGCCGGTCACCGAAGCCGTCCCGGAGCCGGCTTCGGAGCAGGACGAGCGCGCGCTCGAGTACATGGGGCTCGAGGCGGGCACGCCGATCGAGGAGATCCGGCTCGACCGCGTGTTCATCGGCTCGTGCACGAACTCGCGGATCGGCGACCTCCGGGCCGCGGCGAAGGTGGTCAAGGGCCGGCGCGTGGCCGACGGGGTCTACGCGATGGTGGTTCCCGGCTCCCAGCAGGTGAAGGCGCAAGCCGAGCAGGAGGGCCTCGATGAGCTCTTCCGGGAGGCCGGCTTCGACTGGCGCGGGGCCGGCTGCTCGATGTGCCTGGGCATGAACCCGGACATCGCCGCCCCCGGGGAGCGGGTCGCCTCGACCTCGAACCGCAACTTCGAGGGCCGCCAGGGCCGCGGCGCGCGCTCGCATCTCGTCTCGCCCCAGATGGCCGCCGCGGCGGCGATCGAGGGCCGCTTCGTCGACATCCGCGACTGGATCCGCGCCGGCGAGCTCGAGGGGGTGCGCTGATGCGGGCAGTCGAGACGATCACCGGTCAGGTCAGCGTGCTCGGCCGCGACGACGTCGACACCGACCAGATCATCCCCAAGCAGTTCCTCAAGCGGGTCGAGCGGACCGGCTTCGGGGAGTTCCTCTTCTACGACTGGGCGCAGCAGCCCGGGTGGGAGCTGCCGCGCAACCCGATCCTCGTCACCGGGCGCAACTTCGGCTGCGGCTCGAGCCGCGAGCACGCGCCCTGGGCGCTTGAGGATTACGGCTTTCAGGCCATCATCGCCCCCAGCTTCGCCGACATCTTCCGCTCCAACTGCACCAAGATCGGGCTCCTGCCGGTGGCGCTGAGCGCTGCCGACTGTCAGGCCATCGCGGAGGCGGGAGAGGCCCAGGTCGACCTGCGCGAGCAGGAGGTGCGCTGGCCCGGGGGGGCGGCGGGCTTCGAGATCGACCCTGAGATCAAGCACCGATTGCTGGGCGGCCTTGACGACATCGGCCTCACGCTTCAGCAGGACGAGGACATTGCGGCCTACGAGGCCGAGCGTGAGCGATCCGGCCCGGTCACGACGGCGCTATGAGCGCCTCCCGTGATTGGGATGCGGTCACCTACGACCGCGTCTCCGACGTCCAGCTGGGGTGGGCGCTCGAGCAGCTCGAGCGACTGCCCCTACAAGGCGATGAGGTGGTGCTCGATGCCGGTTGCGGATCGGGCCGGGTGACGGCCGAGCTGGCCCGGCGTCTTCCCCAGGGTCGCGTCTACGGTGTCGACGTCGCCGAATCGATGGTCGAGCACGCCCGTGAGGCTCTGGGCGATCAGGCCACGGTCCTGTGCCAGGACCTAGTCGAGCTCGCGCTTCCCGAGCCGGTCGACGCGGCCTTCTCCAACGCCACCTTTCACTGGATCGGAGACCACGACCGGCTGTTCTCGGCCCTGCACGGCGCGATGAAGTCGGGGGGCCGGCTGGTCGCCCAATGTGGGGGCCGGGGCAACATCGACACATTCCGGCGGATCGCCGATGAGGTGGCCACCGAGGCCCGCTTTGCCCCGTACTTCGAGACCTGGCAGCGCCCCTGGAACTACGCAGGCGCGGAGGAGACGGCGGAGCGGCTGGAACGAGCCGGCTTCAGCGAGGTGCGAACCTGGCTCGAGCCCAAGCGGGTGCTCCCGGAGCGGGCCTTCATCAAGACGGTGTGCCTGGTTCGCCACCTCGACCCCCTGCCCGAGGCCGAGCGTGAAGTCTTCGTTGACCGCGTGATCGAGCGGTGCGGCGAGCCGTTGGTGCTCGAGTACGTCCGCCTCAACATGACGGCGAGGGCCTGATCCGAGCGCCCCGGCGCTCTCCTTGACACCGCCGTACCCGCGGGAATAGGTTTGCCGGGGAGAGACAGCTGAGTCGCCTGGTTCACCTGGCGCTCGAAGGGAGGTCGAGGAAATGGGAGTCCGTCGTTCGGAGCCCGGGAACGTCCACGCACGATCCCGGGCCGTCCTCGTGCTCATCGCGCTCGCATCGCTGGCTTGTGCCGGGCTCGTGGCCGCCTCGGCGGCCGCCTCGGCGCGCCACGCGCGCAAGCCGCAGAAGCTCACGCCGGCGCTGGTAAAGCTTCTGTCCACGAACGTCAACCGGCGCGTGGTCGTGATCCTGCGCAGTCAGCTCAGACCGGCTCTGGCGGGCAGCCATGCCGCGACGCTGCGCGCCCAGGCGACCCGCGCCGAGCAGGCGCCGCTCCTGAGGCAGTTGCGTCAGGTCCACGCCACCCACATTAAGACCTACCAACTCGTCAACGGGTTCGCCGCTACCGTTTCCAAGGCCGAGGAGAAGCTTCTCGAGGCCAACCCCGCGGTGGCCGAGGTGATTCCGGACGTCACCCTGCAGCTCTCAGCGCCCGCTCCCGCCGCGAGCGTCAAGCCGGGCCGGCTGCGGCCCCACGCCAGCACCGCGCTCACCCCGAATGTGATCCCCGGCGCCTGCTCGTCGGACCCGGCCCATCCGCTGCTCGACCCCGAGGGGCTCGCCCTCACGAACACCGACTCGGACAATCCGTCCCAACCGACGGCCCGCTCGCTCGGGTTCACCGGTGCGGGGGTCAAGGTGGCCTACATCGCCGAGGGCGTCGATCCCAACAACGTCAACTTCATCCGCCGCGATGGGACCTCCGCCTTCGCCGACTACGAGGACTTCTCGGGGGACGGTCCCTATGCCCCCACCACCGGGGGCGAAGCGTTCCTCGACGCCAACGCGATCGCCGGCCAGGGCCTTCACACCTACGACGTGAACGGCTTCAGCGCCCAGCCCGACCCGGGCCCCTGCTACATCCGGATCGAGGGCACCGCGCCGGGCGCGAGCCTGGTCGGGCTCAAGGCGTTCTCCGAGAACTACGACACCAATGAGTCGAACTTCCTCGAGGCGATCAACTACGCGGTCGAGACCGATCACGTCAACGTGCTCAACGAGTCGTTCGGCAGCAATTTCTTCCCCGATGTCACGGCCCTCGACGCGACGAAGCAGTTCAACGACGCCGCCGTGGCCGCGGGCACCGTGGTGACCGTCTCGAGCGGCGATGCCGGGGACTTCAACACCATCGGCTCGCCTTCGACCGACCCCAGCGTGATCTCCGTGGGCGCCTCGACCGACTTTCGCTTCTACGCCCAGACCAACTATGCCGCCGCCCGCTACTTCGCCACCAGCGGGTGGCTGAGCGACAACATCAGCTCCCTCAGCTCGGGGGGCTTCGACGAAACCGGGCAAACCATGGATCTGGTCGCCCCAGGCGATCTCAGCTTCGCCAGCTGTGACGCCGACACGGCCGAATACAGCGACTGCACCAGCTTCGCCAATGACTCCACGACTCCGTCCGACGTCGAGCGCAGCGGGGGAACCAGCCAGTCGGCGCCCTTCGTGGCCGGGGTGGCGGCGCTGGTCATCCAGGCCTATCGGCAGAGCCACGGCGGAACCACGCCGAGCCCGGCACTGGTCAAGCAGATCCTCGACAGCACCGCCACCGACCTGGGCGCTCCCGCCCAGGAGCAGGGAGCCGGCCTGGTCAACGCCTACAAAGCCGTCGAGTTGGCGGAATCGATTCAGACTCCAGACGGCTCGCCGAAGCCGACGGGCAGCACGCTGCTCACCTCCACCAATCAGCTGAACGGGATCGGCAATCCTGGCTCGCACCAGTCGTGGCGCTTCACCGTCACGAACACGGGTGCGAATCCGCAGACGGTCAACCTGAGCGGCCGCAGCCTGGGGCCCGACGAGGATGTGCAGACGGGCAGCGTGAGGCTCGAGGACGGCACGAGTCCTCAGTTCCAGGGATTTGATGGCCTTCAGAACAACTACGAGGTCATCCACTTCGACGTCCCCCAGGGCGCGAACCGGCTGACGGGCGAGATCTCCTGGCCGGGCAACCCGAGCTATTGCCTTCAGGTGTTGTGCCTAATCGGCCTCAACTCCAGGGTGCGGCTGATCCTGATCGACCCCCTGGGGCGGTTCGCCGCTCACTCGCTGCCGCAGGGCCCGGGAAACTTCGGCAACGCCTCGGTGCTCAACCCGGCGCCAGGCCGCTGGACAGGCGTGATCTTCGGGGACACGGCGGCCAACGGCGGGACCAACGGGACGGTGCCGTGGCGGGTGGCGATCCAGCACGACGCCCCGTTCGGATCGGTGAAACCGGCCAGTGTGACCCTGGCCCCGGGGCAGAGCCAGACCATCAACGTCAACGCCGACACGCCCTCCACACCCGGGGACGCCGCCGGTTCGGTGCTGCTGAATTCGAGCTCCGGCGGAACGACGTCGATTCCCGTCACTCTGCGCAGCCTGATCGACGTCCGCTCGGGCGGGCGCTTCTCCGGGATCCTCACCGGCGGCAATGGGCGCGACCTCGGTGAGGGACAGCAGCAGTACTACGAGTTCACGGTCCCCGGCGGAGTCCGTGACATCACGGCGAGCGTCCGGTTCGCCAACGATCCCCAGGAACCGGTGGCCGAGTACCTGATCAGCCCGGACGGCGACACGCTGGGGTACGGGCAGAACTCGGTCAACGGCACCCCCTCCACCACCGCGCTCAGCGCCTACACGCTTCACCCCGTTGCCGGCGTCTGGACGCTGATCGTCGACTTCGCCGAGCCAACGGTGGGCAACGAGATCTCACAGCCCTATGACGGTCAGGTCACGTTCAACGCGGTACGAGTAGGCGCACGCGGAGTGCCCGACGGGCGTGACCAGCTGGCCACCGGGAAGTCGGTGACGTTCAAAGTGGAGGTGACGAATACCGGGGCGGCGCCGGAGGCCTACTTCGTCGACCCCCGCCTGGACGGAACGACCTCACTCAACCTGACCCCGCTGACCCCGGCCACCAACACGCTGCCCTTGACTGGCAACTACGTACTCTGGCTCGTCCCGACCGAGACTTCGGGTCTCAGCGTGGCCCAGACGTCGAGCCCGCCCGCGATGTTTGACACGGGTCCCAGCGAGGTGCTGTTCGCCGCCTTCGGGCCCGTGGGCGATCCGGACCTCTCGAGCGCGCCTCCCGGCGCGGGACCGCTCTGTCAGGACGCTGCCTCGGCGTCGTATGCCCCACCGGATGGCACTGTCAGCGCGGGCATCTGGGAGGCGGCTCCGACCGAATGCGGCCCGTTTCCGGCTGGTGCGCCTCCGGGCACCGCCACCGACGCGATGGCGGTCCAGACGGAACCCTTTGACTCGAACGCGAGCTCGTCGACGGGCGACGCCTGGCAGCAGTCGGTCAACCCGGCCGCCACCACCACGCCGCTGGTTCTGGCGCCCGGTCAGCGAGGAACGATCGACGTGACGTTCAAGCCCTCGGGCGCGCCGGGCTCACGGATCAGGGGCACGCTGTATGTGGATGACCTTACGAACGACGTGCCCCCGTACGGTCAGGCCAGCGGCGACGAGCTGGCCTCGATTCCCTACGCGTACGAGATCAAATAGAGCCTGAAGCGGCGGGGCCGCAGGGCGCGGGCCAAGCAGGTACGGTCCGCGCCCTGTGGCACACCAGCTGATTCTCCTCCCCGGGGACGGCATCGGCCCCGAGATCCTGCCGGCCGCGGTGGAGCTCCTGAATGCCGTCGCCCCCGGGGAGTTCGAGTACGAGGAGCACGTCTTCGGTGGCGCCTCGATCGACGCCCACGGAACAGCGCTCACCGACGAGACCCTCGAGGCCTGCCGGGGCGCTGACGCCGTGCTGCTGGCGGCCGTCGGCGGGCCCAAGTGGGACACCACCGATCCGGACAAGCCGCGCCCCGAGCAGGGGCTCCTCGGGCTGCGTAAGGGCCTCGGCCTGTTCGCCAACCTGCGTCCGGTCCGGCCCCTGCCCGCGCTCTATGACGCCAGCCCGCTCAAGCGGGAGCTGATCGAGCGGACCGACTTACTCGTCGTGCGCGAACTCACCGGGGGGATCTACTTCGGCGCCAAGACGCGGACCACCGATGAAGCCTCGGATGACTGCGTCTACACGCGCGCCGAGATCGAACGCATCGCCCGGGCCGGCTTTCAGGCCGCCCGGTCGCGCGTGACGAGCGTCGACAAGGCCAACGTGCTGGAGACGAGCCGGCTGTGGCGAGAGGTGGTGGGAGAAGTTCACGGCCGAGAGTTCCCGAACATCGAGCTCGAGCACGTCCTGGTCGATAACGCGGCTATGCGGCTGATCGCGGCCCCGCGTCACTTCGACGTGCTGCTGACCGAGAACATGTTCGGGGACATCCTGAGCGACGAGGCGGCGATGTTGACCGGGTCGATCGGGATGCTCCCGAGCGCATCGCTGGGCGAGGACGGGCCGGGTGTGTTCGAACCGGTGCACGGTTCGGCCCCAGACATCGCCGGCAGTGGCGCCGCCAATCCGCTGGCCATGTTCCTCTCGGCGGCCCTGATGCTGCGCCACGGTTTCGCCATGGAGGCGCAGGCGGCGGCGGTAGAATCGGCCGTCGATCGTGCGCTGGCCGACGGGCTGCGCACCGCCGACCTCGGGGGCCGAGCCGGTACCGCTCAGGCCACCAAGGCAGTTCTAGACCACCTTTAAGGAGACGCCGTGGAACAGGCCGAGCTGATCTGGCACAACGGAGAGATCGTCCCCTGGGAGGAGGCCAAGGTTCACGTGCTCACCCACGGCCTTCACTACGGCACCGGTGTCTTCGAAGGCGAGCGCTGCTACGAGACCGACCGCGGGCCTGCCATCTTCCGCCACCGCGACCACCTCGATCGCCTGTTCAAGTCGGCCGAGCTCTACTACATGCCGATCCCCTTCGGGCTGGAGGAGCTGCGCACGGCCACACACGAGCTGATCTCGGCCAACCGCCTGCGTGAGTGCTACATCCGGCCGATCGCCTTCCGGGGCTATGGCCAGATGGGTCTCTACCCGCTTGACTGCGACGTCGAGGTCGCCATCGCGGTCTGGCCCTGGGGGGCCTATCTGGGCGAGGAGGGCAAGCGAAACGGAATCCGGGCCAAGGTGGCCAGCTGGCGGCGAATCCCCCACGACGCGCTGATCCCCCACGCCAAGGCCAGCGGTCAGTACCTCAACAGCGTGCTGGCCAAGATCGAGGCCTCCAAGGCCGGATACGACGAGGCGATCCTCCTCGACTCCCACGGCTTTGTCTGCGAGGGCTCCGGCGAGAACATCTACGCGGTCAAGGACGGCGTAATCCTGACCCCGCCCCAGACGGCCGGGATCCTTGACGGCATCAACCGCAAATCGGTCCTCCAGATTGCCCGCGATCTCGGCTTTGAGGTGATGGAGCGAAACCTGGCCCGGGCTGAGCTCTACCTGGCCGATGAGGTCTTCCTCACCGGGACCGCGGCCGAGCTTGTCCCGGTGCGGGAGATCGACGACCACGCCATCGGCGCCGACCGGCCTGGCCCCGTGACGCGGGAGCTCGGGCGGGTGTTCGACGACGCCCTGCACGGGCGGGACCCCCGCTACGCCGAGTGGCTCGACCGCGTCGAGGTGCCCGCCGCCGATCCCGCTCCCGCGGCCGGGGCGGCGTGAGCGCAGCCCAAGGGGCGCCGTGAGCCGGATCGAGCTCTACGACACCACGCTGCGCGATGGGATGCAGGGCGAGGGCATGTCGCTCTCGGCCGAGGAGAAGCTGCGCGTGGCCCACCGTCTCGACGAGCTCGGCATCGACCTGATCGAGGCGGGCTTTCCCGGCTCCAATCCCAAGGAGCTCGAGCTGTTCGAGCTGCTCGGCCGGGAACGGCTTCGCCACGCCACCGTGGCCGCGTTCGGGATGACGCGCCGCCGCGGGGTGAGCGCCGATCAGGACGGCGCCCTGCGGGGGCTTGCCGACTCGTTTGCCCCCATGTGCACGCTGGTCGGCAAGACGTGGAGGCTTCACCTCGAGAAGGTGGTCAAGGTGGACTCCGAGGAAAACCTGCGGATGATCTTTGAGTCCGTGGCCTTCCTGGTCGGCCAGGGTAAGCGGGTGATCTACGACGCCGAGCACTTCTTTGATGGCTTTGCCGCCGACGCGCCCTACGCACTGCGGTGCCTGCAGGCGGCGGCGGAGGCCGGGGCGGAGACCGTCACGTGCTGTGACACGAACGGCGGAACGCTGCCGGATCAGGTGGCGGCGGCGATGCGCGTTGTGGTCGCTGAGCTTGGCGGTTCGGGAGCCCGGGTCGGCATCCATTGTCATGACGACGCCGGGTGCGCGGTGGCCAATACGCTGGTCGGGGTGGGAGAGGGGGCGACCCACGTGCAGGGCACGATGAACGGCTACGGGGAGCGCTGCGGCAACGCCAACCTGGTCACGGTCATCCCCAACCTCCAGCTCAAGCTCGGCCACGAGTGCCTCACCGATGGCCAGCTCCGGTCTCTGACCTCGACCGCGCACTTCCTGGACGAGCTCCTCAACTTCACGCCCGACCCGGACCAGCCCTACGTGGGGCGAAACGCCTTTGCGCACAAGGGCGGGATGCACGTGGCCGGCGTCAACGCCGACCCGGCGACCTTTGAGCACGTGGACCCTGTTGTGGTGGGGAACAACCGCGAGCTTCTCATCTCCGAGCTTTCGGGAAAGGGAACCGTCCACGCCCGGGCTCGCGAGGCGGGGCTCGAGCTCGACGACGAGGAGGCGGGACGCCTGACCGAGCGGGTCAAGCAGCTCGAGCACCTGGGCTACCACTTCGAGGCCGCGGACGCCTCCTTTGAGCTGCTGCTCCGGCGCGAGACGGGCGAGTACGAGCCGCTGTTCCGGCTCGAATCCTGGCGCGCCATCGTCGAGAAGCGGGCCGACGGGCGAGTCGAAACCGAGGCCACGATCAAGATCTGGGTCGACGGCGAGCGCTACGTCCGCACCGCCGAGGGGAACGGTCCGGTGAACGCGCTCGACCGCGCCCTGCGTGACGCACTGGTCGAGATCCACCCGCACCTGCGCGACATCGACCTGGTCAACTTCAAGGTGCGGATCCTCGACGAAACGAAGGGGACCGGGGCGGTCACCCGCGTGCTTCTGGATAGCTCCGACGGAGACGCCGTGTGGGGCTCGATCGGCGTCTCTGAGAACGTGATCGAGGCCTCGTGGGAAGCGCTCGTCGACTCGCTCGAGTACGGGATGCAGGTGGCGCGCCGCCGCCACCCGGGCGCGCCGGCGCGGGCCAAGCCGACCGCGTGAGCGCCGCCGACTCGGATCCCATTCCCCTCGCCAAGCCGCTCCTAGGCGAGCGCGAGGAGGGGCTCGTCCTGGAGGTACTGCGCTCCGGCCAGCTGTCGTTGGGGCCTCGGCTGAAGGAATTCGAGCGCCTCTTTGCCCAGCGCGTGGGCGCCATCCACGCCAGCGCCGTGTCGAGCGGCACGGCGGCGCTGCACCTGGCGGTCCGGGCGGTGGGCGTGAGCGACGGGGACGAGGTGATCACGAGCCCGTTCTCGTTCGCGGCCAGCGCCAACGTGGCGGTGTACGAGCGGGCGCGGCCCGTGTTCGCTGACATCGATCCCGTGACGCTCAACCTGGACCCCGAAGCGGCCGCTGCCGCGGTCACGGACCGCACCGCGGCGATCCTGCCGGTGCACATCTTCGGCTACCCGGCCGAGATGACGGCGTTTGAGCGGCTGGGGCTCCCGATCGTCGAGGACGCCTGCGAGGCGCTCGGGGCGCTCTACGACGACGGCACGCCCGTGGGCGGGCGCGGGCATCCGGCGGCCTTCGGCTTCTACGCCAACAAGCAGATGACGACGGGGGAGGGGGGCATGCTGACCACCTCGGATCCCGAGGTCAAGGAACGGGTCGACTCCGAGCGCAATCAGGGGCGCGCGCCAAACATGGATTGGCTCGATCACGACCGGCTCGGCTTCAACTACCGCCTCTCGGATATCGCCTGCGCGCTCGGCCTGGGTCAACTCAAGCGCCTCGAGGCCCTCCTCGCCGGCCGGGAGCGGGTGGCCGGCCTCTACCGCCAGGCGCTGGCGGACATCGAGGAGCTCGAGCTTCCCTGCCCGGACGTGGACGGGCGCCGGCGCGGCTGGTTCGTCTTCGTCGTCCAGCTCCCGCGGCGGGTCGACCGGGATGGCGTCATCCGGGCCCTCGCCGACCGGCGCGTGCCCTCGAAGCCCTACTTCCCGGCGGTCCACCTGATGAGCTACTACCGGACGCACTTCGGGCACCGGGAGGGCGAGTTTCCCGTGTGCGAGGACGTCGCGGCGCGCTCGATCGCGCTGCCCTTCTTCCCGGAGATGAGCGAGGGCCAGGTCGGACGGGTGGCCGAGGCGCTCACGCAGGTGCTGGACGGGGGCTGAGTACTCGCTTTTCGTTTGAGACTCAGCGAGAGGGGTAGCTGCCCGGCAGGTATGGGCAGGGCGTTGAACGGGATGAGATGGGGTGGGGCCTTCGGCCTCGCGGCCGCTGTGTGCGCGCTCGCCGGAGCACCCAGCGCGCTCGCCACCACCGGCGCACAGGAGGCACGGGCATTCGCCAAGGCGGAGGTGGCCCAGTACGCCAAGGCGCTTCCCAAGCGCCTACGCGCCAACCCGACCGCGGCCGGAACCAGCGTCGACCGCAACTGCTTCGCGGCCGCCGATAACCGCGTCAACCCCGAGGTCAACTCGAGCGGAGTCCCGACCAATCCGGCCTGGTTCGAGCGCGATGCGCTGAATCAGTACTGCGGCACGCTGCGGCTTCGCGATCAGTACGCCAGTCCCGCCTACGGCTATGAAAACGCCACTCAGGGCGATGAGCTCTGGCTCGACCAGCTGGGGCAGCAGATCGCCCAAGGGCCGCAGCACATCCACGGCGGCATCACCACCCTGGTTCCGGGGTCGCTTGCCGCCGACGCCTTCCGTACCGTGAGTCTCTGGGAGCAGCGGACCGGCGGGACGGTGCGGGCGGTGTCCTTCAAGTCTTCTGACGGCGCGACCCTGCGGGGAAACATCTGGATGCCGCCGCCCGGAACTCCCACCCTGGCCAACGGTAAGTACCCCGGCATCGTCATCACCGATGGGTCGGTGCAGGCCTACCAGAACCTCTACTACTGGGCCGCCGAGGGTCTCGCCCAATACGGCTATGAGGTCATGACCTATGACGTCCAGGGCCAGGGCGACTCAGACCTGCTTCCCGCCGGCTGTTCCAGCCTGCCCCTCCCGACCAGCCTGCCCATCTCCACCAACCTGCCCAGCCTTCTGCGGGCCAACCTCCCCAGCCCTCCCAATCCCACCACCCCATGTCAGGGGGTTCCGTACCAGCAGAACTACAACTTCTACCAGGGTGCGGAGGACTCGCTGAACTTCTTCCTCTCCACGCCGGCGAGTCACTACGGAGGCTCGTTCAACCCTGACTACGCCCGCCTCGACCCGGGTGACGTCGGCATCGCCGGCCACTCCCTGGGCGCCGAGGCGGTGAGTTGGGTCGGGCAGTGCGACAAGCGGGTTAAGGCGATCGCGGCCTGGGACGACCTCGTCCCCGTGACCATGTCGCAGTGCGCCAGCAACGTCACCGTGCCCGCGGCTGACCAGGCGAGCGACGTCCACGCGCCCGCGCTGGCCACGACCAACGATTACGAGTTCAACGTGCAACCCCAAACCTCCGTGCCCAACCCGAACGGCTCAAGCAACGGGGGCGGCCTGGACGGGACCGCCGGCTACCTCAGCCTCATCGGCCAGGGAGTGGACTCGGAGATCGTCTCCATCCGCAACGGCACTCACCTGACCTACAGCTACGTCCCGTACGTCATGCCGGCCAACGAGATCGGCGAGCGCATCGCCTTCTACTACACGCTCGCCTGGTTCGACGAGTATCTGCGCGGCGGCCGCGACGCGCTGCTTCCGAAGAGTGACAACGCGTATCACCGCCTGACCAGTCTGGGCAGGTTCGACCGGAGCGCCGACCACAACGACAACCGGGTTGATCGCGGGGCGGCCGACGTATCGTTTGGGGCCGGGACCTACAGCGCGGACAAGGCGGCGGCGGATCCCACAGATCCGGCGGCCGGGAACGTCCCCTACGAGATCAAGGGAATCCCGATCCGCGACACCCTTTCCTTCTACTACTACTCCGAGTACCGCCTACACGACCCGCGCGCCAAGGGCGACCCGCTCAGGGCGTGTAGCGACATGCTCGCCCGGTGTCCGGCCGAGCAGCCGCCCACGCCCTGAATGACGGGTGTCTGACTTCTAGTAAGGCTCGGTCGGGGGCGGGACGTCGCGCTCGACGTAGGTCGTCCGCCGGCCCCAGCGGCGCTCGCTATCGGCCCACATCGTCATGTAGAGCAGCGAGAGAATGAAGCCGACGATGCCGACGACCATCAGGATCACGCCAACCGTGTGGATGTTGAAGCCGCTCGTCGTCACGGTGACGGCAAACCGCAGCACGGCGCCGACGGCGATGAGCAGGAGCGAAGTTCCCAGTGTCATCTCATACCTCCTCTTTGGGAGCGCCGGGTTGACGGCCGCTCGGTGGAATCCGTTCGCGTCGGCGGGGGGTTACCCGCTTGACGCGCGCGATATGCGCCCGTGGACGGATGTGCGAAGGGTTGGCTAACCGCCGTCGCGCAGCCAGTCCAGCAGTTCCCCGGTGCGGTCGTAGATCGCGAAGTGGCCACCCTCGAGGAGGACGACCTTGGCGCCCGGAATCGTGCGGCCCAACCACTCGCCGTGGCCGGTCGGGACCAGGGTGTCCTGGGGGCCGTACCAGACGGCCGCGGGGATCGTGATGGCAGCGGGATCGAAGCCCCAGGGCTCGGTGAAGGCAAGGTCGTCGTCGACGAACCCGTCGATCGTCTCCCCGACCCCCTCCCGGACGCTGGCGGCCAGCATCGAGCGGATCTCAGGTCGCTGCATCACCTCGGCGTCCGCGTCGGAGAGCTTGTAGTCCTCACCGAGCGCATCCTTGGTGTCAGAGTCGACGCTCTTTAGGAGCTCCTCGACGTCTGGCTCCAGGTGCCGCCGGAGCGTTTGCTCGCCCTCCAGTGCCCACCCGAACTCCTTGACATTGCCCTCCACCATGTTCGTGAACCAGTGCTCGGCGGAGAGGCCGGTGTCCCCGTACGGCGCCGGACCGACGACGCTGGCGCACCGCGTGACCCGATCGCCGAGCAAGGCGCCGCACGCCAGTGCATGCGGGGCTCCCCCCGAGCCGCCGAAGACAGCAAAGCGATCGATGCCCAGCGCGTCGGCAATCGTTGCCACGTCAGCCGCGGCGTCGGCGACTCGGCGTCCCGGGTGCCGGCTCGACTGGCCATAGCCGGGCCGGTCGTAGGTGATCACGCGGGCACCTGCCTGCCGGTAGACGTTCTCGTCCGGATGGTGCCCGAGGCGAGACCCCGGCGTCCCGTGGAGCGAGAAGACCGGGAAACCGTCGGACACGCCCCATTCGGCGAAAGCGAGGGTACGGCCGTCGGTGGTGGTGGTGGTCGAGGGCACCGGCCCAACCTATCCAATGGCGGACGGCGATGCGGTGCTCGGTAGAGTCGACCCACGTGACCCTTGTCGTCCTCACCGGGGCAACTCGCGGCATCGGCCAGGCGGCGGCGGTCGAGCTGGCCCGCCGGGGCGCCGAGCTGGCGCTCGTCGGCCGCGACTGGGAACGCGTGGCGGCGGTGGCCGGGGAGGCCAAGGGCACCGGCGGCGGTGCCCCCATCCACGAGCACGTGGCCGATCTCACGCTGATGGCCGATGTCCGTCGGCTGGCCGACGAGCTGGGAAGCCAGTACGACCACATCGACGTGCTGGCCAATAACGCCGGGGCGCTATTCGCCCACCGCAAGGAGACCTCGGAGGGCTTGGAGCGGACGTTCGCGCTCAACCACCTGGCCCCATTTCTGCTCACCAACCTGCTTCGGGAGAAGCTGAGCGGCGGCCGCGTCGTCACCACGGCCTCGGATGCCCATAACCAGGGCCGCCTCGACCTCGACGACCTCCAGTCGAAGAACTCCTATTCCGCCTTCCGGGCCTACGGCACGAGCAAGCTGTGCAACATCCTCTTCACCCGCGAGCTCGCCCGGCGTGCCCCTGAGCTCCAGGCCAACTGCTTTCACCCGGGCACGATCCGCACCGGCTTTGGCAAGAACGAGAGCGGGTTCTGGAAGATCGGCATCACGCTGGCCGGCCCGTTCATGCGCTCTCCCGAGCGTGGCGCTCGCTCGCTCGTCTGGCTGGCTCTGTCGGAAGAAGCCGCCGAGCTCGATGGCGAGTACATCGAGAACGAGAAGGTGGCGACGCCAAGCGAGCAGGCGCGCGATGACACCCTCGCCCGCGAGCTCTGGGAACGCAGCGCGGCGCTGGTCGATCTGCCCGCCGACGCCTACGCCTGAGCTCCACGGGTGACGCCGGAGCGACGCCGCTTCGTACCATCCCGGCCGTGTCGCGGTTCGCCGAACCTCAGGACGCCGCCTTCAGGGCGCTGAACGACTCGCTCGCCTTCGACATCCGGCTCGCTCCCTACGACGTCGCGCAGTCGCGCGCCCACGCGACCATGCTCGCCGCCCAGGGGATCATCTCCGAGGCCGAGCGCGATCAGCTCCACACCGGCCTTGACCAGGTCGGAGCCGAGCTGCGTACCGGCGACTTCCCCTTCGCCGAGGGCGACGAGGACATCCACATGGCCATCGAGCGCCGGCTCACCGAACTCACCGGTTCGGTGGGAGGCAAGCTCCATACCGCGCGCTCCCGCAACGATCAGGTGGCGACCGACGTGGCGATGTTCGTCCGCGACCACGCCGAATCGGCGGGCGAGGCCATTGGCCGCCTGGCCGAGACCCTGATCACGGTGGCCGAGGCGCACCTCGACTGGCCGATGCCCGGCTATACCCACCTCCAGCGCGCTCAGCCCGTCTATCTGAGTCATCACCTCCTGGCCTACGTGTGGATGCTCGTCCGGGACAAAGGCCGCTTCGCCGCCGTCAAATCCGGCGCGGACGTCCTGCCCCTGGGCGCCGGGGCCCTGGCCGGGGTGAACTTCGCCACCGATCGCGAGATCGTGGCCCGTGAGCTGGGGTTCGAGGCCGTGGCCGAGAACTCGATCGACGCCGTGTCCAACCGGGACTTCGTCCTCGACTACCTGGCGGCGGCCGCGACCTGCGCCACCCACCTTTCTCGGCTCGGGGCCGAGATCGTGCTCTGGTGCAGCGAGGAGTTCGGCTTCGCCCAGGTCGCCGACGCCTGGAGTTCGGGCTCGTCGATCATGCCCCAAAAGAAGAATCCCGATGCCGCCGAGCTCCTCCGGGCCAAGGCGCCGCGGATAGTTGGCCACCTGGTGGCGCTCCAGGGGGTCATGCACGGGCTGCCTTTGACCTATAACAAGGACCTCCAGGAGGACAAGGAGCACCTGTTCGATGCCGTGGACACGCTCGAGCTCTGCCTCGCCGCTGCCGAGGGGATGCTGGCCACGGTCTCGTTTGACCGCGCCCGGCTCGAGGCTGCCGCCTCCGACGAGCTCCTGGCCGCCACCGACGTTGCCGACCTGCTGGTGCGCCGGGGGATGCCCTTCCGTGAGGCGCACGGGATCGTGGCCGGCCTCGTTCGAAGCGCGCTTGACCGGGGCAAGACGCTGTCGGAGCTGACGCCCGAGGAGCTGGCCGAGCGCTCGGAGCTGCTCGACGATGAGTTCTACGCCGTCCTGCGCGATCGGGCCTGGCTTGAGAGCAAGGTCTCCCGGGGCGGCACGAGCCTTACCCGGGTGCGCGAGCAGCTCGAACGGGCGGCCCAGGCGCTGCGGTGAAAGCCGCCTTCTACGAGCGGCCCGTGCTCGAGGTGGCGCGCGACCTCGTGGGCTGCGTCGTCGAGCACGCCAAGTGCAGCGGAGTCATCGTCGAGACCGAGGCCTACCACGAGTCCGAGCCGGCCTGCCACGCCTTCATCGGCCTGACGCAAAGGACGTCGACCATCTTCGGGCCACCCGGGCGAGCCTACGTCTACCGCTCCTACGGGATCCACGCCATGCTGAACGCGGTCTGCGAGCCCGAGGGGGTGGGGGCGGCGGTCCTGATCCGCGCCCTTCAGCCGCTCGAGGGCATCGAGCTCATGCGACGTCGTCGCGGCGTCGTCGAGGTCCGCAATCTGTGCTCGGGACCGGGGAAGCTCACCCAGGCCTTGGATATTGAGCTCCGCGACAACGGGGTCGATCTGGCTCGCGGCCCGGTGCGGATCACCGAGCGGCCGAGCGCCTGGCGCGATGTCGAGGTCGTCGTCGATCGGCGGATCGGGATCACCAAGGCCGTGGAATTGCCGTGGCGCTTCTCGGCCGCCGGGAACCGCTTCGTGTCCCGGCCGGCGCGGCCGGCGGAACCGCTAGTGGCCGCCGCCGATCCCGGCCCCGCCTGAGCCGGACCCGGACCCGCCGCCGGTCCCCCCGCCGCCACCGGTTCCCCCGGCAGTACCGCCCGCGTTGCCCCCGGCACCCGTGCCGGCTCCGGTTCCATTACCGGCCGGTGGCGCGGTGGGCGCTCCGGTCCCCTGGCCGCCTCCCGTGGCCGCGCCGCCGCCCTGGCCGGTGGTGTTGTTCCCGGTGCCTGCCGGCTTGGTCGGGGAGGTCGCCGCGGTGGTGGTCGCTGGTCCCGGCGCGGCACTGCTCACGCTGGGAAGGGGGCCGGCCGAGCTCGGCCCGGTTGTTCCTGTGTTCTTGCCCGGCGGCTGCTCGCTGGCCAGGATCTGGAGGGCCTCGGTCATGAAGTCGCGCCAGATGATCGCCGGGAAGGTGCCGCCCTCCACTGGGCCGCCGTCGTACAGCGTCGCCATCGGAACCAGCTTGTTGGGGAAGCCGACCCACACGGCCGTGGTTAGCTGGGGGGTCCAGCCCACGAACCAGGCGTCGGCGTAGTTCGTTGTCGTGCCCGTCTTGCCGACCACGTCGACGCCGGAGATGGCGGCCGCGGTGCCGGTGCCGGACTGCACGACGCCGGCCAGCATGTCGTGGACCTCCTGGGCCACCGGAGCGGGCATCACCCGCCGATAGCTGGGGAAGTCCTTGACCGGAGTCATGCCGCCGCCGCTGATCTCGGCGATCCCGGTGGGTCCGTCCCCGGGGCTCCCGAGGGTGGGGTCGAAGACCCGGCGGCCACCCTCGGCGAACGTCTCGTAGGCCTGTGCCATCTCAAGCGGGTTGACGCCGATCGTCAGGCCGCCCAGGATCATGGCCGGATTGGTCGAGATTGGCGTCTGGATGCCCGCTTTCTGCGCCAGCGCCTTGATCTCGTGGACGCCCTTAATCGGCCCCAGCCCGTACCACCCCAGGCGCTCGAAGACCGAGTTGTCGGAATAGTCGGTCGCGCTCTGAAGGGTGGTTACGCCCGAGTAGCTGTTGTCGAAGTTGCGGACGTGGAAAATCTCCTTGCCATCGCTGTTGGGTACGACGATGTCAAGCGGCGCGGAGGTGAAGATCGAGCTGGGACCGAAGCCGTGCTCGAGCGCCACGGCCAGCGTGAACGGCTTAAAGGAGGAGCCGGGCTGGCGCTCGGCCTCGGTGGCGAGGTTGAACGGGTACTGGCTGTAGTCCTCCTGGCCGTTGATGACCGGGCCGCCGACCATTGCGCGGACCTCACCCGTCCGGTTGTCGAGGGCGACCAGGGAGGCCACGGGAGAGTCGGAGCCCTGATAGGGCAGGTCGGACTCGATCGCCTGGTCGGCCGCTTGTTGCATCTTGAGGTCCAGGGTCGTCTTGATCTTCAGGCCACCGTAGTAGGCCTTGTAGTCCGCCTGCTGGCGCTCCTGCGGCGTGTGACCGGGCCGATCGCCGAGGATCCGCAGGATCTGCGGGCGCAGCCAGCTGGTGAAATAGGGCGCGGCGGGAGGTTCGCTCGGCGGCTCAAGATCACTCGCGCTCGGGACTGACTTAGTGATCCCGACCTGGTATTGGGACTCCGTGATGTAGTGCTGCTGGAGCATGTCCCTGAGGACGAGATCCCTTCGCTCCCTGGACAGCGTTCGATTGACGAGCGGGTTGTAGGCGGAGGGGTCGGCGATCATCCCCGCCAGCAGCGCGCCCTGCCAGTACTTGAGCCGCGACGCGCACGAGGGCAGGCCGGCCGCTTTGTCTCCGCAGGCGCCCCGGTTGCCGTCCGCCGGGGCGCCCGGGTCGTAGCCGAGCGCTTTGCCGAAGTAGACCCGTGCCGCCGACTCGATTCCATAGGCACCGTTGCCGAAGTAGACCGAGTTCAGGTACTGGGTGAGGATCCGCGTCCTGGTCCACTTATGGGTCAGGTGAAACGCGAGTGCGGCCTCGCGCAGCTTCTCCAAGATCGTCCGATTGCCCTGCTGCGCCAAGGCGTTCTTCACGAACTGCTCGGTGATCGTCGAGGCGCCCTCGGTCTGACCGCCGGTGACGTCGGAGGTGAAGGCACGGATGATGCCCTTGAGATCCACCCCCGGGTCTGACCAGAAGCGCTTGTCCTCGACGGCCAGAACCGGACGCCAAGCCGCGGGGTAGATGCGATTCCAACTGTCGATCACCTCGGGTGTCGTGGCCGCGAAGATCCCGATCGGGTTCCCGTGATCGTCGTACAGATAGGTGTTGTGCCCGAGCCGCTGGTACTCCTGCTGGTTCTCGATCAGGGGCACGTCGGAGGCGACCGCCAGCATCATTCCGTAGGCGGTCGAGATCAAGGCCAGAACGCCGAGACCGGACAGGATCAGGAACAGCCTGAGCTTGCGCAGCCGGGGCCGAGGACCGCCACCGCCCGAATCACCGCCGCGCCCGAACCACCGTCGCCGGCCTCTCCTGGGCGGTTCGCGGGGAGGAGGTGTTCCGCCGGTGGGCGGGGGCGGAACCTCCGTGGGGCGGGGTGGAGCCGGCGTGGCCACGGCGGCCCGGAGCGGGGGTGCGGAAGCTCTCCCTGCTTGTGAGGGTGCGGGTGCGCCGCCTGCCCTTTGGGCAAAGGAAGTGCGCCGGATCAGATGTCTTGCGTCGTCGCTCATGCGATCGAAGATGCAGCCGCACGCCACCCGCCTATCAGCGGCCGCCTCGTGTCACGGAACCGCGACGGCGTCGGTTCCTGGACGGGGGCCAGTCTACCAACGGCCCCTGGGCCCGAGCCGGGCTCGTCTCTTTGGCCGATGGGCCTCGCTCAGACCGGATGCGCCGCCGGATCCGCCATATTTCGGCTCGTGTTAGGCCAATCTGATTTCAGCGATCCCGCCGCGGCGGCGGCGTGGCTGACTCGCAACGCCGTCGATTGCCTGCCACAGGGCGAGCTGGCGCGGCGGCTCGCCCTGGGACGCCCGCTGCGGGTGAAGCTCGGGATCGACCCGACCGCGCCCGACATCCACCTCGGGTTCACGGTGGTCTTGCAGAAGCTGCGCGAGTTCCAGGACCTCGGGCACATCGTGGTCCTGATCGTGGGCGACTACACCGCGCGCGTCGGAGATCCAAGCGGCCGCTCCAGCACCCGGCCGATCCTCGACCCGGCGGAGATCGAGGCCAACGCGCGGACCTTCCAGGAGCAGGCGCTGACCGTGCTCGACTCCGAGCGCCTGGAGGTCCGCTTCAACGGCGAATGGCTCGATATGCCGATGGAGCGCTTCTTCTCCCTCGCCCGGACCGTCACCGTGGCCCAGCTGCTCGAGCGAGACGACTTCGCCAAGCGCTTCTCGGCCCGGCAGCCCATCTCGATGCTCGAGCTGCTCTATCCGCTGCTCCAGGGCTATGACTCGGTGGCCGTGCAGGCCGACGTCGAGCTCGGGGGCACCGACCAGAAGTTCAACCTGCTCCTGGGGCGTGACATCCAGCGTCACTTCGGCCAGCTCGAGCAGGTCATCCTGACCATGCCCCTGCTCACCGGCACCGACGGCGAGCGCAAGATGTCGAAGTCGTTCGGCAATTACATCGGGGTGACAGACCCGCCGGAGGAGATGTACGGCAAGACGCTGAGCATTCCGGATAAGTCACTGCCGTCGTGGTACGAGCTGCTCCTGGGCAGCGAGCCGCCGCCGGATCTAAGCCCCCGCGATGCCAAGCGCGAGCTGGCACGCCGGCTGGTGGACCGGTTCCACGGGCCCGGAGCAGGCCGGGCCGCCGAGGAGGCCTTCGATCGGCAGTTCGTCCGCCACGAGACGCCCGAAGACGTTCCCGAGGTCGAATGGGAGCGCACCGAGACGGTTCACCTGCCGGGGCTGCTGGCCGCCGCCTTCGGGATCTCGACCTCCGAGGCCCGGCGGATGATCGCCCAGGGGGGAGTGAAGTTGGATGGCCAGGTGCTCGACGATGGGAGGCTCGACGTCTCCGGCGACAAGCTCGACGGAAAGGTCATCCAGGTGGGCCGGCGACGCTTCGCGCGGGTGAGGCTGGTCTGAGGTGCCCATCAGCGGCGGCCTGTTGCGGATGGAGACGCCGGGGGACGGTGAGATCGTCGATCTGACCGAGGGCGTCCTCAGCGTCGTGCGGAATGCCGGGGTCGAGCGCGGGCTGGTCACGGTGTTCGTCACCGGTTCCACCGCGGCCGTGACGACGATGGAATACGAGCCGGGCGGGGTCAGTGACCTTCAAGGGCTGCTCGACCGCCTGATCCCACAGCAGGGCGACTACGAGCACAACCGGCTGAACCAGGACACCAACGCCCACGCGCACCTGCGCGCCGCCGTGATCGGCCCCTCCGAGACGATCCCGCTGGTGGACGGCGAGCTGGCCCTCGGCACGTGGCAGCAGGTCGTCCTGATCGATTTCGACGACCGCCCGCGGCGCCGGACCGTGACCGTCCAGATCGTTTCGTAGACTCGTGACGCGGGCCTCCTAGGCCCGAAAGATCGGATTTCCGGGTCCTTTTTCGCCGCCGGATGGGCTTTGCGAAGATCTCGCTGGGCCCGGGATCTGGCGCTATACTCATCGGTCCGCTCCGGGGCTGGAAGGCCCACGGATGCGCCTGACGGGAAGGAATCACCTTCCTCGAGAGGTGCGACGGTCTTTGAAAACTCAACAGCATGCGCACCCTCGACCGACCCCTCGGTCGAGATGGTGTGTCCAGGTTCGACTCCGTCGGACACCGGCTCTCTGCGAGCCGAGGTTCGGCGGTGCCAAGACCTACCCCGTCATGCGCTCCGGAGTCCGTGGTGTACCTGGACTCCTCCGCCACCGGCTACGCCGGCGGTGCCAGATTGGGCGCTGACGACTCTTTGTGAACCGGGTCGCTTGCGGCTCGGCTTGGTGGGCTGCTTCGCAGCTCGCCGTAGCAGTTCTTCACGGAGAGTTTGATCCTGGCTCAGGACGAACGCTGGCGGCGTGCTTAACACATGCAAGTGGAGCGACGAACCAGGCTTCGGCCTGGGGCAAAGCCGCGAACGGGTGAGTAACACGTGGGTAACCTGCCCCGATGATTGGGACAACCCGAGGAAACTCGGGCTAATACCGAATGTGCCCTACGGTCACAAGGCCGCTGGGGAAAGGAAGCTTCGGCCTCCGCATCGGGATGGGCCCGCGGCCCATTAGCTTGTTGGTGAGGTAACGGCTCACCAAGGCGACGATGGGTAGCTGGTCTGAGAGGACGATCAGCCAC
>Ga0335074_10000274_pt1 | contig 78376 bp, 83 predicted proteins | sample Lox_Sample_23_FD_206715 | JGI IMG/M metagenome (GOLD analysis project Ga0335074, IMG submission 206715) | Soil microbial communities from Loxahatchee National Wildlife Refuge, Florida, United States - Lox_Sample_2.3 | ecosystem: Environmental > Terrestrial > Soil > Wetlands | place: USA...
GCCGAATCATCCTCAAGAAATGCCCGACGTGCCACGGCGCGGGGCAGCTGCGCTCGACCGAGCGGCTCGAGGTGACCGTCCCCCCCGGCATGGAGAACGGCGGGGTGCTGCGGGTCCCGGGGCACGGCTCGGACGGCCCGACCGGGACGCCGCCGGGCGACCTGTACGTGCAGGTCGAGTTCGAGGAGTCGGAGCAGTTCCACCGGGAGGGTCGCGACGCGTACTCGGAGACGACCGTGCCGCTCGCGACCGCCGTCCTGGGCGGCGAGGTGACGGTCCCGACGATCGACGGCCGCGCGGCGCTCAAGATCCCGGCCGGCACCCAGCCCGAGACCTCGTTCCGCCTGCGGGGCCACGGATTTGCGCGGCTGGGCGGCGGCTCGCGCGGCGACCTCCTCGTCACGGTCCACGTCCAGATCCCGCGCTCGCTCTCCGGGCGCGAGCGCGAGCTGCTCGAGGAGGCGCTCGGCGGGAAGTCGACCGCCCCGAAGCGCGAGCCGCTGTTCCGCCGACGGGCGTCGTGACGATGGACCGCGAGCTCCCCGCCGACGGCGAGCCGTACTTCGCCGAGCGGCCGCGCTCCCGGTCGCAACGCGGCGAGCTGCGGTTCCTCTACCGGGGCGAGCTGCTCGCGTTCGCGGTCGACCGGGGGATCTTCTCCGCCCACGGGCTCGACCCGGGCACGGCGCTGCTCATCGAGAACCTCGCGCTCGCCCCGACCGACCGGGTCCTCGACCTCGGGTGCGGCTGGGGGGCCGTCGGCGTCGCCGCGGCGAAGTCGGCCCGGGCCGGGCACGTCGTGCTCACGGAGGTCAACCGGCGGGCCGCCCGGCTCGCCCGCGAGAACCTGGAACGCAACCGCATCCCGAACGCCGAGGTGAGGGTCGGACCGCTGTTCGAGCCGGTCGCGGGCGCGCGCTTCGACGTCATCGCGACGAACCCGCCGTACCGGGCCGGCCGCCCGCACGTCCTCGCCCTCCTGGCCGAGGCCCCGGGCTTCCTCGCCCCCGGCGGCCGGCTCCTGCTCGTCGGGAAGGGGAGCACGGGGATCCGGTTCTACCAGCGCTGGCTCGAGGCGCACTGGCCCGGGTCCGTCGCCGTGCTCGGCCGGGGCTCGGGCTACCGGGTGCTCGAGGCGCGCACGGACGGCCCGCCCGCCCCGCGGGACGCGCCGGCCCGGCGCCCGGGGCGCGCTTCTCCCCGAAGCGCTTAAAAGCGGCGGCCTGCTCCGCGCCCGCACCCTCGGACCGGGGGCGCGACGGCCGTCCGCCGCCGCGTCCGCGCGTCCGGGTCGTGCCCCCTCAGGGGAGTGACCCCCGCGCCGAAGGAAGCGAAGGAGCCCGAGAAGGCAGAGCCCGCGGCCGCCGCGGACGCCGGGGCGGCGCCCGGTCCGGAGAAGGCCCGCAAGGACAAGGGCCCGAAGGGCAGGGACGCGAAGGAGCCGAAGGAGGGCGCGAAGGGCAAGAAGGCCGGCGCGCCCGGGGGCAAGGCGCCCAAGTTCGTCTCCGACAACCCGAACTTCCGCTACATCGTGCGGGTCGCGAACTCCGATCTCGACGGGACGCGCCCGACGGCGCTCGCCCTCACCGGCGTCCGGGGCGTCGGCCTGCGCATCGCCGAGGTCACGTGCCGGCTCACCGGCGTGAACGCGAGCGAGATGATCGGCGAGCTGCCCGAGGCGACGGTCGACACGCTCGAGCAGACGCTCCAGAGCCTGGCCGCCCGGGTGCCTCCGTGGATGGTCGACCACCGGATCGAGCCCGTCAACGGCGAGAGCCTCCACCTGATCGGCCCCGACCTCGAGACGCGGCGCCGGGACGATGTCAACGTGATGAAGATGGTCCGCAGCTACCGGGGCGTCCGCCACGAGCGGGGCCAGAAGGTCCGCGGGCAGCGGACCCGCTCGAACGGCCGGACCGGCATGGCGGCGGGCGTGCTCAAGAAGGCAGCGAAGGAGGCGGCGGCGGCCGCCGGCAAGGAGGAGGCCGCTCCGGCGAGCGCGCCGCCCGCGCCGGCCGCGAAGCCCGCCGCGAAGTAGGGGGACCGATGGGCGATCCGAAGTTCCTCCGTCGCACGTACGACACGCCGAAGCACCCGTGGGAGGCGGGCCGGATGGCGGAGGAGCGCAAGCTCCTCGTGAAGTACGGCCTCAAGAACAAGCGCGAGCTGTGGAAGGCCCAGTCGATCCTGCGGCGGTTCCGCGGGCAGGCGCGGGAGCTGCAGGCCCGCCTCCGGGCCGGCGAGGCGCAGGCCGAGCGCGAGACCGCGCTGCTCCTGGCGCGCCTCACCCGCCTCGGGGTCCTCGCCCCGGGCGCCCCGACGATCGACGACGTGCTCGCGCTCACGACGGACGACGTCCTCAAGCGCCGGTTCGAGTGGGTCGTCTTCGCCCACGGCCTCGCGCCGACGCCCTTCGCGGCGCGGCAGTGGATCGTGCACGGCCACTTCTCGATCGGCGATCATCGGATGACGCGGCCCGGCTACCTCGTGCCGTCCGCGGAGGAGGGCGCGATCGCCTACACGCCGACGAGCCCGATCTCGAGCGACGACCACGCGGTCCGGGTCGCCCTGCGCGAGCGGCTCGAGGCGCGTCCCACCGAGGCCGCCCCCGCCCCGCCCGAGGAGGGCGCCTAGGCGATGCCGAAGATCGGGATCGCCCACATCTTCGCCTCGTACAACAACATCCACATCACCGTGACCGACATCACCGGGGCGGAGACGCTCGCGAAGGCGACCGGCGGGATGGTCGTCAAGGCCGCGCGCGACGAGTCGAGCCCGTACGCCGCCATGAAGGCGGCCGACCAGATCGCGGCGGAGATCAAGGAGAAGGGCTACGACACGCTGCACGTCCGGGTCCGCGCCCCCGGCGGCAACCGCTCCCGCTCGCCCGGCCCGGGCGCGCAGGCGGCGATCCGGGCGCTCGCCCGCGCCGGCGTCAAGATCCAGCGGATCGAGGACGTGACCCCCGTGCCGCACGACGGCACCAAGCCGAAGGGCGGCCGCCGGGGCCGGAGGGTGTAGGCCGATGCCCGTCGCGATCCAGTCGCTCGAGCCCCGTTCGACGGTGCTCGAGTTCTCCGGCGCCACCGCCTCGCAGGTGAACGCCGTCCGCCGCACCCTGCTCGCGGACGTGCCGAAGCTCGCGATCGAGGACGTCGAGTTCCACCTGGGACCGATCCGGGACGAGGCGACGGGGAAGGACTACGACTCGTCGACGAGCATGTTCGACGAGGCGGTCGCGCTCCGGATGGGCCTGTTGCCGATCCCGACCGACCTCTCGCAGTTCCGGCGCAAGTCGGAGTGCGACTGCGGCGGGGCCGGCTGCGCCCACTGCCAGGTGATGTACTCCGTCGACAAGAAGGGCCCCTGCACCGTCTACGCGAAAGACATCGTGCCCCTCGGCGACGCGACGCTGGCGATCCTCGAGCCCGAGGTCCCGATCGTCCGCCTCGGGGCCCGCCAGGCGCTGCTCGCCTACGCCACGGCGACCGTCGGGAGCGCGCGGGACCACGCGAAGTGGCAGGTCGCGACGGGCGTCGGGATGTACCCGCGGGCCCACGTGAGGATCGCGCGCAAGGAGGGGACCAGCGACGCGACGCTCAAGCGCGCGGCCGCGGCGTGCCCGGTCAACATCCTCGAGTTCTCGGGCGGGAAGCTCACCGTCACCGACGAGACGAAGTGCATCTTCTGCGGGGCCTGCGAGTCGATCGCCGACGACGGCTCGATCCGGATCGAGGCCGACGAGGAGGACTTCTTCCTCCGGTTCGAGACCGACGGATCGCTGACCGCGCGCGAGGCGCTTCGGTTCGCGCTCAAGGACCTCAAGGGCCGCTTCGAGGAGCTCCGCGAAGCGGTGCAGGCGATCCCGTAGCGCGCGACGGGCTCACCCAGTCCCAGCGCAGGATCGCGGCGACCCGGCCGAGACCGGCGAGCCGTTTGCCCGCCTCGCAATCGTCCCGCACGACGAACAGCCGCATCCGGGCGTCCCGCGCCCGGTCGAGCGCCGGGGCGAGGGCCGGGTCGGCGAGCAGCGACTCCGAGACGAGGACCGTCTCGACCGCCCCCGCGTCGATCGCCTCCGCGACCTCGGTGGGACCGAGGGCAGCGCGCGTCCCGCTCGCGACCGAGCGGACCAGCCGCTCGACCATCGCCGCCTCCTCGGCCGCCACGCTGCCGCGCAGGGCCTCGGTCGCGCGGCCCGAGCGGAGCAGCTCGTCGATCCCGACGCGCCCGGATTCGCTCGTCGGGAACAGATGCACCTTCGCGGCGAGCTTCGGATCGGTCTCGGCGATCCGCCGCTGCAGCGCCTCCTTGAGGAACCCCGGCCCGGCGATCACGATCGCGGTCGCCGACGGGCCCTCGCGGACGACGATCCCCGCGAGCTCCGTCACGTAGGTCGCGCGGTCCTTCTCCCCCTGCCCGCCCTCGAACCGCTTGCCGGCGATCGTGCGGCGGACGTCCGCGACCGGCTCGACGGCCCGGCCCCGCAGGCGGACGAACGACGAGTCGCCCCAGTCGACCGCGCCGAGGAGGAGCGCCGGGTCGCCACGGCCCTCGAGCCCCTCGTCGAGCAGCGCGCGCTCCCCCGCGGTGAGCGCGGTCTTGACGAGGACGACCTGGTCGCCCTCCGTGAGGTCGAGCGTGTGGTGGCGGCCGAGGTCGAACGGCCCTTCCACGATCGGACCGGTCAGTCGGACGTGCTTCGAGAAACCGTGGAACTCGACCTGCTCGACCCGGATCGCGAGGAAGACGCGGCGGCGCTCGCGCTCGGCCCCCGCGACGTCCGGCGGGGCCTCGGGGTCGCGGCGGGTCGTGGAGGCGCCGACCCGGTCCCCCGGCCGGACCAGCCGGGCGAGCCGCCAGAGATCGCTCGGCGTCTCGAGCCGGAGCGTGAGGGCGCCCGTCGAGCGATCGTGGTGCACGAGGCGCACGGGCGGCTCCGCAGCGCCCTTCACGGGGGCCCGCCATAAGCGGCTTTCGCTCCCGCCCCGGCGGGCCGGCGCCGAGTTCGATAACTTTATCGCGCGCTGCCTCGCTCGGCCCGGGCAGGAGGCAGACGCCCCTGGGCCGGTACGCGGATCTCCTGAGGGCCCCGTCGTTCCCCGCCTTCCTGACGGCCGGCGCGCTCCAGTACGCCGCGCCGTCCGGGATGCTGGTCGTCCTGTTCTTCTCGATCGCGGTCGCCTACCCCGCCGGGGAGCGCACCAGCTACGGCGCCCTCGCGCTCGCGTTCCTCGGCCTCTCCTCCGCGATCCCGACCCTCGCCACCGCGATCTTCTCGGGCGCCCTCGCCGACCGGTTCGACCGCGCCGACTGGATGCGCGCCGTGAACCTGATCGCGCTCGTCGCGACCGCGGGGGTCGCGGCGGACCTCGTCTACGCGCCCGGGGGCCGGATCGCGGTGCCCGGGCCGGCCGGGTTCTACCTGCCCGTCTGGGTGCTGCTCGCGTACCCGGGCTGGGCGGCGGTGACCGTCGCCTCGACGCTGTTCCGGCCGGCGTTCAACACGTCGGTCTCGCGGATCGTGGACGGCTCCCAGCTCGCCCGGGCGAACGGCCTCATCTACTCGCTCGCGGCCGTGGTGAGCGCGGCGGCGACCCTCTTCTGCGGGGTCCTGCTCACGGTCGCGCCCGCGGTCTGGTCGCTCACGATCCCGTTCGCCCTGTTCTTCGGTACGCAGGTCGCGCTCGCCCTGCTCGCGGTCGACCTCCACGTCCGCCGGACGAGCGAGGTGCGGTCCGTCATGACCGAGGCCAAGGAGGGGTTCGCGTACCTCGCCGCCCGCCGCGAGCTGCTCGAGATCACGATCGCGGCGCTCGTCCTCAACTTCTTCGCGGCGGTGGCGCTCGTGGAGCTCGCCCTCTACACGGTGAGCTGGCTCGGCCTCGTCCAGGGGATCTGGTACGGCGCGCTGGTCGCGACCATGACCGCCGGATCGGCGGTCGGGCTGATCGCCATCGCGCACCTGCGCTTCGAGCACCGGGCGGGACGGGTGATGATCGCGCTCATGCTCGTCATGGGGGTCGCGCTCGTCGCGCTGGCGTTCGTCCGCAGCATCTGGCTCGCGCTGCCGATCGTGTTCGTCTACGGGATGGTCCCCGGGATGTTCACGACGGTCTTCCTCACCACGATCCAGGCGACGGTCCCCGACGAGAAGATGGGCCGGGTCTTCTCCGCCGATGAGGTCGGGAGCTACGCCCTCGTCCCGGTCGGCCAGTACGCGGGCGGGATCGTCACGGTCGCGATCGGGGTCCAGGGGACGTACCTCGCCGCGGGCGCGGCGATCGCGGTGTTCTCCGTCGTCGCGGCCGCCGCGTTCCGGGCGCTGCGCGGGCTCGGCTACCGGACCCACGCCCCCGAGACGACCGTCCCGGGCTGACCTAGGCGCGCGGCGGGACCGGGATCCGCGCCGTGGCGTAGAACCCGCGTCCCGGGCCGAGCGTGCGGACGAACCCGATCCGCGCGTAGAGGCGCACCGCCGGGCCGTTCCCCTCGGTCACGTTGAGCACGGCGACCGATTCGCCGCGGGCGCGCAGCGCCCGGAGGTTGGCGCCGACCAGGCACCGGCCCACCCCGCGCCCCCGATGGCCCGGGTCGACCATCACGTCGGCGAGGAGCGGGCCGTACGCGGCCCGGACCACGAGGGAGGCGCCGATCACGGCGCCGTTCGCCCGCGCGACGGCGGACGCCCCGCCGAGGAACTCGCCCCACCGGCCCCCCAGCAGGTCGTCGATCTGGCGCCGGGCGTCGACCGCGGGATCGAGGTCGACGAGGAAGAGGTACCGGTCGAACCCCGCCGCGTACGCGCGCTCGTGGAGGGCGATGAGCGCGGGCCGGTCCCTGGGCTCGACGGGGGCGACCGACACGCCCAAAACGGGCCGGTCGGGCGGGGGCGGTCGGTCGGGCGGGTAGCGCATCTCCGTCCGCTCGAACGGGGCGTACCCGCGCTCCGCGAGCCACTCCGCGAGCTCCGGGTCGGGGACGCCCGCGAAGCGGCCCGGCAGGAAGGCGATCGGACCCGCGGCCCCGGCGACCACGTCGAGGGCGGCGAGGTAGCCGGCGCGATCGCGGAGACCGGGCCCGAGGTGCACGACCTCGACCGTCGCGCCGAGCGGGCTCTCGTCGCTCCAGAGCGCGACCCCCACCACGGTGTCCCGCGCGACGAGCAGCGTGCCGGAGGCCGAGCCGTCCTCGAGCTCGCGGGCGAGGCCGGCGATCCGGCGGTCGTACGGCTCGCCGGGATCCGCGTTCTCGCGAAGGGCCTCGGTCGCCAGGGCGAGGGCCCGGCCGGGGTCGGTCGCGAGCGGACGGGCGGCGAGCACGAGGGGCGCCGGACCGCAGCGTCCCTAAAACGTCCCCGGGCCCGGGGGCCCCGCGGCGCCGCGGGAGGGCTCGTCCGCTCCGCTCAGACGTACAGCTGGTCGGTGTAGCAGTAGTACCGGCCGTACTGCGGGATGTAGGTGGTCGGCTTCCCGCACTTCGAGCAGAACGGCACCGGCGGGGCCGCGGCGGGCGCCGGCGGCGGGGGCGCCGCCGCGGGCGGAGGAGCGGCGGCCGCGGGCGGCACCATCGGCGCGGGGGCGGCCATGCCCGCCGAGGGCGGGGGCGGCTGGGCCCAGCCTCCGGGCGCGCCGGGCGCGGGCATCCCCTGGGTGCGCTGCCAGCTGATCACGGGATCGAACTTGAGCCAGGCGATCAGCAGGATGATGCCGAGGAGGATGCCGAAGATGAAGCCGAGGATCATCCAGAGGAACGTCTCCGACTTGGCGGCCTCGAACTGGCGCTGGTCGACCTTCGCCTCGATCGACTTCATCTTCATGTAGAAGAGGAGCGCGATGACGCCGGCGACGACGAGCCAGATCGACTCGACGACCGCGCCGACCACCGCGCCGCCGCAGTACGGGTCGAAGCCGGTGAACGTCGAGCAGACGGAGTAGAAGTAGACGACCGCGGCGACGTAGGCGATCCCGGCGATCAGGATCAGGATCCCGAAGATGATCGCGAGGATCCGCACCACGTGCAGCAGCGACTTGATCGATTGGACCTCGGGCGGCTCCATCGCGCCGGGCGGCGGCGCGTACTGCGGGGGGTATGCCATGGCGGTGACTCAGCCGCTCGCAGGGGGACCCCCCTTCATAGACCCTCCGGTTTCATGCGGTCGCATTCGCCACGGGGAGGTCCGGGGACGACCGGCTCGCGGGGCCGCCGTCCCGTCTACGCGGCGCGGGGCGAATCTATATACTACCACGCCGATATGTCAATCGTCAGACAAAGAAAGGGGTGTTGTCTGACGGCCATGGTCGACACGTCGGAGCGGGTCACGGTGCGGATCCCGCAGGACCTCCTCGAGCGGTTGAAGCAGATCCAGCTCGCGAAGGGGACCCCGACGATCTCGGACACGATCCGGGAAGGGCTCGAGCAGTACATCGAGCTCCACCTGCCGCCCCAGAACATCCGCAAGGTGGTGGTCGAGCTGTCCCGCCAGGACAACAGCCGCCTCGAGGAGTTCGTGCGGGACGGCAACTCGGTGAGCGTCGACGACGCCGTGCGCTCGGCCGTGCGCGAGTACATCCGCGCGCGGTTGGAGCAGCTCGGCCCACCGGCCCGATCGCACCGTCGCGAGGGGGAACCGGTAGCCGCCGAGGGCTCCCCTCCGCCCTAGCGGCCGGGGAGCGCATGAACCCGAACCCGCCGGCTCCCGAAGCGTGGGCGTCGCTCGCGGCGACGCCGTCGGTCGCCGTCGTCGGCCTCGGCGGGGCCGGCAGCGAGGCCGTCCAGGACCTGGTCGGGCTCGGGATCCCCGGCGCCCGGGCGTTCGCGATCAACACCGACGTGAAGCACCTCCTGCGCATGGGCGTCGAGGAGCGGATCCTCCTCGGCCAGCGCGAGATGCGGGGCCGGGGGAGCGGCGGCGACCGCACCGTCGTCCTCCGCGCGGCGGAGGACGGCCGGGAGGAGATCCTCCGCCGCCTCGGCCGCTTCGAGCTCGTCTTCCTGCTGGCCGGCCTCGGGGGCGGGACCGGCAGCGCGCTGCTCCCGTTCTTCTCGAAGGCGCTGCGGGCGACCGATGCGCTCGCCGTGCCGGTCGTCTTCCTGCCGTTCCACGTCGAGCTCGAGTCGAACGCCGGGCGGCGCGAGAACGTCGAGGCGACCGTGGCCGAGCTCGAGGCGATGGGGGGCCTCTTGCTCGCCCTCGCGAACGAGAAGCTGCGGCGGTTCGAGTCGCTGCCGATCCACCGGGTCTTCCAGGTCCGCAACGCCTACCTGCACTCGCTCGTGGCGAGCCTGGTCGACATGGTGGAGAACCCGTCGCAGCTGAACGTCGACCTCGCGAGCTTGAAGAACCACCTGCGGGAGGCCGGTCTCTCCACGCTCGTGAGCGGCGAGTACCACATCTCGGAGCCCGAACGGCTCGTTCACCAGGCGCTCGGCGACACGCTGCTCGACTTCCACCTGACCGAGCACCCGTCGGCCCTCGTCCACCTCGACGGGGGGTCGAACCTCACCCTGCGGACGCTCGACCGCGTCCTGCGGACGATGCGCAGCCGGCTCGGCGAGCCCGAGCGGCTCGTCTTCGGGACGCGCGTGCGGCCCGAGCCGCGGGACGTCGTCCGGCTCACCGCCGTCGTCGGGGGCCTCAAGCCCCGCGCGGTCCACGACGCGCTGCGCCCCGCCGCGCCCCGCGGCCCGCTCCTCGCGCGCTAGGGCGCCGGGGCCCGGCGGGCCTCGCGGACGTCGAGCTCCCGGTGGAAGACGTCGATCACCTGGCTCGTCCGCAGCGACCGGGGACCGACCGAGAGGCGGGGGACCCCGGACGACGCGAGCTGGGCCCGCTCCGCGTCGGTCGGGTCGTACGGGTCCGAGACGACCGCGCCCACGTCGCCGTCCGGTCCGCCCCAGGCGTCGAGCGGGGCCCCGCTCTCGGTGAGCCAGACCGTCCCCGGACGGGCGAGGAAGTCGGCGAGGGCCCGGACCGGGTCGACGGCGCCGACCCTAAGCCCGGGGGACGCCTCCACGTCGTGCGGGACCGCGAGCGACCGGACGAGGGCGTTCTTCAGGAGCGCCGCCGTCGACCGCTCGTCCGGGTTGAGGAAGCGGAGCCGCGCGCCCGCGAGCTCGATCCGGCGGGCCCCGGTGGGGCCGTCCGCGACGAACAGCACCGTGACCTCGGTGTCCCGTCGGAGGTCGTTCGAGAGGGTGAACGCCGTGGAGACCGCCCGGGCGATCTCGTCCATCCGTCCGGCACCTCCCGCGAGGTCGTTGAGGGTGAACGCTCCCGTCGCGGGCACCCGGTGGGCCAGCAGGAGGAACCGACGCATCGCGGAGGCGAGCGCCCCCGCCGATTAACGGTACGTCCCGGGCCGGGGGTGGGGCGCCCTACGCCTCGTCGACGCGGCGCCGGCTGCGACCGCCCGAGAGGGTCTCGGACGGCGGCATCGGGTTCTGGCGGCGCTCGAGCCAGACCTCGTCGCCCAGCTCGTGGTAGACCGCGTGGGCGGGAAGGCCCGTCCCGTGCTCCCCGTGGGGGAGCCGGAAGCCGCCCGAGCGGTGGGCGTTCGAGGAGTAGACGATGTCCTTCTCCCCCGCCGCCGCCATCGCCGCGGTCTCCTCGCGGGCGAGCTCGAAGATGCGGTCCTTGCGGAACATCCAGTAGTGGATCCGCCACTCGCGGCCGTCGTAGAGGGTCGTCTCGTCCCGCTCGGTCTCGAGGATCCCCGTGTCCTCGAGCATGTAGAACGTGTCGCGGTCGTCCGGCTCGAGCACGTTGTCGATGATCCGCTCGTTGAACCCGAAGAAGTTCAGCACGTGCGCGGCGATCGACCGGGCGTCCTCCGGACGCATCCCCTCGTGGCCGACCGAGCGGCGGATCGCCTTGGCCAGCGAGTCGAAGTCGACCGGGCCCGCCCCGTCCGTGAGCGCGGCGTCCGTCGGGATCCCGGCGCGGGTCGTGGTGACGTCCTCCGGGGTCCGCAACGGGACCGGATTGCGCAGGGTGTACGGCTTCGCCGAAGGGATCGGCTTCGCGTGCTCCCGCCCGTGCTCCCGCATGCCGAAATCTATCCTTCGGGTCTCTATAAATAACTTCGGAAAGTCGGAGGGATTCGCGTTACAGACCGACCCCGGACGGTCCTCCTCACAGGACGACCCGGCGGGCGCGGCCGACCCGCTGCAGCCCCTCGATCCCGGGGCGCCACTCGTCCTCCTCGAGGCGGAACTCGAGCTCCGCGAGCGCCCCGAACTCCTTCGGGAACGGGAACAGCGACTTCGCGAGGTAGATGTGGGCGAACGGACCGCTCGAGGGGGCCGACCACGGCTTGCCGCTCTCCACGATCGCCCGGTACTCGTAGTACTCGGGCGCCGGGACGAACCAGAGCAGGCTGTCGTCGGTCCCCCGCGCGCCCCGGGGCCCGCGGTTGGCGACCTGGACCCCCAGGTGCTGGACGACGGCCGTCGGGAGGCTGAACAGGTGGCGGTCCCCGGCCCGCGCCGAGGCGAGGAGGCGACCCCGGACGGTCTCGACCGCCAGCGCCTCCCGGGCCGGATGGGTCGCGAGGACCCGGGCGATCCCCGGACCCCGGGCGACGAACGAGATCGACCGGCTCGCCTCGCGGACCGGACCCTCCTCGGGCCGGAACCGCAGGAGGTCGACGACCTCGCTGGGGAGCTGCATCGCGAGCCACGTCGGGTGGCCGGCCCGCAGTACGACGTACTCCATCGAAGGTACCTTCGACGGTACCGTCGGTATAAGAATCCTAGGAATACCGGGGAGCACCGTTCACGCGCGCGGCCGCAGGCCCCGCAGCACCGCCACGAGGTCCTCCATCCGGGTCGTCGAGACGCTCGCGTCGGCCGCGGCCCGCACCTCGGCGAGCTTCGCGTTGACCGCGACCCCGCCGCCGACGCGGCGGAACACCTCCGCGTCGGAGGCGCCGTCCCCCAGGTGGACCGAGGAGCCGGGGGTCGCGCCGCTGCGGGCGATCAGCCGCTCCATGCCGCCGACCTTGTCGGCGTGGACCGGGCCCGGCCGGGCGATCACCCCGTCCTGCACGATCGTCCCCTCGGTCCCCTCGAAGTCCTCGAAGCCGAAGGTGCGGGCATACCACCGGCAGACGTACGGCGGGTTGTGGGTGAGCAGCGCGACCCGGGCCCCGGCGCGGCGCAGCTCGGCGACCCCGTCGCCGATCCCGTCGAGCTTCGGGGTCGCCGCCAGGACGGCCTCGACCTCGGCGACCGAGTGCCCGACCGCGATGTCGAGGAGATCGGCGAGATGCGGGTCCTCGCCGATCTCGTGGGCGAAGAACCGACGGTTCGACGCCTCGAACGCGGGGAGCCGCCCGAACGCCTCGGCCATCCCGCGCCAGCCGTGGACCCGCGTGAGGGTCCCGTCGATGTCGAAGGTGACGAGCCGCCACGGGAACGCCGCCGCGCCCCGGCTCACGGGCGGCCGCCGCGGCCCATCAGGATCCCGCCGACCCAGAGGAACAGCATCCCGGCCGCGGCGACCGGCAGGATCTCCTCCCAGCGCCCGGAGTTGTCGGGGAGCAGGATCGACAGGAGGAACAGCCCGACGAACGTGAGCAGCAGTCCGATCCCGATCGTCGCCGGCTTCGAGAGCCGCCGCGCGTGCGGATCGGGCCCCATCGGGGGGGTCGATGCCATCGGGCCGCCACGCGCGCTTCGGAAGATAACTCCGCCCACTCCGCGAGCGCCGTCCGATCCGCGGAGACCCCGCGGCCGGTCCCGGACGGGAGCCGGGCCCGCCGATCCCCGCCGCCGACGCGACCGGGAAGAACGGGCCGGTCGGAACCGCGACATCGGACCGCTCCGGGCCCGGGGTCCGGGCCCGCCGGCGGGCACGGGGCCGCCGTCGGGGCGGTAAATACCCGAGCGACGTCGGGAGATCGTGCCCCGGACCCCTCGCCCGACGCCCGACCGGGTCTCGCCCGGCGACGCCCGCGAGGCGGTCGCCGAGCGGCGCTCCCGGTCGCTCGAGGAACCGCTCGACGTGCGCCGACGGGCCGAGGCCCCCTACCCGCTGCTGGAGGTCCGCAACCCCCTCCACGGGACCGTCTACGTCGCGATGCTGCCGGAGTTCCCGGCCCGGACCTCCGAGCTGTGCACCTGCGTCGATTTCGCCCGGCGCGGCCTCGGGACCTGCAAGCACCTCGAGGCGGCGTTCCGGTGGATGACGGACCACCCGGGGCCGTCCGGGAGTCCGCCGGACGTCGCGGGCGTGGCGGGCCGGGTCTGGCGGGAGGTCGATCGGCGCGTCGGCGCGCCGCGGAGCGGCCCCGCCTTCCGGGCGGTCCGCCGAGCAGGGGCCGCGCTGTTCGAGAGCGGGCTGCCGGAGCCCGTGCTGTAGAGCGAGGGGGCGGGCGGCTTCCGGTGCAAGGGCGCCGGGGGGCCCGAAGGGGTTCGCCGAGACGCGGGGGAGATCGCGTCTAGGTCGACGACATGCCCGGGGCGCCCTTGAGCGCCCGGATCCGGTAGTACTCGGGGTCGACGATGACCTCGCCGTTCACGCCCATCGTCTCGATGGTCTTGAGCGGCGTGCCGGCCTGCTTCTTGGCCGCCTGCCAGTCGGGGATCGGGATCGAGAACTTCTTCTCGACCTCCGTCCGGTAGATCGGGCCCGAGTTGTACGAGCAGAACGGGATGATGCGCCCGTCCGGGACCGCGTAGTGGATATCGCAGCGCATCAGGCGCTGGATATCGTAGTCGTACGCGTCCTGGAAGTGCATGTTCCCGATGTAGAGGGTCCTCCAGGTGAACTTCGCGAGGGCCTCCTTGTTCCCCTCGGTGAAGATCCCGGCGATGACCTTCACGCAGTTCTTCTCGTTGAGCCCCTCCGGGGCCCTCGAGAAGTCGAAGTACTTCGCGACGTCGTGGAGGAGCCGGGCGCCGGCGACCGCCGTGCGGACCCGCGCGAAGCGGGCGTCCCGGTACTTCTCGATCATCGACTCGACGTTCTCGAAGAAGCCGTCGACGTCCATGAACCGGGGGAGCGGCGTGATCGTGTTGCCGTCCTTCGAGACGAACGCGAAGGTCGCGCAGCCGCAGCCGGGGTGGGTCGTGAGGGTCATCTTCTCCTCGCCGTGGATGATCGAGACGAGCTCCGAGATCGGGGCGACCGACGGGACGGGGAAGAAGTCCGACTTCTCGAACGGCCCCTCCGTGCAGAGGATCCGCACGAGGTCCGACTGGGTGAACCGCATCTGGAAGCGGTCCTTGTCGGGGATACGGGCCGTGAGGGCGACCGGCTGGAAGTTGACGCCGCGAACGACGTCGATGTTGTCGATCGCGAACTTGACGGTCGGCCAGATCTCCTTCTCGTTGAACCCGCCGACCAGGGTCGGGACGAGCACGACGCTGAGCGGCTTGTCCGGCTTGCCCGCCGCGAGCTCGGTCGCGGGCGAGTGGGTCTCCCGGGCCGCCTGGATCGCCTTCTGCTTCACCTTGAGCAGCGGCACGCCGCGGACCTTCCGGTAGATCTCGTCGTCCAGTCCATCGAACTGGAGGTAGAGCGTGTGGAGCCCCGAGTCGCGGCACGCCTGGGCGAAGCCGGGCTCGTTGGCGACCCGGATCCCGTTCGTGGCGACCTGAACCTGCTTGAAGCCGAGGTCGCGGGCCATCGAGACCGCGTCGAGGAACAGCGGCGAGAGCGTCGGCTCCCCGCCCGAGAACTGGACGGCGACCGTGCCGACCGGCTTCTGCTCCCGGAGCGACTTCAGCATGAACTGGATCTGCTCGCGGGTCGGCTCGAAGACGTACCCGGCGGCGTTCGCGTTCGCGAAGCAGACGGGGCACTTCAGATTGCACCGGTTCGTCAGGTCGACGAGCGCGAGGCCCGTGTGCGACTTGTGGTGGCTGCACATCCCGCACGTGGTCGGGCAGCCGCGGAACTTGTCGTAGTACGGGTTCTCGTACCCGACCCCGTCGTGGGCGTACACCTCCATCCGGAGGTAGAAGTCGACGTCGTTCGAGATGATGTCCCAGAAGTAGCCGTGGGCGCGGCAGGTCTTCTCCATGATGACCCGGCCGTCCTTCTCCCGGACGATCGCGGGGATCACCTTGATGCATTCGGGGCAGACAGACGCCGTCTTCCGGGGGAGTCCGCGGGGCGCCTGGAACTCCTTCATCACGCGTGCGGGCATTCTCGTTGGCTCCTTACTCGGCCCGGGGCGATCCCCTCGGCCTACGCTGCCCACTCACCGCATCCTACATAATCCCGCTGTCGTCGCGGACGCGACAAAAGTGACGTCCCGTGACGTGGGTTCGCACGGTTCGTCTCGCTACAACTCGCGTCCGGCCGCTCGCCGGCGGGCGGCCCGATCGCGCCGGCGCCGACCCGGAGCGGCACCTTAAGCGGAGCGGCGCCTGCGGGGGTCGGTCATGGCCAAGGCGCGGGCGTCGAAGCGCAAGGTCCCCGTCCGAAAGCGGTCGGCGGGGGGGTCCCGCCCCCGCTTCGTCGGCCGGGATCCCTCTCCCGTGCTCGACCGGTACCCGCCCAAGGACCCGGCGCTGAGCGTCCGCGGTCCCCCCACCCCCGTCCCGCCCGGTGCGGCGCCCGTCCCCCCCGCTGCCGCCGTCCCGGTCCCGCCCGCGACCGCCCCGACGCCGCCCGCCCCCGGCCCGCTGATCCGGCTCGACTCGCCGTTCGATCTCGACGACTTCTCGAGCCTCCTCGGCGAGACCTCGATCCGGGTGACCGTTCCCCGGGAGGACCTCCCCGAGGTCCTCCGCCGGGTCACCGAGTTCATGGGGTTCGGGATCTACGTCTACGCCATCGAGGTCCGCCCGGCCCCGACCGAGCTGCTGAAGGCGTTCGTCGTCGAGCTGCGCCGGGTCGACTACTCGGCCGAACGGAAGGCGTGGATCGCCTTCGAAGAGAAGGGGACCGCGGGCTCGCCGTTCGGACCGTCGGGTACCCGTACCTAGTACGGGTCCCGAACCGGCCCCTCGGGGACGAACCGCCTATGTACCGACCCGGGCTCCCCGCCCCGGGGTTCCACGGATGTCGTCGACCGTCGGGGGCGGGGATCGGTTCGAGGTCGAGCTGCGGCTGCTGCGCGAGGAGCTGAAGCAGCTGCGGGACGAGCAGCGCGAGATGGCGCGGGCGATCGACCAGCTCGTGACGACGTTCCGCTCGCTCGCCACCCACCTCGGGATCGCCGCCGAGCCGTACCGGGGGAAGGAGCGCACCGAGCCGAACCGGGACCTGCCGGGCTTCGCGTAGTCCGGGGGCCCGATGCAGATCCGCTACGAGGTCGGCCCGACGGATCCCCACGACCGGTGGGGCCGCTTCTCGATCGAGCTCGGCGACGTCGACGCCCCCCACCTCGACCTGGTCCTCCCGTCCTGGGTCCCCGGGTCGTACCACCTCCTGCCGTACCCGCGCTCGGTGCGCGAGCTAAGGGCCGTCCGCCTGCCCGACGGGAGCCCGCTCCCGGTCGAGCGGATCGACAAGGGCCGCTGGCGCATCGGGTCGGTGGGGGCCCGATCGATCCGGGTCGATTACGCCGTCTACGGCCACGAGCTGGTGACGGAGGGGCACGACCGGACCCCGGAGCACCTGTTCCTGAACCCGGCGCTGTGCCTGCCGTACGTCGACGGCCAGCGCGAGACGCCGGTCGAGCTGCAGCTCCACGTGCCCGCCGACTGGCGGATCGTGACCGAGCTCGCGGAGCAGGGACCCGGCACCGGTCGGTTCCGCGCGGCCAGCTACGACGAGCTGGTCGACTGCCCCGTCGACGCCGGCCGGCCCGTGGTGCTCACGGTCTACCCGCGGGGGATCCCGCACCGGATCGTCCTCTGCGGGGAGGGCGGGAACTACGAGGCGCACCGGCTCGAGGACGACATCGCCAAGATCGCCGACGCCACGATCGGGATCGTCGGGGAGTCGCCGCTCGCCCGCTACACGTTCTTCTACCACCTCACCGACAAGCCGGACGGGGGGCTCGAGCACGCCACGTCCTGCGCGTGCGTCGTCAACCGCAACGTCTTCCGCCCGGAGGAGGACTACCGACGCTTCCTCGACCTCACGTCCCACGAGTACGTCCACCTCTACAACGTGAAGCGGATCGTCCCGAAGGCGATCGTTCCGTTCGACTACACGCGGGAGATGTACACCCGCCTCCTCTGGTGGATGGAGGGGACCACCGACTACTACGGGGCGCTCGTGCTCCGGCGCGCGGGGCTGCTCACGCCCGTCCAGTACCTCGAGGAGGTCGCCCGCCTGCTGAAGCAGTACCGGGAGCTCCCGGGACGCCGGCGCCAGAGCCTCGAGGAGAGCTCGTTCCTCGCGTGGATCGACTACTACCAGTGGTACGAGGAGACGCCGAACCAGTCGATCTCGTACTACGTGAAGGGGCATCTCGTCTCGATGTGCCTCGATCTCGAGATCCGGGAGCGGACCGAGAACCGGGCCTCCCTCGACTCGGTGCTGCGGAGCCTCTGGCAGGAGTACGGCAAGGTCCACCGGGGGGTCGGCGAGGACGAGCTGCTCCCGATCGCGAACCGCGCCACCGGGCTCGACCTCGGGGAGTTCTTCGACCGGTACGTGCGCGGGACGGCCGAGATCGATTTCGACGCCTTCGCGCGGAAGGCCGGCCTCGGCGTCGGGCCGAAGGCGAAGCCGAAGGACGACGACAGCGAGGAGCCCGGCTACCTCGGCGCGCAGGTCGAGAACGACGACGGGCTCGTCCGCCTCGCGGTCGTGCTCGCGGACGGACCGGCGTACCGCGCGGGGCTCGCCCCCGGGGACGTCCTGGTCGCGTTCAACGGCAGCCGCCTCAAGTTCGACGGGTTCGAAAAGCGCCTCGGCAAGTACCCGCCCGGCACCCCGGTCGACGCGACCGTGTTCCGGCGCGGCTACCTCCACCGCGTGGCGCTGACGACGAGCAAGCCGCCCGCGGCGAAGTGGGCGTTCCGGCCGGTCGAGGCGCCGACCGACCTCGCCCGCAAGGTCTACGAGGGGTGGCTGGGCGCCCCGTGGGAGCCCGCCCCGGCGGAACGGCCGGCGGCCTCGTCGACGGGCAGCGGGACCGCCTTGCGGCCGTAGCGCCACTCGCCCTCCATCGGGTACAGCCGGCGGAGCCGGGTGCCGACGCGGCTCCCGATCGGGAGCTTCGGGCCCGGTGCGTCGGTCACGAGGAACGTGCCCCGGGCGCCGGGAGCGAGCTCGACGAGCACCACGCCGTACGGGCCGAGGGCCCGGGCCGGGCCGTCGAACTCGGTCGGCTGGCTCCCCGCGCCGATCACGGTCGACGCGACCACGGTGCCGCCGTCGGCCGGCAGGCGCTCGGCCCCGAGCCCGTCGCGGTTCCCGCACCACCGGCAGGCGCCGCGGGCCGGGAAGGTGAGCGCGCCGCACGCCGAGCACCGCTCGGCGACGAGCCGCCAGCGGCTCGGCACGCTCTCGAGGTAGCGGGGACGGGGGACGTACGCCCCCTCCGAGACCGCCCCGACGGGGACGGCCGCCGCGGCGCGCAGGCGGGGGCGGTCGATCGGGATCGGGCGCGCGTCCTCCACCGGGACGGGGGCCGGGTCGGAGGCGGCGGCGGCCCAGCGCCGCGCCCGGGCCCCGGTGGACCGGTCGTCCCCCGCGGGGGGCGGTCCGCCGGCGCCGTCGGCGGCGACCTCCACGGCGACCGCGACGGCCGGTCCCGCCGCGAGCCCGTCGTCCGCGCGGTCCGGTTCGTCGACCACGAGGACGACCGCGGTCGCTCCGTCCGCCCCGGCCGGGGAGGACGCCGCGAACGCCGCGTCGACCGCCTCCGGACCGTCCCCGTGCGCCACCACCGGCACGGGCCGGCCCAGGAGGAGCGGGTACCCGGCCCCGGCGATCGGCGGGAACGCGCCGACGAGGTGCAGGGCGGCGGGCGCGCGGTCGCCCGGGGGCGCGAGAAGCCGCTCGAGCGCGGTCGCGCCGAGGGTGAACGCGTCCTCGTCCGGTCCCGCCACGCGGACGCCGTCCAGCTCGGTGCGGGGCACGTAGGTGGCGGCGCGGAGCAGCCGGAGCGTCACGGTCATCCCCGCGCGAACAGGGTCACCGTCGCGGTCGCCCCGGCGCCCCCCACGTTGTGCGCGAGCGCCCGCTCCGCCCCCGGGACCTGCCGGGCCCCGGCGGCCGCCCGCAACTGCAGGAACACCTCGTGCGCCTGGCTCACGCCGGTGGCGCCGAGCGGGTGCCCCTTCGCCTTGAGCCCCCCGTCGGGGTTGACGGGGATCGCCCCGGTCCGCTCGGTCGCGCCGGCCAGCGTGAGCTGCGCGGCGGCGCCCGGTCCGGCGAGCCCCAGGTCCTCGAGGGCGAGCAGCTCCGCGATCGTGAAGCAGTCGTGCAGCTCGGCGAACGAGAGCTGCGCCCGGTCCCACGGGGCGTGCCGGAACGCCGCCTCGGCCGCGCGCCGCGAGGCGGCGAACCCGGGGAACTCGTCGCGCTCCTGGATCGCGAGGTGATCGGTGGCGGCCCCGAGCCCGTCGATCCGCACGGGGGTGTCGGTGTACCGGTGCGCGGTCTCCTCGGGCGCCAGCAGCACGGCGGCGGCGCCGTCGCTGACCGGGCAGCAGTCGTACAGACCGAGCGGGTCGGCGACCCGCGGGGCGCGTCGCACGTCGTCCGGGTCGACCGCCCGCTGGAAGTGCGCGTTCGGGTTGCGCGCGCCCATCGCGTGCGCCTTCACGGCCACCGCGACGAGCGCCTCGGCCGCCTCGGGGTGGGCGTTCAGGTACGCCGACGCGAGGAGGCCGTAGACGCCCGCGAAGGTGAGCCCGGCGGCACGCTCCCACTCGGTGTCCCCGGAGACCCCGAGCCAGTAGCGCCGGCGGGCCGACGCGACGTCGGTCATCTTCTCGACGCCGGCCACGAGGACGAGCTCCCGCGCCCCGCTCTCGATCGCCCGGGCGCCGGCGCGCAGCGCGAAGCCGCCCGAGGCGCAGGCGTTCTCGACCCGCGAGACCGCGAGCCCGGGGACGCCGGCCTCGTCCGCGAGCACGGCGGCGGAGTTCCCGATCTGGCCGCCCCCGAACCCGAGGGTCGCGAGGAACCCCTCGTCGATCGTGCCGCGGCCGACGCCCCGGTCGACGCTCGCCACCGCGCGGTCGACGGCGGTCCTTAGGAGCGCGCGCGGGCCGTCCTCCACCGCCCCGAAGCGCGTGTGGCCCGCGCCGACGATCGTCGCCCGCCGCCCCACCGCTCCCGCCCCGCGAACCCTCTTATCGACCGAGTCGCTGAAGCCTCTTAACTCCGGGGAGCCGGTTCGTGGACGATCCTCCGTTCGTGGTCGGCGTCTCGGGCGCGAGCGGGGCCCCGATCGCGCTCCGGGTGCTGTCGGCGCTCCGGGAGGCGAAGGCGCCGGTCGCGCTGATCGTCACCGACGGGGCCGTGGGGGTCCTTCGGGAGGAGTGCGGGATCGACGCGGCCGAGCTCGCGCGGTACGCGGACCGCGTCTACTCGGACCACGACCTGGCCGCCCCTCTCGCGAGCGGTTCGAACCCGACCCGCGGGATGGCCGTCGTGCCCTGCTCGGGGAACACCGTCGCGAAGATCGCCCTCGGACTCGCCGACACCCTGCTCACCCGCGCCGCCCACGTCCACCTCAAGGAGCGGCGCCGCCTGATCGTCGTCCCGCGCGAGACGCCCCTGCCCGCGACGCTGCTCCGCCACCTCCTCGCCCTCAGCGAGGCCGGCGCGGTGGTCCTCGACGCGGCCCCCCCGTACTACCTCCACCCGAAGACGGTCGACGACCAGACCGCCTATCTCGCGGGGAAGGTGCTGGACCACCTCGGCGTCCCGCACCACCTGTACGCGGGATGGCGCGCGGAGCGGCCGTGAGCGGACCCGCCGCGGGGGCCCCGCCGTCCGTCGGGCACCGGTCCCGGATCGGCGAGTACGTGCCGCTCCCGCTCGTGGCCGTCGCGATGCTGCTCGTCGGGCTCCTCGTGCTCACGCCGCTGCTGCTCTCGTCGGGCGGGCCGCCCGCCGCCGGCACCGTGCTGACCCAGGCGGACCTGATCGTCGACCGGGTCGCGGGGGAGAACGTGACGCACTTCTACGTGCGCGCCGTGGGGCTCACGGTGCGCTACGCGTCGATCGAGGTGACGAGCGCCTCCGGGTTCGCCTGGACCGGGACGTCGCCGCCGAGCTGGGACTCCCTCGCGTGGGGCCCCGCGGTCAACGCGACGAACGTCCTGTCGGCGTCGTTCGCCACCTCCGACAACCCGATCGCCCTCAACGTGACCGTCCTCTACAACGCGAACGGGGTCGCGTACTACGTGGGGACGTTCTCGTTCTACGCGACCAACACGACCGCGCCCGCCAACACGCTCTACGGGCTCTCGCCGACCTCGGGCGTCACGGTGCCGTACCAGAACGGCCTCGCGAGCCTGCCGCTCGCGATCCCGCTCGCCGACGTGGGATCGGGAGGCCCCTGATGCGGCCGTCCCGGGTCGTCCTGCTCTGGTGGCTCACCCTGATCGCCGTCCTCCTGATCCTCGAGGTCGCCGAGATCACCCACGTCTTCACGCTCCCGATCCAGTCGGCCATCGGCGACCCGCTCGCGTTCGTCTTCGCCCTCGTCTTCACGACGATCCTCGCGCTCGTCGGCGCGATCTTCATCGGGATCTACATCTCGAACCGGATCATGAGCCCGTCCGGGTTCACGCCGTTCGAGGAGGAGATGCTGAAGCTGCGGCAGGAGGTCCGCGACCTCACGCGCGCGGTGGAGGCGCTGCGGGCGGCGTCGGCGCCCCCGGATCCGCCCGACCCGAAGGAGCGCCCGTGAGGATCCCCGTCGTCGACAACGGCGGCCAGTGGACCCACCGCGAGTGGCGGGTGCTGCGCGACCTCGGGCTCGAGACCGAGATCGTCCCCAACTCGGCCCCGCTCGAGTCGATGCGGGCGGACGGGATCGTGCTGTCGGGCGGCGCCCTCAGCCTCGAGGGCACCGACACCCCGCTCGGGCGCGTCGCCGAGTGGATCGACACCGTGTCCGTGCCGGTGCTCGCGATCTGCGTCGGCCACCAGTTCCTCGCCCGGCACTTCGGCGGACGCGTGGCGCAGGGATCGCCCGAGTTCGGCGCCGTGCCGCTCACCGTCGACCGGCCCGACCACCCGATGTTCGCGGGGCTCGGCTCGCCGCTCCGCGTCTGGGCGAGCCACAACGACGCCGTCGTGCGGCCCCCGGACGGCTGGCCGGTGCTCGCCCACTCGCCCGGCTGCCCGATCGAGGCGATGGCGCACCCGTCCCGACCGCTGTGGGGGGTGCAGTTCCACCCCGAGGTCGAGCACACCGAGGGCGGGACCGCGATCTTCCGCAACTTCGCGGCCCTCTGCCGTCGGTGACCGGTTCCCCCCGCGGGAATATGTACGGGGGGCCGCTCCGCGCTCGGAGCGGTCATGCCACGGATCCGTCGGGCGTCGGGGGTGCGGGAGCAGGACCTGCTCGCGCGGGCGAAGACGCTCCGGGGGTCGATCGACGGCCTCCTGCCGCGGCGGACGGAGGAGTGCCCGCCCGAGCGGTTCGACAAGCTCCGCGAGGAGCTCGAGGAGGTCCGCAGCGCCCGGGACGACGATAAGCGCCTCCAGCGGCTCACGCACTGGGGCGATCCGCTCGCCCGGTCCCTCGCGGGCGTCCTCAAGTTCTACCTCGACCCGGGCTCCCCCGTCGTCGTCGCGTTCCCCACCGCGGGGGGCGAGGTGTCGTACGCGTCGCTCGCCCGGGCGCCGCGGGAGTCGGAGGTCGCCGTGCAGCAGGGGGACGACCCGGACCGGCTCCTGCTCGGCTACGTGGAGTGGTCCCGGCGGGGGTTCCACTTCTTCGCCACCCGGCGCACCCTCTACGCCACCGGGCGGTCGCCCCGACCACCCCCCGAGTACCTCACCGAGCGGATCGCGGAGCTGCCGTACCGCCTGTTCGAGGACCCGGTGCACCACCGGTTCGACTGCGTGCACCTCAAGGACCGGGAGCCCCGGCCGTACCTCGAGGTCGCCGTCCCGGGGGCCGACAGGGTCTTTCGGGCGTGCCGCAAGTGCGCGAAGGACGAGCGCCACCTCCTCGGCGCCCTGTCGGGGGGCGCGGCGGTCCCGGACCCGAGCGCCGAGTTCCCGGTCTCCGCCCACCTCAACGTCGACTGCCGCGGCGGCCCCGACTGCGTCCACGCGGACCTCCCCGAGCTGTCGAAGGCGCTCCGCCGCGGCTACGAGCTCGGGCGCCTGTCGGACGCGAAGCTCCTCGACGCCTACCTCGACGAGGCGAAGGCCCGCATCGAGCGGACGAACCGGCCGACGTTCGTGGCGGGCGGGGTCTGCTACGGGTCGCAGCTCGCCGCCTTCCTGGACGCCCTCCACCCCTCCCCGATCGAGCGGCGGGCGCTCGAGAAGGTCCTCGAGGGGACCGGGGGCTACTTCGAGGTCGACGAGCCGTCCGCGAGCCGGGCCCTCGAGCGGCTGTGGCCGCACCACGCGGAGGAGATCGTGCGCACCATCGTCCCCGACCCGAAGGAGGCGCACCGGCTGATCGAGGACGCCCGGGGAGCCCCCGGCCGGGTCGCGGAGATCCTGAAGCGCCTCGAGCAGCGCAGCCAGGAGCGCGAGCTCCTCGAGCAGCTGCCCCGCTACCGGTCGCTGTCGACCGAGGCCGCGTGGGTCGACCGGATCGCCCGGGAGTTCCGCACGCACGGCCCGACGGGCGCCGAGCGCTCGATCGTCCAGTCGCTGCCCCGCGAGGGCAAGGAGCGGGGCCTCGCCTTCGGCTTCCTCGTCGCGCTCGACCGGGGAGGCGCCCACGCCTGGCAGTTCTCGCCGACCGAGCAGGAGTTCGGCACCGCGCTCGCGCCGCCGATCCGCGCGCTCCTGAACGTGCCCGCGGCCGGCTACCACGCCGCGCTCGACCGTCTCCTGCACGCGGCCGGGGTCGCGGACTGGGGGGTGCGGGAGTCGTGAAGCCCCGTGATTCACCCTGCGGTAAATGGCGAAAGAAAAAATACGAGGACGTTTGATGGTCTAGCGTCGGCGCCGGGTGCCGACGTACCCGGCGTCACGCTCACCACCGTACCCATGACCGACTCCAACGCCTCCTCCGCCATCGTAGTAGCCGGCGACGAGGAGACGCGCGTCCTCCTGCGGGGGCTCCTGCGGCTCCACCACGTGCGGGTCGACGGCGAGGCGGAGGGCGCCTCCCAGGCCCTCGAGCTGCTCCGGGACCACCGGCCGACGCTGCTCGTCACCGACGTGAACCTCGCGGAGGGGAGCCCCTCGGCGCTCGTGGCGTCGGCCCGCGCCATCGTCCCGACCCTGCGGGTCATCCTGGTCGCCCCCGCGTCGCGGCCGCCCCCTCCGGCGACCGATCCCGCCCAGGGGCCGAACGTCGTCCTCCTCCGGCCGTTCCGCATCCGCCAGTTCGCGGACGCCCTCCTTACGACCGGCCCGTCGGCGTCGCCCGCCTAGGGGGCGGTCCGGGCGAACCGGGCCAGCGCGGCCTCTTCCTCGAAGTGAAGGGTCGGCGCGAGCACGACGAGCGCGTGGGGCGGCGGCCCGAAGTCGTACCCTCCCAGCGCGGCGAGCGGCCCGAACGCCCCCGCGGCGTCCGGTCGGCCGACCCGGGCCGCGACGGCCCCGAGCGCGGTCGGGGGCAGCCGCCCCGCCCCCCCGTCCCGCTCGAGGAGCAGCCGGACCGCCCCGTCCGCGGTCAAGTACCGGCCCTCCCCGGGCCGCAGATCGAGGAGCACGAGGGTGTGGAGCTCCCGGGCGCGGTTCGCCGCGATCTGGTCGAGCGGGGACGCGGGCGCGAAGTTCGGCTCGGGGAGCGGCAGCGAGACGAGCCGGCCGAACCGGTACGGCATGAGGCCGAGGTATCCGGGCGCCGCGGTCACGATGCTCGCCGCCGGCAGGTACCGCCAGCGGTGGCCCGCCGCCTCGGCGGCGAGCCGCAGCGCGACGTGCGTGGTGGCGGCGAACGGGTCGCCGACGACGAGGAAGGCGACGTGGGGCGCGCGGGCGAGGGCGTCGATCACGGGCCGCTCCGCCTCGACGTCCGCCCGCCCGAGGCGCTCGACCGGCCGGCCCAGCTCGGCGGCGATCCGGTCGAGCGTCCCCGCGGGGGCGACCGCCGTGTACTCCTCCGCGAAGACGCGCTCGGCCCCGCGGAGCGCCGCCCAGGCGTCGCGGGAGAGGCCGCCCTCGTCGCCGAGCCCGAGCCCGACGAACGCGAGCTCCCCCATCGTCCGGCCTAGACGCGGAGCGCGAGGACGGGGCACGGCGCCGCGCGGAACAGCTCCTCGAGGAATCGGCGGGTGAGCAGCGGGCTCGCGACCCGGTCGGTCTCCTCGCCGACGAGGAGCAGCCCGTAGCGCTCGCGGGCCGCCGCTTCGACGATCACCTCGGGCAGGCGGCGGCGCCGCCCGAGGGTCGCGGCCGGGAAGAACGAGTGCTTGTGGGTGATCGCGATCCCGCGCGGGCTCCGCTCCTCGACGTCCGCGCGGTCGCCGGCCGACGTCCGGGCGCCGAGCGAGAGGGTGATGACGGGGATCCCCTGGTTGCGGACCGACAGCTCCTCCGCGACGCGCATCACCCGGGGGGCGGGCGGCGTCTCGTAGGCGGGGACGAGGATCCGCGGGAACCGGTCCGCGGCCAGCGCGAGCCGGTTGAGGACGATCACGTCGCAGTGCGCGTGCTGCAGGATCCCGCTCGCCGTGTGCCCGACGAACGGGTTGTGGCTGCGCCGGTCCCCGCCGAGCGTGAGCGCGATCGCGTCGACGTCGTGCGCTTCGGCGCTCTCCAGGATCTCGCCGGGAACGTCCGTCGCGGCCCGGACCTCGGGCTCGACGCGGACGTCGAGGGCCGCGCCCGCCTCGTGGGCCGGGACGACCAGGTTGACGGAGGCGCGCCAGGCGCGGGTCACCTGCGGGAGCGTCGTCGTGGGGATCACGTGGAGGACCCGCAGCTCGCCGTCGGCGTCGAGGAGCATGGCGGCGAACCGCATCAGCGGCTCGACCTCGCTCGCCTCCTGGACGGGGAGCAGGATCTGGCGGTACACGCTACGTCCTCCCCGTGATCCCGACGAGCGCGAGGTCGAGCTCGAGCACGTTCACGTACGCGACCCCGAGGAACGGCACGAGCGGTTGGGTGATGTGGGCGTTCACGAGCCCCGTGACGTCCGCCACGGTGAGGTTGTTCGCCTCCGCGACGCGGGGGACCTGGACCAGCACCGCCTCGGGGGTGAGGTCCGGGTCGACCGACGAGGCGGACGGGGCGACCCACCAGAACGGGAGCGTCGCGTTCACGGTGAAGTTCCCATACTCCTTCATGTACGCAATCGTTTCGTTGAGCAGGGCGAGCAGGGCCGGGTCGGTCGGACCGGGGTCGGTCGCGACGCCGAGCGTCGTGTTGTAGTCGGTCCCGCTCGGCCGCTCCCAGAACAGGAACGGCGCCGAGGTGTTCTGGGCGATCAGCTCGGAGCCGGCGAGGGTGCCGTTCGGGTAGTACAGCAGCGAGCCGTTCGCCGAGTGCGGGTCGATCAGCTGGGCGACCGCCGTCGTGGTGAACGGGTAGACCAGCCCCACGAGGACGATCATCAGGACCAGGAACACCGCGGTCGCCCGGACGTGCCCGCCGCCCGAGTGCGCCCGCGGGGGCACCGGCGCGGTCGCGCCGGGGTCGACGGTCGGGTCGAGCGAGAGCGAGCCGTCGATCGAGCCGTTCATAGCCCTCCCAGCGGCAGGTAGTGGTGGACGCCCGTCGACAGCCAGACGAAGATCGGGAGACCGGCCATCCAGGCGAGCAGCAGATAGCACAGCTTGATGCCGGCGAACGCGCCGACGAGCCCCCCGATGCCGTAGTAGACGAGGTTGCGCCGGAGGAGATCGATCGCGCTCCGCGGGCGGAACGGCACCCCGGCGAGCGCGAGGGGGATCAGGATCGGGATCACGAGGGCGTTGAACAGGAGCGCCGAGAGGACGGCGAGGTCCGGGTTGCTGAGCCCGAGCACGTTGAGCACCGAGACCCCGGGCAGCGCCGTCGCCCCGGCGGCGACGAAGATCGCGGGGATGATCGCGAAGTACTTCGCCACGTCGTTGGTGATCGAGAAGGTCGTGAGCGCCCCGCGGGTGATCAGGAGCTGCTTGCCGATCGAGACGACCTCGATGAGCTTCGTGGGATCGTTGTCGAGGTCGACCATGTTGCCGGCCTCCTTCGCGGCGCTCGTCCCGTTGTTCATCGCGAGCCCGACGTCCGCCCGGGCGAGCGCCGGGGCGTCGTTCGTCCCGTCGCCGCTCATCGCCACGAGCCGCCCGCGCTTCTTCTCGCGGTCGATCACGAGGAGCTTCGTCTCGGGCTTCGCCTCGGCGATGTACTCGTCGACGCCGCTCTCGCGCGCGATCGCGGCCGCGGTGAGGCGGTTGTCGCCCGTGCACATGATCGTGTGGATCCCCATCGTCCGCAGCTCGCGGATCCGGTCGCGGATGCCGGGCTTCACCACGTCCTTCAGGATCACGAGGCCGACCGACCGCTTGCCGGCCGCGAGCACCAGCGGGGTCATCCCCTGCGCCGAGGCGTCCGCGGCGGCCTTCGTGAGCTCGGGGCCGAGCGGGGCGCCGTACTGCTCCATCGCCTGGATCGACCCCTTGAAGAACTCCGTGCCGTCGGCGAGCGCGATCCCGCTCATCCGCCGCTCGGGCGTGAACGGCATCACCTTGAACGTCCCGATCTCGAGCTTGCGCACGGGCACGTTGCGCCGGGCGGCGAGGCGCACGATCGACCGGCCCTCGGGGGTCTCGTCCAGGCTCGACGCCAGCATCGCGCACTCGACGACCTGCTCGACGGGGACCCCGGGGCCGGCCACGAACTGCACCGCGAGCCGGTTGCCGACCGTGATCGTGCCGGTCTTGTCGAGGATCAGCGTGTCGAGATCGCCCGCGGCCTCGATCGCCTTGCCCGACTTCGCGATGACGTTCGACCGGGCGACCCGGTTGATCCCCGAGATCCCGATCGCCGGCAGGAGCGCCCCGATCGTCGTCGGCATGAGGCAGACGAACAGCGCGATGATCGTCGCGACGTCGACGCTGACGATGTTGGTGAAGTTCGCGAGGTAGAGGAACGACAGCACCACCACGAACAGCGACACCGTGAGCGCCGCGAGGAAGACCCCGAGCGCGAGCTCGTTCGGCGTCGGCTCGCGGCCCTGGCCCTCGACGAGGCGGATCAGCCGGTCGAGGAACGACTCGCCCCGCACCGCGCTCACGCGCACGGTGACGGTCCCCTGGAGGAGGCGCGTCCCCCCGAGGACGCTCGTCTTGTCACCGCCGCTCTCGCGCATGACCGCGGCGGACTCCCCGGTCATCATCGACTCGTCGATCAGCGCGGCCCCGTGGGTGACGTCGCCGTCGATCGGGACCGGCTCGCCGGCCTGGATCTCGATCGTCTCCCCGACCCGGAGCTGGTCGGCCGGCACCCAGCGCCGCGAGCCGTCCGGGAGGACCTGGCGGGCGCGCAGGCCGCTGCGGATCTCGCGGAGGCTGTCGGCCTGGGCCCGGCCCTGGGCCTCCGCGATCGCCTCCGAGATGTGGGCGAACCAGAGGGTCAGGAACAGGATGACGGTGACGTCGAGGTAGTAGCCGGCGTTGTAGAACCGAACGATGTCCGGGAACGGCCGCGGGTAGACGGTAAGGAACGCGAGGAAGATGAACAGCACGTAGACGGTGAACATCACCGGGTGCCGCACCTGCTCGCGCGGGTCGAACATCTTGATCGAATCGGAGAGCACCCGGCGCCAGGAGGTGTGCGGGACGCGGCGGACGGAGACCTTCGCGCCGGGCTCGGGGATCAGCTCCGCCGCCATCTAGACCCCCACGATCTGGGCGAGCGGGCCGAGGGCCAGGACCGGCAGGAAGAACAGCGCCGAGATGATGATCAGGATCAGCACGAGGTAGATCGTGAACGTCACGCTCGCCGTCCGCAACGTCCCCGAGCCCGGCGGCATCTCCTCCTGGGAGGCGAAGACGCCGCCCAGCTGGACCATCGCCCAGATCGGCACGAACCGGCCGACGAGCATCACGATCGCCCCGGTCACGTTCCAGAACACCGTCGTGTCGTTGAACGGACCGGTGGTGCCGAGCGCGCTCCCGTTGTTCGCGGCCTCGCTGGTGAGCTCGTAGAGCACGGCCGTGAAGTTGTGCGCCGACGCCGAGAGGGACATCGGCTCGACGATGCCCGTCTGGTTGCCGACGACCGCGACCGCGAACGGCACTAAGATGATCGCCGGATGGATGAGGAGCGCGAGCGCGGCCCACTTCACGTGCTGCGTCTGGATCTTCTTCCCGAGGTACTCGGGGGTGCGGCCGACCATGAGGCCGCCGATGAAGATCGCGAGGACCGCGAACAGCAAGAGGGTCCCGAAGCCGGTCCCTTCCCCGCCCGGCGTGCTCTGGGTGAACATCCCGAACAAAAGGACCATCTGGGGGACCGGCTGCAGGGCGCCGATCTGCATGTTGTTCGCGCCGACGTTCGAGTAGACGCTCACCACCTGGAACAGCGAGCCCTCGGGGAGGCTGAACCGGGTCTCCTGGCCGACGGGGTAGCCGTTGGTCGCCGAGCCCAAGAACTGGACCGGGGAGAGCGCCGGGTTCGCCGCGGCCTGGTACGCGACGAACAGCCCGAGCGCGATCGCGAAGACGATGAGGATCGTGGCCATGTACGGCCACCCCTCGCTCTTGCGCCGGACGATCTGCGAGAACGCGAACGGCGTCGAGAACGGGATCAGCATCATGATCCCCGTCTCGAACAGGTTCGAGACCGCCGACGGGTTCGCGTACGGGCTCGCCGCGTTCGCCGAGTACCAGCCGCCGCCGTTCGTCCCGAGGAACGACATCGACTGGAACGAGGCGACCGGTCCGAGGTAGATCGTCTGCGTCCCGCCGGTGAGCGGGTGCGCGAGGACCGTGTTGGTCATCGTCTCGGGGACGCCCATCAGCACGAGGACGAGGGCGAAGACGAACGCGAGCGGCAGGAGCAGGCGGAGGACCGTCCGCACCATGTCGACGTAGTAGTTCCCGACGGTCCCGTCCTTGCGGATGAAGCCGCGGACCATCGCCGCGAACGCGCAGAGCCCGGTCGCCGCGGAGGTGAACAGCGCGAGCCCCCACGGGATCATCTCCGACCCGAGGCTGATCTGCGACTCGTTCGAGAAGTGGGTGAAATCGGTGTTCGTGGTGAAGCTCGCCGCCGACTGGAAGGCGAGCGACCAGCTCATCCCCGGGACGCCGGTCGCATCGTACGGCAGGAGGTTCTGGTAGAGGAACCAGACGTAGAGGAACAGGAAGACGCCGAGGCTGACGAGGAGCAGCGCCCCCATGTACTCGAGGGGGCGCATGGAACGGCGCGGCGAGGTCCCGAGGAGGCGGTAGACCGCCGATTCGATCGGGAGGAAGACCCGGTCCCCGAAGGCGGGGCGGTTGAGGTAGACCCGGCCGAGGTAGCTCCCGAACCAGGGAGCGAGGGCGACGATGAGCGCGACAACGAGGATGACGTCCCAGAGCGAGCGGATGTCGAACGTCATCGACCCCCTAGAACTTCTCGGGGTGGATCATCGCGTAGACCAGGTACAGCGAGAGCGCGACCGCGATCACGGTGAGCACCGTGAGACCGAGGTTGTCGGCCAGCGCTTGGAGCACGGCCATGGGCGTTGGCGCGTTTGACCCGGCGCACGCTATTTAGCCTCGGCGACCGAGTGGCACCGTCGCACGCGCCGACCGAACGTTTAAGGGTCCCCCGACGAGGGGGACGGGCCCGCCGGCCCGGGGGCGTCCGCGCCCGCGCGCCGACGGCGCGCCTCGGTCGAGAGCCGGCGGACGATCCGTCGCATCGCCTTCTCGCGGCGGACCTCGGCGACCTGGTGCTGGACGTCCCGGGTCTCCCGCGTGAGGAGGACGACGACCCGGCCGAGCGACGTCCGCCCGGTGCGCCCCCGGCGCTGGATCGCGCGGATCTCGCTCGGGACCGACTCGAAGAAGACGACCAGGTCGACATCCGGCACGTCGAGCCCCTCCTCGGCGACGCTGCTCGCCACCAGCACGGGGAACGCCGCCTGCCGGAACCCGTCGAGCACCCGGGCCTGCTCCTTCTGGCTCATCCCCTTGTCCTCGGGGTCGCGGGTCGCCTGGCCGACGAACCGCCCGACGACGAAGCCGTCGAGCTCGAGCCGCGCCTGGATGCTCTGGATCGTGTCGCGGTACTGCGCGAAGACGAGGACGCGGGGGGGATGCTCGGAACGGGTCGCCACGGTCGTCCGGACGAGCTCCGCGAGCGCGTCGAGCTTCGGGTGCGACGGCTCCTTCGTCGAGCGGAGGAACTCGGCGGCCTCGGCCCGGGCCTGCTCGACCTCGGGCAGGCGGAGGAACGCCCGGTCGCCGCGGCTCGGCTTCGGCTTGGCCGCGACCCGGTCGAGGTACTGGAGGAACGGCGCGAGCCCCTGGGTCTCGAGCCGCTCCTGGGCGTGGTGGAGGTGCAGGAGGACGAGCTGGTGGAACAGCGGCCCGAACTTGCGGACCATCGGGCCCGGTCGGGCGAAGATCTCCGCCCGCAGGGCGATCAGGTCCTTCACCGAGAGCGAGCCGATCGGTTTCTTGCGCAGGTACCCCATCCGCTGGAGCTTGCGGGCGGTGGTTCGGGCGGCCGTCTCGACGAGGGCCCGGATCCGCTTCGCGTCGGGCGGCAGCTCGACCCAGCGGTAGTCGACCTCCACGGGCTGCACGTACTCGGCGACGCCCGCGTCCTCCCGCGCGCGGGCCTCGATGCGGGCGACGCCGAGCGCGCCCACGACCTCCTCGATCCGCTCGCCCTTGCCCCCGGGCGAGGCCGTCAGGGCCAGGACCCGGCCCTCGGCCGGGCGCTCCGCGCGGTAGCGCGCGGCGATCGGGACGTAGACGTACTTCCCGACCGCGTGGTGGGCCTCGTCGAAGACCACGAGCCCGACCCGGTCGAGCCGGTAGCGGCCGGCCGCAAGGTCGTTCTGGACGATCTCGGGGGTCGCGAAGACGAGGTCGGCCGTCTCCCAGGCGCCTTCCCGGACCGGTCGGCGGACGGTGCCGGTGAACTGGGCGGTCCGGAGCGGCACGAGCCACCGGCGGAACGAGGCCGCGTGCTGCTGGACGAGCGGCCGCGTCGGCGCGAGGACGAGCACCTTGCCGTCGGACCGGCGGAGCAGTTCGGCCGCGACGAGGGCCGCGATCACCGTCTTGCCGAGCCCGGTCGGCAGCACGACGAGGAGGTCCTCGGTGAGGCCGATCCGTGCGAGGTCGAGCTGGAACGGCAGCGCCCGCAGCTCGCCCGGCCGCAGGTAGGGGTGCTCGACCCGGCCGTCGCGCACCTCCCAGACCGCCGGGCCGACCTCGGGATGCGCGCGCCCGACCGGCGACGGCGGGGGCTCGGCGACGGCCGGGGCGTCGGCGAGGAACTCGTCGAGCCGACGCTGGCCGCTCACGAGCCCGGGGCGGCCGGCCCGATCCGCTCGAGGCCGCCCAGGTACGGACGCAGGACCTGGGGGACCGTCACCGAGCCGTCCGGCTGCTGGTACTGCTCGAGGACCACCGCGAGCCCCCGGGAGGTCGCGATCGCCGTCGAGTTGAGGGTGTGCGGGACGATCTTGTCCGGCCGCCCGGCCTTCCCCATCCGGATCCCGAGCCGACGCGCCTGGTAGTCGGTGCAGTTCGAGCAGCTCACGACCTCGCGATACGCCTGCTGCCGCGGGAACCACGCCTCGATGTCGTACTTCTTCGCGGCCACCGTGCCGACATCGCCCGTGCAGACGTTCACGACGCGGTAGGGTACCTCGAGCCGCCGGAAGACCTCCTCGGCGTTCGCACGGATCTCCTCGTGGACGGCCGGCGAGTCGTCGGGTCGCGCGAAGACGAACTGCTCGACCTTCGTGAACTGGTGCACGCGGAAGATCCCCTTCTGGTCGACCCCGTGCCCGCCGATCTCGCGGCGGAAGCACGGGGTCACCGCCGCGAGGCGGATCGGCAGCTCGTCCTCGTCGAGGATCTCGCCCTCCCGCATCGCGGCCAGCGGGTGCTCCGCCGTCGCGATGAGGTAGAGCTCCTCCCCGTCGATCTTGTACATCACGTTCTCGAAGTCGGCGAGGTCGGTCACGCCCTCGTACGGGCCCCGTCGGAGCATGAGCGGAGGCTCCACGAGCGTGAACCCGCGCTCCTTGACGAGGTCGAGCGCGAACCGCTGCAGGGCGAGGTCGAGGTCGACGGCCGCACCCGTGAGGTAGTAAAAGCCGGCCCCGCTCGCCCGGCGCCCGCGGTCGAAGCTGGCGAGCCCGAGCGCCTCGAGCAGCTCCCCGTGGGGCCGGAGCCCGTCGGCGGTGCGTCGCGGCTCGCCCCACGTCGCGACCACCACGTTCTCCGAGTCGTCCTTGCCGTACGGGACGGCGTCGTCGAGCAGGTTGGGGAGACGACGGAGCGCCCGGTCCCGTCGGGCCTTCGCCTCCGCCTCGCGGGCCTCCGCGGCCGCGAGCCGATCCGGCAGGAGTCCCGCCTCGCGCTCGAGCGCGGCCGCCTCCGCGTTCGCCCGCCGGGCGTCCGCGATCGCGCGACCGAGCTCGTTGCGGCGCTTGCGGAGGGCGTCGGCCTCCTTGAGCTCGGCCCGGTACTCCTCGTCGGCGCTCCGGGCCTCGACGGCGAGACGGAGGTACTCGGGGTTCCGCCGGCGGGCGAGGTTCTCCTCGACCCGCTTCGGTTCCTTGCGGAGCCGCTCGACGTCGATCACGCCCTCCGCCAAGGCCTCCCCCCGAAAGTCTTTGTCCCCGGCGGCCGGGCCGGACCGCCCCGCGCCGGCAACCCCTATGTACCCTCGCGCCCGGTCGGGCGCGCGCGGGGAGGCGGCAGATGGTGCAGGAGTACGGGCTGTTCGTCGACGGGAAGTGGACGACGCCGCCGGGGGCGAAGCGGTTCGAGACGATCAACCCGGCCACCCGCGAGCCGGTCGGCTCGTTCGTCGCCGGGACCGCCCGCGACGCGGACGCCGCCATCGCCGCCGCCCACCGCGCCTTCGCCGGCTGGCGGTCGACCCCGGCCCCGAAGCGGGGCGAGCTCCTGCTCGCGGCCGCGCAACTCCTGAAGGCGCGCAAGCCCGAGCTCGGGCGGATCGTCACCCAGGAGATGGGCAAGGTGATCAGCGAGGGGCTCGGCGACGTCCAGGAGTCGATCGACTTCGTGGAGTACATGGCGGGGGAGGGCCGCCGCCTCGCCGGCGAGACGGTCCCGTCCGAGCTGCGGAACAAGTTCTGCCTCACCGTCCGTCAGCCGAAGGGGGTCGTCGCGTGCATCACCCCCTGGAACTTCCCCACCGCGATCCCGAACTGGAAGATCGCCGCGGCGCTCGTGGCCGGGAACACCGTCGTCTTCAAGCCCGCCTCGAACACCGCGCGCTGCGGGGCCGAGGTCGTCCGGGCCTACGCGGACGCCGGCCTCCCGCCCGGCGTGCTCAACCTCGTGACGGGCGGGGGCGGCACGGTCGGCTCCGCGCTGATCGACGACCCGCGGGTGCGGGGCATCTCGTTCACGGGCGGCGTCGACACCGGCCGCGAGGTCTACGTGCGCGGGGCGCAGCAGCTCAAGATGGTCCACCTGGAGCTCGGCGGCAAGAACCCGATGATCGTCATGGACGACGCCGACCTCCCGCTCGCCCTCGACGGCGTGCTGTTCGCGGCGTTCGGCACCTCGGGGCAGCGGTGCACGGCCACGAGCCGGCTCATCCTCCACGAGCGGATCTACGACACGTTCCTCGGCATGCTCGTCGACCGGCTCACCCGCTTCCCCGTCGGCGACCCGCTCGACCCGGCGACGGGGATGGGTCCGGTCGCGTCCGCCGACCAGGAGCGCAAGATCCTCGACTACATCGAGATCGGGAAGCGCGAGGCCCGCCTGCGGGTCGGCGGCCACAAGCTCACCGGGGGCGCCTACGACCGCGGCTACTTCCTCGAGCCGACGATCTTCGAGACGGCCCACGGCACCCGGATCTCGAAGGAGGAGATCTTCGGCCCGGTGCTGGCCGTGCTGCGCGCCACGGACTACGCGGACGCGGTGCGCATCGCGAACGACGTGAGCTACGGCCTCTCGTCGTCGATCTACACGCGGGACGTCAACCGGGCGTTCCGTGCGATCGACGACCTCGAGGCCGGGATCACGTACGTGAACGCGCCCACGATCGGCGCCGAGGTCCAGCTGCCGTTCGGCGGGATCAAGAACACGGGGAACGGCGGACGGGAGGCCGGCAGCGTCGCGCTCGAGGAGTTCTCGGAGATCAAGACGGTCTTCGTCGACTTCTCGGCGAAGCTGCAGAAGGCCCAGATCGACGCCGAGTCGGTGGCATGAGCGGCTTCCGCGGCTCGGACGACCTGCTCGACCGCGAGATCGCGGCGATCGAGCGGATCGCCCGGGTCCGCGTGCGCCGGGTGGCGGCCGAACTGAAGGAGTTCGACCGGGACCTGCGGGAGCTCAAGCGCGAACGGGCCCGCCGACGCGCGGCCGACCTCGGGACGGCGTCGGCGGGCTCGGAGATCGAGCGCGCGACCGCCGGGCCGTAGCGGCCCGGGCGCCGGGCGGGCGCGGACCGCTCAGAGGTACGCCTTGTCCGTGGCGCAGTAGTACCGTCCGTACTGGGCGACGTACGTGCCGGGCTGGCCGCAGTTCGGGCAGACCGGACCGGGCGGAGGGGCGATCGCGCTGGGCGCCGCCGTGTACGCGGCGGCCCACCCGGCGGGCGCCTGCTGGGCGGGACCGGTCGGAGCCGGGGGGCCGGTCGGGCCGGCGGCCCCGGCGTACATCGGGGCGACCTGCCCCGCCGGCATCGCGGCGGGCGGCCGTCGGCGACGGGATCGGTGGACCATGCCCATGGCCCCCACGACGACGACGATCGCCACGACCACGCCGATGACGAGGAAGGCCCACGGGAAGCCCGCGGGGGAGGACGCCGCTCCGCCCGAGGTGATCGCGGCGTACTGCTGCTGGGCGACGCTCGTCGGCTCGGGGCCGGCGGTCACGGTGATCGTCGGCCCGCCGGACTCCCCGACCGTCGAGCTGTTGCCGCTGCCGCTCGTGCCGATGAAGCCGTGGCCGGCCCGGTAGAAGGCGCTCTCGTTCGCGGCGAACGAAGCGCCGCCCTGGTCGGGTCCGACCGCCGCGACGATGCGGCCGGGCGCCGCGAGGAGGGCGCTCGCCGCCGTGACGTTCGCGAACGGGGCGAACTGGCCGGACGGGACGAACAGCCAGCCGTCCTCGGCCCCGAAGGCGCCGGTCCCGAACTCGAGCAGGATCAGCTGGGCGGTGGTCGTCGTCGGCGGCTGGGTGTAGTTGTCGGTGAGGGTCTCGACGCCCAGGTCGGCCCCGTTCACGGCCAGGGTGCCCGACGGCGCGACCGCGCCGCTCGTCCAGTTGCCGGACGAGTACGACGCGCCCTCGACCGACTCCGAGATCGAGTAGCCGGAGGTCCACTGGCCCGACGCCGTATAGGCGGCGGACGAGTTCCACGACTCGCCCGGCTGCGGGTCGAGCGGGACGAGCCCGAGGCTCGACGCGAAGCCGACCGCGCTCGCCTCGTTCGCGCCGAGGTCGAAGTCGAACGAGCCCGAGCCGTTGACGTCCGCGAACGTCGCGCTCCCCGAGAAGTTGAACGCCTCGGTCGAGGCGGCGTTGAGGACCCCGAGGGCCGTGGCGGGCCCGATCGGCCCGCCGGCGTTGATCCACACCGAGCTGACGTTCGAGACGTTCGTGAACCCCGCGGCGGTCTCCTTCCCCGCGAGGGAGACGGTCAGGTGGGTCGTGTTCTCGGTGAGGGCGTAGGCGAACGAGGCGGAGAGGGCCGCCTCGGCCTCGTACATGGTCTGGGTCGCGGAGACGTTGGTCTGCGTGTAGAGGACGGCCCACTCGATGGTGTACTGGAGGGCGATCGAGTACGTGCCCGCCGGCGGGCTGCCGCCGGAGAAGCACGACGCGTTCACGCAGCTGTACGACTCGGACGCGATCCCGCCGAACGCCCACTGCTCGGACGATCCCGACGCGGGGACGAGGGCGGTCGGCGCGGACGTAGCCCGCGCCGGCGCGAGGAGGAGCGCTGCGGAGAGCACGAGGACGGCGGCGATGCCTACGACGGCCAGGCGCGCGGCGGTGCGGAACGCGTTCGATCGGTCGACCATAGCACGGTGCCCCGTGGGGGGCCGACGTTTTCACGCGAGTTCGGGGGGATAAGACTTCCTTTCGCGGGGGAGACGGGGTCCGGACGCCCCGGGGGCGGTCGGAGCGGTCAGAACGGACCGGTGCGGTTCGGGTTGTCGAAGTTGGTGAGCAGCGTCTGGCCGCGCGACTTCGGCCGGCCGATCGGTGCGAGCAACGGGTCCTCCTCGAGCGCGGGGATCGTGGTCGAGATCGGCACGTCCACGAGGATCTCCCGCGTGCGGCCGCCGCGACCGCGCGAGACGATCGTCGCCCGGATGAGCCCCAGCGACTCGAGCTCGGAGACGTAGTTCGAGATGCTGCGGGCGTGCAGCGGGGGCAGGCCGAGGCGCTCGGCGAGCCGCTTGTAGCTGTCGTAGACCTCGCCGGTCAGGACCCCGGTGCGGCGCCGCTCGGACGATTGCAGGATCGCGTACAGCAGGACCTTGCAGTGCGGGGGGAGCGTCCGGCAGCACTCGACCACGATGTCCTGCTCGAGGCGGTTCTTCGCCTTCACGACGTGGTCGGCCGTGATCCGCTTCGCGTGGTCGCGCTCGGCCATCTCGGCCGCGAGCCGGAGCAGCGCGAGCGCCCGGCGGGCGTCGCCGTTCTCGAGCGCCGCGTAGGCGGCGCACCGTTCGACGACGCCCGGATCGATCACGCCGTCGCGGAACGCCTCGCGGGCCCGGTCGCGCAGGATGTCCTGCAGCTGCGGCGCATCGTACGGGGGGAACAGGATCTTCTCCTCGTTGAGCCGGCTGCGGACCCGCGCGTCGAGGTGGTTCGTGAACTTGAGATCGTTCGAGATGCCGATCAGCACGAGCCGGGCGCTCTCGAGCTCGGTGTTGATCTGGCTCAGCGTGTAGAGCACGTTGTCGCCGCTGCGGGCGACGAGCCGGTCGATCTCGTCGAGCACGAGCAGGATCGTCCCGCCCTTCGCGTCCATCAGCCGGCGCATCGCGGCCTGGACCCGGTCGAGCGCCCACCCCGTCGGGATCCGCTCGCCGTCCGAGCGAGCGAACGTGTTGCCGATCGTCTGGAGGAGGCTGTACGGGGTGTCGATGTTGCCGCAGTTCACGGTCACGAACGTGAGCGAGGAGGACGGCTCCGCGCGGCGCTGGATGTCCTGGCGGACCTGGGCGACGACGGCGGTCTTCCCGGTCCCGATCTTCCCGTAGATGAGCAGGTTCGACGGCACGTCGCCCCGCAGCGCGGGCGCGAGCACTTCGGAGACCTGTCGGATCTCGTCCTCCCGGTGCGGCAGGCGCGGTGGGACGTACGAGTCGCGCAGCACCTCGCGACTGCCGCGGAACAGGTCGGACTTCGCGGCGAGGATCGAGTCGAGGAACTCCCCCGCGGCCGTGGACGTGCCGGGGGGAGGGGACGGCGCGGAGGCGTTCGTCGCGCCGGCCGGTCCTCCCCCCGACGGACGGTCGCTCACGGGGGCGACCGTCGGATGGCTCGCGTCACGGGCACCGACGGCGGATGCGTCGCTCGGGCGTTCTGCTGGAGCCGATGACACCGCTAGAGCCTACCCGGGGCCTCGGGCGGGGTCGCCGAGGTTCGCGCGCCATATCTAACTTTGGATGCCGAAAGCGCGCGCCGGCGTCGTCAGGCAACGTCGAGCGGCCCGGACCGCCCCGCGGCACCCCGTGGGCTCGACCGAACCGATTTGAAGGGGACCCGTGTTCCATCGGACGATGGCGGCCTCGGAGGCGGGACCCAACACGGCGCACGGATCGACGGTGAGCCCGATCTCGATCCCGTGGGTGGTCCTGTCGGCCGTCCTGTGCGGCGGCGGCCTGTTCATGGTCTCGTACTGGTTGCTCACCCAGCAGTGGGTCTGGTTCTCGGGCGTCGCCGTGGTGATCGTCGGGGCGCTCATGTTCCTGAGCCCGCGCATGGGCTGGGACCACGCCTAGCGGCGCCGAGCGATCGATGGCCTCTCCTGCGGCGCCGGCCCGGCCGATCGTCGTCGTGAAGCTCGGCGGCAGCGTGATCACCCGCAAGCGCGAGATCGAGCGGCTGCGGCCGAAGCTCCTCGCCCGGCTCGCGGCGGAGGTCGCCGAGGGCGGCCGGTCCCGTTCGGTCGTCCTGCTGCACGGGGCCGGCTCGTTCGGGCACCCCGGGGCCCGACGCTTCGGGCTCGCCCGACCGCCCGCTCCCGGATCCGCCCGCGCCGAACGAGTGCGCGGCGGCGCGATCGTCGCGACCGAGGTCCGGCGGCTGCACCTCGCCGTCCTGCGCGCCCTCGTCGCGGCGGGCACGGCGCCCGCGTCGCTCCCGATGGCGGGCCTCGCGCGCAACCGGGCGGGCGTCCTCGACGCGCTCGATACGACGCCGTTCGTGGCCGCGCTGGAGCGCGCGCTGCTCCCCGTGTCGTTCGGCGACGTCGTCCCCGATCTCGCGTGGGACGCGTCGATCCTGAGCGCCGACACGATCGCGCTCGCCCTCGTCCGGGCGATGCCCGTCGGCCGGGTCGTCTTCGTGAGCGACGTGCCGGGCGTCCTCTCGGGGCCCGCCGTCGGCCGTCGAACCGTGGTGCCCGAGATCACCGAGGCGACGGTCGCGGGGCTGCGGCCGGCCCCGGGCGTCGCCGATGTCACGGGAGGGATCCGGGGCAAGGCCGAGGCGATGCGGGCGATCGCCGCCGCCGGCGCGGACGCAGTTCTTATTAGCGGACTCACGGATGGCGCGCTCGCGCGGGCGATCCGGGGGGAGTCGGTCTACGGGAGCTGGGCGCACGCCGGATCCCGCTAGCCCGCCCGACCCGACCGGCCTCGACCTCTCGCACCGCAAGGCGGAGCACGTCAAGGTCGTGCTCGGCAAGGACGTCGAGGGACGCTACCGCTACTGGGACGACGTCCAGCTCGTGCACCGGGCCCTCCCCGAGCTCGACTTCACCGAGATCGATCCTTCGGTCGAGCTGCTCGGCCACCGGCTGAAGGCCCCGATCGTCATCACGGGGATGACCGGCGGCTTTCCCGACGCGGCGAAGATCAACGAGAACCTCGCCCGCGCGGCGGCCGAGGTCGGCGTCGCGATGGGCGTCGGCAGCGAACGGGCCGCCGTGCTGAAGGGCCAGTACCCCGAGAGCTACGCGGTCGTCGCGCGGCATGCGGTGCCCCTCAAGTTCGCCAACATCGGCGCGCCCCAGATCATCCCCCAGCGGCCGGGCGACCCCGTCGTCGGTCCCGCGGAGGTCCGGGCGGCGCTCGATCTCATCCACGCGGACGTGCTCGCGATCCACCTCAACTTCCTCCAGGAGATGGTCCAGCCCGAAGGGGACCGGCGCGCGCGGGGGGCGCTCGATCGGATCGCGGCGCTCGCGCAGGAGTTCCCCGTCCTCGTCAAGGAGACCGGCGCCGGCATCTCCGAGGCCGTCGCGCGGCAGCTCAAGGAGCGCGGCGTGCGGGCGTTCGACGTCAGCGGGACGGGGGGCACCTCGTTCGCCGCGGTCGAGCACTACCGGGCCGTCGAGCAGGGCGCGGAACGCGAGGCCCGCGTCGGGCGGACGTTCTGGGACTGGGGCATCCCGTCCCCCGTCTCGGTCCTCGAGCTCGTCCCCCTCGGCCTGCCGGTCGTGGCGAGCGGGGGGGTCCGCAGCGGGCTCGACGTCGCGCGGGCGATCGCGCTCGGCGCGACCGCGGCCGGCACCGCGGGCGGCGTGCTCCGGGCCGCGTCGACGAGCTTCGAGGCGACGCGCACCGAGCTCGAGCTGCTCGTCCACGAGCTCAAGGTCGCGATGTTCCTGACGGGCTCGCGGACGGTCGCCGACCTGCAGAAGGCGCCGTACGTCCTCACCGGGGAGACCCGCCCGTGGCTCCACCGCTGAACGACGGCCCCCGAACCCCCGAGTCGATCCACCGCGCGAAGGTCGCCTGGGCGCGGGAGCGGTCGTCCGGACCGCTGCCGTCGAACGTGGCGTGGCTCGACGCGCTCTCGCCGGACGACGCCGCCCCGTACGCGGGAGCGGTCCGTCGCAAGCCGACCCGCACGCTGTCGGGGGTCGCCGTGGTCGCGGTGATGACCGCCCCGGCCCGCTGCCCGCACGGCCGGTGCAGCTACTGCCCCGGGGGGCTCGATCTCGGGAGCCCGCAGAGCTACACGGGCGAGGAACCGTCGGCGCTCCGCGGGGCGCAGTTCAACTGGGACGCCCGTGCGATCGCCGCCCACCGGCTCGCGACCCTCGAGACGATCGGGCACCCGACGTCGAAGGTCGAGGCGATCGTCATGGGGGGCACGTTCCCGGCGCGCCCCCGGGCCTACCAGGAAGAGGTGCTCCGGGGCCTGTACGACGGGCTCAACGGCACCGCGTCGTCCTCGCTGGGGGACGCGATCGCCCAGAACGAGGGCGCCGCCCGCCGGATGGTCGGCCTCACCGTGGAGACCCGGCCGGACTGGTGCGACGGGCGGGTGCTGCCGTTCCTGCTCGACGCCGGGGTGACGCGGGTCGAGATCGGCGTCGAGTGCCTCCACGACGACGTGCTCGCCGCGGTCGGGCGGGCCCACGCGGCGGCCGACGCGGCGACCGCGACCCGGGAGGCGCGCGATCGGGGGCTCAAGGTCGGCTACCACATGATGCTGGGGCTGCCCGGGATGGACCCCGCCCGCGACCTCGAGGACTTCGCCCGGCTCTGGAGCTCGGAGGAGCTGCGGCCGGACTTTCTCAAGATCTACCCGACCCTCGTCCTGCCGGCCACCCCCCTCTACGAGGAGTGGCGGGCCGGGCGGTACGCGCCGTACGACACGGAGACCGCGACCGAGCTATTGGCCGCGATCAAGCGCGCGGTCCCGCCGTGGGTCCGGATCCACCGGATCCAGCGCGACATCCCGTCTCGGCTCCTCGCGGCCGGGGTCCGGACGAGCAACCTGCGGCAGCGCGCCCTCGCCCGCCTCGCGGCGCAGGGGGGCCGCTGCCGGTGCCTGCGGTGCCGCGAGGTCGGCCGGAGCGCCGCCCCCGACCGGGCGTCGTTCCGCCTCACCTCGACCGACTATCGGGCGGGCGGCGGCCGCGAGGTCTTCTTCGCGTTCGAGGAGCCCGCGACCGACACGGTCGCCGGGTTCCTTCGGCTGCGGTTCCCCTCCGCGGCGACGGTCGGGGGGCTCGACGCCCCGGTCGTGCGGGAGCTCAAGGTCCTCGGCCCCGAGGTGGCGATCGGGGACCCGGGCGACCGGGCGAGCGCGTACCAGCACCGGGGGCTGGGCCGGGCGCTGGTGGCCGCCGCGGAGGCGCGGGCCCGCTCGGACGGGTTCGATCGGCTGTTCGTCCGCAGCGCCGTCGGGACTCGGGCGTACTACGGGGCGCTCGGGTTCGTGCGCGCCGGCCCGCATATGGTGAAGCGGATTTTCGCCGCGCACAACCCCTGACGGTCCCGAGGCGTTCCGCCGGGGAGCCGCGTCGCGCAACCGTTAAACCCACCCCATGTTCCGCCGACCGAGTGCAACCCATGGCCCGCAACATCGAGATCGAGCCGCTCCACACGATGCACATCGAGGACCAGGCCGTCGAGCTCGTCGAGCGCAAGGGCCTCGGGCACCCCGACTCGATCGCGGACGGGGTCTCGGAGTCGGTGAGCCGGGCGCTCTCGAAGCTGTACCTCGACGAGTACGGCCGCATCCTCCACCACAACACCGACGAGACGCAGGTCGTCGGCGGGGCGTCGGAGCCGAAGTTCGGCGGCGGCAAGGTGACGAACCCGATCTACCTCCTCCTCGTCGGCCGGGCGACGACCGAGGTCAACGGCGAGAAGCTGCCGTACCGCGAGACCGCGATCGAGGCGGCGAAGCGGTACGTCGGGTCGGTCTGCGCGCACCTGAACGTCGAGCAGCAGGCGGAGTTCGACTGCCGGATCGGGCAGGGGTCGGTCGATCTGCGGGGGGTCTTCGACCAGAAGGCGGTCCTCGCGAACGACACGTCGTTCGGGGTCGGATTCGCCCCGTTCTCCGACCTCGAGCGGCTCGTGCTCGAGAGCGAGCGGTACCTCACGCTCAAGCTCAAGAAGAAGCTCCACGCCCTCGGCGAGGACGTGAAGGTGATGGGGTACCGGCAGGGCGACGCGATCCACCTCACGGTCGCGGCGGCGCTCGTCGACTCCGAGATCGCGGACCCGACCGAGTACCGGTCGGTCTGCGACGAGGTCCGCGACCGCCTCGCCGACCTGGCGGCGAAGCTCACCCGGCGGACGGTCGCGATCGACGTCAACACCGCCGACGACCCCGAGCTCGGGCGCTACTACCTCACGGTCACGGGCTGTTCGATGGAGGCGGGCGACGACGGCTCGGTCGGGCGCGGCAACCGCGCGAACGGCCTCATCACCCCGTGCCGGCCGATGAGCCTCGAGGCGTCCGCCGGCAAGAACCCCGTCAACCACGTCGGCAAGATCTACAACCTGCTCGGCAACCTGATCGCGAACGACATCGTGAAGGAGACCGGGGGCAACGTCAAGGAGGTCCACGTGCGGATCCTCTCGCAGATCGGAAAGCCCGTCGACCAGCCGCAGGTCGCGAGCCTCCAGATCCTCCCGGCCGACGGCGTGAAGCTCGCCCAGGTGAAGGGGAAGGCGGAAGCCGTCGCGCAGGGCTGGTTCGACCGGATCGACCAGATCCCGCGGCTCTTGCTCACGGACAAGCTGTCGGTCTTCTGATCGCCCGGGAGCGTCCGCGCCCGGGGCGGGCGGTCTAAATACCCCGCCCGCGCAGTACAGCGCCGGCCGCGCCCGCCGGAGCCCCCGGCGGAGGGCCCGACGCGATGCCGCTCAGCTCCCTCGAACTCGTCGCCCTCGTGGCGATCGTGATCCTCGGGGCGGTCTCGGTCGGCCTGTACTTCCTCATCGCCCGTCGCCTGCGGCAGCGGCGCGAGCAGCTGTTGAAGGAGCTCAAGCAGTCGCCCGCGCTCGCCCCCGACCGGGCGTACAACCGGATCGCGATGGCCCGCCGGGAGGCGGAGATCCTCGCGCGGCAGGGCACGGAGGTCGCCCCGGCGCGCGCCCAGATCGCGCAGGCGCAGGCGGCGTTCGACCTGCGCCAGTTCGACCGGGCGTACGAGCTCGCCCAGACCGCGCACGAGACGCTCGTCGCCGTCCGCCGCGGCGCCGGGCCGCGGCCAGCCACCCCGCCGGCGGGCGGCCCGGGGCCCGCTGCGCCCGAGCCGCGGTCGAGCGGTACCGCCCCGGCCACGGCCGAGGCGACGGTCCCGGCCGCGGGCCCGTCGGTCCCGAAGAACCGCGCCGAGTCGCAGTTCCAGCTCCACCTGCTCGACCAGGAGCTCGCCGCCGCGTCCGGCGGCCCGGCCGGGGCGGGTCCGGTCGCGGCCGCCGCGGCGAGCCGGGAGGACGCCCGGGCCGCCTTCAACCGCGCCGACTTCACCGAGGCGTTCCGGCTCGCCCTCAAGGGCCGCCGCCAGCTCGGGACCCGGGTCGAGTCGCTCCCGCCGACCGCCGCCACGCGGATCGGGGCGGCCACCGGGTCGGTCCAGGCGGCCGCGCTCCTGAGCGCGGGGACCGACCCCGGCACGACCGCCGACCGGGTCGCGAGCGCCGCCCGGTGCCCGGACTGCGGCGCCCCCCTGCTCGCCGACGACCGGTTCTGCCGCGGATGCGGACGGCCGGTCGTGCCGACCGTCTGCCCCTCGTGCGGGACCGCGCGGACCCCGACGGACACGTTCTGCGGCCGGTGCGGCGCCCGCTTCAGTTAGGCGGGCCCGCCGCCGAGCCGAGCCAGTCGTCGAGCCGGCGCTGGGTACGCGCCTCGTGGAGCACGGCGCTCGAGCGCAGCCATCGCTCGAGCGGGATCGCGAACGCGGTGCGGATCCGCGAGAACAGCCCGTCGAGCGAGGCGAAGCGCTCGGGCCGGGTCGCCATCGCCGCCCGCACGTGCTCGCGGACGTTCCAGACGCCCAGCGGCAGGATCTCCCCCGGGTGGACCTCGCGCAGGACGACGACCCCCGCCTGCCGTCCCCGCGCGAGCAGGGCCTCGCTCGTGGCGAGGCGCGCGGCGTAGTAGCAGCCGCCGATCGACGCGTACGTCGTCCGGCCGTTCGGACCCTCGTGGTCGCCGCCCATCACGACCTCCGTGGTGCTCGGGTTCCACAGGGTGTTCGGGTACCACGCCTCGATCGACTCGTACCGGTACGCCCCGGGGAGCAGCGCGATCAGCCAGCGGTTGTCGAGCGCGGTGAGCGCGTGGAGCTCGATCTCGCCGAGCTCGGGCAACCGCCGGACCCGATCGAGGTTCGCCTTCGACAGCAGATCGTCCACGGCCGTGATGCTCCAGCGCGTCGGGACGAGCCGCCGGCGGCCGCGACGCCCGAGGGTCCCGACGCTGAACGCCCGCTGGATCTTGCTCACCCGGACGCCGTGGTGGTACAGCTCGCCGACCGCGATCCGGGCGTTGGCGTCGGTGTCCGAGGTCATCCGGTCGAGATGCGGATCGACCCGTCGGACGTCGAGCCGCATCCGCTCGATCGGTGCCGAGGGACCGAACGGAGGCGTCGAGTCGGAGAGCGCGAGGTGACCCCGCGGGGGGCGCCGGAACTCCGCCTCCCCTTCGACCGATCCGGCCGCGATCCCGAGCAGCTGCAGTTCCTCGAGCATCGGGATCGGCCGCTCCGCGTCGGTGACCTTCACCCGGGTCGTCCCCCGGACGAGCCCGGTACGGAACCCGATCACCTCCTGGACCGACCGCCCCACCCACTCTTCGGGCGTGTCGTAGAGCTCGGTCGAACCGTGCTCGGGGCTCAGGAGCGGGCCGACCGCGACCGACGGGTACCCGAACCGGCCCACGAACAGCCCGGGGGGCGACGAGCCGTCGAGCGCCGTCCCGCCGACCATCGGCAGCGTCCGCTCGAACGCGTGGTACTTGAGCAGGATCGGGCAGATCGGCTTGCCGCAGAGGAGCTGGGCCGAGCGGCACCGCAGGCACAGGGTCGGGTCCTCGCGCAGGCCCGGGATGCTCCAGGAGAGCGACGGGACCGCCGCGAGCCCCGGGATGGGCGGCGTCGTGGCCTCGGCCATCGGATCGACCGAAACTAGCCGCCGGAGCGTATAGACCGTCGGAGGGATCGTGAAACGGGGCCCGACCTCCTCCCGGCCGCATCCTCAAATAGCGACGAGCGTGGTCGGCCCTCCGCGGGACTGTGGGGTAGCTTGGTCCATCCTTCGGGGTTCGGGACTCCGAGACGCCAGTTCAAATCTGGCCAGTCCCATCGCTCTCCGCACCGGGAGGTCGCGCGGGGTTCACGTCCGTCGGTGGCCGGGCGCCTCGACCCCGTGCATCGCGGGCCCGGGGTTCTTCAGGATCGGTCCCCCGTGGTACGTGAGCAACGAGTCGACCGATAGTTGGCTCATCCGCCGGGCCGAGATCCGGGCGGTCGGGATGTGGTGGCTGAAGTCGGGGGTCGTCAGGACGAGCTTGCCGTCGTTGACGAAGTAGAGGTCCCCCGAGAAGAGCAGCTTGCGCTCGGGCTGGTAGTAGGACGAGTGTCCCGGGGTGTGCCCCGGCGTGTGGTAGGCGATGAGGCCCCCCGCGGCGTCGAGGAGGTCGCCGTCCTTGAACGCCTCGTCGACGGTCACCGGTTCGGCCGGGGGCGTTCCGGGGCCGTCGTACGCCGGGTCCTGGGCGATGTACGCGGCCTCGATCCAGTGGGCGAACGAGCGGGCCCGCGTGAGGTCGAGCATCGCGCGGAGGCTGCCCGTGTGGTCCCGATGGAGGTGGGTGAGCAGGATCTTGTGCACCGACGTGGGGGCGACGTGGATCTTCTCGAGGTACGCGGCGATCGCGCGGCTCGCCCCGGGGAGCCCGGTGTCGATCAGCGTCCAGCTGCTCCCCTTGTCCTTCACGAGATAGACGTGAGTCGAGAAGTCGGGCGACGGGTCGACGCCTTCCACCTGATGCACGCCGGGTAGGATCTCGGGCATGGGCACGCTCCGCTCGGTGGGAGAGGCACGGGCCGATAAGGCGCGTTCGGACGGGCCCGGGAGGTAGCGGAGCGTGCATCCCGACGGCTCCGGTCGTCGCCGGGGAGCTACGGCCGAGCGGCCCAGGCCGCCCCGAGGGCGCGTACCGAGCGATCGACCTCGGCGGGCGCGAGGCCGCCGAAGTCGAAGATCCCGAGCAGCTCGTCGACCCCGGCGGCTTCGAACGCCGCGAGCGCGTCGGCGACCTCGGCGGGCGTCCCGATCGGCGCGAACCCGGACGCCTCGATCGCGGCCGCGGTCGCGTGCCGCGGGTCGCGGCGCACCTTCTCCTGGTAGAAGGCGCTCTGGGTCGCGAGCCGGCTGTCGAGGTAGCGCTGGAGCGCGGCCCGGGCGCGGTCGGGCCGGTCGCCCGCGTAGACGTGGACGGCGACCGCGACCTCTCCGCGGGCCCCGTCGGGCTGCGCCGCCCGATACTCCCGGATCTCGGCCGCGAGCTCGTCGATCCCGGCGACCGTCGCGTACGGGATGAGCGCGATCGAGCGGCCGGCCCGGGCCACGAACGGGATCGCCTCCCGCCGTTGCACGGCGATCCAGATCGGCGGGTGCGGAGCCTGGACCGGACGGACGTTGATCGTCACCGGGGTCGCCCCCGGCGCGTCGGCCCGGACCGGTCGGCCCGCGAACGCGTCGAGCAGCGTCGCGAGCGCCGACTCGAACCGCTCCCGCTTCGTCGCGGGGTCGATGCCGAACCCCTCGAACTCGAGCGCGATGTAGCCGCTCCCGACCCCCAGGTTGAGCCGACCGCCGATCAACCGGTCGAGGACGGCGTACTGCTCCGCGAGCTCGATCGGCCGATGGAACGGCAGCACGCTCACGAGCACGCCGAGCCGGAGCCGCCGGGTGCGGGCCCCGCAGGCGGCCAGGACGACCGGTGGCGCCGGGCAGACGCCCGCGGGCTGGAAGTGGTGCTCGGCGATCCACAGGCTCGCGAGCCCGCCCGCCTCCGCGCTCTCGGCAAGGGCCACCACCTCCCGCACGCGGTCCTCGGCGGCCGGGGCGCCGGGGTAGGCGTCGACGACGGAGAAGGCGCTGAGGCGCACGCGCGCGCGACCGCGGCGACCCTCTTGGGCCTTTCCCACGGCCGCGGGCGAACGCTCGAATAGCCGCGCCGCGCTGGGGAGGGCGTGTCGCTCCCGGCGCTCGGCCTCAACCCCGGACGCGCGGCGGGGACGGTCCACCTCGTGACCGACCCGCTCGCCTGGGGGTCGGACCGCAGCGGCGCGCGCGACGTGCTGAGCCTGCCCGCGTTGTGGTGGCCGCCGACCGAACCGCTGCCCCGTTCGACCGAGGCGGTCGTCCTCCAGGGGATCCCCGAGGGGCGCGCCGAGGACGTCCGGGTCCCGACCCTGGCGGGCGTGGACGCGGACCTCGTCCGCGAGGGCGAGGCGATCGAGGTCGACGGCGACGCGGGGACGTTCGTGCTCCCCGGCGTGGAGGAGGTCGGGGTCGTGACGGTCTTCCTCGAGCGCTCGGACGGCGCGATCCTGCTGCTCGAGCGATCGGATCGGGTGGGCAGCTTCCAAGGCCGATGGGCCGGGGTGTCGGGGTACCTCGAGGAGCCGACGGCCATCGACCAAGCGTTCCGGGAGGTCGAGGAAGAGACGGGGCTCGCGCGCGACGAGGTCCGGGTCGCCGCGTCGGGTGCGCCGGTCCTCGCGCGCGACGAGGCGCGCGTGTTCGTCGTGCACCCGTTCCGCTTCCGGGTGGCGCGCACGACCGTCCGTCTCGACTGGGAGCACACGCGGTGCGAGTGGGTGCCGCCCGGCGAGATCCGGCGGCGACCGACCGTCCCGAAGCTCGACCGGGTCTGGGAGGCGGTGGCCCCCGGGGCGGTCCCGAAAGCCTAACGGCGGGGGCCGTCCCTCCGCCGCCGCGCCATGGGCTGGTAGATCAGTCCGGAAGATCGCCGGTTTTGCAAACCGGAGGCCTCGGGTTCAAATCCCGACCAGTCCATTTCGGCGGTCGCCGGGTCGGACGACGGGCGCGCCCCAAGCCGGTGCCGGCGTCCGTCGGGTTCGTCTCGGGAGGGACCGGTCGCCGAGGCGGCGCGCGCCGCCTCATGCGGCGCCCCGACGTCGGACCGCCGGACGCCGTCGCGGGCGGACCGGGGCCCCCGCCGGCTCACGCGCCATCTCCTCGACGAGCGCGGGCGGGTCGTGGCCGAGGGGACGGCGGGCGCCGGTCGGCCGAAACCCGCGGCTCTCGTACAGCCGAACGGCCACCGTCTGGACGGGGTTCACGTCGAGACGAACCGGCCGCTCCGGATGGGTCGACCCGGCCCATGCAAGGACCCGGTCGAGCAGGTCGCGACCCAGCCCCCGACCCCGGGCCTCGGGCGAGACCCACATCCCCCAGACATGGTACTCGCCGCGGTCGGTGAACACTCCGGCCATCCCGAGGAGGCGGCCGGGCTCCGTCTCGACGACGAAGGTCGCCGACCGATCGCCCGCGGCTCCGCTCTGGGTCCACTCCCTCCACCGATGCTCGGGGTAGGCCGTCTCGCGTCGGCGGGTACTGCCGAACGCCAGCGGATCGGCCTTGAGCGCCTCGAGCCGCAGGGCCCGGAACGCAGGCCAGTCCGTGGGGAGGAGCCGCCGGATCTTCACGTAGCATCCCCGAGCCGCGGATCCCGGGAGCGGCGCATCGGATTTGTGCTCGCCGCCCCCCGGCGATCGCCCGGGGTGGGGGCGCTCGACGCGGCCGTTGCCCTCCGGAGCAAGGGGCGAGCGCCCCACCCCCCGTGCCATGGCTCCGTCGTCGCGCGGGTCGGGGATGGTGCCAGAAGCGCCGCGGACCTCGAGCTCGCGAAGGTCAGAGCCGGGGCGGATGGGCGCTCGGGGGCGGAGCCGCCAGTAACGACCCCCGCCGGGCCGGTCCCTCCGAGATCGGGGGCCGGTTCGGGCAGGGGCGAACCGGAGGGGGTAGACTCCCCGAGCGGAGCAAGCCCGCTCGCCCCGGCACCCCGTGTTCGGGACGGTCCGGGGCCCCGGGCGCGAGCACCCCCGTCGAAGGTGGGCGGGGCGGTGGGCCCGGGCTCACGGCTTCGGACCCTCGGGCGGCACGCGCTCCGAGTCCGGGGTGATCTCGGCGACGTCGGGCAGCTCGCGGGTGCCGGTGAACGTGTCGGGGAGCTCGGCCGACTGGAAGCCGCGCGCCGCGCTGAGGTCGACCGGCGCGAGGTCGGGGGAGGTTCTCCGCCAGCACAATCGGGCGAGCGGTCCGTAGAGCCACGCCGGCAGGCCGAGCTGGTGGCCGATGAGCCGGACGTCCGCGCGGGTCAGCTCGCCGACGGCCGCGAGGACCAGGAAGTAGACCGTGAAGCCGATGAGCACCGCCGCGAGCAGCTCGTACCAGTTGCTGACGGGGAAGAGGTGGAGGTGGTTGAGCAGCCAGAGCGATCCGAACGAGCCGGCCGCGCTCACCACGATCGCCGCGATGGGGCTCGGGCGGAGGTGGACGCGGATGAGCGTCTCCATGAAGTACGTGTTGAGCGCGAGGGCGGCGATCGACGACAATAGGATCGCGACCGACGCCGCGATGAGGCCCGGGTCGAGGCTGGCCGGGTAGAGCCGGTAGAAGACCGGAAAGATCCCGTTCGGGGGCAGGAGGATCACGACGGCGACGAGCAGGACCGCCACCTGGGTGCTCGTGATGTACAGCTCGAGCCGCTGCCGACCGATCGAGTTGATCGCGGACTGGATGATCTGGCTCAGGGCGAGCGGGATCGCCCCGATGACCAGCAGCGCGAGCGGGAGCGCCCCCGGCCCGGCGTAGAACCCGGTCGCGAAGACGTTGAGGAAGTTGTAGCGGTACGTCACCAGGGCGACCACCCCGGGGACGAGCAGCATCGCCGAGTAGCGCAGGGCCTGCCAGGTCCCTCTACGTAACGCCTCGAACTCGCGGGTCTTGTGGAGCCCGGCGAGGTACGGGAACAGCGGCGTCGTGACCGCCGCCGGCAACGACAGGACGAGGATGCGCCACCCGTTCGCCCAGAGGAAGATCGAGAGCTGCGCGGTGCTCAGCGTCACCACGAGGAACGGCGTCAGGTTCGTGACGACGTAGTTGATGAACAGGCTGCCCATCAGCGGCCAGGAGAAGCGGAACATCGCGGTCGCCTCCTTCCAGCGGAAGCGGCCGAGCTGCGGCAGCAGGGCGGGCAGGCTGAAGAGGGTCGAGCTGATCGCGCCGATCACGTACGCGACCGCGATCCCCTCGATCGATTGCCAGTAGAACGCGACGTAGACGAGCACCGGCAGCCGGACGATCGACTCGACGAGCGACGGGTACTGCGCCTTCAGCGAGTTCCCGAGACCGATGAACAGGCTGTTGTACAGCCCCGAGAACGACCAGAGGATCGGGAGGAGCAAGAAGAGGCCGAGATCGAACCACTCGCTCGTCCCGTAGACGAGCGCCGAGCCGCCGACCGACAGCGGCGCGACCACGAAGAGGACGATCACGGCGATGGCGTCCATCGCCATCCCGACGACGAGGTACGTCGTCGTGTTGTCGCGCGGCGGCTTGCCGCGGGCGAGGAAGTACGTGTACGCGGTGCCGAGCCGAAGGTCCGCGAGGCCGTTCACCGACGAGCCGATCAGCAGGAAGAACTGCGCCGTGCCCAGCAGGGTGACGCCGGCCTCCGAGAGCCCGATCTTCTTCGTGAGGGCGACGGAGGCGACGACGCCGAGCAGCTGGATCAGCAGGCTCGCGAAGAACACCGCGGCGGAGCTGAGCGGCAGCGAGTGGGCGAGCGCCGGGACGGCCGGTTTCGGGGGCGCGGCGACCTGCGAGTCACCCGATTCGACCAAGGGCCGCTCGGGCGACCCATGGCGGCGACGGCCTCATAGACCTTGTCGGAGACGGGCGGCGGGCCGGGCTACGCGGACCCCGGCGGCAGGGTGGGCCCCGGCGGCTCGAGATGGTGGACGAGGTCGAAGGTCGACCACTTCCCGCACCGCGGACAGCGCAGGTACCGGCTCGACCCGAGGCGGATCGCGGTCACGGCGGCCCCGGGGACGAAGTCGTAGTCGAACGTCTGCCCGCACTTCGGACAGGTGAGCCTGGCGCGCTGGACGAGGCTCGCGGTGCCGGTCCGGCGCTTGGCCCGAGCCGCCCACAGGCCCCAGTACGCGGCGAGCAGCGCCACGACGGCGCCGATCGCGACCGCCGCCCAGAAGAGCGGGCCGACCACGGTCATTCCCTCCGGGGCGCGTGCGGCTCGGGCGGCCGGGGCGGGGACCGCAGGTGGCGCGCGACGTACTGGATCGCCGCGGCGATCGGCTCCGCGTGGACGGGGACTTGATCCGACTCCGGCGCGGACGAGAGCAGCCGCGGCTCGACGCGCGACGCGGCCGCGAGCAGTTCCCAGTCGTCGAGCGCCGCGCCCGCCTTGCGGCGCACGCTCCACCGCAGCTTGCGTCGATAGACCGGGCTCGGAAGGTCGGCGTCTCGGGTCGGTGCGGGCACGCCGGGGTGAGCGAGCCGGCGCAGGTACTCGCGTTCGCGGCGGCTGAACACCCGACGGGCAGAGGTCCGGCCGAGATAACCGTTACTGAATTCAGTAACGGGCCGGTCGCCCGCGCGCCGCCGATCGGGAGGTCGCCCCCGCGCCGTGCCGCGACGTGGCCCGCCTCGGAGGAAATTATATCCCCCATGGCCCGCCAGACGAGGAGCGGAACCATGCACCGCGCGGCATTCAACCGGGTCTCCGCCGTCGTCGTCCTCGGGGTCGTCCTGATCGTGCTCGCCCTCGTCGCGACCTCCGCCGCGGCCGTGCCGATCGCGTCGTCCGCCCGGCCCACCGCCACGGCCCCGGTCGCCGGGGCCGTCGCGGCGCCCCCACGGGCCCCCGTCGGTGCCCGCGGGCCGGGCCGCTCGCCGGACGCCGCGCTGACGCTCTCGGAAGCCGGCGCGACCCCCGCGGCGGTCAGCCTCTCCTGGACCAACCCGGGCGGCCTCTTCGAGAACTACACCGTCGCCGTCTCCACGGCGGGCGCCTCGGGACCGTTCGTCGTCGTGGGCGTCGTCACGAGCGAAAGCACCACGAGCCTCGCGGTCGGGTCGCTCTCGCCGGGCGCGAGCTACTGGTGGCAGGTCACGGAGTATGTCTACCTCGGGGCGACGTCGACCTCGAACGTCCTCCTCGTCGTGCAGCCGACCGTCGCGTACCTGTGGAGCTCGGCCGTCACCTCGACCTCGGTGCAGCTCAACTGGAACGACAACGCGACGTACGGAGGACTCCTGTCGTTCGGGTCGTTCTCGGTGCTCGAGCGTGCGGGGGCCGGAGCGTTCGCCCTCGTCTACTCGACCACGACCGCGACGGTGCGGTCCACTACGATCTCGGGCCTCACCGCCGGCGGCAGCTACGCGTTCTACCTCAACACGACCGACTGCCTCGGCTGCGGGGCGACCGGCAGCACGACCACCACGACCCCGTCGAACACCCTCACCGTCGGCACGGTGCTGGCCCTGAGCGCCTCGGTCGACGTCGACCGCTCGGCGATCGACGTGGGGCAGCCGGATCTCGCCGAGTGCACGCCGTCGGGCGGCCAGTCGCCGTTCGCCTACGCGTGGTCGATCAACGGGAGCGCCTACGCGGCCGGGAACTCCACGCTCGGACTGCAGTTCGCTGTCCCCGGCCCGGAGACCGTCGGGTGCCGGGTCACCGACTCGCTCGCGAGCGAGGCGACGGGCGCGGCGGCGATCGCCGTCAGCCCGGACCCGACCGTCGTGCCGTCGCTCAACCGCACCGCCGTCGACGCGGGCCAATCGATCGCCTTCAACTGCACCGCCTCCGGCGGGACCGGGACGGTCACGCTGAGCTGGACGTTCGGCGACGGCAGCTCGCAGATTGGGGGTACCGCCACCCACGCCTACGCGTCGGCCGGCACCTTCGTCGCCGGGTGCACGGGCGTCGACGGCGCGGGCGTCACGGTGACCGCGGACACGGTCGTCACCGTGGATCCTCCCCTCACCGCGACCGCCACCGTGAGCGCCTCGGCGGCCGCCCCCGGCACGTCGCTCGACTTCCGCGCGCTCCCCGCGAACGGCTCGGGCAGCTACCCCTCGATCGTCTGGAACTTCGGACACGGGACGACCCAAACGGGCGCGTCGGTCGTGTACGCGTTCCCGAGCGCCGGGACCGAGTCCGTCTCGGTGACGATCGTCGACAGCCACGGCGCCTCGGCGACCGCCTCGGTCTCGGTCGCCGTGGCCCCCATCGCGATCCGCCTGCTCGCGGACCCGACCTCCGCCACGGGCGGGAGCTCGGTCGCGTTCCGGGCGAACGCCACCGGCGGCGCCGGCGGGTACAACTACACCTGGACGTTCGGCGACGGCACGGTCGGCTACGGGGCGAACGTCACGCACTCGTACGCGGGCGGCGCCACCTACGCCCCGCGGCTCACCGTCACGGACCGCCTCGGCGCGACGAACCAGACCGTCCTGCCGTCGATCGCCGTGGCGACCCCGCCGGGACCCCTCGCGGGCGTCCCGCTCTGGCTGCTCCTCGTCCTCGGGGCCGTCGTCGGCGCCGTGCTCGCCGGGGTCGTGTTCGCGCGCTCGCGCTCCGCCGAGAACGAACGGCTCTCGGCGCTCTCGCGCTGGGTGCCGCCCGTCGGTCCGAAGGGCGCGGTGCACGGGGCGAAGGTCTGTCCCCGCTGCGGGGCCTCGAACGCGTCGTTGCGCCGCACCTGCCAGGTCTGCGGCACCACGCTCCCGAGGAACCCGGACCGCTGAGCCACCGGACGGGTCGCCGGGGGTCCGCGCAAACCCTTTAGGCCCGGGAGCCCGAGGCCGCCCCGTGGCCGACGAGGAGCTCGACCCGATCCTGATCCAGGTGACCGTCCCGCTCCCGGTGCCGATGATCTTCAAGGCGTTCACCGACCCGGAGCAGATCCGCGGCTGGCTCGCGAGCGGCGCCCGGGTCGAGCCGCACGTCGGCGGCGCCTACGAGCTCACCTTCGCGGGGGAGCCCGCCTTCGCGAGCCGGGGGAGCGTCCTCACGCTCACCCCCGACGTGGACGTCGGCTTCAGCTGGCTCGCGCCGCCCGCGTTCGACGCGCTCATGAACCGCCCCGCGCCCCGGACCCACGTCTACGTGCGCCTCCAGGAGTCCCCCGAGGGGATCGACGTGACGCTCGAGCACGTCGGCTGGGGTTCGGGCGAGGCCTGGGAGGAGGCCCGGTCGTGGCACTTCCACTTCTGGGACGAGCGGTTGCACCACCTCAAGGATTTCCTGATCCGCCAGGCGTACGGCTGACGGATCACGTCGGTCCGGCCGGCTGGAACCGGCGGCAGCCCGCCTCGCCGCAGATCGCGCACGGACCGGTCGGCGCGAGCTGAAAGCCGACGGCGCTCGCCGTCGGGACGACGACCATGTGGTGCGTCGGGAGGTGCCCGCACCGGCACCGGGCGGCCCGCCGCGGGGCCGCGCCCCCGCCCCAGTCGGTCCGTGCCGCCATGCGGCCGGCGGAGGGAGGCGGCGGGGGAAATAGGTTGTCGGGCGCCACGTGAAAAGCGCGTCCGGCCTCCCCGGGAGGTGGAGATCCGCCACTGCCCGCTCCCCGAGGACCGGCGCTACGATCTCGAGCTCGACGTCTGGTGGCAGGACGGGCCGGACGGGACCGCCACGCTCGGCGTCCTCGGGACGCTCGCCGCGTTCGCCGGTCCGTTCGTGGCGTTCGCCTACCGGCCGGTCGACGGGGCGATCGCGCGCGGCCGCAGCGTCGCGACCGTGGAGAGCGTCCGGCTCACGGGCGCGGTCCGACTTCCCGTCACCGCGACGATCGTGGCGCGCAATCCCGCGCTCCCGGCGCGGCCCCGCCTCCTCAACGACGCGCCGTACGGGGACGGGTGGGTCGTGCGCGTCCGCCCGTTGGACCCGGCCGAACCGGGCCTCCGCCTCGAGACGGCGTCCGCCATCGCGGACCGTCTCGAAGAGCGGATCCGCCGCCAGCGCATCGACTGCTGGCCCGCGACCCCGGACCTGGAGATGTTCGAGATCGGCCTCGAGTGCTCGGCCGTGCTCGCCCAGCTGAACGACGAGCTCGCCCGCCGCCCGGCCGGGACCGTCGTGCGCCTCGTGACCGACGATCCGACCTCTCCGATCGAGATGGTCCGATGGTCGGACCAGACCGGCGAGTCGCTGCTCGCCCACCGGACCGACGGGGCGCTCCACCAGTTCCTCGTCCGCAAGGAGGCGACGCCCCGGCCCCGCCGCCGGCCGGGCGGCTGAGCCGCCCCTACGGCTTTTCGATGGGGGTCCGCACGAGGTTGCCCCACTCGGTCCACGACCCGTCGTAGTTCCGGACGTCGGGGTAACCGAGCAGGTAGCGGAGCACGAACCACGTGTGGCTCGACCGCTCGCCGATCCGGCAGTACGTGATCACGGGCGCCGCGCCCGTGACCCCCTTGCCGCCGTACAGCGCCTCGAGCTCCTCGCGCGACTTGAACGTCCCGTCGTCCTTCACGGCCTGGGCCCACGGGATGTTCTTCGCGCCGGGGATGTGCCCGCCGCGCTGGGCGTGCTCGGTCGGGTACTCCGGCGGGGCGGTGATCTCGCCCGAGAACTCCTTCGGACCGCGCACGTCGATGAGGGAGAACCGGCCGGCGTGGACCTCGGGCAGGACCTTGCGCACGTCGTCCAAGTACGCGCGGAGCTTCGCGTCCGGGGCCTTCGCCTCGAAGCGGCCGGGCGCCACCTGGGTCGGCTCCTTCGTGAACGGCCGGTCCTCGGCGATCCACTTCTTGCGACCGCCGTTCAGGAGCTTGAGGTGCGACGCCCCGTAGTAGGCGAAGACCCAGAAGGCGAACGCGGCGAACCAGTTGTTGAAGTCCCCGTACAGGACGACCGTCGTGTCGTCGTCGACGCCCGCGCGGCGGAGGAGCTCGGTCGCCGCGGTCCGGGAGAGGATGTCGCGCGCGACCGGGTCGTTGATGTCCTGACGCCAGTCGACGAGGACCGAGCCCGGCACGTGGCCGAGCACGTAGTTCGCCGCCGGGTCGTAGTCGACCTCGAGCACGCGGACCTTCGGGTCGGTCAGGTGCTGGGCGAGCCAATCGGTCTCCACGAGGACCTCGGGGTGCGCGTACGCCGCCATGGGAGCTCCGCCCCTCCCGGACCGGGCGGCGGATATACCCTCGACGGCCCGCACAATCGGCGCCGAGCGGTGCGCATTCCGCGCGGGAACGGCCCGAACCGGGGCCGGTTCGCCGCCGGGTCCGCTAGTGGCGCCCGCGCTTCGGCAGCGCGGCGTCGGAGATCTCGATCGTCTGCGGGTCGAAGCCCAGCCGCGCGAGCTCGTCGCGGATCCGGGCGCGGTGGTCCCCCTGGAGGTACACCTCGCCGTCGACGACGGAGCCGCCGGTCGCGAGGCGGTTCTTGAGCGCCCGCGTCGTCTCCGCGAGGTCGACCCCGGGCGGGAACCCCGAGATCACGGTCGCGGGCTTGTTGTACCGGCGGGGCTCCGCCCGGACCCGGATGCGCGCCGACTCGCGGTCGAGCGCCGAAAGGATCTCGTCGAACTCGTCGTTCGGCACGTCAGCACCTTCGGGCCGTCGAACCGGCCCCGGCGGCCCCCGGAGGGGACGTCCGCGGCCCGAATGCCGATCCGACCGGTGAGCGCACCGCGGGGGAGATGGCGGCACTCCGCATGAACATTTCGCGTCCGTTCACCGCTCGCCCCACCGGTACAGGCGCAGGGTGATCGCCAGCACCCCGACCGCGCAGGCGGCGAGGAGGCCCGCGTACTCCAGCATCTGGCCGCTCGTGGCCGGGGTGATGCCGAGCGCCCCCTGGACGAGGAGGGCCGCGTACGTCGTGGGGAGGAAGTGGGCGGCCGCCTGCCACAGGGGCGGCAGCGCCGTGATCGGGTAGTACAGCGGGGAGAGCATCCCGAGGATGGTGAAGGTGAGGTTGCCGACGGGCCAGATCTCCCGCTGCGTCCGCACGCGGCTCGAGATCGCGATGCCGATCGACGAGAACAGCACCCACAGCACCGCGAGGCTCCCCACGAGGACGAGCGCGGCGAACGGGGTGAGCGGGGTCCCGTGCGCGGCGCCGAAGTACGCGAGCAGGACCGTCAGCACCGTCAGGGCCGGCACCATGGCGATCAGGTTCGAGAGCGCGATCCCGAACAGGTAGCGGATCCGCCCGAGCGGACTCGCGACGAACATGTCCTCGATCGAGCACTCGATCCGCCAGGTCGCGCTGTCGCCGAGCACCCAGCTGCCGATGTTCTGCATCGTGAACAGCATCGCGCCCACGATCTCGAGCGGCAGGAGCGACGGCGGCGAGATGAGCGAGAGGAAGTACAGGAAGATGAACGGCAGCAGGACCGGCGTGATCGTGACGGCCGGGTTCCGGCTGATCCACCGCCACCCGACGAGCAGGAACGCCGGGACCGCCCGTCCCTGGCGCGGGACGGGCAGGAAGCTCTTCTCGGCGATCGCCATTCAGACCCCCCGCACGGTCCGGCGCGCCCAGTAGATGGCGAAGGCGAACAGGGCCACCGCTTCGACCCCGAGGCCGCCCCCCGCGAGGAGGATGTCGCCGGGGGTGAGCGAGGCCGCGCCGATCGCGCCCTGCATCAGCGCCGCGGCCGCGCTGGGCGGCATGAGGAGGGCGACGGGCCGCAGCGCCGCCGGGAAGAGGCCGAGCGGGTAGAAGACCGGCGGCAGCACCCCGAAGACGTTGAAGAACAGGCTCGAGTACGCCCAGATCGCCCGGTTGTCCCGGAAGAACGTGGAGAAGACGTAGCCGATCGAGGCGGCGCAGACCCAGACGGCCCCGGCGAGGGCGACCAGCAGCAACCCCTCGGCGAGCGTCAGGTGCGCGATCGTGACCGCGAGCACGCCCATCACCGCGACGGGCGTCGCGTAGACGAGCAGGATCCCGCCGGCCATCCCGAGGAAGTACGCCTCGGGCGACAGCGGGCTCGCGAGGTAGAGGTCGTTCGCCTTGTGGTCGATGCGGATGTAGGCGGCCTCGTTGAGCACCCGCTGTCCCATCGCGAACGTCGAGAAGATCACGGCGCCCACCAGCGCGACCCCGAGCAGCCCCGGGTCGAGGATCCAGACGAAGACGAGCAGCACCGACTGCGTGACCATCGCCGTCGCGGTCGCGAGCTCCTCGTGCGCCTGGACGAGCACCTCCGTCCAGAGGAAGGCGAACAGGCCGCGGAACGCGCGCCACGGCGCGGTCGCGGGAGGGGTCGGCCACGACGGGAGGACCGTCTCAGTCCTCATCGATCGACCTCCCGACCGCGCGGAGGAACGCCTCCTCGAGGGTCACCGGACCGACGGTCGCCTGGAGCCGGGCCCGGACGGCGACGTCCATCACCTCGCCGAGCCGCTCGGGGTCGACGAGGATCGTGAGCGCGGAACCGTCCGCGAGGCAGGGACCGAAGGGGCGAAACGACTCGATCTGGGGCGCCCCCTCGGGCAGCGACACCTTCATCGACCCGCCGACGGACCGCTTCAGCGCCTCGGCCGTGCCGCTCACGAGCACCTGGCCCCGCTCGACGATGTAGAGACGGTCGCTGAGCGCCTCCGCCTCGTCCAGATAGTGCGTCGTGAGCAGGATCGTCGATCCGCGTTGCGTGAGCAAGCGCAGCGACTGCCAGACGTCGCGGCGCGCGAACGGGTCCATGCCGATCGTCGGCTCGTCGAGGAACAGGAGCGGGGCCTGCGTCGCGATGACCGTCGCGACCATCGTCCGCTGGCGCTGGCCGCCCGAGAGCGTGATGTTGAGCCGGTCCGCGATGTCCGCGAGCCCCATCTGCTCGAGCGACTCCTCGGTGCGCGACCGCGCGGTCTCGCGCGCGAGGCCCCGGGCGCGCAGGTACGTGTAGACCTGCTCGCGGGGGGTGAGGTGGAAGAACGGCTTTCCCTCCTGGGGCACGACCGCGATGAACGGGCGGGCCCGCTCGGGGGTCCGGTCGACGTCGAAGCCGAACACCTCGATCGTTCCCGAGGTCGGGCGGAGGAGGGTCGAGGCGATCTTGAGGAACGTCGTCTTCCCCGCGCCGTTGCGCCCGAGCAGCGCGACCCGTTCGCCCGATCGGACGGACATCGAGACGCCGCCGAGCGCCGTCACCGGCGGCGCGCCCTTCGTCGCGTAGACCTTCTTGAGGTCCTCGCTGCGCAGCGCCTCGCCCGTCATGGGGCGGGGCGAACGAAGGTCGAGTACTTGACGGGCGCCGAACCGAGGGCCGGCGGGTCGGCCCGGAGCGCTAGTGACCGCAGCCGCACCCGCCGCCGTTCGCCGAGTTCGACCCGCAGGAGCCGCAGCCCCCGGACCGGCCCGCGTCGTCGGGCTCGGGCAGCGTCGGGTTCGTGATCTTGAAGCCGGACTCGCTCAGGTTCTCGACGTAGTCGATCACCGCGCCGTCCACGTAGCGGGTGCTGTTGGGATCGACGAGCAGCGCGAATCCGTCGATCCGGACGACCTCGTCGTCGGGCCGGGGCTTCGCGAACGCCATCCCGAACTGGATGGCGCTGCTCCCGCCGCCGCATCCGCAGCCGCCTCCCCCGGGCTGGGCGTAGACGCGGACCCCGACCTCGGGCTTCTGCCCGCGGATGAGCGAGCGCACCTGCTCGAGCGCGGCCGGGCGGACTTCGACGTGCACCATGGATGTTCCTCGCGAGCCTATCAGCCGGCGGGGGGGCTTAAGGTCTGTGACGCTCGGGACGCGACAACCCGGGCGCGGGACGGCGGCTCTCCCTCACGGACCGGCCCGTAGCGGACACGCCGACAACCCGGGTCCGGTGGACGGCGATGCCGGAACGGTACGGACCGTAGCCACCGAGGGGGCTTAACCGACGGGACCACGCGTCGGGCGCTCGGGGCGGTCGTGGACGCGGAGCGCTTCGGGATCGGCATCTCGCTGTTCGGACTCACCTTGCTCCTCGCGGGGCTCGCCGTCCGGGGGGTCGTCCAGTTCGCCCGCACGCGGTCCCGTCCGCAGCTCATGTGGGGGAGCGGGCTCGCGCTCGCCGCCGCCGCGGTCGCGATCGAGGCCGTGGTGTACTCGGGCTACGTGAACGGACCGCTCCTCCAGGCGTACGTCGTGCTGTCGGCGGCGATCGTCGGCGTCCTCTCCCTCGGGGCGACGCGGATCCTGACGCGACCCCGGCTCGAGGCCGCCTACACGGCCTGGACGCTCGGGAGCTGCGCGGCCGTCGCGGCGGTCGGCTTCGCGACCCCGATCCCGACCGACGCGGTCGCGGGCGGCATCATCAGCGGCGCCCTCCCCACGAACGTCCTCCTCGTCTCCTCGCTCGTCACCGGGCCGGCGACGGTCCTCCTCCTGGCCGCGTCGTACCTGTCGCTCCGCCGGAACTTCCGATGGCAGACGGTGCTGATGGCCGCGGGGGCCGTCATCCTCGGCGCGGGCGGCACCCTCTACATCGCCTCGTTCCCGGTCGCGCTGTACTACGCCGAGTTCCTGGGGATCCTCTGCCTGTTCCTCGGGCTCGTGAGCCTTCCGGCGAGCGCGGCGCGGCACCTTCCGACGGCCGTCGCCGAACGCGCCCCGTAGCGTCCGGCGATCGTCACGCGCCCGATCGGGACGTCGGGGGCTCGTCGGCGCGGACGGTCTCGTAGAGCTCGATCCAGATCCCGTCCGGGTCCGCCAGGAAGACGATCCGATCGCCCCCCTCCTCGAAGGGGGGGATCCGGACCTGCGCGCCGAGGGCGATCAGCCGCTCGACGACCCGGTCGATCCCCTCGACGCGGAAGCCGAGGTGGTCGAGCTCGTCCCCTTCCCGGTACGGGGGCTCGCCCGGGTAGAAGTTGAGCTCCAGCACCCCGCCCGTCGAGGGGTCGGTGAGCTCGCACCACCGGCCGCCGGCGGCCATTCGGCCGGTGCGCCCCGGGCGGAGTCCGAGTCCCTCCCCGTAGAACCGGAGGGCGCGATCGAGGTCCCGGACCCGCACCCCGGTGTATTCGAGCGGCGTCGGAGCTCCCCCCTACCCGAGCCCGACGATCCGTCCGTCGGGGGTGAGGTCGATCTTCTCCGACGCCGGGTGCGCGGGGAGCCCGGGCATCGTTTCGATCGAGCCGAGGTAGGCGACGGTGAAGCCGGCGCCGGCGCTCCGGGTGAACCGGTGCACGGGGCTCGTGAACCCGGTGGGCCGGCCCAGCCGGTGCGGGTCGTCGGAGAGGGAGAGCGGGGTCTTGGCGACACAGACCGGGCCGGCGAGCTCCCCGATCGCCGCGATCGCCGCGAGGTCGCGATCGGCGTCGGGCGACAGCGCGAGGTCGGTCCCCCCGTAGAGCCGCGTCACGATCGCGCGGAGCTGCTCCACCGGGCCGGCGGTCGGGGGCGAGAGCGGGTGGCTGCGGCGGCCGAGCGCCGCCGCCGCGCGGACGGCGTCGGCGAGCTCGCGGCACCCCTCGCCCCCGTCCGCGAACGCCCGCGACTCGACCACCGGGAGCCCGTGGGCGCGGCCGAACTCGCGCAGTGCCTCGATCTCCTCGGGGCTGTCCCCGGGGAACCGGTTGAGGGCGATCACGCCGGCGAGGCCGAGCGCCGCGAGGTTCGCCACGTGCTGCTCGAGGTTCTCGAGCCCGCGCTTGAGCGCTGCGAGGTTCGGTTGGCCCGAGACATCGTCCGGCGCCCCGCCCTGCACCCGCAGCCCCCGCAGCGTCGCGACGAGCACGGCCGCGTCGACGTCGGTCCCGAGCACGGGGGTCACGATGTCGACGAACTTCTCCGCGCCGAGCTCGGTCGAGAACCCGGCCTCGACCACGCAGTACTCGGTGCTGTAGAGCCCGAGCTCGATCGCGAGGCGGCTGCAGGTGCCGTGCGCGATGTTGCCGAACGGGCCCGCGTGGATGATCGCCGGGGCGCCCTCGGCGGTGCGCACGAGGTTCGGTTCGAGGGCGTCCCGCAGCACCGCGGCCATCGCGCCCTCGGCTCGAAGGTCCGTGGCGCGCACCGGCGATCCATCGGTCCGCGCGCCGACCAGGATCCGCCCGAGGCGCTGCCGGAGGTCGGCGTAGTCGCCCGCGAGCGCCAGGATCGCCATGACCTCCGACGCCGCGGCGATGACGAACGCACCGGATTCGGTCGGATGGCGCGGGTCGTTGGGCGGCCCGGTCACCACGTGCCGCAGGGCGCGGTCCTCCATGTCGAGCGTGCGGGGCCACAGGATCCGCGCGGGATCGAGCCCGAGGGGATTGCCGTGGAAGATGTGGTTGTCGACGAGCGCCGCGAGGAGGTTGTGGGCCGTCGCGACCGCGTGGATGTCCCCCGTGAACCCGAGGTTGATCGTCGTGGACGGCTCGACCGTGGCGCGGCCGCCGCCCGTGGCGCCCCCCTTCACGCCGAAGACCGGTCCGAGCGACGGTTGGCGCAGGCAGGCGACGGCGCCGTGGCCGGTCGCGGCGAGACCGTCCGTGAGGCCGATCACGGTCACGGTCTTGCCCTCGCCGTGCCGCGTCGGGGTCATCCCGGTCACGAGGACGAGCTTGCCGCGGGTCCCGTGGGCCCGCCGCTCGCGCACCGCCGCGACGGGGACCTTCCCCGCCTCCGCGCCGGCCGGGCGGACGAGCTCGGCGGAGAGCCCGAGCTGGTCGCCGATCTCTCGCACGCTGCGCATCGGCCCGGCCACGGCGGCGCGCGATTAGAGCGTGGCGATGCCCCGGCGTGCGCGGGCGTCAAGTGCGGCTGACCAACAGAGAGATAGTCCCGAGGCCCTTCGCCGGCCCGTCCTTCGGGAGAAGGTCGGATCGATGCCCGAGACCGTCGCGCCCGCGCCGCAGGTGCTCGCGCGGGCCGACTTTCCGAAGCTGCTCGACCGACTGACGGCGCTCGGCTACCGGGTGGTCGGTCCGACCGTCCGGGACGGGGCGATCGTCTACGGCGATATCCGTCGGGAGGCCGATCTCCCGATCGGCTGGACGGACCGGCAGGACGCGGGTCGCTACCGCTTGGAGCGGCGGGACGACGGCGCGCTGTTCGGCTACAACGTGGGACCGCACAGCTGGAAGAAGTACCTCTTCCCCTCGCGCGAGCGGCTGTGGACCGCCCGGGCGGAAGGCGACTCCTTCTCGATCGAGGCGGCGACCGTGGAGGGGCCGCCGTTCGCGTTCCTCGGCGTGCGCGCCTGCGAGATCGCCGCGCTCCGCGTCTCCGACGCCGTGTTCGACGGCCGGGTGCACGACCCGGGCTACCGCGCCCGGCGCGCGGGGGCGCTCACGATCGCCGTTCAGTGCGGCCAGGCGGGCGGGACCTGCTTTTGCGTGTCGATGCAGACCGGGCCTTGGGTGCGGTCGGGGGCGGACCTCACCCTGACCGAGGTGCTCGACGGGGGCCGCCACTACTTCACGCTCGTCGCGACGACGGAGGCCGGCCGCGCGGTCGCGGCTGCCCTCCCGCTCCGCGCGGCGACTCCGGAGGAGACGGCGGCGGCCGACGCGCGCGTCGACGCGGCGGCCCGCTCGATGGGACGGGCGATGGACCCGGAAGGGGTCCACGACCTCCTGCTCGGGCAGCCCGAGCATCCGCGGTGGGAGATCGTCGCGCGACGGTGCCTGTCGTGCACGAACTGCACGATGGCGTGCCCGACCTGCTTTTGCCACACCACGGAGGAGGTGCCGGATCTGTCGGGGAAGGAGGTCGAGCACTGGCGACGGTGGGATTCGTGCTTCAACCTCGAGTTCTCGCAGCTGCATACCGCGCATGTCCGGCAGAGCCCCGTCGCCCGCTACCGCCAGTGGCTCACGCACAAGCTCGCCGGCTGGCAGGACCAGTTCGACATGTCCGGGTGCATCGGCTGCGGGCGCTGCATCACCTGGTGTCCCGTCGGGATCGACCTCACGGAGGAGGTCGCCGCGCTGCGGGTGCCGGCCCCGAAGGAGGCGCGACGATGAGCTTCAACGGAGGATCGGTCGGGGCCGCGCAGCACCCGTTCCTGCGCGAGCTGCCCGCGGCGTTCGTCGAGCGGATTGCCCGGCACGCGCGGGAGCGGACGTACGCCGCCGGCGACCTGATCCTTCGGGAAGGGGACCTCGCCGACCGGTTCGTGCTGATCTTCGCCGGCAAGGTCGCGCTCGAGGTCGTGAGCCCGGAGCGACCCCGCCTCACGATCCAGACGGTCGGACCCGGCGAGATCCTGGGCTGGTCGTGGCTCGTGGCGCCGTTTCGCTGGCGGTTCGACGCCCGCGCGGTGAAGGCGACCCGGGTCCTCGAGATCGAGGCCGCACCGCTCGTGCGCGCGCTCGACGACGACCCGCGGGACGGCTACCGGTTCCTGCGCCGTCTCGTGCCGGTGATGGGCGAGCGGCTCGAGATGGCCCGCCTGCAGATCCTGGACGTCCATGGCGGCTGACGCGGCGCCCGCGGCCCCGACCGGGGCGGGCCTCTTTCTGCCCCGGCCGTATACCGTCCGCAGCCGCGTCGAGGAGACCGCCGACACCGTCACGCTCGCGCTCGAGCCGCCGCCGGGCGAGCGCGTACCGCCGTTCCGCCCGGGGCAGTTCAACATGCTCTACCGGTTCGGGGTGGGCGAGGTCGCGATCTCCATCTGCGGCGACACGGGACGATCGGACGAGCTCGTGCACACGATCCGCTCGGCGGGGAAGATCACCGCCGCCCTCGCCCGGACCGCGCCCGGTCAATCGCTGGGGGTCCGCGGGCCGTACGGCGTCGGCTGGCCCCTCGAGCGCGCGCCGGGCCGGGACGTGGTGATCGTGGCCGGCGGGCTGGGCCTCCCGCCGCTGCGGCCCGCGCTGTTCGAGCTGCTCCGCCACCGCGATCGGTACGGCCGCATCGAAGTGATCTACGGAGCTCGTTCGCCGAAGGACCTCGTCTACTACGGCGAGCTCCAGCGCTGGCGCGCCCGGGCGGACCTGCGCTTTCAAGTGACCGTGGACGCCGCGGGGCGCGACTGGTACGGCGATGTCGGGCTCGTGACGGCCCGTCTGCCCGACGCCCGGTTCGAGCCGGCCCGCTCGGTCGCGCTGCTCTGCGGTCCCGAGATCATGATGAAGCTCACGGCCCAGGCGCTCGCGGCCCGCGGGGTCCCCGAGGACGCGATCTTCCTGTCGATGGAGCGGAACATGAAGTGCGCCGTCGGACTGTGCGGCCACTGCCAGTGGGGCCCCGACTTCGTCTGCCGCGACGGGCCGATCTTTCCGTACGAGGCGATCCGGGAGCGCCTCGCACTCCGGGAGGCGTGACGTGCCCCCGGCGCGGCCCCGGCTCGCCGTCGTGAAGTTCGCCTCGTGCGACGGCTGCCAGCTCACGCTCTTGGACTGCGAGGACGAGCTGCTGCCCCTCGCGCAGGCGATCGACATCGCGAACTTCCACGAGGCGAGCTCCGCCGAGATCGAAGGACCGTACGACCTCACGCTCGTGGAAGGGTCGATCACCACCCCGGACGACGCCCGGCGCATCCGCGAGATCCGGGCCCAATCGAAGACCCTCGTGACGATCGGGGCGTGCGCGACGGCCGGGGGGATCCAGGCGCTGCGGAACTTCGGCTCGATCGACGAGTTCCGGCGGCTGGTCTACGCGCGGCCCGAGTACATCGAGACGCTTGCGACCTCGACGGCGATCCGCGACCACGTGCCCGTCGACTTCGAGCTGCGCGGGTGCCCGATCAACAAGGCCCAGCTGATCGAGGTGATCCTCGCGTTCCTCGCGGACCGCGCCCCGAACGTCCCGACCGAGAGCGTCTGCGTCGAGTGCAAGCGACGGGGGAACGTCTGCGTGGTCGTCGCCCGCGGCACGCCGTGCCTCGGACCGGTCACCCAGACGGGCTGCGGCGCGATCTGCCCCTCGTTCGACCGCGGCTGCTACGGGTGCTTCGGCCCGATGGACACCCCCAACGCGCCGTCGCTGATCGACCGGCTCGCGCGGTTGGGGATGCCTCCGTCGGCCGTCCAGCGGGTGTTCCGCACGTTCAACGCCGCCGCCCCGGCGTTCCGCGCGGCGGCCGACTCGGTCGCCTCGCCGGAGCCGCCCCCGTGACCGATCGGACGATCGCCGTCGAGTACCTCGCCCGCGTCGAGGGCGAAGGGGCGCTGCGGGTCCGGATCCACGACCGGACCGTCGAGGAGGTTCAGCTCCGGATCTTCGAGCCGCCCCGGTTCTTCGAGGCGTTCCTTCGGGGCCGGGCGTATGCGGAGGCGCCGGACATCACGGCCCGCATCTGCGGCATCTGCCCCGTCGCCTACCAGATGAGCGCCTGCCACGCGATGGAGCGCGCCCTCGCGCTCCCGATCGATCCCGCGGTGCGCGCGCTGCGACGCCTGTTGTACTGCGGGGAGTGGATCGAGAGCCACACGCTCCACATCTACCTCCTCCACGCCCCGGACTTCCTCGGGTACCCGGATGCCGTGCGCCTCGCGAACGACCGGCCCGAGCTCGTCCGCCAGGGGCTCGCGCTCAAGAAGGTCGGGAACGGGCTCATGCAGCTGCTCGGGGGCCGGGAGATCCACCCGATCAACGTCCGCGTCGGAGGGTTCTATCGGTGCCCGAGCCGCGCGGAGCTCGACGCGTTCCGGCCCGAGCTCGAGCGCGCGCTCGGGCTCGCGGAGGCGACGGCACGGTTCGCGGCCGGGCTCGACTTCCCCGACGTCGAGGAGGACTACGAGTTCGTCGCCCTGCGCTCGGAGACCGAGTACCCCATGAACGAGGGCGAGGTGGTCTCGAGCCGCGGCGTCCGCCTCCCTCCCGAGCGGTTCGAGGAGGAGTTCGAGGAGGTCCAGGCTCCGTACTCGCACGCCCTGCAGTCCGTCCGCAAGGGGGCCGGGGCGTACCTCGTCGGACCGCTCGCCCGGTTCGCGCTCAACCGCGACCGCCTGACGCCGCGGGCCGCCGCGCTCGCCCACGAGCTCGGGCTCGACGGACCCGTCCGCAATCCGTACCGGAGCATCGTCGTGCGGGCGCTCGAGGTGGTGCTCGCCTGCGAGGAGGGGCTCGCGATCGTCGACGCGTACGCGCCTCCGGCGGCCCCCTTCGTCGAGCCCGGTCCCCCCGGGGAGGGGGCGGTCGGCGCCGGGATCACCGAGGCGCCGCGCGGGATGCTGTACCACCGGTACCGCCTGCACGCGGACGGCACGATCGCGGAGGCGAAGATCGTCGCCCCGACCTCGCAGAACCAAAAGCGGATCGAGGACGACCTTCGTCACCTGGTCGCCCGGTCGATCGACCTCGACGAAGGGCCGCTCGCGACCGCCTGCGAGCAGGCGATCCGCAACCACGACCCGTGCATCTCGTGCGCGACGCACTTCCTCACCCTCTCGCTCGAGCGGGACTGACCGCGGGTATGGCCGGTCCGCCCCGCGCAGCACCCCCGGGTCGGATCGTCATCGTCGGCCTCGGCAACGCGGCGCGCCGGGACGACGGCGCGGGCGTGGAGTCGGCGCGCCGGCTCGCCCGGTCGCTCCGCGACCGGGCCGAGGTGCTCGTCGCGCCGGGGGACCCCGCCGAGCTCGTCGAACGATGGGACGGTGCGGGGCTCGCGATCGCCGTCGACGCGGTGCGGTCGGGGCAGCCCCCCGGGTCGATCGTGCGGTGGGACCCCCTCGCCGACCGGCGCGCGGTCCCGAGCGGCACGCACTCGACCCACGGCCTGTCGCTCGGGGCCGCGGTCGGCCTCGGCCGCGCCCTGGGGCGACTCCCGGGATCGCTGCGGGCGTACGGCATCGAGGCCGGCGACGTCGGCCCGGGGTGGGGTCTCTCGCCGCCCGTCGACCGCGCGGTGGCGATCGTCGTGGCGGCGATCGAGCGGACGGTGGCGGCCGGGGGCCGCGCGCCGGACGGGGCGGGGATCGCCGATGCATGAGGAGGCGCTGCTGCGCGACCTCCTGCGCTCCGTCGCGGAGGTCGCCGCCCGCGCCTCGGCGGACCGGGTCACCTGCGTGCGCCTGCGGGTCGGCGCGCTCTCCCACCTGGACGGGCCGGGGATCGCCGGCCGCTGGCCGATCGCGGCGCGCGGGACCGTTGCGGAGGGCGCCCGCCTCGAGATCGACGTCGATCCCGACCCCACCGCGCCCGGGGCCGACCGCATCGTGCTCGTGAGCCTCGACGTCCCCGGGAACGACCGGGCGCCGCCCCCCGGCCCGACGAGGGGTTGATATCCCGCCGCCGGTTCGGGCCGTGGCATGTGCCTCACCGTGCCCGCCCGGATCGAGGGCGTGGAGACCGACGCGACGGGGGCCCGGTGGGCGCGCGTGGACTTCGGCGGGCTCGAGCGCCGCGTGAGCCTCCTGTACACGCCCGAGGCCGAGGTCGGGGAGTACGTGCTCGTCCAGGCCGGCTTCGCGACCGACCGCATCGCGGAGCCCGAGGCGCTCGCGGCGATCGCGGCGGCGCGCGAGGTCGGCGAGCACCTCCGCCGCGCCGCGACCGCCGACCCGACCGCCGCGCCCTGATCGAGGGACCGCACGATGTTCGGGTCGACGAACGCCGACCGCATCCGCGGCGTCGGGCTCGGGCTCGTCCTCGTGACCGCGCTCGTGAGCGGCGTCTCCACGTTCGTGAACTTCTACGCGGTCGCCGGCACGAACTCGGACGCCTTCGTGACCGTGCGGAACCTCGCCACGGCGGGGCTGCTCGTGCCGGTCGCGCTCGTCGCGGGGGGCTTCTCGGGTCCGCGCCTGCGCGGCCGGGACTGGGCGGCGCTCGCGATCATCGGGCTCGTGGGCGGCGCGATCCCGTTCCTGTTGTTCTTCCACGGGCTCGCGCTCGCGACCGGCGCGGGCGGCGCCGCCACCGCGTCGTTCGTCTACCGCACCCTGTTCCTGATGGCCTCCGTCTTCGGGTTCGTCTTCCTGCGCGAGCGGATCTCGGCGCGGTGGGCGATCGCGGCCGGACTGCTCCTCGTGGGCAACGTCCTGCTGCTCTCCCTCGTCGCCCCGCTCTGGACCCCCGGGACCCTCTACGTGCTCGGGGCGACGCTCTTGTGGGCGGCGGAGTACACGCTCTCCCGGCGCGTGCTGCGGGACCTTCGCGCGACGACGGTCGGGCTCGGCCGGATGGGCTTCGGCGCCGGCTTCCTGGTCGTCTACCTCGTCGCGACGGCCCAGCTCGGCGCCGTGGGGGCGCTCTCGCCGGGCCAGTGGGGGTGGGTCGCGATCAGCGCGCTGCTGCTCGCGGCGTTCGTGGCGAGCTGGTACGCCGGCCTGAAGCGCGTCGACGTCGGGACCGCCACGTCGGTCCTCGTCCTCGGCTTTCCGATCACGCTCGGGCTGAGCCTCTTCGTGGCCGGCGCGTCGTTCACGGTCGGCGAGGTCGCGGGCGCCCTCGTCGTCGCGGCGGGCGTCGCCGTGGCGATCGGGCCCCAGGGCTTTCGCGACACCGTCGTCGGGCTCGCGCGCCGCGCCGCGCGATCCCCACCGGCCTGACCGCCGATGGACGGCGTGTCGCTCTGCGCCCGGTTCAGCCTTGCGACGAGCCGCCTTGCGTACTGCGGACCCAAAGGCGCGGACGCGACGCTCTACCGCGCGGCCACCCGGGGCGAGGGGACGGACGCGGCCCGCGCGGCGCTCCTCCGGTTCGAGGCGCTCGCTCCGTACCTCGAATTGATCGCCGAGCGGACCGGGCGCGACCCGCTCGATGCCGAGGTCGTCGAGGCGTACTGGATCGGGAACGCGCTGCTCGACCGGTTCGGCCGACCCGAGTTCGTCGATCTGCTCGACCGCCTGGTCCGGCGCGGGCTGCCCCGGCCGCTCGCCGATCGGCTCGCCGCCCACCTGCCCCGCGCCCCGATCCCCCACCACGCGTTCCACGTGCTGTTCGTCGGGGTGGGGAACGTCACCGGCCACGTGCCCACCACGGTCGCGAACATGGAGGCGTGCCGACCCTCGTGGGGGCAGGTCGTCGACACCGCCCCGGGGGAGCTCACGGTCCGGGGCCCGGGGCTCGCGCCGCGGGACGGCCGCCTCGGGCTCGTCGGCGAACGCGAGCGGCGGCTGCCCCACGACCCGGCGCTGGTGGGGGCGGTGCGCCCGGGCGATTGGGTCGCCCACCACTGGGGCCTGCCGGGCCTGGTCCTCTCGGAACCTCGGCGGACCGCCCTCGAGCGGTACACGGAGCGCTCGATCGCGGCGGCGAACGAGGCGTTCGCGACGCTCGGGACCCTGCGCGAGGGCTAAGGCGGCCGGACCGCCGAGGGGCGGGCCGGCACGGAGAGCATCGCCCGCACGAGGTCCGTGCGGGTCACGATGCCGACGAGGCAGCCCCCTCGCACCACCGGCAGGCGGCGGATCGCGTCGTCGCGCATCGCTTCGGCCGCCGACTCGAGCGCCGCGTCGGGCGCGACCACCTTCGCGGGCGACGTCATCGCCGAACGGACCCGGGCCGTCTCGAGGGTCGCCCGCATCGTCGCGAAGGCGCGGTCGGGCTGCGCGATCGGCTCGAGCATCAGCGTGTCGAGGACCCCGCGGAGCTCCGGAACGCCGATCGCCCCCAGGATCACGCGGGCGAGGTCCTTCTCGCTGACGACGCCCAGCACGCGCCGCGACGCGTCGGTGACCGGCAGCCCCGAGATGCGGTGGGTCCGCATCAGCACCAGCGCGTCGTACAGCGAGGCGTCCGGACCCACCAGCACCGGGCGCGGGGTCATCACGTCGGCGACGCGCACGTTGTAGACGAACGGACGGGCGGACGCCGGGCGGCCGGGGGCGCGCCGGGACGTCGCGGCGCGGGCGGGACGACGGGGACGGTGGGCGGCGGGCACGCGGGAGGGACCGCGAGCCGGGGTATGAAGCTCTCGCGGGAGCGTCCGGCCCCCGGGACCGCCCCGGTCAAACCGATTTAACTGCGTGCCTATGTGACCCCGGACCGGAGGTCCCCCGATGGCCGCCCCTTCCCCGCCGATCCCGTCCGGAGCGCCGGCGACCCTGCGGGACCTCGCCGAGGAGCTCGCCCGGGAGGACCGGGACGTCCTGCAACCGCTCTACCGGCGCGCCGGCGAGCTCGCCGAGCGGCTGTGGGCCGGGGTCGCGCTCGACCCGGCGTACCTCCGGGAAGGGGTCGAGCTGTGGAACCGGTACCTCAACGACGTCTACGAGCGGCGGCTCGAGCGGCTGCTCATCGCGACGCCGCTCGACGCCGCCCGCGCGGTGCGACCGAGGCACCGGCGGTTCGGCCGCGCGGGGTCCGCGGGCCTGCCCGTGACGCCCGAGGAGGAGCAGTACCGCGAGGTCCGCCAGGACCCGGCGCGCATGGCCGAGCGGGTCGGCGCGCTGCACGATGCCCTCGAGGGGTACGCGCGGGGCCAGTTCGGGTCGGCCCAGCTGCTGGGGTCGTTGCTGCGCAGCATCGCCTTTTCGGACCGCGCGTGGATGGAGCTCGAGCAACGGGTCGTCGGGCGCAGCTCCGATCGGACCCTCACGGACGAGTCGGCGACGGCCCTCGCCCGCGAGGTCGCGGACTCCGAACCGCTGCGGGCCGAGCTCGAGCCGCGGATCCGCGCCTACCTCGCGCGGCCGGTGCCCGTCCTGCCCGCTCCGTGAGCGCTCAGCCGCTCGCCGTCGGCCGCGTGTCGTAGACCGGATAGGCCGGCGTCCACCGCTCCGCCTCGACCTGGGCGCGGAGCACCCGGCCGTCCACGACCGGGGCGACCCCGTCGCGCTCGGCGGCCTCGCCCACCGCGATCGCCACGTCCCGCGCGACGGCCCGCAGTTGCGGGAGCGCCGGCAACAGGGCGGCGTCCGTCGCGGCGGCGACCGCCGGATGCTCGGCGAGCGCCCGGGCCGCGCCGAGGATCATCCCGTCGGTGACCCGGCGGGCCCGGCTCGCCCGGATGCCGAGCCCGAGCGCGGGGAAGATGTAGACGTTGTTGCACTGCGCGATGCGGACCCGGCTCCCGCCGTGCTCGACGGGCGGGTACGGCGACCCGGTCGCGACGAGGGCGCGTCCGTCGGTCCAGGCGTAGAGGTCGGCCGGGGCCGCCTCCGACCGGACCGTGGGGTTCGAGAGGGGGAGGATGATCGGGCGCGCCACGTGGCCCGCCATCTCGCGTACGATCGGCTCGTGGAACGCGCCGCCGACGGTCGACAGGCCGATGAGGATCGTCGGATGGACGTGGCGGACGACCGCGGCCAGGTCGATCGGAGCGCCGCCGTCCGACCAGCCGGCGACCTCCTCGGACGGCGCGGCGTAGCCGCGCTGGTCCGGGGTGAGGTCCGTGCGACGCGTCTCGAGCAGCCCCTTCGAGTTGACCAGCCAGAACCGCCGCCGGGCGTCGCCCGCGGGCAGTCCCTCCTGCGCCATCGCCTCGCGCACGTAGTCCGCGACCCCGAGGGCCGCCGACCCGGCGCCGAGGAGGACGATCCGCTGGTCGACGAGCCGGGTCCCCGAGATCCCGACGGCCCGGAGCAGGGCGGCGAGGACCACCGCCGCGGTCCCCTGGATATCGTCGTTGAAGGTGAGGAGCCGGTCGCGGTACCGTTCGAGGATCGGCCGGGCGTGGTCGATCGCGAAGTCCTCCCACTGGAGGAGCACGTCGGGCAGCTCCTGCTGGACGGCGGCGACGAACCGGTCGATGAACGCGTCGTAGTCCGGACCGGTCACCCGCGCGTGCCGCCACCCCAGGTACTCGGGGTCGCGGAGGCGCTCGAGGTTGTTCGTCCCGACGTCGAGCGCGATCGGGAGCGTGCGCTCCGGGCGGATCCCGCCGATCAGGGTGTACAGGGAGAGCTTCCCGATCGGGATCCCGAGGCCGCCCGCGCCCTGGTCCCCGATGCCCAGGATGCGCTCGCCGTCGGTGACGACGATCACGTCGATCTCCCGGTGGGAGCGGTTGCGCAGCAGCTCGGGGAGCGACTCCCGCAACGGGTAGGCGAGGATCAGGCCGCGCGGGCGACGGTAGATGTGGCTGAACTCCTCGCAGCCGAGCGCTACCACCGGCGTGTAGACGACCGGCACCATCTCCTCGAGGTGGTCGAGCAGCAGCCGGTAGAACAGGACCTCGTTCGTGTCCTGGAGCGCCCGGAGGTAGATGTGCCGCTCGAGGTCGTCCGGCTTGCGGAGGAACGCCCGGTACGCGCGGCCCACCTGCTCGTCGAGCGACTCGACCTGCGGCGGCAGGAGGCCGTCCAGCCCGAGCGCGAGCCGTTCCTCGAGCGAGAACGCGGTCCCCTTGTTGAGGAGCGGATCGTCGAGCAGCTCCATCCCCCGCGCGTGCGGGAGGGGGAGGACCGGGGACCGATCGCCGGCCGCGCTCACGGGTCCCCCTCGGTCCTCCCCCGGCCCGTCAGGACCGGGCGGGTACCCCGGCCTCCACGTAGGTGAGCCACCGATCGTACTGCGGCGTCCGACCGTGGATCGCGTCGTCGTACCGTCGCTGGAGCCGGCGCGTGATCGGGTACTCGCCGGTGCCGATCGGCCGCCCGTCGACCTCGCGGATCGGCGTGATCCCGGCCGCGGTACCGCTGTAGAAGAGCTCGTCCGCGGTGAACAGCTCCTCGCGCGTGAAGTCGGTGCGCTGGAAGGTGAGGCCCTCGTCGGCGACGAACCGGATCACCGAGTCCCGGGTGACCCCGCGGAGGATCCCCGAGCTCGCCGGCGGGGTGCTCACGACCCCGTTCTTGACCCGGAAGATATTCTCGCCGGGGCCCTCGGCGACCATCCCGGCCCCGTTCAGCAGGATCGCCTCGTCGTACCCCGCGCTCGTCGCCTCCATCTTGGCGAGCGCCGAGTTCGCGTAGTTCGCCGCGCACTTCGCTTGGGGCGGCAGCGACCGGGAGTCGACCCGGACCCAGCTCGAGACGGTCGCCCGCACGCCGTGCTCGACCCCGGCTTGGCCGAGGTACGCCCCCCACGCCCACATCCCGACCGCGACCTCGACCGGACTCTTCGTCGGGTCGAGGCCCATCTCCCCGTACCCCGAGAAGGCGATCGGTCGGAGGTACGCCTCGGGGATGCCGTTCGCCCGGACGAGGGCGACGCACGCCTCCGCGAGCGCGGCCCGGTCGTACGGGAGGCGCATCCGGTAGACCTTCGCGCTGTTGAGGAACCGGTCGAGGTGTTCCTCGAGCCGGAACACCGCGGAGCCCCGCGGCGTGTCGTGGCAGCGGATCCCCTCGAAGATCGCGTAGCCGTAGTGCAGCCCGTGCGTCAGGACGTGCACGCGCGCCGACTCCCAGTCGACGAGCGTCCCGTTGTGCCAGATCTTCGCGAGCGCTCGGATGCCCACCATGCTCCCTCCTCCGCGGTCGCCGCGTTAAGCTCCTCGTCAACCGAAGCTGACCCCCGCTTCATCTGTTGCGGTCGGCCTCGTCCGGTCGGGCCGGCGATGATCGAGATCCGCTTTCACGGGCGCGGCGGCCAGGGGGCCGTGATCGCGTCCGAACTGCTCGCCCAAGCGGCGTTCCTGGACGGGAAGGAGCCCCAGAGCTTCCCGTTCTTCGGGGTCGAGCGTCGCGGGGCCCCGGTGACGGCGTTCGCGCGGATCGACGCCCGTCCGATCCTCCTCCGCACGTCGATCGAGGAACCGGACATCGTCGTCGTCCTCGACCCCGGCCTCCTGACGGCGGTCCCGGTGACCGCCGGCCTCCCGGACGGCGGCCTTCTCCTGGTCAACACCCCGCTCCGGCCCGAGCAGGTGGGGGCGCCCGCGAGCGTCCGTCGGGCGACCGTCGACGCGACGCAGATCGCGGTCGCGAACGGCCTCGGGACGCCGACGACGCCGATCGTGAACACCGCGGTCCTGGGGGCGCTCGCCCGGGTCTCGGGCGTCGTCGGGTTGCCGGCGCTCCGCACGGCGGTCGAGCGGTTCGTCCCGTCGCGGGCGGCCGAGAACGTCCGGGCCGCCGAGGACGGCTACCGGGCCGTCCGCGAGGCGCCGCCGCTGCCGGGGGGACCCGTCGTCCGACGGGCGGCCGGCCCGCCCCGTCTCGTGCTCCCCGAGGGTCCGATCGCGACCGCCCCGAGCGCCCAGCTGGGGACCGCGGCATGGCGGACGCTCACCCCGGTCGTGCACCCCGAGCGGTGCACCCGGTGCAACTTCTGCTGGAAGTTCTGCCCGGACGACGCCGTCGGGTTCGACGCGCTCGGCTACCCCGTGATCCGGCTCGCGTACTGCAAGGGGTGCGGGATCTGCGCCGAGGAGTGCCCGCCGAAGACCATCGAGATGGTGGCGACCGCGCCGGAGGCGAGCGCATGACGCGGCAGGTCCTCTCGGGGAACTACGCCCAGTCGCACGCCGTCCGGCTCGCGCGGGCTCAGGTGATCTCGGCGTACCCCATCACGCCCCAGACGACGATCGTTGAGAAGCTCGCGGAGTTCGTCGCCGCCGGCGATCTCCCGGCGCAGTACGTGAAGGTCGAGAGCGAGCACAGCGCCCTGCAGGTCTGCGTGAGCGCGGCGGCGCTCGGCGCGCGCACCTACACGGCGACGTCGAGCCAGGGGCTGCTGCTGATGCACGAGCTCCTCCACTGGGCGTCGGGGATGCGGGCGCCGATCGTGATGGGGGTCGTGAACCGGGCCGTCGCCCCGCCGTGGAACATCGGCGCCGACCACACCGACACGATGGCGCAGCGCGACACGGGCTGGATCCAGTTCTACGCGGAGAGCAACCAGGAGGTGCTCGACACGGTGCTCGAGGCGTACCGGCTCGCCGAGGACCCGCTGGTGCGCCTGCCCGCGATGGTCACCGAGGACGCCTTCTACCTCTCCCACACGGTGGAGCCGGTCGATGTGCCGGATCCCGCGACGGTCGACGCCTTCCTGCCGCCGCGGGACGCGCGGGCCGTGCTCGTCCCGGGGACCGTCGGACGGCTCGGCTCGTTCACCGGGCCCGACCACTACGTGGAGTTCCGGCGCGAGACCGCACGGGCGATGGAGCGGGTGCCCGAGGTGTTCCGGCGCGTGGAGGAGGAGTACGCGCGGGCGACGGGGCGTCGCCACGGCGGCGCGGTCCCGACGTATCGGACCGAGGGCGCCGACGCGGTGCTGGTCACGATGGGCACCGCCACGACGACGGCCCGGGGGGTCGTCGACGAGCTTAGGGCGGCGGGGCAGAAGGTCGGGCTCGCCAAGCTCCGCCTGTTCCGGCCGTTCCCGTCCGCGGAGCTGACGGCGCTCGCCGCGGGCGTCGACCGGATCGGCGTCATGGACCGCTCCTACACGTTCGGTGGCCAGGGCCCGGCCGCCACGGAGGTCGCGGCGGCCCTCTACGGGGGCCCGCACCGGCCGACGGTGGCGGGGTTCCTCGCCGGGGTCGGCGGACGGGACGTGACCCCCGGCGAGGTCCGCCGGATGTACGCGGCGCTGCTCGCGGGCGGGTCGACGGAGCCGCGCTGGATCGATCTCGAGGAGCAGGAGGCGCTCGCCCATGGCTAAGCTCACGATCCCCGCCCCCGAGCTGATGTTCTCCGGCCACGCGGCGTGCCCGGGCTGTGCGCCGGCGCTCGCGATGCGGCTCGTCCTCAAGGCGCTCGGTCCGCGGACGATCCTGTCGATCCCGGCCTGCTGCTGGACCGTGATCGCGACGCCGTACCCGACGACCGCGCTCGGGGTCGGTGTCCTCGACAACCCGATCGAGGCGACCGGCGCCTCGATCTCGGGGCTGCGGGCCGCCGCCGACGCCCTCGGCCTCCAGGACGTGAACGTCGTCGGCTTCGCCGGCGACGGCGGGACCGCCGACATCGGGCTGCAGTCGCTGAGCGGCATGCTCGAGCGGCGGACGAACGCGATCTACGTGATGTACGACAACGAGGGCTACATGAACACGGGCGTGCAGCGCAGCGGGGCCACCCCGCAGGGGGCGTGGACGACGACGACCCCCGTCGAGGGGACGTCCCGGGGGAAGCCCGAGCCGAAGAAGGACATCCTCGGCATCGTGCTGGCCCACGATCCCGTCTACGCGGCGACGCTGAACCCGTCGTTCCCCGAGGACCTCGTGAAGAAGGTCGAGCGGGCGCGCGACCTGACGGGTCCCCGCTTCCTCCACATCCTGACCCCGTGCCCGCCCGGGTGGCGCTACTCGAGCGAGGCGACCATCGAGCTCGGGCGGCTCGCGACCGACTCCGGCCTCTTCCCCCTCTACGAGGTCGAGCGCGGTCGGTACCGGATCACCCGCAAGACGGGCACCCTCAAGCCGGTCGCGGAGTACCTCCGGGCCCAGGGGCGGTTCCACCACCTGACCGACGACGAGATCGCGCGGATCCAGGCCGACGTGCGGCGCCGCTGGGAGCTGCTCCTCCGGCGCGAGCGGGAGTCGTCCGAACCCGTCCC
>Ga0335074_10000276_pt1 | contig 78234 bp, 76 predicted proteins | sample Lox_Sample_23_FD_206715 | JGI IMG/M metagenome (GOLD analysis project Ga0335074, IMG submission 206715) | Soil microbial communities from Loxahatchee National Wildlife Refuge, Florida, United States - Lox_Sample_2.3 | ecosystem: Environmental > Terrestrial > Soil > Wetlands | place: USA...
CAGGGACCGGATTCGGAGTCTATCCGCTTTCCGGCAGGCGGTGTATGTCAGGATGCATGTCCCCCGCCCGTCTACAAAAATCGCGAAAGGCCGCGTCCGTTCCGGCCCGTCCCAAAAGGACGGCCCTTTCGCCGGCGGACCGGGTGGTCAAGGCCGTCGATGCCTTTCGCCGCGCGGCGCCCGTCGTCATCACCGAGAAAGGCCGCGGCACCCTGGCCCTGGCGGTCGAGACGGCCGGCGACAAAACCCTGCGGGCGCTCAAACCCGCCAAGGCGCGTCCGGTCTACCAGCTTCTGACCCATGCGCGCGCCCGCACCCTGAAGATCCGCCGCTATACGCCGGACGTCGCCGCGATCGTCTGCGTTCCGCCCCTGAGTGCCGCGCGCCTGCGCACCATCGCCGATCCCACCGCCGATCTCGCCGAGCCCATGAAAGGGCCCTTCGACGCGCTCCGGGAAAAGCTGCCCGAGGGCTTCGCGGCTGCCGTCAAGCTGGCGAAGCTCGCAGGACTCCTGCCTTCGGTCGTGGCGACCAGGGCGCCGGCCGGGCTGCGCAACGCCGTGCGCATTTCGGTCGACGACATCCGCGACTACGAACAGGACGCCGTCAATTGGTTGGCCCTCGTCACGCGCGCGCATGTGCCGCTCGAAGGTGCGGAGAAAACAGAGCTCGTGGCCTTCCGCGCCCATGACGGCGGGCCCGAACACTACGCGATCATCATCGAATCGCCGCCGCGCGACCGGCCGGTGCTGACGCGGCTTCATTCGGAATGCTTCACGGGCGATCTTCTGGGCTCGCTCAAATGCGATTGCGGCGCGCAGTTGCGCGGCGCCGTCGACACCATCGCCCGGTCCGGCGGTGGCGTTCTCCTCTATCTCGCGCAGGAAGGCCGGGGCATCGGCCTCATCAACAAATTGCGTGCCTATCGGCTGCAGGATCAGGGTTTCGACACGATCGAAGCGAATGAACGCCTGGGTTTCGAAGCCGACGAACGGCTCTATGGTGTCGCCGCGCGCATGCTGGAATTGCTCGGTTACAAATCCGTGCGGCTTCTGACCAACAACCCGGAGAAAGTCGCAGCGCTGGAAGCCGCCGGCGTGAACGTTGCCGAGCGCGTGCCGCATGCCTTCCCCGACAACGAACACAATCGCGCCTATCTGAAAACCAAAGCCGCCAAGGCGGGGCATTTCCTCTAGACGTCCCGGCAGAACTTGCCCGGAGCGGCAGCCTCGGCGGCTCTAAGGTACCGGAATTGCTGGAGTTTTTCGTGGCACGGGCCGTGCTTCTTGCGAGGCATGTCCACGGCCGTCGCCCTGTCTTCCTCGCCTGTTGCCGCACCGGTTTCGACCGGTTCGACGAAACATTCGGCCGACGACGATTTCACGTTCGACGACCTCCTCAGCATCGTCAATCCGCTGCAGCACATCCCGGTCGTTTCGACCATCTATCGCAGCCTGACCGGCGACACGATCAAACCGTTTGAGCGCATTGTCGGCGACACGCTTTACGGCGGCGTGTGGGGCTGCGTGTCGGCCGTCGCCAATGTCGTCTATCAGGATGTGACGGGAAAAGATTTCGGCCAGACGGTGCTCGATACGGCCCTTGATCTGGTCACCGGCACTGACGACGATGCGCACACGGCCACGGCGTCGAATACCGCGCCGAATTCATCGTCCGCGACGAGTACAGCGGCGGCCGCCACGGCTGCATCCATCAATCCGAGCGCGAGCACAGCGACGGCGCAGCCTGCACCGCTTCCTGCACCGAGCACGATGCCTGCGGCCTCGGCCGCCAGCGGTCCGCCGCGTGTGCTGCAGATGCCGCAAGGTTCGCCGTCGACGAATGACGCGGCGACCACGGCGCTTATGCGGGCCATGAGCAGCAAAGGGATCGATCCGACGCTTAGTCAGCGCGCGCTGTCCGCCTACAAGAAATCGCTGGCTGCGCCGCAGCCGCCGCAACAGCAGCCTCCGGTGCCCGCCGTTCCCACGTCCTGATTATTCGCGCGCGCCGAAAATGGCGCTGCCTACGCGTACATGCGTGGCGCCGAAGCGGATGGCGATCTCGAAATCCTCGCTCATGCCCATGCTCAAGAGCGGCAGGCCTTCCGCTTTTGCGAGCTTGGCGAGCAGCGCGAAATGCGGCGCCGGATTTTCGTTCGCCGGCGGAATGCACATCAGGCCCTGGACGGGAAGCTTCATCTCGTCGCGCGCGAGATGAAGGAATGCCGGCGCCTCCTGTGGCGCTACGCCGGCCTTTTGCGGTTCTTCGCCCGTGTTCACCTGGATGAAAAGCGTGGGCGCGCGGCCGAGCCTGTCGATCTCCGCGCGCAAGGCATGTGCAAGCTTCGGGCGATCCAGCGTTTCGATCGCGTCGAAGAGCTCGATGGCCTCGCGCGTTTTGTTCGATTGCAGCGGCCCGATCAGATGCAGTTCGATATCCGGAAATTGCGCGCGCAAGTCCGGCCATTTGGCATTCGCCTCCTGCACGCGGTTCTCGCCGAAGACGCGCTGGCCGGCCTTGAGCACGGGAAGGATGCGTTCCGGCCCGTGCGTCTTGGTGACGGCCACGAGCGCGGTGGAGGATGCGGGCTGGAGCGCCGCCTTCCGTGCGGCTGCGATGCGCGCGAGAATGTCGGACAGGGCAAGCGACGGATCGTCGGACATGAAGGCAACGCTATCGCGTGCGCAGGGGACGCTGGCAAGGGTGGCCAAGGCGCTCAACGCGGGCAATTTGCCGCCGCTGGTGCTGATGACGGACGACGATCGCCTGCCCGATCCGTGCGCGGCGGCGCGCCTGCTGCCGCGCGGCAGCCTCATCGTTCTGCGGGCGCGCGAAAGACCCAGACGAAAGGAATTGGCGGCTGCGCTCGCACGCGTCGCGCGGTCGCGTGCGCTGTTTCTCCTGATCGCCGGCGATCCCTATCTCGCGCACGCTGCCGACGGCGTCCATTTTCCCGAAGCGCAGATGGGCGCGGTCGCCTATTGGCGTGCGCGGCGCCCCGACTGGTTTCTGACCGCGTCGGCGCACTCGCTCAAAGCCGCCCAGCGGGCCGCCCTGTTTGGCGCCGATGCCGTGTTCCTGTCGCCGGTCTTTCCGACGGAGAGCCATCCCGGCCGCGCAGCGATCACACCCGTCCGCCTGCGTCTGATGGCGCAGGGCCTGCGCATACCTGCCTATGCCCTGGGCGGCATCAACGCCGGGAATGTGCAGCAACTGGTCGGCGCCGGCCTCGCGGGCATCGCCGCCATCGGGGCATTGGCACCCTAGCCCCAGCGGTCAAAGTCCGGGGCCGGCCGCGAAATTAAAGCGCCGTGACGCTTCTTCATTGCCTTCCGGCGCGCTTAACCCCTTAATTATACGGTGGTAAGGCGAAGCGCTCACAATTGCGCCATTTCGCGGGGGCCAGTATAAGCCGCCCGGGGTTGGAAATGCGGCGGGGCGCGCCGATCAATTGAGAAGAGCAGGTTCATGCGAGTTCTGACGGTGGTTCTTTGCGCGGCGCTTCTGGCGGCCTGCGGGTCTTCGGACGATGCCGACGACGCCAATACGGGCACGACCGCGATCGAGAGCACCGGGGGCAAGGTCACGCTGGGCGTGAACTCCTACCTCTGGCACGCCTCGCTCGATACGCTGGCGTTCATGCCGCTGGCGTCGGCCGATCCCTTCGGCGGCGTCATCATCACGGACTGGTATTCGGCGCCCGACGACCAGAACGAGCGCATGAAGGTGACGGTCTACATCCTGGACCGCAGGCTTCGGGCCGACGGCATCAAGATCGCCGTTTTCCGGCAGACGAAGTCGGGCGCGGCCTGGGTGGACGCGGCCGTCAATCCCGACATGTCGACGCGGCTCGAAGACGCGATCCTTACGCGCGCCCGCGAGCTTCGACTCGCGAGCGAAAATTCGGGAAGCTAGGTTCAATTCGCCGTAAGACCTCTTGATTCGCTTTCCGAGGCAGGCGGGAGCGGACGGAGACGATTATGGCGCGCTACAACGCCAAGGAATCCGAGAAGGACTGGCAGGCGGCATGGGACGCGAAGAACGCGTTCGTCACGCCGAACGATTTCTCGCGCAGGAAATCCTACATCCTCGAGATGTTCCCCTATCCGTCGGGGCGCATCCATATGGGCCATGTGCGCAACTACACGATGGGCGACGTGCTGGCGCGTTTCCGCCGGGCACAGGGATTCAACGTGCTGCATCCAATGGGCTGGGACGCGTTCGGCCTGCCGGCGGAAAACGCCGCGCGGGAAAAAGGCGTGAACCCGCGCGAGTGGACCTACGCGAACATTGCGGCGATGCGCGATCAGCTGAAGTCGATGGGGCTCGCCATCGACTGGAGCCGCGAATTCGCGACCTGCGATCCTTCGTACTATCGCCACCAGCAGAAGCTGTTCCTGGATTTCTTCAGGGCCGGTCTCGTCTATCGCGCCGAAGCCGACGTGAACTGGGATCCGGTCGACGGCACGGTGCTCGCCAACGAGCAGGTGATCGAAGGCCGCGGCTGGCGTTCGGGCGCACTCGTCGAGCGGCGCAAGCTGGCGCAATGGTTCTTCAAGATCACGGCCTACAGCGACGATCTTCTGGATGCGCTCGACCACATGGAGCGCTGGCCGGAGAAAGTCCGTTTGATGCAGAAGAACTGGATCGGCCGCTCCGAAGGCATGCGATTCTCGTTCGATCTGTCGAACGGCAAATCGGTGGAAGTGTTCTCCACGCGTCCCGATACGCTGTTCGGCGCGTCCTTCGTCGCGCTCTCGCCCGATCATCCGCTGGCGGAAGCATTGGCGGCGAAAGATGCAAAGCTCATCGCATTCGTCGCCGAATGCCGGCGCGTGGGCACGGCGGAAGAAGCGATCGAGACGGCGGAAAAACTCGGCTACGACACGGGCCTGACGGCGACACATCCGTTCGATCCGAACTGGAAGCTGCCCGTCTACGTCGCCAACTTCGTGCTGATGGCCTATGGCACGGGCGCCATCTTCGGCTGTCCCGCGCATGACCAGCGCGATCTCGATTTCGCGCGCAAATACGGATTGCCGGTGCTGCCGGTGGTCGTGCCGGAAGGAACGGACGCGAAGGATTTCGCCGTCGGCGACAAAGCCTATGTCGGTCCCGGCAGGCTCGCCAATTCGCGCTTCCTCGACGGGATGGATGTGGCGCAGGCAAAAGCCGATGTGGCAAAGAGGCTGGAGGCTGCCGGCAAAGGCACGCGCACGGTGCATTATCGCCTGCGCGACTGGCTCGTTTCGCGCCAGCGTTATTGGGGCTGCCCCATTCCCATGGTTCATTGCCCCAAATGCGGCCTCGTGCCGGTGAAGGAAAGCGACCTGCCGATCAAATTGCCGGATGACGTGCGTTTCGACGTGCCGGGCAATCCGCTCGACCATCATCCGACGTGGAAGAACGTCCCCTGCCCCGCCTGTAACGCGCCGGCGCAGCGCGACACGGACACGCTCGACACCTTCGTCGACTCGTCCTGGTATTTCGCGCGCTTCTGCGACACGAAGGCGGAAGCGCCTGTCTCGCGCGAAGCGGCGGATTACTGGCTCGCCGTCGATCAGTATATCGGCGGCATCGAGCATGCGATTCTGCACCTGCTTTACGCGCGGTTCTTCACGCGCGGCCTGAAGAAACTCGGCTACACCAACGTCGACGAACCGTTCGCTGGTCTCTTCACGCAGGGCATGCTGTGCCTCACGACCTTCAAGGACAAGAACGGGCAGTGGCTCGAGCCCGGCGAGGTCGAAATGCGCGACGGCGGCTTCTTCAAGAAGGGCACGAACGAGATCGTGACGGTTGGTCCGTCCGAGAAGATGTCGAAGTCCAAGAAGAACGTGATTGCGCCGGAAACCATCATCGACATCTACGGCGCCGATACGATCCGCTGGTTCATGCTGTCGGACACGCCGCCCGAGCGCGATATCGAATGGACGGAAGACGGGGTGGAAGGCTGCTGGCGTTTCGTGCAGCGCATTCATCGTCTCGTCACGGAAGCGGGCGCGCTGCCGCCGCCGGGCGCCAAGCCCAATGCGAAATCCGAGGGCGCCGATCTCGGATTGCGTCGCGCCACGCATCGCGCCATCGCGGCGGCGACCGACGATCTGGAAGCGCTGCGCTTTAACCGTGCCGTCGCGCGCATCTATGAGCTCGCTAATGCCATCAGTGGTGCCGAGGCCGGCGTTGCCGGCGCGGTCCGGCGCGAGGCGCTGGAAACATTGGTGCTGCTGGTCGGCCCCATGATGCCGCATCTGGCCGAGACCTGCTGGCAGTTGCTGGGCCACAAGACGATGGTCGTGGAAACGGCATGGCCCGTGGCCGATCCCGAACTGACGGCCTTCGACACCGTGAACTACGCGGTTCAGGTCAACGGAAAATTGCGGGCCGTCAAGCAGTTCCCGAAGGGCGCCGACAAAGAGACCGTAGAAAGCACCGTGCTGGCGCTCGAAGAGGTGAAGCGCGCGCTTGACGGCAAGCCCCCCAAGCGGGTCATTGTGGTGCCCGAGCGGATCGTGAACATCGTGGCATGAGCGTGAAAAAGGCTCGTCTCGGAACGGCATTGACGCTGGCGGCGCTTTTGGGCGCGTGCGGCTTTCATCCGATGTACAGCTCCGATCCCGGAGACAACGGTGGACGCCAGATTTTTGCGTCGATCTATGTCGAATCGATCTCGGGCGAGGATGCCGGCGAGAACATCGGCTACAACTTGCGCAACTTGCTTATCGACGATCTGTCGGCGGCGGGCAGGCCGGCGCAGGCGACTTACCGGCTCAAGGTCACGATCAATCAGTATCTCCAGGGTATCGCCGTCGCAAACGACGCCACCGTGACGCGCTACAATTATACGATGAATGCGAATTACGAATTGAGCGACATACACTCCAACAAGCTCGTCAAATCCGGGATCGAACGGACCTTATCGGCCTATGACGTCGTGAACTCGCCTTACGCCACGCTCGTGGCGCAGCAGGCCGCGCAGAAGCGTGGCGCCGTCGACATCGCCGACCGCATCCGGATCGATCTCGCGGCCTATTTCTCGAAACATCCCAAGCCGCAATGATCGTCAAATCGGCCGACGCGGAGCGCTATGTGGCGCGTCCGCCCGAGGGCATCGCTGCGGTCCTGGTGTTCGGGCCCGATCAGGGGCTCGTGCGCGAGCGCGCGGAGAAGCTTGCCAGGACGGTCGTGCCCGATCTCGCCGATCCATTCCGCGTGACCGAACTCGACGAAACCGCGCTCGCGAGCGATCCCGCGCGTCTGGCCGATGAAGCGGCCGCGCTTTCCATGCTGGGCGGGCGGCGCGTCGTGCGCGTGCGCGGCGCGGGCAACGGACTTGCGAAACTGTTCGAAGCGTTTCTCGAAGATCCCAAAGGCGACGCGCTTGTGGTCGTCGAAGCGGGCGATCTTGCCAAGGGTACGTCCCTTCGCAGCGTCTTCGAAGGAGCGGACAACGCGGCGGCGGTTGTCTGCTACGCCGACAGCGCGCGCGATATCGCCGATGTCGTGCGTGAGACGCTCAAGGCCGACAATTTGACGATTGCGGCGGATGCGCTGGATGAAGCCGTGACTGCGCTGGGCTCGGATCGCGGCGTCACGCGGCGCGAACTCGAAAAGCTTGCCCTTTATGCGCACGGACAAGGTCGTGTGACCATCGAAGACGTGCGCGCCGTGGTGGGCGATGAATCCGAAGCCCGCACGGAAGAAGTCTGCGACGCGGCCGGCGAAGGCGATATGGCGCGGCTCGATCGCGCGCTCGAACGGCTGTGGATCACCGGCATGTCGCCCGTCGCCGTGGTGCGCACGAGCCTCTCGCATTTCCAGCGCTTGGCGCTTGTCAAATCGCAGACCGCGGGCGGCGGCGCGGAGGCAGCGATACGGCGTTTGCGTCCGCCGGTGCATTTCAAGCGCGAAGCGTCGTTCAAGGCGCAGCTGCAACGCTGGAGCGAGCCCGCGCTCAACGAAACGCTCGATCTCCTCCTCGACACGGAAGCCCTGTGCAAGACAACTGCCGTTCCCGCCGAAGCGGCAACCGCGCGCGCCCTCTTCCAGATCGCGGCCCGCGCCCGCATACGGAACTGAACGTCACGGTCGGCGTGGTGTCGATATTTTTAGCGCAATGGACGCGGTGGTTGCGCAGTGGACGCAGGGGACGTGCGTTCGTACCGGAACCGTTGCGCGCTACACGCGCGATATTGAATGCAAAGGCGCGCTTCCTCCGCGTCCACTGCGCAACCGCTGCGTCCTCCGCGCTGAAAATCTTTTTGACGTGCGCTACCCCATCCGTAGTAAGACCTCGACCATGCTGAAGGTCCGCATCATTCCCTGCCTCGACGTGAAGGACGGCCGCGTCGTCAAGGGCGTCAATTTCGTGGGCCTGCGCGACGCGGGCGATCCGGTCGAGCAGGCAATGCTCTACGACGCCGCGGGCGCGGACGAGCTTTGCTTTCTCGACATCACGGCCAGCCATGAGAACCGCGGCATCCTGCTCGACGTCGTGCGGCGCACGGCAGAAGCCTGTTTCATGCCGCTGACGGTGGGCGGCGGCGTGCGCACGCTGGATGACATCCGCGCGCTCCTGCTGGCCGGCGCCGACAAGGTCTCGGTCAACACCGAGGCCGTCCGCCGGCCGGAGTTCATCCGGGAGGCGGCCGAGAAGTTCGGGAGCCAATGCATCGTGGCGGCCATCGACGCCAAGAAGGTTTCGGCCGGCCCTTTCGAGGTCTTCACTCACGGCGGGCGCAACGCCACCGGCCTCGATGCCGTGGCCCACGCCCGGAAGCTGGTCGCCTATGGTGCGGGCGAGATCCTGCTCACCTCCATGGACCGGGACGGAACCCGGGAAGGCTACGACCTTCCCCTCACCCGCGCCGTCGCCGACGCCGTGACGGTTCCCGTCATCGCCAGCGGGGGCGTCGGCAGGCTCGCCGACCTGGTCGCCGGGGTGAAGCAGGGCCACGCCAGCGCCGTCCTGGCCGCTTCCATCTTCCATTTCGGCGAAGCGACCATCGGCGACGCCAAAGCGCGGCTGGCGGCTGCCGGAATTCCGGTAAGGTCCCGGCCTTAATTGATGCTTCGCGGGATTCGGTGGATGATGGCGTTCGGGCCGCGGGGGCATTCGTAGGGGCGGCCGCACGCCTCCACATCTTGGCCGACGACGATGGGTCAGCAGTACGAGTTCAAATTGATGGATGACCCCGAAGTCTTGCTGCGAAGCAAGCGCACCGGCGCGTTGCCGCTTGGTCAGCAGGCCCTGACGACTGTCATCGATGTCGAGCCCGAGCACATCACGCAGCCTCGCATCGGCCACCCGCGGCCGTCGAAAGCCAAGCCCGCATTCCTGCCGCCGAATGCGACCGCAGAGGACGCGTTCCGTCTGACACTCACGCAGTGCAAGTGGCACATCGCCGCCAACATCCCCGCCGTCGTGGACGGCCGCGAGATCGAGGGTATGCATCAATTGCGCGTGGGCTTCCGCCGCCTGCGCGTGGCGCTCTCGTCTTTCGGCGGCGAATTCCGCACGCCGTCGCTGCAGGCATTGCGCGGCCGCGCCAAGAAAATCTCCGCGCGTCTCGCGGCCGCGCGCGACCTCGACGTGTTTCTCGACGAATTGTTCGAGCCAGCGGCCAACGCCAACGGTTCGCAGGATGCCTTCGCCGTGTTGCGTTCGCGTGCGCAAGCCGCAAGGCGCCGGGCCTGGGACGACGCCGTCTCGCATGTGATGAGTCCCGTTTTTTCGGGCTTCATGAATGACCTCAGCACAGCGGTGGACCGGCGCGGCTGGCGCGAAGGCACGTACGGTGCAGCCCATGTCACCAAAGGCGTGATCGCCTTCGAAGCGCCGGCGACACAGCTGGCCGAGCGCATGCTCGATCATCGCCTGGCGCAGGCGAAGAAGCGTGCACGCCATCTCGAAAAGCTGTCCGACGCCAAGCGCCATCAACTGCGCATCGCTCTCAAGAAGCTGCGGTACACCGCGGAGTTCTTCGCACCGCTCTATGAACACGACTCCGTCGCCCGCTTCGTCAAACGCCTGAGCGGCATGCAGGACGTGCTGGGCGCGCTGCAGGACGTGGTCGTGGCGCGCACCACGCTCGAGCGGCTCGTCGAGATCGACGACGGCATGTCGCTCGTGCCGCAAACCTCGCTCTCCTTCGCTGCCGGCATGGTCTACGGCTGGCATCTCGAATGCGCGGCGCATACGTGGGAAAACGCGGTCAAGCGCTGGAAGAAATTCGCCAAGACGGAAACGTTTTGGACTGCCCCGCCCTCGCTCGATTGAGATTGCATGCGCCGTCCCGTTGAAGCCGCGCACGCGGACGAATATCCGCCGAACATCCAGGCCATCCTGAAGCGCCTCGCGCCCGCATCCGCGCATCTGGGCCAGGTGCTGCAGGAAATCGACACCGACGAAGGTTGGGTGCGCATCGGCTACACGCTGAGCGAGGCGCATTTCAACCGCTACGGGGCCATCCACGGCGGCGTGATCGCCTGCGTGATGGATGACGTCGTGGCGACCGCGGCGGGCCTCGTCGCCGCCTGGGGCGAGATCGCGCCGACGCTGGAAATGAAAGTGAGCTATCTCAATCAGGCGACCGCCGGCGCTCACACGGCGGAAGCCCGTGTCGTCAAACGCGGCAAGACCGTTCTCTTTCTTGAAGGCGCGATGTTCAACGACGCCGGCAAGACGATCGCGACGGCAAGCGCCACCATCATGATCACAGCCATGAAACGCTGATGCGCTATCGGTTTCTGCAATATCTGGAGAAGCAGGCACAGCGCGGGCAGGGCAAGGGCTTCGGCGCGAAATCCATCAGGCACGAAGTCCGCGCGGCGCTGCCGTTTCTTTCTGCCGCGAATGCGGTCGTCTTCGATGTCGGCGCCAACAAGGGTCTCTGGACCAAGGAGATGCTGCGCGTCGCGGGGCCGAAGATCGGCGCGCTGTATTGCGTCGAGCCGTCGAAGCACAATTTCGCCGTGCTGGAAGCGATTGGCGACCCGCGCGTGGTGCTGCTGAAGATTGCGCTGTCCGACAAGCAAGGTGAAGAAACGCTCTATTTCGATCGCGAAGGCTCCGGCATTGCCAGCCTCGCCAATCGCCGCCTCGATTTCGCCGGCGTGTCAATGGAAGGTCGCGAGACGGTCGCCGTCACGACGCTCGATGCCGTGCTGGAAGAGCGCAGGATCGACCGCATCGATTTCGCCAAGTTCGATATCGAAGGCTACGAGTACAACGCCTTCCTCGGCGGCGAGAAGGCGTTCGCGCGCGGCGCGATCAGAGCCTGCGCTTTCGAATTCGGCGGCTGCAACATCGACACGCGCACCTATCTGCGCGATTTCTGGTTCTTCCTCACGGAGCGCAATTACCGGATCGCCACGATCAATCCGCTCGGGGCTCCGCATCCCATTCCGCGTTATCACGAAGGCCTGGAGCACTTCACCGCCACGAATTATGTGGCGTGGCGGAAGGACGCCTTCAGCAGATAAAGCGGGCCACGACAATTTTGGAGAAGTATCACGCCTCCAGTTCCGCTATCACCGGCACGTGATCGGACGGCTGCGTCCAGCCGCGGGCGGCTTTGAGAATCTGCTGCGATTTCACCGCACCCTTTAGGCCCTGGCTGACCCAGATGTGATCGAGCCGGCGGCCGCGGTCGGACGCTTTCCAGTCCTGCGCGCGATAGCTCCACCAGGAATAGATCTTCTCCGTCGCCGGCACGAATTCGCGGGTCACGTCGATCCAGTCGAATGCGGCTTTGGCCTCGTTGAGAAGACCGGTTTCGACCGGCGTGTGGCTGACGACGTCGAGCAGCTGCTTGTGACTCCAGACATCATTCTCGAGCGGCGCCACGTTCAGGTCGCCGACGAGGATCGCGCGCGCCTCGCCTTTGTCGGTGCGGTGTTCGAACAGCCGCGCCATCTCGCGCAGAAAGCTCAGCTTATGCGCGAATTTGGGATTGACGACGGGATCGGGAATGTCGGCGCCGGCGGGCACATAGAAATTGTGGAGCTCGATGCCGTTCTCGAAGCGCACCTGGATGTGTCGGCAATCCGGGTTGTCGCAGAGGCTGACGGAGTTCGTCTCCGTGAAGGGCCTTTTCGAGAGCACGGCGACGCCGTGATAGCCCTTCTGGCCGTGGATGGCCTGATGGACATAGCCCAGCTGCCTGAAGGCGTCGGCCGGGAAAAGGTCGTTCACGACCTTGGTCTCCTGAAGACACAGAACGTCCGGCTCCTCCTTCTTCAGGAGCATGACCACCAGCTTCAGACGAAGCCGAATGGAGTTGATATTCCAGGTCGCGAGCTTCATCGGCCGGCATCTCCCCTATGCGCCAATCGCATGACAAGCTGTCATTCTTCAGAAAACACCTTCAAAACAATATGTTAGAGATGGCAGCGGCACTATATGGAAATCATTGAAGACTGAATACTTTTGTATTCGTTCATTGAAACGCCGTTAGAGCCGCCCTATCTTCCTCTCATCGAAGGCCGCAACGGCCAACGGAATTCAGAGGGCGGCAGGGCCGCCCGGACACAAAGGGAGAGGTCGCCATGACACAGTTTCATCACGTTCCGGAGCAGAGCTCGCGTTTCAACCAGATCGTCATCAGTGCCTTCATGGGCACGATGCTCGTCCTCGCGGGCCTTCTGTCCTTCGCACCCTACAGCCTCATCTGAGGCGCCGAGTTTCAGGCGGACCTGGCGGCAAGGCTCCCCCTTGCTGGGTCTGCCTGGAGTGGCCAGCGAGCTCTAGGCGCGACCCCAAGTTCGTCAAACAGCCCCAACTGGCTTCTTTCTATCCCCGCCCAGGCGACCATCGCGGCATTGTCGGTGCAGAGCTTGGGCGGGGGCTTTTTTATCTGAAAGCCTTTTTTCGAACAGAGCGCGGAAAGCGCATCGCGGATCGCTTCATTGGCCGCGACGCCGCCGGCGACGACCAGCGTTCGGGCGTTCTCGAACTCCGCCGTGAATCGCTCCATCGCCGCGCGCGTGCGATCGATCAGAACGTCGACGATCGCCGTCTGGAACGACGCCGCCAGATCGGCGCAATCCGAAGCGCCGAAGTCCTTTGCCGTTGCAACAAGTCGCACGGCTGTCTTCAGTCCCGACAGCGAGAAATCCGATCCGTCGCGGCCCAGCATCGGCCGCGGCAGGGCAAAACGCTTCGCATTCCCGTTGCGCGCCAACGCTTCGATGTTGGGGCCGCCGGGATAGGGCAGGCCCATCAGCTTCGCGGTCTTGTCGAAAGCTTCGCCGACGGCATCGTCGATCGTCGTGCCGTAGAGACGAAACCGGCCCACGCCTTCGACGGCCAGAAGCTGGCAATGGCCGCCCGAGATCAGCAGGAGCAGAAACGGGAAGGCCACGCCGTGCGTGAGCCGCGCGGTCAGCGCGTGTGCTTCCAGATGGTTGACCGCCACCAGTGGTTTCCCGGCCGCCATGGCGAGCGCCTTGGCCGTGGTCAGTCCCACCATCACCCCGCCGATCAAGCCCGGACCGGCGGTCGCAGCCACCGCGTCGATATCGCCGAGCGTGCATCGGGCTTCAGCCAGCGCATCGGCGACAATGGCGTCCAGCGCCTCGATATGCGCGCGCGCCGCGATCTCGGGCACCACGCCGCCAAAGGCGCGATGCTCTTCAAGCTGGCTCAACACCACGTTGGACAGGACTTCGCCGGGCCCGGGCGCGCGTCCCCGCACGACCGCCGCTGCGGTTTCGTCGCAGCTCGTTTCGAGGCCTAGAACGGTGAATGGGCGGGACTGTTCTGCCATGATATTTGTCGCAGCACCCTTTAGCGCGAAGTCTTCGATGCCGCAAAACCCCGTCCCGTTGCGTATCGGCACACGCGGCTCGAAGCTCGCGCTGGCGCAGGCCGGAATGGTGCAGGGGCTCCTGGCGGCCAAAAGCTGCCCCTGCGAGATCGTCCCCATCAAGACCACGGGCGACCGCATCCAGGATCGTCCTCTGGCGGATCTGGGCGGCAAGGGTCTTTTCACCAAAGAGCTGGAGCAGGCGCTGCTGGCCGGCGAGATCGACGTCGCCGTGCATTCCATGAAGGATGTGCCGGTTGCGCTGCCGGACGGACTCGCGATCCACGCGATCCTGTCGCGCGAGGACCCGCGAGACGCGTTCATCTCGAATGTCGCGCGGACGCTCGACGACCTGCCGCAGCGCGCCCGCATCGGCACGAGCTCCGTCCGCCGCCAGGCGCAGATCGCGCGGGCGCGGCCCGACCTGGAGATTCTCCTGCTGCGCGGCAATGTCGACACGCGTCTCGCCAAACTCGATGCCGGAAACTACGACGCCGTCCTGCTCGCTTATGCCGGACTGAAGCGTCTCGGTCTCGCAAGCCGCGCCACGGGCCTTCTGCCGCTGACCGACTGGCTGCCGGCGCTGGCGCAGGGCGCGGTCGGCGTCGAAATCCGCGCGGCGGACAACGCGGCAGCCTCCGCCGTCGCAGCGCTGAACGATCCTTTGAGCGAAACCGCGCTCGCCTGCGAACGCGCCTTTCAGCATGCGCTCGACGGTTCGTGCAAAACGCCCATCGCGGGTCTCGCCGCCTACACCGGCGATCGTCTCGTCTTTCGCGGCGAGGTTCTGGCGCCCGATGGCAGCGACTTCGTGGAAACCGGTTTTGAAATCCGGCTGGACGGCGATGCGGTCAATGCGGCCGCGGAAGCCGGCCGCGAATCCGGTCTCGCGCTCAAGCCACGCGCCGCACGCTGGCTTGTGTTGTAGATGCGCGTTCTCGTCACGCGGCCGCGGGACGATGCCGAAGAGACGGCGGCGAAACTTGCGGCGCGCGGCCATCAGGCGGTGATCGCGCCGCTGCTCGATATCCGGATTCGCGCGGGCGGCGACATCGCGCTTGACGGCGTGCAGGCCGTTCTCGTCACCAGCGCGAACGGCATCCGCGCACTGGCGACGCGCACCAGGCGCCGCGACGTGAAAGTCCTTGCCGTCGGCGCGCAATCCGCGAACACCGCGCGCGAACTGGGCTTCGCCGATGTCGATGATGCCGGCGGCGATGCCCAGGCGCTTGCCGCTTTGGCGATCGCAAATCTCGACGCGAAGCGCGGCGCGCTTTTTCATGCATCGGGTGCGGAGACGCGTGGAAATCTCGCGGAGACGCTCTCGGCGCGCGGGTTCTCCATTCGCAACGAAATGCTCTACGACGCGGTCGCCGCAAACGCGCTTCCACCGGATGCGCAAAACGCGCTCGCGCAGGGCACGCTGGACGCCGCACTCTTCTTTTCGCCGCGCACGGCGCGCATCTTCTCCGACCTGGTCACGAAGGCGAAACTGATCGACGCGTGCCGCGTGCTTCGCGCCTGGTGCATCAGCGAGGCTGCGGCCTCCGAGCTGCGTGCGATCCCGTTCCGCGAGCTGGGTGTCGCTGCGGAGCCCAATCAGGACGCGCTCCTGGGGCTCCTCTGAACGGCGTCGGGTTTCGTCTGACAGCGCATGTGCGCGGGGGCTTGCGTCGCGAGGCGCGCCGCACGAAACTCATTGAAACAGGTGGGGGGCACCATGCGCGTTTTCTTGGGCATTTTTGCCGCCATCGCGGCGATCCTTGTCGGCGCCTATTTCTATCTGAGCGTGCCGGAGATTCCGCGCGCCACGCTGGAGGCCAAATACGCCACGCCGCCGTCGCAGTTCCTTGCGCTGAAGGATGTTCCGCGCGTGCATTATCGCGATCAGGGCCCGAAGACCGCGCCGGTGCTGGTGCTGCTCCACGGCATGAGCGCATCGCTCTTCACCTGGGAGCCCTGGGTCGCGCGCCTCGGCGACACGTATCGCATCGTGACGATCGACATGCCGGCCCATGGTCTCACCGGCGCAACGGGTACCGAGTATTACTCGCAAAAAGGCATGGCGGAGTTCGTCGATGCCGTCACCGACAAGATCGGTCTCAAGAAATTCGCCATCGGCGGCAACTCCATGGGTGGCGGTGTGGCCGCGCGCTTCGCGGAGATGTATCCCGAACGCGTCACCGCGCTCATCCTGATCGACGCCGGTGGCATGCCGGCCAAGGCGGGCGATCATGTTCCGATCGGCTTCCGTCTCCTGCGCACGCCGGTGCTGAACAAGCTCCTGGTGCACATGGCGCCACGTTCGATGTTCGCGGAAGGCCTGCACGACGCCTTCAATCACGAAAATCTCGTGACGCCGCAGATGATCGATCAATATCAGGACTTCGCCCGGATGGAAGGCACGCCTGAAGCGATGCTCGTGCGCGCCCAGATGCCGTTCGGCGACAGCTACATCAAGGACCATGCCGGCGACATCAAGGCGCCGACGCTGATCCTCTGGGGCGCGAAGGACCATCTGATCCCGGTCGCGGCGGCTTACGAGTATCAGAAGGCGATCCCCGGCTCGAAGCTGATCGTCTATCCCGACGGCGGCCACGTCCTGCAGGAAGACGAGGCGGACAAGTCGGCGGCCGACGCGAAGGCCTTCCTGACGAGCGTGCTGCACTGAGCGCTTGACGAAGGGGGGTCACTAGGCCTCACACTTCGCATATGCAGCATGGGGTGGCAGCAGCGCGCGTAGAAGAGACGGAGCCACGGGGAGCGCGGCCCGGCCGCGACGCTCCTTACAAGGACTATGTCCTGGCGAAAGCCTATGACGAGATGTTCGCAGCCGACGGCTCGGTGAGGCCGCACTGTGCGGCGCTGCATAAGAGGCTCTCCGAGCTCGATTCCGACGAGCTGGCGCGCCGCCAGCAGGCCTGCGAGCAGTCCTTCCTGCACCAGGGCATCACTTTCACGGTCTATTCCGACAACCAGGCGACCGAGCGGATCATTCCGACGGACCTTTTGCCGCGCATCGTGACGGCCGAGGAATGGACGCGCGTCGAGGCGGGCCTCAAGCAGCGCATCGCCGCGCTCAATCTTTTCCTGCGCGACATCTATTCGGATTGCCGCGTGCTCAAGGACGGGATCGTACCCCGGAGCATGATCTACGGCTCGAAGCATTATCGCCGCGAGATGCGCGGGCTTCCCGTGCCGCACGGCGCCTATGTGAACGTCTGCGGCACCGATCTCGTGCGTTGCGAGGACGGACGCTTCGTCGTGCTGGAAGACAATCTGCGCGTGCCCTCCGGCGTCTCCTACATGCTGGCCAATCGCGAAGTGGTGCGCCGCGCCTTTCCGGGCGTCTTCCGCTTCGCGCGCGTGCAGCCGATCGAGCACTATCCGCAGGAACTGCTGGCGACGCTGAAATCGCTGGCGCCGTATCAGGAAGACGTCTCGATCGCGGTCTTGACGCCCGGCGTATTCAACTCCGCCTATTTCGAGCACGCGTTCCTGGCGCGGCAGATGGGCGTCGAGCTCGTCGAAGGCCGCGACCTCGTGGTCAATGACAACGTCGTCTATGCCCGCACGACTTCGGGCCTCAAGCGCATCGACGTCATCTATCGCCGCGTCGACGACGATTTCATCGATCCCCTGATCTTCCGCGAGGATTCCGCGCTGGGCGTGCCGGGGCTGTTCAACGCCTATCGCGCCGGCAATGTCGTGATCGCGAATGCGCTCGGCACCGGCGTTGCCGACGACAAGGCCGTCTATGCCTATGTGCCGCGCCTCATCCGCTATTATCTCTCGGAGGAACCGATCATCGACAATGTCCAAACCTTCCTCTGCCGCGAGCCGAAATCGCTCTCCCATGTGCTCGCCAATCTCGACACGCTGGTGGTGAAGGCCGTGGGCGAATCCGGCGGTTACGGCATGCTGGTTGGTCCGCATGCGAGCGCGAGCGAGCGCGAGGCGTTCGCCGAGAAGCTGAAGGCCGATCCGGAGAACTACATCGCGCAGCCGACCATCCAGCTCTCGACGGCGCCCACCTTCGTCGAAAGCGGCATCGAAGCGAGGCATGTCGATTTGCGGCCTTTCATTCTGCACGGAGAAAAAACGACCATCGTGCCGGGCGGGCTCACGCGCGTGGCGCTCAGGCGCGGCAGCCTCGTCGTCAATTCAAGCCAGGGCGGCGGTTCCAAGGACACCTGGGTGTTGAGTTCCTGATGCTGAGCCGGGTCGCCGACAGCCTCTACTGGATGGGCCGCTATATCGAGCGCGCCGAGCACACGAGCCGGCTGCTCGCCGTGCGCCTGGAATCCATGGTGGAGCAATCGAAGGAAGACGCCGACCGCGCCTGGGCGCGCCTCGCCGCGGCGCTTTCCGCCGAAGAATTCACCGCGCAATCGCACGACGCCTTCGCCGTCACCGCAGCGCTGTCCTTCTCGCGCTACAATCCGTCCTCGCTGGTCAGTTCGCTGCGTTTCGCGCGCGACAATGCACGGCAGGTGCGCGAGCAATTGTCGACGGAGGTGTGGGAGCACCTGAACCGTCTCTATCTCAGGCTCCAACCCGTGACCATCGAGCAGATCTGGGTGCACCAGCCGGCGCGGCTGTTCCGCGATGCGCTGGAAGACATCTACACACTGGGTGGCGTCACCTACACCACGCTGCGCCACGGCGAAGGCTGGTATTTCCTCGAGCTCGGCCGCTTCATCGAGCGCGCGCAGCTGGTGAGCCGCCTGCTCGACATCCATTTCGGCGCGCAGATGAATCCCGAGCTCGCCACGCCGCCCAAATATCTCGACTGGCTGGGTCTGCTGAAATACTGCACGGCGTTCGAGCCCTATTGCAAAGAGCATACGGCGGCGATCAAGCCGGAGACCATCGCGGAGTTCCTGCTGTTCGATCCGGAGTTTCCGCATTCGGTGAAATTCGCCGTCGACCGCATGCGCGACGCGCTGGCCCATGTGGCGCCGGGCGCCCCGCCGCAGCGCCGCGCAGCCTGCGAACGTCTGGCGGGCCGTCTCAAGGCGGCCGTGGATTTCGGGCAGATCGACGAACTGATCGGCGGCACGATCGACGCGTTCCTGAGCGAAATCACGCGCCAGTGCGAAGAGATCCACGAGGCCGTCTATGCGGCCTATATCGCCTACGGCGCGGAGACGGTCCTCTGATGTTCTATTCCATCCGCCACGTCACGCGTTTCCGCTACTCGCAGCCCGTGCACGAAAGCGTCATGGAGCTTCGCATGCAGCCGCGTTCGGAAGGCACGCAGTCGCTGAGGAATTTCCAGATCGTCACCAACCCGCGCGCGCAGCTCTATGCCTATACCGACCATCTCGGCAACGCTGTCTATCATTTCAATGTGCTGCGTGCGCATGAGGAACTGCGCATCGACGTGCAGGCGGTGGTGGAAGTGACCCCGCGCCCCGAGCCGCCTTTCGCCGCCGACGCGCTCGAATGGCAACGCTACAACGCGCTCAATCTTTCGGACGATCATTACGATCTGATCGAAGCGTCGAAATTCGCGGTGCCGTCGCGCGCGCTCGCCGAATTCGTCGGCGCGCACGATCTTGCGAAACCGGACGGCGATCCGCTGACCGCATTGCGCCATCTCAACAAGACCATCCATGACACGTTCGATTACGAGCAGGGCGTCACGCAGGTCCATTCGCCCATCGAGCACGCGCTGGAGGCCAAGAGCGGCGTCTGCCAGGACTTCGCGCACATCATGATCGCCATTGCGCGGAGCTGGGGAATTCCCACGCGCTACGTCTCCGGATATCTGCATCACCGCCGCAAGGGCGAGGACCGCTCCGACCAGGACGCGACGCATGCCTGGGTCGAAGCCTACTTGCCGAGCTTAGGCTGGCTGGGCTTCGATCCCACCAACGCCATCGAGGCCGGCGAGCGCCACATCCGCGTGGCCGTCGGCCGCGACTACGCCGACGTTCCGCCCACGCGCGGCACCTTCAAGGGCGATGCGGAGTCCGAGCTTGCGATCTCTGTTTCGGTGGAGCCGACGCAGGCGCCGGTCCGCCACGAAGAATTCCTCCGCGTCACCCGCCCGCTGAAACAATCCGGCCACGGCGACACCGCGGCGGAGCGGCTCTATCATCAGCAGCAGCAACAGCAGCAGTAGGCGCGGGTTGGTTTTGCTTCTTGCCAGTCGGTCGTGGAGTAAGGGAAATAAGAATTCGCGGCGAAACCGGTGCATTCCGCGTGCTCTATGTCGCCGACATTGCCGATGCCGTCTACGTGCTGCATGCCTTTCAGAAGAAGACGCGGCAAACGGCGAAGCGGGATTTCGACGTCGCCGCCGTACGGCTGCGGCAAATTCGGGAGAGATGACGATGAAACGTCAGCGTTTCGAGAATGTGTGGGACGCGCTGGAAAACACGCCGGCCGAAGCGGCGAACATGACGCTGCGCTCGCGCCTTCTGATCGCGATCGAAGAGCGCGTAAAGAGCTGGAACGTGACGCAAGCCGAAGCCGCGCGCTGTCTCGGCATTACGCAACCGCGGCTCAACGATCTTCTTCGCGGCAAGATTGTGAATTTCAGCGTCGACACGCTGATCAATCCGGCCGCACAGGCGGGTCTCAAAGTGCGAGTCGACATCGGTCGGGCAGCATAAGGGAATGTGTCAGGTGGCCCTATACTCCGATCCCATTGCGGCCAGGAAGGATGACCGGCTTTGACCCGCGCCCTGATCTTCGAACCTTCTTACCTCAGGATTAAATCGCGCCTCGATTCCGTCGCCGGCATCGAAACCATCGTCATGACACAAGACCGCAAGTTCCGGATCGGCGGCAGGGAGATCGAAGCCAACGAGGTCCGCCCGGAAATCGCCTGGCTCAACTTCGATCTGTTTCAGAGCCGTGGTGCGATTGGCGGCTATATCGGCGCGATTATCGCTTCGCCGGTGCTCGCGTGGGTCCAGAGCGGTGCGGCCGGCTTCGACAATCCGGTGTTCGCGGAGTTCGTCAAGAAGGGCGCCCGGCTTACCACAAGCACGGCGCAGTCGATCAGCATGGCGGAGTATGTGATCGCGACCGTGCTCGACCATTTGCAGCGCGGCCCCGACCGCAGGACGGCGCAAACCGAACGCCGATGGGACCGCATCGCCTTCCGCGAGATGATGAAGTCGCGCTGGCTGATCATAGGCTTCGGCGCCATCGGCCGGGAGACCGCCAAGCGCACCCGCGCGTTCGGTGCGCACATCACCGGCGTGCGGCGCTCGCAAGGGACGCACGAGCACGCCGACCAGATGATTTCGCCGCAAGACCTCCACGCGCATTTGCCGGCCTCCGATGTCGTCGTGCTTTCGCTGCCGCTGTCGAAGGAGACCGAAGGCATGGTCGACGCGGGCTTTCTCGCCGCGATGAAGGCGGACGCCGTGCTCGTCAATGTCGGCCGCGGCGGTCTCGTCGACGAGGATGCGCTGCTGCAGGCCCTCGATGCCGGCAAGCCGGAGTTCGCGATCCTCGACGTCTTCCGCACCGAACCGCTCCCGGCGGACAGTCCGTTCTGGTCACACTCGCGCGTAGCCCTCACGGCGCACGCCTCGGCGAACGGTTCCGGCCTCGTCGCGCGCGGCGACGACCTCTTCCTCGAGAATCTCCGCCGTTTCGCGGCGAAGGAGCCGCTCCTCAACGAAGCCGACCCGAAGGACGTGCAGGGCGGGTAGCCGCGCCGACCGGATCGTTTCCGACGCGGTCGTCGTTCAGTGCGTCAAGGCTGCGGCACTGGCTGAGCGGGCGGCGTCGGCGGAGGCGGAGGAAGAGGCGGCAACCCCGTACAGGTCTGGTGGATGCAGACCTGGTGGCCATTCACCGTTTCATAGGCCGAGCAGTGGCACTCCAAGGCATGCGCGGTTGTGCCGACAAACGTCAGCGGCGACACCGCCATGGCAATCAATACGGCACGGGTCTTGAAAGTCATCATGATCTTGCACCCCTTTTATCCTCTGGGCGGTCCGTCACCTCCCATATTGCATGAGACGGACACGGTCAGCTTTTTCAGGACGAAGTGGAATTTTTTTGCGCGGCGGCGAAGCACAGACCGCAGTCGACAAGGCCCGTAAGGATCAGTCTTCGCGATATTTCGTCTTCGAGTCACGGTGGCCAGAACGCGAAGTCTGTCCGCGAACGAGGCCGAATTCAGAGGCGGCAAGTTACAGCACGGCGCACCGTTTATTTTGCGCCGCCGCTGCTTCCCGGGCCTTTCAGCATGATGCCGCCGACGCCAGATTGCATGCTCCTCATCAGCTGATTGGTCCGATTGAGCCGCGAAGAGTCGGCGAGCTCCGCGCCGCGCGGAATGGCGACGCCGTACTGGTAGACGGCGGAAATTGCGGTCGCGACCATCGCGTTCGCGGGCGGCGCAGGATCCTGCATCTCTTCACGCAGCGGCAGGCCGGTCGAATCCGAAATCCACATTTTTCCGTGGGCGACGAAGCCGTGGTCGTCGGGAAGGTAGTCGTAGGAATAGACGGATGCCGTCTGATTTGCTTCCTGGACGGTGGAACTCTTGACGCAGGTGGCAAGCCGCATCGATGCCAAGATCGTGTCCGGCGGCGGCACTGCGCGTTCGCGAATGGACAGTGCGACCGAGTTCCACGAATTGAGATGTTTTCCGTAGGCCGTGTTCTCGGCGGCCAGGATGGTGTTCGTCCTGGTGGAGCCGTCGGCGAAGGTCTTGGTTTGCTCGATCAGCACACGCGGCTGCACCCATTGATCGTGCTTCGCGCGGGCAAGGATCATGCAGGCATCATCCGGCGGTGAACCGGTCGCTGCCATGTCGGTCCCGGCCAGAGCCGGACAGACCGAAGTCGCCAAAGCGACAGCCAGTGCCGAAGGAATTCGCCAGCCGTCCATAGGTACCCCCTTGAGCGGAAAATCGCCGCCAGGATATCCGCAATTCCTCATGGACACTACTCCGCTCTCCCGGGGGTTGGAGGCGTGCAAGCCGATCAGTCTTCGCGATATTTCGTCTTCGGATCCATCGCTTCCGTGGCCAGGTCGCGAAGCCGGTCCATGAAGGAGCCCGAGCGCAGGTAGCGCAGGTAGCGCAGATGCGCGGCGAACCGGTCTTCCGCCAGGACCTTCCGGCCGAGATTGTGTTCTTCGTCCTTCATGAGCTGGAGGACGCGCTTGTCCTCGCGCCCAATCCGGCCACGGCGACACCGCCGCGGAGCGGCTCTATCATCAGCAGCAGCAACAGCAGCAACAGTAGCCCGCGATCCCATCTTCAACAGACCGCTGCTTAATTCGCGGCTGCAAGCTATCGCCGACAGAGTCCGAAACCTCATTTCTTCCAAGACTTAGACTTGATCAAAATCCCAAAGATCATCAAATGCGAAACGATTACGAGAGGGGCGTAGAACGTATAGACGTACCAAAAAGTGCCCAGGTTGAAGCTCGGAACATTCCACTGCAGGACGCCGCGTACTCCGTTCAGCAGGTCCGCGAATCCCCATGTGTTGGCCACCCACACCAGAGGAACGGCAACACGCCAATTGCCATGCAGAGCAAAGATGGAAGCGAAGGCCAGCGCCGCTTCCAAGAGATCGCCGTAAGCAGCACTGGAAAGGAACGCCGTGGGTAGTTTCGGATCGACCATACCCGTAACCAATAAAGTCATTCCCACATAGCGAGGCACATGCACAAAGAGCAGCAGAATTAGAGCAGAATTACGAGAAAGTTTGGTTAGTGACGGCCAAACGTACCACACCGCGACCGTGCCGAAGACGCAAACACTTGTGATAAGCTGCATCCAGAATATTGTGACACTATTCATCGCGGTCATCGTTCCCATTGGTGTACTTTGCGCACATCCGCGGCGATTCTAAATCCAGAGTGCATCGCATCTGGATATTCCTTCCGTCGGCATCTGACCGAGGTGGGCACGCAGCGGTGCCAAGACTCCAGACTTATTCTCCGACCGGTAGGCAGACGCGATCCGCCGCAAACGGAGTGGGGATCAATCTTCGCGATATTTCGTTTTCGGGTCCATCGCGACCGTCGCCAGATCGCGAAGTTTGTCCATGAAGGAGCCTGAGCGCAGGTAGCGCAGATGCGCGGCGAACCGGTCTTCCGCCAGGACCTTCCGGCCGAGATTGTGTTCTTCGTCCTTCATGAGCTGGAGGACGCGCTTGTCTTCGTCCGGCTCCAGCCAGTAGCCGTGCTGCGCCTCGCAGAAATCCATCGTGAGATCGTAGAGCCGGTATTGGAAACTTTTCATCGGCTGGCCGCATTGCGGGCATTTGCGGCTGTCTTGCGTGGGCTCGAACATCAGGCTGCCCTTTTCGTCGTCGCCGAAATCGAAGACTTCATCCTCGAGCTGAGTCAGTTCCTGCGGCGTGAGCCACATGCCCGCACAGGACGGGCAGACTTCCATCTCGATTCCGTCGCGTTTCTTCTGCACCAACTCGGCATTGCAATCCGGGCACTTCATGGGGCCTCCGCCATTCGGTTTTCGGCATAATTTACCTCCCCCTCGTGGAGGTCGAAATCGCGGAACGCGATTTCGGGTGGGGCCCCCACCCGGCTCGCGCCTTGTGACTGCTGCTTACCAGACGTATTGGCTCGCCGACCTCCCTACAAGGGGGAGGTGGAACGAGTCGACCTGAATCACTTTGTTTGCTGCAAGTCTCACCGCAATTCCATCTTCATCACTTCGCCGCCCTTCACAATCACCGGTATCCGCGCGCCTTGTCCCGTCAGTACTGAAAGGTCCTTGAGCGGATCGCCGTCGACGACGATGAGGTCGGCGAGCGCGCCGGCTTTCACGCAGCCGAGTTCGCCTTCGCGATTGAGGAGTTTGGCGTTGATCGTTGTCGCCGAGCGCAGGATGTCGAGCGGCTGCATCACGCGGGCGCGCAGGAGGAATTCTTCCGATTGATGCGCGTGCAGCGCGCCCAGCAGATCGGTGCCGAAGCCCATCGACACGCCCGCCTCCTGCAGCAGCACGAGGGCTTCGAGGCCCGCGCTGCGCACGTCTTCGAGCTTCTTCTTCAGGAACTCCGGCGCGCCGGTGGCGGCGCCGTATTTGTAGAGCGCGTCGTAGGTCGCAAGCGTCGGCACGACGAAGGCGTCATGCGCTTTGACGACGTCCGCCGCCGCGCGGTCGATCAGGTTGCCGTGTTCGATCGAGCGCACGCCGCATTCGACCGCGCGGGCAATCGAATCCGCCGTGTAGGCATGCGCCATCACATAGGTGCGCCGGGTCGCGGCTTCGGCCACGGCCACGCGGATTTCCTCGTCGCTGAATTGCGGCATCCACACGGGATCGGTGGGCGAGGAGATGCCGCCTGAGACGAAGATCTTGATCTGGTCGGCGCCTTTGCGGAGCTCTTCGCGCACGGCCTTCCTCACTTCATCGGGCCCGTCCGCCACCCAGCTCATGCCCGGCATCTGCCCGCAGGCGCAGGGCTCGACGCTGGCCGCCCGCGTGTCGCCATGGCCGCCTGTCTGTGTGATGGCGCGGCCGGCATAGAAGATGCGTGGACCCTTGATGAGGCCTTTCTCTGTCGCCTTCGCGAGCCCGTAGTCGGCGCCGGCCGCATCGCGCACCGTGGTGAAGCCGCGCTGCAGGGAGGCTTCGAGCAACGCGTGCGCTTCCAGCGCATGCAGCGAGCGCACGGTCTGGTCCGCCTTGGCGAGATCGAGGTCCGTCGCATAAGCGTGGTAATGCGCATCGATCAGGCCCGGCATCAGCATGCGTCCGCCGAGATCGAGCGTTTCGGCGGCGGCCGATTTGATCTCGCGTCCGCTCACCTCCTTGATGCGGTCCCCCTCGACGAGGACATGGGCGTTCTCCTGCACGGCTTCGCCGTCGAACAGGCGCGCGTTGCGGAAGAGAATCGAGCGGACGGTCATGGGAAGGGCCCCTTGGTGGCGGGGCGAGCTTAGAGCGGCGATGCGCAAGACCCAAGGCGCGAGAGGGAGGGACCTAGACCGCGGCCGGCGGGCGATAGCGCTCCAGCCGCGTGGTCGTGAACCGGATGGTCCACACGATCATGGCCGCGCTGATGCCCGTGTTCAGGAACTGGGCGATCAGGAGATAATTCGCGGGCGTCACCGTCACCGCGAGTCCGAGATTGAGTGACGTCTGAAACAGGATGCTCCCCACCCAGGCGAACGAGGCGATGACAAAGGTGCGCCGCTTGTCGATCGCGTTGGCCGTCTCGAAATCCCGCAGCATCGCCGGGCCTGACGCCGTCGCGAACTGGCGGGCGATGTAGAAGATGGGCGGATAGCCGGTCAGGGTCAGGACGAGGAAGGCCGTTGCGACGAAGAATCCTTCCGACGAGCGCAGGACGATCGCCCAGTGCACGTTCGACGCGGCCAGGGCCGTGGCGATGTTGTAGGAGATTTCGAACAGGGCGAGCACGGCGATGAAATCGATCATGCGGGTGCGGATATGTCCGAGCACCAGGCCCAGGAGCGGAAAGACGCTGGCATAGACGAGCGGCATGACGCTGTCCGCCGGGTAATGCGGCTGGAGCACGCGATAGAGAATGTAGGGGCACACGCCGTTGACGAAGAGGCTGAAGCCGATCGAGCGGACGGCGTGGAGCGGATTAAAGGGGGCGCCGGCTTCTCCGATGGTTGGAAGCTCTGGCGTCTCGGGTAGGGCCATGCCGGGAATATCCTTGAACCTGTGCAGGATATCGGTCTCCCGGACCGCTATGGCAAGCGGCGGCGCTGGGCCAAGGCCGTAGCGCAGGGACAGGACATTTGGCTTCCCTTTCATAACCGAATTGGTTATATTGCACCAAATTGGTGCATAAAAGATCCTTCGTCATGGCCGCCAACATCCATATTCCCAGCGCAATCGGCTGCAAGCCGCCGTTCCGGCCGGCGGGGCGGACGCTGGTATGCCGTACACGGACGAAAAAATCCCTGCGCGGCCCTGTTCTTGTCCACCGGACCGAACCACGAAACGCGGAAAAGCCTTGCGCGGCGGGGCTTGCATGCATGCCGCGCGGGAGGGTGTTTTTCGAAGTCCCCGTTAAAGTCCCTGATAGCAGGGGATCGGCCGTGCCCGTTTCGATGCCGGCGTCAGCGCCGGGCGAACGTCTCGAGTTCTCCGGCCAGCCGCGGCATCAGCGCATTCCAGTCGCCGAACTTCTCCGGCGAGAAGACGCGCGTCTTCGCGTACCAGGGGAAACGGTCCGTCCCCAATTGCGGCCAGGTGCGTCCGGCGGTGAGGAACCAGGTCTCGGTGCCGGTCGAGGCCGCGACCGCCGCCGCGGCCGTCGGCGCGGACAGAACCAGATCGAGGGCCGCCGACAGCGCCGCCGCACCTTCAATGTCGTTCTTGAGATCGAGATCGTCGATCACCTTGATGTCGATGCCGAACGCTTCGCGGGCCCGCGCGAGCTCTTCGTTGCAGTCGCCGTATTGCACATTGACGAAGGTGACGCCCTTCGTCTGCAGCACGGGACCCCAGGCGTCGAGCGGGCTGAAATATTTCTGCCGTTTGACATCCTGCATCATCGAACGCCAGCAGATGCCGACGAACGGTCCCGGCCCCATCGCCTCCAGACGCCGGCGGAATTCCGCCGTGCGCGCCGGCTCGGCGGCGAACAGCGGCTTGGCGGGGAAGTCGTTCACGCTCCTGCGCAGGAATTGCAGCGGCGTTCCCATCGTCGTGTAGAAGTCCGGCTCGCCGTCCCGGATCGCCCACGGAATGAAGCGGACTTCATAGGACCCGTCGTCCGTCATCACCTTGCGGTCCTCGTAGGGGCCGACCTCGGCCTTGGGGAACGAACGCGCGAAGAAGCTGACGAGCCGATGCTCGACGGCGATCTGCAGCCGGCCATTGGGGCCGACCGCGTCGATGAGATCGGGAACGACGGTCGCGAACATGAGTTCGTCGCCCAGGCCCTGCTCGCCGACGACGAGGAGACGCTTGCCGGCAAGCGGCTCGCCGTTCCAGCCGGGCGCCGTCAGCACATGCTGCACGAACGAACGGAAGCGCGGCGAATTGCGGATCTCATATTCGCGAAAGCCTTCTTCGAGGCGTCCCATGCCGATCAGGCAGACGCCGCGCGAATGATTGCCTTCGATGATCTCTTTCGGATCGACGGCGCGGGCCAGCGCATTGTCGTAAGCGACCAGCGCTTCGTCGAGACGTCCCAGATGCGAATAGGCGAAGCCCAGATTGTGATAGGCGCGCGGGAAGCCCGGCGCGAGGCGGATGGCTTCCTCGTAGAACACGATCGCCTCTTCGGAGCGGCCCGATTCCGCCAGCACCGTCGCAAGCGCGTTCCACAGCACGGGTTCGGCCGGCATGCGCAGCAGCGCCGTGCGCAGCGTCGCGATCGCGGCGGCCGGATCTCCCATCTCGCACTGGATCGTGCCCAGATTGTTGTAGCCGAGCGGAGAATCCGGACGCAGCGCGATATAGCGGCGGAACATTGCGACCGCCGCGTCCTGCATCTTGAGGCTCCACGCCGTCAGGCCCAGATTGATGAGGAGATCGGGATCTTCGGGATCGAGTTCGTAAGCGCGTTCATAAGTGACAAGCGCCTTGTGGATGTGGCCCATGCGCTCGAGGCACATGGCGAGAAGATGATAAGCCTGCGCGTTGGTTTCTTCCGCGAGCGTCGCATTCAGCGCGAGCTGGCCGGCGCGCACAATGTCACCTGTGCGCCACGCCTTAACCGCTCGGCGCAGGATTCCGCTCGATATGCGATGCCGAAGCGCGGTGCTCGCGCCTTCGTGCGTCTCTTCGAGGCGCAGAAGCGCGTCCTCCTGCGCTCCGGTTCCTGCACGACTTTCCAGTCCGAGCGCGGCTGCGGCAAGCGCCATCTCGCCAAGTCCTTCCTCTCTTCTAAGGGAATAAGGCGCCAAACGTGTTTAAGCTTTGGTAAAGCGAAAGCATTCGCTCGCAAGCGGTTTGTTAAGAACTAGGGATTAGCGTGTGTCGGGAAACGGACAGGCGCGCCTGGCGCGCCGGCCCAGGGAGCTGACGATGCCGCTGAAATTGTCGCTGAAGCCCGGCGAACGCTTCGTGCTGAACGGTGCGGTCCTCACCAACGGCGACAAGCGCACGAGCCTGATCATCCAGAACAAGGCGTGCGTGCTCCGGGAAAAGGACATCATGCAGCCCGAGGACGCGTCGACGCCCGCGCGCCGGATCTATTTTCCGATCATGATGATGTATCTCGATCCCAGCGACGACGAGCGCTACTACAACGACTTCGCGCTTCGCATGACCGAATTCATGGGTGCCATCCGAAACCGTGCGGCGCTGGCGCAATGCCTGGAGATCAGCCGGGACGTCATGGGCGGCAACTACTACAAGGCGCTCATGCAGTGCAAAAAGCTTTTCGACTTCGAACAGGAGCGGCTTAATTATGACGGTAAAAGCCTACCAAAGCACGCAGCGGGTCACTGAAGATTCCCGCGCCATGGAGTACCGGCTGTTCGGCCAGGTGACCGGCGCCCTGATCGACGTGCGCAAGAGCGGTGCAAAGGGCGGCCAGCTTGCCGAAGCCCTCGACTGGAACCGCCGCGTGTGGCGCACGCTGGCATCCGACTGCATGGACGACCGCAACCGCCTTCCCGAAGGCGTGCGCGCGCAGATCATCTCGCTGTCGCTCTGGATCGCGAAGTACTCGAAGCGCGTGATGCGCGAAGGTGCACCCGTCGATCCGCTGATCGAGGTCAACCGCACGATCATGCAGGGCTTGCAGGACGCGGCCTGAGACGCATCGCCGATGCCAGATCGATCAAACGCCGGTCCTCGCGGGCCGGCGTTTTTGTTTTGCGCTTTCTGACCCGCACGGAAGTGCCGCCCGGCAAGGCTTGCCTAGATTTACCGTTTTTTTGTCAAAAAATATCCAGCAAAAACAATTGTTTATAAAAATGGCCTGCTGTCCCGCGTTGGCACGCCGATTGCCCTAAGGGATTGCGGAACGGCGTGCACCCTCGGGCCGACACCCGACGCACCAGATTGGAATGGAGAAAACCATGTTGAGCGTGAACACCAATACAGACGCCATGACGGCGCTGGAATACCTCAACCAGACACAAGGTCAGCTGACGCAGACGGAAAACGCAGTGAGCACCGGTCTGACGGTCGCCACGGCGAAAGACAACGGCGCCGTCTACGCCATCGCGCAAAACATGCGCGGCCAGGTGGCGGGCTACGCGGCGGTGACCGAAAGCCTGAACAACTGCTCGTCGACGGTGGACGTGGCCCTCTCGGCCGGTTCGTCGATCTCCGACCTGCTCATTCAGATGAAGCAGCAGGCTCTGTCGGCGGCCGATACGTCGCTCAACACCACGAGCCGCAACGCCTTGAACGCCAACTTCCAGGCGCTGCTGCAGCAGATCTCGACCGTCGTCGAGAACGCAAGCTTCAACGGCACCAACCTGATCAACGGTTCGACGAACCAGATCGAAGCGCTCGCGTCCTCGGACGGTCAGCACCGCATCACGGTTCTGGCCGAGAACATGAGCCTTTCCGGCTCGGTCGTGACGATCCCGTCGAATGCCTCGATCTCGACGCAAGCTCAGGCCTCCGCGATGATCAATACGATCGAAGCTTCGCTGAACAACGTCGACTCCGCGCTCGCGACGCTCGGCTCGGGTTCGGCCAAGTTCTCGATCCAGGCGACCTTCGTGCAGGACCTGTCGGACACGCTCACGACCGGCATCGGTAACCTGGTCGACGCCAACATGGCCAGCGAAAGCGCACAGCTCACCGCGCTGCAGACCAAGCAGCAGCTCGGCGTGCAGGCTCTCTCCATCGCCAACCAGGCGCCGCAGATCATCCTGTCGCTGTTCCACTAAGCGCTGCTTCCAGTCTGGTCAAACCGCTGAAGGCGGCGCGGGGCAAACGCCCCCGCCGCCTTTACCTTTCCGAAAGCGGGCAGATTGTGCCGGGAAGCCCGGCAAGTTTTTCCGCGCAGCGGCAAGAAGTGCCTTGTGGCAATCGTTGCGCAAATCTTTCTGCCGGGCGCCGGCCCATCGCGCTGCGCAGAAAATGATCGTTAGCAAATTCTTCCGGAATTTCGGCACATTCGTTGCGAATTGCGCCTCGGGGCAAAACGCCCCTGAGCAAAATGCTCGTTCGTACGAGCCAGAACGGAGGCGCTTATGATTAGTGTCAACACAAACACAGACGCCATGACGGCGTTGGAATACCTCAACCAGACCCAAGGCAGTTTGGCCGCCACGGAAAACGCGATCAGCACGGGCGACACCGTTGCGACCGCGAAGGACAACGGCGCCATCTTCGCCATCGCTCAGAACATGCGCGGTGACGTGGCCGGCTATCAGTCCGTTACGCAGAGCCTCGAGAACGGTTCTTCGACCGTCGACGTTGCTCTTTCCGCCGGCCAGTCGATCTCGGACCTGCTCATCCAGATGAAACAGCAGGCCCTTTCGGCGTCCGACACCTCGCTCAACACGGCGAGCCGTCAGGCGTTGAACGACAACTTCGTCGCACTTGTTCAGCAGATCTCGACCGTCGTGGCGAACGCGCAGTTTAACGGCACGAATTTGATCAACGGTTCGACGAACCAGATCGAAGCGCTCGCGTCCGCTGACGGCCAGCACCGCATCACCGTGCTTGCCGAGAACATGAGCCTTTCGGGCTCGATCGTCACGATCGCCTCGAACGCGACGATTTCCACCCAGTCGGGTGCGTCCGCGATGGTCACCTCCATCGAGAACTCCCTCACCAACGTCGACTCCGCGCTTGCCACCCTTGGCGCGGGTTCGGCGAAGTTCTCGATCCAGGCGACGTTCGTGCAGAACCTGTCCGATACGCTGACCACTGGTATCGGCAACCTGGTCGACGCCAACATGGCCACCGAAAGCGCCCAGCTTACCGCGCTGCAGACGAAACAGCAGCTCGGCGTGCAGGCCCTGTCGATCGCCAATCAGGCGCCGCAAATCGCTCTGTCGCTCTTCCACTAAGCGCCCAACTCGGCGAGGCCGCCCTCCACGGCCTCGCCGGTGTTTTTGGTTCGCTTTTTGAAATGGCTTTGCGTTTGTCGGTTCGCCCTTAGGCGTCTTCGGGGTTTCGGCAGTGGGTGTCGGGTTATAAGAAACGGGAGATGGCGGGCGGAGTTTTTGCCGGAAGGGATCGCTTTGCGTTACGCGCCGAAGCGAAGGGGCATCCGGTCAAAGGCGTCTCCGCCCGTCTTTCCGTTCCCAAAAGATCGTCGTTCCCGCGCAAGCGGGAACCCAGTAAGCAAGTGCCCAAGAGCTAAGAGTCATTTCGCCGAGCGGATGCGTGGGATCAGGTTCCCGTTTGCGCGGGAATGACACGAGAAGTTTTTAAGCGAGACAACCCGCCAGCGTTTCGACGACGAACGTCACGTCGGATTCCGTCATGCTGGCAAAGAGCGGCAGGCTCAGCGTCCGCGCGTAATAGAGATCGGCGCCCTTGAGCGCGCCCACATCGTGGCGCTGCGCATAATAAGGCTGGCGATAGACCGGATAATAGTGGACCTGCGAGCCCACGCCGTGCTGCGAAAGACGGCGCATCACCTTGCCGCGCGACACGCCCATCGCTTCGAAATCGATCAGCACCGCATAAAGATGCCAGGCCGGCAGGCAGCGCCGCGTCCGCGCCACGGGGCGCACAACGGGTGCAAGTGCCGAAAGCTTCGCATCATAAGCCGCCGCCAGCGCGCGCCGACGCGCCACGAAGCGGCCGAGCTTGCCAAGCTGCGAAAGTCCCAGTGCGCATTGGATGTCGTTGGCGCGCCAGTTGAACTCCGGCTCCACCATTTCGTAGTACCAGGGATTGGGGACGCCGTCCGTGTCGAACGCGTCCTCGACATTCGTGAACGCTTCGGGCTCGCGCGTCATGCCGTGATTGCGCGCGAAGACGAGGCGGCTGGCCAGCTCCGGATCGTTCGTCGTCACCGCGCCGCCTTCGCCCATGGCAATCGCCTTGACGGGATGGAACGAGAAGACGCTCATGTCGGCGAAACGGTTGGCGCCGATCGAGGTGACGAAACCGTCGTCCGATACATAGCCCGTGCCGAGCGCGTGGCAGGCGTCGTCGACGATGCGGGCGCCATGGGCGCGGGCCATCGCCGCGATCTCCTCGATGACGCCGCATTGGCCGTTCAGATGCACGTTGAATATCGCGTCGGCACGGCCCGCGCGCCTGAGCGCGTCGGCCAGGTCCTGCGGTCGCATCAAGCCGGAATTGGGATCGACGTCGGCAAAGACCACCTCGGCTCCGGCCAGATGTGGCGCGCTTGCTGTCGCAAGAAATGTCACCGCCGGCACGATGATCTTCGAGCCCGGCCCCAGCCTGAGCGCACGCGCCGCCATGTGCAGCGCCGCCGTGCCGTTGGCGCAGACGACGGCGTGGCCGGCGGCCACGGTTTTCGCCAGCTGTGTTTCGAAGCGGCCGACATAGGGACCGGTGGTGAGGAAATCGCCCCGCATCGCCTCGGCGACGGCGGCAATGTCGTCTTCCTCGATGACCTGGCGGCCGTAAGGCAGGAAACGGTTGGGGATAGCCGCCGGATCGCGCCGGAAGGCGGGCGCGCTCACGCGAAAGCCGCCGCCAAAAGCATCTGCAGGCCGCGGGCGTCGAGGCGTTCGGTGTTGCTGTCGCTCGAATAGGCGAAGCCCTCGGCGACGGGCCTGGCGCCGCGGTTGATGTAGGCCTCGCGCGCCGCGGCCGCGAAGCTCGCCAGGATCACGAAGCGGTCTTCGATTTCCACCGTCCAGCGGGAATCATCGGCCGGGATCATTGTCTCGTGCAGCTTCTCGCCCGGACGGATGCCGACCGTCTTCTGCCCGAGCTTGGGGCAGATGAGCGACGCCAGATCGGTGATGGTCGTGGAGGGAATCTTGGGCACGAAGATCTCGCCGCCGCGCGTCATCTCCATGCTCGACAGCACGAAGTTCACGCCTTGCGTCAGCGTGATCCAGAAGCGCGTCATGCGCGGATCGGTGATGGGAAGCGTGTCGGCCCCGTCTTCCGCGAGCTTCTTGAAGAACGGCACGACGCTGCCGCGCGAGCCGAACACATTGCCGTAGCGGACGACGGCGAATTTCGTACCGTCGGCACCGGAGAGGTTGTTGGCGGCGACGAAGATCTTGTCGGAGGCGAGCTTGGAGGCGCCGTAAAGATTGACGGGGTTGGCCGCCTTGTCCGTCGACAGCGCGATCACCTTGCGCACGTTCCGGCGCAGCGTCGCGTAAACGAGGTTTTCCGCGCCGAACACGTTCGTGCGGATGCACTCGAAGGGATTGTACTCTGCCGTCGGCACCTGTTTCAGCGCGGCGGCATGGATCACATAGTCGATGTCGCGCAGGGCTAGCTCGAGACGGTCGCGATCGCGCACGTCGCCGATGAAATAGCGCATGAAAGGATAGCGCTCCATCGGAAACATCTGCTGCATCTCGTACTGCTTGAGTTCGTCGCGCGAGAAGATGACGAGACGGCGCGGGCGATAGCGCTCGATCACCGTCTGCACGAAATGCCTGCCGAAGGAGCCCGTGCCGCCGGTGACGAGCACGGATTTTTCGTTCAGATCGAGCCAGGGCTGCGTGAAATCGCGCAGCGCCGGTTCGATGCGCGCCGGCGGCGTTTTCTCGTCGTTCGAGGGAAGAAAAATCTTGGCCGCCCGCTGCGCCATGGCTCATGCCCCTTCAAATTAGGGCCCGAGTCTTACAGAACGTCGTTAACAAGGTGCTGACGCCGCGGCCCGGCTTAGTGAAAAACGAAACAGTCTGGGGCCCCCTGCATAAGGCGCGGGCTTGCGGGTCTCGTCGAGCTCGAGCGCTGAGAGGACCAGTTGGCAGAAAAGGCTGCCGCCGATGCGTTTATGTGTCAGGAGACCGAGCAGCGGCGCGGCTTCGCGGTCCACGTCCACACGAATGCGCGTAGTAACATCGCCGAGCTCCGCCCAGCCCTCCGTCATGCCGATGCCGTAGGACGACGACACGAGGAAGGAGACGGGCGCGCCATGGTCGACGCTCTGGTCCTTAAGCTGAAAGGTTTCGCAATCCTTTCCGCCGTTGTGCGTCGTTAAGGAAAGTCCGTCCCAATCGAAGGCCTCGGGCAAAAGCGTGATGTGGCCGAGCCGCAGCGAGCCGCGGTCGAAAGCCTGCCAGTCGAAGGTAAGATCGAAATCGACTTTGGGTTCGCTCGCGTGGAAGCGCAGAGATTTCAGGATTGCGCCCTTGGAGGTTTCGATTCGTGCGGAGACGACGACATCGCCGTCTGCAGTCCGCACGATCTCGGGTTCGCACCATTCGAGGTCCGTGACCTTGTGCTCGCCCGGAGCTTCGAACACGCAATCGCCCGTGTACCAGTCCGCCTGCAGCGCGATGTCGTCGAAATGGCCGTGCGGCAGTCCGCCGACAACTGGCCCCGCATCGTCCGCGAAATGGAGACTTTCGATGGCCAGCCCGCGGCGGCGATCCAGCCGTGCTTTCAGCGTCGGCGTTTCGATGTCGATGTGGCGGGAGGAAACAGACTTTCCTCTCCCGCTTGCGGGGGAGGGGGACCGCCCCCCGGTCCGCGCAGAGCGCGGCCGGTGGATAAACTCCGCGGTGGAGGTGCCCCACTTCGCTTCCGCCTTCGCCAACCGCGTGCAGAACTCCGTCCAGCGCCTCTCGGTGATGTGCGTGCGGAAATCGCTGGACCACAGATAGCAAAGCTCTTTCCAGGCCGTGGCGACGGCATTGGCGCGCACGAGCCCGCGATAGATGCGCTCGCAGGCGGCGTTGATGCCGAGATCGTCGCGGCCCGTCACCGCCCAGCGCGAGAGATTGTATTTGCGCTGCTTCTTGACTGGCACCGGACAGGCCGCGCTTTCGAGACGCAACGCAGAACGCATGGCCGGTGAAACGGAAAGCGCGTCGCCCGGCGCGATGAGACGCAGCGTATCGACGTCTGACAGCGCCGCGAAAGCCTCCCCGATGCGCCGCCATTCGCCGCCGTCGAGCGCCTCTTCGGTGCGATAGCGGCCGGGGCGGAAATCGAAGATCTCCGCGTCGCTGGCATAAAGGCAAAATGTGCGCGGCTCCGCGCAGCGCTGTGCCCTGACATAGTGCACATAATCGCTGAGTGCGATGTCGCCATGGGCGAGGCGCTGCAATTTCTGGAAGGCGACCGTATTGGTCCAGAGAAGCGCGATCTCGCGTCCGTCTGCGCCTATGGCGCGCTGCGGGTGATAGCGCGTTTCGGCGGGCCATTCGGGGTGATGCGCCGCGGGATTGTCCCAGTCCATCAGGATCGCGCGATAGCCCGCATCGAGATAAAGCCCGACCAGCCCGGCCGAATAGGCCTGCTCGTTGACGAGCGCGAGACGCGGCCGTTGCCCCAGAAGCCGTTCATAGGCTTCGTTGCCCAGACGCAGATTGGCTTCCGTGACGGGCGCGGGCACCAAGGGCCCGATGATCTGCGCATAGCCCGAGCCGACGATCTCGACGCGGCCTTCGCCGATCAGGCGCCTGGCTTCGCGGCACCAGGCGGGATCGCGCGCTTCGATTTCCTCGAGCGTGAAGCCCGTCGCTTCGACGCCGATGGGACCGTGCGATTTCGCAAGCTCCAGCAGCGGCCAATAACAGCGCCGGATGACGTCGTCGCGCTGCTCGTCTTCGATGGACGAGAAGGCGAGATTGAGATGGAACAGCGCGAACAGATGCAGCGTCGCCTGCGTGGCGCCGGTCTCGCGCTTGTGAAGCGGGACGTTCATGCGGTTTCGATCATCAGCAGCGCCAGCGCGTCATTGGCCGCGGTCAAGGCTTCCGTGCGCGAAGCACCGGTCGCCAGCACCATGGCGGCCGAAGGCCGTTTGTCGCCCGCCGGCGGAATGACGTCGCCCGGCTTGACGGTGACGATCAGTTCGGCAACGCCTTTGACCTTGCGGGCTTCGTCGGCTCCTTTGACGCTCACGATGCGGCCCGGCTTCGGGAACGCGTAACGCTGGATGACGGGCGTCAATGCTTTCGCGGTCAGTTCGTCGTCCGTGATGGGGTCGCGCAGCGCGATCTTGACGGCCGCACCCACGAAATCGACGCCGGTATTCAACGGAATTTCGCGCGTGCAGAAGAAGCCGCCCGACAACCGCGCCGCAAGCTCGATCACATAGGGCTCGCCCTTGTGCACGACGATGTCGCCTTTGACGGTGCCGTTGACGACGCCCAGTGCCGCAGCCGCGCGCGCAACTATGGCCTTCACCTTTTCCTGCGTCTCCGCCGGCAGATGGCTCGGCAGGTCGCCGCCGTTCTCGATGAAGAACGGCGCGTAGCGCTCGAGATATTCGTAGTTGCGGTCGGAAAAGCCTGGCGTGTAACAGCGTCCCTCGATGACGACGCTTTCGGTCGAGACCTGCGGACCATCGAGATACTCCTCGACCATCACGCGCTGCGTCGGCGAATGCGACATGGCGAGCATGAAGGCCTTGTTCAGATCGCTCACGTCGGCAATGCGCTGGACGCCACGGCTGCCGCGGCTGTCGACGGGCTTGATCACGAGATTGGCGCCGCGCTCGATGGCGATGCGCGTGAGGCATTGCGGCGTGGCGACGGGCGCGAACCACGGCACGGGGACGCCCGCGGCCTTGAAGCGCTCTTTCATTGCCAGTTTGTCGGAGGCGAGCCGCGCGCTTTCGATCGACAGGCCGGGAAGGCCCAGTCGTTGGAGAACGGCTGCTACCGTCATCGGCGCATCGGCGGCAACGCAGATGGCGCCGTCGATCTTGCGGATCTTGCGATGATAGCGCTCGGCCGCGGCCGACGTTTCCTCGGGGCTATAGACGTCGGCGATCAGGCAGGAATCGGCAAAGGCAAAGCCCGGCGCTTCCGGATCGCGATCGGAGACGACAACCGTGTAGCCGAGCTCCTTGGCGCGCCGCGCCGCATCGGCCGCTTCCACACCGCCGGACACGATGAGCAATGTCTTCGCCATCAGAAATAAAGTCCGCCGTTGACGTTCAGGGTCTGTGCTGTGATGTACGATGACGCATCGCTTGCCAGGAACACGACCGCGTCGGCCACTTCATCCGTCGTGCCGAAGCGCTTCAGCAGAATCTGCTCCGCCGCCTTCTGCACACTGGCCGCCTGCATGCCGGCTGTCGCCATGTCGGACTGGATCAGTCCTGCCGCCACGACGTTGGAGCGCACGTTGTGTTGCGCGCCGAAACGCGCGATCACCTGCGCCAGCGAAATCAGTCCGGCTTTCGAGGCCGCGTAATGTGCCGTGCGCGGTCCGCCATACTGGCCGCTCACCGACCCGATATGGATGACGGAGCCGCCGCCCGATTTCGCCAGCAGCGGCAGGAACACCTGTGCACAGACGAACGGACCTTTGAGGTTGGTCGCCAGGATATGATCCCAGTCGGCGTCGGTCACCTGATCGAAATCGGTCGGCTTGTTGATGCCGGCATTGTTGACGAGGATCGACAGCGATCCGAGCGCTGCCTGCGCGTCCTTGGCTGCAGCTTCCACGCTCGCCCGATCCGCCACATCCATGGGAAGGGCCAGACCGCGGCGGCCCAGAGATTCGATGTCGGCCAGCGCCTTTTCCGCTTCGTCGCGGCGCTCGCGATAGGAGAAGGCAACGTCTGCGCCGGCGCGGGCGAGGTTCTTTGCGATGGCGCGGCCGATGCCGCGGCTGCCACCGGTGACGAACGCGCGCTTGCCCGCAAGCGAGAAGCGCTGCATCACTTCTTGTCCTTCTTGGGCTTGCGGCCGATGACCTTCTTGGCGGCGCGCGCGATATGCGGTGCGGTCAGCTGATAGGCTTCCGCCAGTTCTTCCGGCTCACCGGACATGCCGAACATGTCCTTGACGCCGATGAATTCGATGGGGCGCGGGCGCGTGGAGGCCAGCGCTTCGGCCACCGCGCTGCCGAGACCGCCATAGATGTTGTGATCTTCGGCCGTTACGAAGGCGCCGGTTTCCCTGGCGCAACGCACGAGCAACTCTGTGTCGATGGGTTTGATCGTGGGCATGTTGACGACGCGCGCGGAAATGCCGTCGGACTTGAGCAGTTCTGCCGCTTCCAACCCACGCGCCACTTCCACGCCGCAGGCGACGATGGTCACGTCGTTGCCGTTGCGGATGATCTGACCTTTGCCGATCTCGAACTTATGATCTTCGCCGAACACGCGCTGCGCTGGGCTGCGGCCGGTGCGCATATAGACGGGGCCTTCGAATTCCAGAATGGCGCGCGTGGCGAGCCGGGCTTCCACCGCATCTGCCGGCGAAATCACCGTCATGCCGGGAATGGCGCGGAAGGCCGCGAGGTCTTCGAGGCACTGCGCCGAGCCGCCGTCCGGCCCGACATCGAGGCCGGGATGGCTTGCGACGATCTTCGCGTTGCGGCGCGCATAGGCGAGCGACAGCCGCGCCTGTTCGATGGCGCGCAGACAGAAGACGGCGAAAGTCGTGACCACGGGCATAAGACCCACAGCGGCAAGGCCGCCCGCCGCCGCCATCATGTTCTGTTCGGCGATGCCGAACTGCAGGAAGCGGTCGGGATGCGACTTGCGGAAATGATGCGCGCCCGTGCCGCCCGCGATGTCGGCGTCGAGCACGACAAGCTGCGGGAATTCATACGCGAGCTGCGACAGCGCCTTGCCGAAGGCTTCGCGCAGGGAATCGCCGTTCGTGGCAATCAGTGCGGGTGCTTCAGAGGTCGCTTCCATCGAGCCAATCCTTGATTTCCTGGCGCGATGCGCCGAGCGCGCGCAAAGCCTCGTCGGCCTGCGCTTCGGTGAGTTTCACGCTGCCGTGCCACGCGGGCACGTTTTCCATGAAAGGCACGCCTTTGCCTTTCGTCGTGTGCGCGATGATGCAGGAGGGTCTGCCATGCGTGGCGGCGGCGCGGCGAAGCGTCGTCAGGATCGTCGGCACATCGTGGCCGTCGATCTCCGCGACTGCCCAGTCGAACGCGCGCCATTTCGCGGCCAAGGGCTCAAGCCCCATGATGTTGGCGTTCTGGTCGTCGCTCTGAAGCTTGTTGTAGTCGATGATGACGCAGAGATTGTCGAGGCGATGATGGGCGGCGCACATGGCCGCTTCCCATACCGAACCTTCCTGCAGCTCGCCGTCGCCCAGAAGCGTGTAGACGCGGCTGAAGCTGTTCTGCAGCTTGAGCCCCATCGCCATGCCGAGCGCGACCGAAAAGCCCTGGCCCAGCGAGCCCGTGCTCGTCTCGACCCAGGAAAGATCGCCGACATGCGGGTGACCCTGGAACGGGCTGTTGAGCTTCCTGAGGCGCAGCGCCTCGCGCGGCTTGCAATAGCCGTAATGCGCGGCCACCGCATAAAGCATGGGCGCGGCGTGGCCCTTCGACAGCACGAAACGGTCGCGATCGGGATCGCCGATCGTGTCCGGCCACAAATTGAGTTCTGCGCCGAACAGGCTCGCCACGATTTCCGCGCAGGAGAGCGCGCCGCCGGGATGGCCGGAACCGGCGTGGAAAATGGCCGAGATCGCATGCTGGCGCGCATAACGCGCGGCCTGCGCCACTTCCGCCACCAGTTCCTGGACGGGCGAGGCGGGTGCTGCGTGACGGTCGAGTTGGGCGGATTGCGCGGTCATGTTGCTGTTTCTCATGCGGCTTTGCTCAGGCGGGCATCGGCGAGAAGATCGGCGTAGAAGACAATGTTGGCGCGGGGCGCGAGGCGGCGGGCCTCGGTGGCAATCTCGCCGGCGAAGCCGCGCGACATGACGATCACGACGTCAGGATTGGCGGAGGCGAGCGCCTCGGGTCCCGTCAGCCTGCAGCCGTGACGTTCGTCGACATGAGCCCTCAGATGCGAATCGATCAGAAGCGAGAGCTGCGTCGGCGCAAAGCGGCCATGCACGACCAGCGTGTCGAATAGGCGGCCCGCGCCCCACATGGCGACGCGTTTGGGCGCCATGGCGTTGATCATGGCCGCGACATGGGTCAGCGCCGCAAGATTGCGGGCGCGGTTGGCGGTGTAGGATGCGATCAGCCGTTCAGCATCCGCCACTTCGCGCGGATCGAGGCTCGCGGCCGGGAACGCGGTGTAAGCCTTGCGTGCGACGACAAGCAGGTTCTCGCGATCTTCGATGTCGGATGGAGCGATGATCTCGAATCCGGTCGATGCGATCATGCGCATCAGCGTGCGCGCGGAGAAATGATAGAGATGTTTGTCGATGAACCATTCCTCGACGATGTCTTCCGCACCGAGAATGGCCGTGTTCGGCGCATCGACGAGCAGGAGTCCACCGGGTTTCAACGTGCGCCAGTGATCGGCAAGAACGCGCGCGGGGTTCGCGAGGTGCTCGATGGTGTGGCAGGAATGGACGATATCGAAACGGCCGCCTTCGAGCGGTGCATCTTCAATACGCGCTTCGACGATTTCGCAGCGTTCGAGACCGGCGCAGGACTGCGCCACGCGCTCATCCGGTTCGACCGCCACGATGTTCGCATTGGGCGCCGCTTCGAGAAACGCGCGCGCGAAGCTGCCGCGGTTGGAACCGACATCGAGAACGCTGAGCGCACTCGTGAAATCTGCGTGACGATGCAGCGCCGTCATCGCGGCGTTCGTGCGGAAGCCTTTGCCGTAACGCACATTGCCCCAGTCGGCACCGCTCGAAACGGCGGCGATCTTGCGTGGCGCGCGATCGATGCGCGGCAGGCTCTGCAGAAGTCCGCAGTGATGACAGAGATATACGGTCAGTCCGCGCGTGGAACTGTCAGGGCGATAAACCGCCTCTAAAGCGTGGCGGCGACAAAGATCGCACGCTTCGTGCATGGAAGTGAGCCCCGGGGAACGTTCCGGTAACCATCTTCCAACGTCCGCCGTTAATAATTCACTACATACTCAGGTGTTTCTGCGTATCCGAGACGCTCCATCATCGCATAGGCGATGGCGTCGAATTGCACGCGCTGGCGCGCGTCGAGAAGCTTGTCCTCGGGTCGGTTCACGTTGTGGGGACGGGCGAACAGAGCGGCCGTGTCCTTGCGGCAGTGCAGACCCAGGAATCCAAAGAGCCGGATGACTGCCGTCGGATCGCCGTGCAGCTCTTCCAGCCGCACGAAGTGCTTGCGTTCGCGCGGCAGGCTGCCGAGCGAGTCCAGGATGACGCGATTGATCTCGGCCCAGTGCCACGCAATGCGTTCGAACTGGCTGAAGCCGCTAAAGGCGGTGCTGCGCGGGTCGTTCGGGCGCGCCAGCGGCCACCAGTATTTCTTCTCCGGCGGCGGCGCGATCTGGCCCAAGGGATCCGTGGCGTAGGCCACAAGCTTCATGGTCGAGCGGTCGTCGTAGCACTCGTCCTTGAGCTTGTGGAAATAGGAGCTCGCGACCTTGCGCCCGTCGCGCACGAGATGGATGAACTTGGCGTCCGGAAAGAGCTCGGCCAGTTCCGGGATCAGCCACGAAGCCTTGTTCGAGGAGTCGCCCCACAGCCGCGCGCGCGAATAGGCGACGGCCGCGCCGTAGGTCGAACGCAAGGTCTCGAGCGCCTCTTCGCGGGTGGCCCAGCCCATGTAACGGCGTACGGCCAGCGGCTGAACGATGTTGACCGCGTATTCGTGGTGCATCTCGACGTCGCCGACCGTCGACAGGGCCTTGTGCAGCATCGCCGTGCCTGAGCGTCCGCTGGAAACGATGAAGAAGGGCGATGTCTCTGCGCTCACGGCTTTACGGCAAGGACGGCGGCTTCGCGGCCGAGGCCCGCGCTCGCCAGCGCGCGGTAGAAGGCACGGCGGGTCTGGCCGAGCCCCGCGGCCTCCAGCGCTTGGTCGAAGCGCTTGCGCCGCATGTGGCAGGCGCGGCCGAGCGTGGCGTCGGTCGTGTAGTCCTCGCCCATGAGCAGGAAGAGCTCCATCGGGAAGCTCGTCGTCCGCTCGGCGATGGTGAAGTCCAGCCGTTCGAGCAGGCCCGCGAGCGACTCGAAGTCGAAATAGTTGAGATGGTGCTTCGGCGAGACCCACCATTCTGTCCTGGTCGTGGCGGCGCGCGCCGCAATCTGGAAGGGCGAGTAATCGTTCGGCACGTTGACGCAGAGAACACCGTTCGGCTCCAGCAATTCCCTGGCTTCTATGAGGATCGCGGCCGGGTCCGGCACGTGCTCCAGAACATTGTTCAGCTGGATGGCGTCGAAGAGTCCGAGCCCCGGCGCCGTCTCCGCGTTGAAGAAGCCCTCGGCCACTTCCAGGCCCAGCGAGCGGGCATGCTTCGCCGCCTGCCGTGAGGGCTCGATGCCCAGCACCTTCCAGCCGCGGGCCTTTGCCGTTTTGAGAAAGAAGCCTGGACCCGAGCCGATATCGAGAAGGCGCCGCCGGTGGGGCGGCAGCAGCCGCTCGAACGCCTCGAGACGATCGTTCTGCGCCAGCTCGGCCCAGTCCTGGTCTTCGCCGGCATGGGCGAGGAAGGCGGGCTTCTCATCGCGATAATAGGCTTCACGGTAGGTCGCTTCGAGCGCGCGCGAATCGGGAAGCGGAACGACGTGGCGGAAACCGCACATCGCGCAGTCGATGACATCCAAACCGTTTGCCTTCGAGATGCGCAAACCTTCGTGTGATTGCCAGGCAATCACGGTTTCCGCGGCAACGATCCCCATTTCCTAGCGGCCCTATCCCGTCGTTAACGCTCTTTTAGCCAAGCGGTCTTTAAAAACGGTTAAAGCTGAAGGAGCAGAAGGTGGACCGGCCGCTGTTTATTGCGGAAGCTTCGAGCAACCACGCACAGGATCTGAAGCGCGCGCTTGCCTTCGTCGACGCGGCCGCCGATTCGGGCTGCGATGCCGTCAAATTCCAGCTTTTCAAGATCGACCGCATGTTCGCGCCGGAAATTCTTGCGCAGAGCGAAAAACATCGCGCGCGCAAGGATTGGGAGCTGCCGCTTACACATTTGAAACCGCTTTCGGAACGTTGTCGCGCGCGCGGCATCCAATTCTCGTGCACGCCGTTTTATCTCGAAGCGGTCGGGGAACTCCGCCCGTTCGTGGACTTTTACAAGATCGCCTCGTACGAGCTGCTGGTGACGCCTTTGCTGGAAGCATGTGCAAAAACGGGAAAGCCGATCGTCCTGTCGACGGGCATGGCAACGATCGACGAAATTGCGGCAGCCGCCGCAACGCTTAAGAATGCGGGCGCACGCGACGTAACGATTTTGCATTGCGTGTCGGCGTATCCCACTCCCGTGAGCGAATCGAATCTTTCCGCGATGCAGACGCTCCGCGAAGCGACCGGCATGAAGATCGGCTGGTCCGACCACACGCGCAAACCGTCCGTCATCGAGCGCGCCGTGCATCGCTGGGGCGCGGCGGCGGTGGAATTCCATCTCGATCTCGACGGCAAGGGCGCGGAATATGCCGCCGGTCATTGCTGGCTGCCGGAAGAGATTGCACCTGTCATCGCGCGCATCCGCGAAAGCTTCGACGCCGACGGCACGGGCTTCAAAGGTCCGCAGCCTTCCGAGCTCGCCGATCGCGAATGGCGCGCCGACCCTGTGGACGGCATGCGGCCGCTGCGCGCGATCCGCGCCACCTGGAAACCCGCCGCATGATCTTGACGCCGGAACCCAGCGATCATCTGCGCGTCGTCGCCGTCATCCAGGCGCGGATGGGTTCGACGCGCCTGCCCGGCAAGGTGCTGAAGCCGATCGCCGGCAAGCCGCTGCTCTGGCATATCGTCCATCGTTTGAAGCGTTCGAACTTCATCGAACAAATCGCGATCGCGACGTCGACCAATCCGCGCGACGACGCCATCGTGGAATTCGGCCGCGAGAACAACGTACCCGTCATTCGCGGACCGGAGGACGACGTTCTTGCGCGATTCGCACGCGCGGCCGAGCTTCTCGACGCTGACATCATCGTGCGTGTCTCCGCCGACGCGCCGTTCGTCGATGGGGGCTTCATCGATCATCTGGTCGAGCATCTGATCGAGCAGAACGGCGACTATGTGCTGCTCGAGGAAGGCGCGATCACCGGACACGAAGGCGTCGATCCCTTCAGCCGCCGGGCTCTCGACAAGCTGATGATGGACGCGCACGGCGACCCGGTCGCGCGCGAGCACGTCACCGGCTATTTCAAGCTTCATCCCGATTTCGTGCGCGTCGCGCGCGCGCCGGCCTATCCGCCGCTCGCCCACGATGGCGGGCGCCTCACCATCGACACGCCGGACGATCTCGCCTTCGCGGAAGCGCTGCACGAGCGCATGGCGGCGAAAGCCGGCGAAGCCTCGCTGGCCGACCTGCTGCTTCTGCTCGAACGCGAGCCGTCCCTGCGTGAAAAGAACGCGCATGTGCGCCAGAAACCCATTGCGGCGGTCGGCGGTCTTGCGCTCATCCGTTGCGACGGCGGCGGGCATTTCGGTTACGGACACGTCAAGCGCATGGTGGCACTGGCGCGGAGCCTGCGCGATCGCGAAGGTCTGGGCTCCATCTTCGCCGTGCACGGCTCCGACGACGCGCTACAGCCGATTTTGCGCGCCGGGTTCGAGGCCACCACGGTCGACGGCACGAACGATCTCGATGCGTTGGGCACTATGATCTCCAATCGCGCGCCCGACATGCTCATCTGTGACCTGCGCGAAGGGCTCGGTCGTTCCGATCTTGCCCGGCTGGGAAAGCGCGTCGCCCTGACGGCCGTGATCGACGACGGTTCGCCGCGCCGCCTCGCCGCCGACTACGCCTATTATCCGCCCGTGCCGCAGGCCGAGCGGCTCGACTGGAGCGGGTCCCATTGCGAGCGCCGCATCGGCTGGCAATGGGCGATCCTTGGCCAGGGCAAGCCCGCAAGCGTGTGGCCGAACGCCCCCGGGCGGACGACGCTGCTGGTCACCATGGGCGGCAGCGATCCGCAGAATCTCACCATCAAATGCGCCCGCGCGCTCGCTCCACTCGATCCGACGTTCCGCGCGCGTTTCGTTATCGGACCCGGCGTCGCCAACAAGGCGCAGCTGGCGCGCTCGATCCTGGCACTGGCCTCGAACTTCGAGACGCTGGAGGGCGCCGACGGGCTTGCGACGGAGTTTGCCTCGTGCGACGCGGCGCTGGCGGCCTTCGGCGTGACGGCGTACGAACTCGCGGCTTACGGCGTGCCGGCGATCTATCTTTGTCTTGGAGACGATCACGCCTTGTCGGCGACGGCGTTCGAGTCCGCCGGCATCGGCCAGTCGCTGGGCCTCGCAGCGGCCGTCAGCGACGACGTTATCGCCCATGCCGTCTCAGATCTGCTGAACGACGCCACGCGCCGCAAGAATATGCGCGCGGCAGGTTTGTCGACGGTCGACGGCGAAGGCGCTGCGCGCGTGGCGGCCGATCTGGCGCAGCATCTGGCCGAGCGCCGCGCCGTGGCCGACAGGCAAGCGCGGCTTTAGCGGAAATGCCGACTAGGAGGCGTGCGCCGTCACGAGCGCAATCCTCGTCCCGTAATCCTTCTGGATCCTGATGATCGCCGCTCGCGTTTCATGCAGCACATTTCCGGTGCAAAGCGCTTTGTCGAAATGCGCGTGCAGTTCGCGATGGACGCTGAGCGTGTTGCCGATCAGGCTCCAGTGCGAGCGATAGCTGATATTGGCCGATGTCACGACGCCGTCCGCCGGCAAAGCTACCAGCTTTCTGTCCGCGGGAAATTCGAGCGTGTAATCATCCGCAAGGCTTCCACTGAAGCAGGGGAGCGTGTCGGACGTCAGGAACCTCGGATCGGCGACCGGCCCGAGCAGCGCCGAACTGTAAGCATCCACAAGGTTCATGCCTTCCGGCAGCGCGAAGCCCGCGTCGGTCTGAATCCCGCGGTTGAACTGATACCGGCTGCCGTAGACATATTGCGGCGTCAGCTCGGCAGTCGATGCAAACGTGATGGAGCCCGCAGCCGTATCCATCCGCCGCGCGCGCAAAATGGCGCCCGCGACGGCATCGAGTCCCTTGACGGCCGCCTGGTTCGCGACCGTGCGCATCAGACCCGCAAGAGCGCCAGTCGCCATCGCGCGATGCGTGCCGCTCAGCCTTCCGTCACTGTCGAGCTGCAAGTCCGTCGAGGACGAATAGGTTGAATCCGCCTCCTGAAGGATCGGTGTGTGCTGCAGGGCCGTGCCGCCGCCGACGCGGATAACGGGCTTGCCGTATTCGAGTTGCGGCAGCGTGCCGAACGGCGCCGAGTCAGCCGTCGTGTCCGCATAGAGACCAAACTCCGGCAGCCAGACGATCATGTGATTGAACGTCAGAAGCTGGGGGACCTGCGGCAGAAAATAACCGTTGGCCCCGTTGATGATCACCGGCTGGCTGGGAATCCCCTTCGCTTTCAGCAGCGCGGAATAGAGTACGGCGTGGTCTTTGCAGTCGCCATAGCCGTTCGTGAGGACCGTATCGGCGGCATGTGGTTCCACGCCGCCGTCTCCGAACAGCAGCGCAACGTAGCGGACATGGCCCGCGACCCACTCGTAAAGCTTTCGCGCCTGCTCGCGGCGGTTGCTGATCCCGGCCGTTATCTCGTTGGCCTTGGCGAGGACGCGCGGCGTAACTTCGAGCTTGGACGAGAGCATGGGTGCGTAGGAGGCCACCATCGCATCGTACGATCCGGCGGACGACGCAAAGACGCGCTGACCGTGATCGAATTCAGAAAGGAACTGGGGCAATTCCAGGACCGGCGTCCGGTTCGCGTAGTGAACCGTATAGGTCAGCTGATCGCCGTCCGTGCCTTTCTGAACGGCGAGACCATAGGTGTCGAAGGTCAGCGGCAGCGATTTGGGAGTCGTGAACGTGATCGTCTCGCTGTCGATTTCGATCACGCGCGGAATGAAGGTGCCGAAATAGAATTGCCCCGGGATGGTGGGCGGAGACGTCAGAACCGTATCATAGACGAGTGTGTCGCCCGGCTCGACATTCGGGAACAGAATCACCTTTTCCTTGAGGTCCGTGAAAAGCGGAGACGGTACGGCTTTTTGCCGGACGAGAATCGCATCCGGCGAGACGGGGAGTCTGGTCCCGTCCCCTTTCAGGGTATAGGCGTCCTTGATCTGCAAGGTCTGCAGCGAATCCGAAAAGGTGAGTGCCGGCTGCGCAAGCGCGGTTACGGCCTGCGGCGACAGAAGCTGCATTTCGATATGGGAGGTTATCGTCGCTCCGCCGTCCGGCTGCACCGCGAAGCGGTTGTTGATGCTGACGAAACGGGCGGGAGCGCCTGCGGCGGGACTAAAAGCCGCCGTCGGGGATTGGGCGAGATCGAGCGCCTGGGCGGAAAGGCCCGGCAATGCATCTTCCATCGTCGGAGCGGGCTGCGCCATCGCCACGTCGAACAGTTCCGTGATGGCGTCCGGGGTGTCGTCGTCCGAATAGCCCGACGGATCGTCGGAGGATTGCGCGCCTGCGAAATTCCGCGTTGCAACAAGGACAAACAAACCTGCGAGCATGACGTTCATCGCCCGCCGCAACACTGTGCTCATGCAAGGATCCCCCACCTGCCTGACGACAGTATAGGGAAGAGTTAACGCAAACGCGACCGCTTATCGTGTCTTGCCGGCTCTGGCCGAAACAATCAACACCGATCTTGTCTGTCGCTAGTGGTTCTGGGATTTGATCCAGCGCGCCGTCTTGGCGAAGGCGCTCGCCCAGTCGCCGCGTTTCTCCGGTATCATCAACACGCAGGACGGCGCGAACGGTTCGTGTGCCTGGCCGAAGCTCGTCCAGCTGGTGTCGTAGAGGATCTTCGCCGTCGGAATCCCGGCACCGGCCGCGAGCCAGGATACCGCCGTCGGCGCGCTCGCCACCGCATCGAGCGCGGAGAGCATGGCGCAGGTGCGGTCGAGCTCGTTTTTCTGGTCGAGGCCCGCGGGCACGAAAATCTTGCGGCCGCTCATGGTTTCGAGCAGCGAGAGTTCTTCCTTGCGCGCGTCATATTGTGCGCAGACGAGCGTGCCTGGCAGCGTGCGCAGGAATTCGGCCCAGGCGGCCAGCGGCGCGTATTGCAGGTCGCGCGCGCCGCCGGAAAGGCCGCTCCGCCAGCAGAAGCCCGTCCACGGACCGTGTCCCGCCTGGCGGAAAGCCTTGCCCCAATGCTCGGCTTCGCTTGCATGCGACACAAGATAGCGATGGGCCGAGGGAAAGCGCGCGATGTCGCCGCGCAGAATTTCCGGCAGCGAACCGAGTTCGATGGCAACGGTTTTGCCGTCGTCGTCGTCGAGCCAGTCGTAACGCGCGGTCGGAATTCCCTCGCGCGTCTCAATGCGGCTTGACCTGACTTCGACGGTAGGGAAGGAGCGCGCGAACAATGCGCCCAGCCGCGTCTCGCATTCGAGAACGAGCGCACCGCCTTCGCGGGCCGCGCGTGCTGCGAGTTCCGGAATGAGGCTTGCGAACATCAGCTGATCGCCGATGCCCTGTTCGGCGCGGACGAGAAGGCGGGTGTTCTTCAGGCTCGCACCGTCCCAGCGCGACAGCGCACGATCGGGCCGCGGCGCCTTGAGCGCCGGCGCGAGACGTGCCTCGTAATCGCGCCAGCCGTTTTTCAGATCGCCTTTGAGGAGATGGAGCACCGCGCGATTGAGTTTCGCCTGCGCGTTATCGGGTTCCTGCGCCAGCACGCGTGCGTAGAGCGCGAGCGCGTCGTCGATCCTGCCTTCATCGGCCATCACGTCGGCGAGATTGCCGAGCGCCGGCGGATAGTCAGGCTTGAGCGTGAGCGCCTGGCGATAGTGTTCTTCCGCGCGGACGGCGTCGCCCATTTCGCCATAGACCGAACCGAGCGTGAGCCAGAGCTCGGGCGTGCCTGGGAAGCGCGCCAGCGCGGGCTTGAGGAGCTGCTCCGCCGCCTGGAACTGGCTCTCGGCGCGCAGCAGATTGGCCAGGTTGACGAGGGCCTCGAGGCGCTCGGGCTCCTGCGCAAGTACTTGACGAAAAAAGGATTCTGCCGGTTTCGGCATGCCCAGGGCCGAGGCCGTGTTGCCCAGCGCAAAGAGCACGCGGATGTCGCCCGGCTGCTCGCTCAGCGCGGCTTCATAGCGGCCGATCGCTTCGGCGTGCCGGTTGGCCGCCGACAACGCGAGGCCTTCGGCGTAGAGATCGCGCTTCGTGCTCATGCCCCAAATTGTGCAGCGTCCGGTAAAGGTCGCGTTAAGCAACGATCGGCAGGTAAAAGCTGGATGCGGTTAGCCGACACTTAACCCTCACCCGGGCAAAATCGCTTCACGTTGTTCGTCAAGGGGTTGGTGTGTCGACCTTCACGCCCATCACGCTCGATTCGTCGTCGCTGCTGAACTATTACTCGGCGCAACTGCAGTCGATTGCCGCGAACGCAACGCAGAGCGCGTCCTCCAATTCGCAGTCTTCATCTTCTTCGTCGTCGGGTTCGGGCACGAGCACCAGCTCGAGCAATTCGTCCTTCGGTTCGTCATCGAGCGCATCGAGCGAGACGCCGCCGTGGGACGTAGCGCAGACGCTGTCAACGCAGGCGCAGAACGCACAGGTTCTCTCGACCACGAATTTCATCCAGCAGAGCACGACGCCGCTGGTCGGCTCGAGCAGCACGAGCAAGGCGACGCAGGAAGACAACCAAAACCTCTTCACGCTCTATCAGGCGGTCAGCAAGCTCTCGACGCTCGCAAACATTGCTTCGCAGGCGGGCGTCACGTCGGGCGAGCTGGCGGGTTACAATGCACAGTTCCAGACGGGCCTGCAGCAGGTCGAATCCTTCATCAGCGACACGACGTTCAACAATCTCACCCTGCAGGCGCAGACGCCGAGCGCATCGGTGACGAGCACGGTCGGCGTGCCGCTGGAGTCCTTCCAGGACAACGGCGGCACGATCGTCTCGGACGCGCAATACAGCGACCCGCTCTCCGGCGTCAGCATCAGCGACAGCTTCAACATCGCAGTGACGAAGGGCGGAACGACGACCAACGTTCCGATCGATCTTTCGCAGGTGCAGGGCCCTCTGACGATCAGCAACATCGTCAATTACGCCAACCAGCAGCTGAAAGCCGACGGTTTCTCGTCGACCTTGTCCGTCAACATGACGAGCGGCTCGATCAACGATGTGGAGAAGGCGACGTACGGCATTTCCATCACGCCGGCGCCGGGCGAAACGCTCAGCCTTTCGGCAGCCGACGCCATGCCCGATCTCATCGTCGCCGGCACGGGCGGTTCGACGACGGGCTCCGCTTCGACTGCATCCGGCCAGGCCGCGACATCCGCCGATAATCAGGGCACGATCACGGCGCTGACCAATCTTTCATCGTCTTCGCCTACGACGCTGTTCAACGCGACGGAAGCCCCCACCACGGGCACCACGACAGCCGTGCAGACCGTCGTCGACAGCCAGGGCAATGTCTACGAAGTCGGCAATGCGACCGGCAATATGGGCAATCAGCTCAACCAGGGCTCGCAGGACGTCTATCTCACGAAATACGATTCCGCCGGCAATCTGCAATGGTCGGAGCTGCTCGGAAGCGCGGGCTCGGCGTCGGCCTTTTCGCTGGCGCTCAATCCATCCACCGGCGGCGTGGTCGTCTCGGGATCGACAACGGCCGATCTCACCTCGACCGCCGTCACCAACGGCAACACGGACAGCTTTGTCGCGTCCTATGACCAGAACGGCAATCAGCTCTGGACGCAGCAGATCCCGACGCTCAGCGCCAACCAGGCCAATGCCGTAACCGTCGACAGCAGCGGCAATGTCTATATCGGCGGTTCGGTCGGCGACAGCGGCACGATCGGCTCGGGTCAGACGAGCACCGGCGGCACCAACGCCTACATCGCCGAACTCGACAGCTCCGGCAACATCGTCTCCGAAAATCAGTTCGGCGCTTCCGGCGATGATCAGGTCTCGGCGATGGCGACGACATCCGACGGCGATGTCGTGGTCGCATCGGTGCAAAACGGCCAGGCCGTGCTTTCCAAATATGCGAGCGGCGAGATCACGGGTTCGCCCGTGTGGACGATGAATCTGGGCAACCTGAACGGCGGCTCGATCAGCGGTCTGACCGTCTCGGGCGACAACGTCTATGTCTCGGGCACGACGAGCAACGGCGCGCTCACGGCGGGCGGTCAGGCGACGGTTGCAAACGCCAGCAACGGCAGCACCGACGCATTCGTGTTCGCCGCGACCGACAACGGCACGACGGCCACCGCCAATACGGTGAGCTATGTCTCGGCGCCGGGCGGCTCGACCACCGGCGGCAATGTTACGGTCGGCCCGGATGGCACGATCTACCTTGCCGGCACGACCACGGGCACGTTCGCCGGTCAGACGCGCACGCTCGCCAACACCAACAATACGTTCGTCGCGGCACTTTCGAGCAGCGGCGCGATCGACTGGACGCAGCAGTTCGGCGGCACGGACGGACAGTCCACGGGTGCCAGCGTCGCCGTCGACCCCACCGGCTCGAGCGTCCTGACCGCGCTTGGGCTTCCGAGCGGCGCGGTCAACGTCAATCAGTCCGTCGATCTCACATCGGATACGACGCTTCGCGCGGGTGATTCCTTCCAGCTGCAGACCGAAGGCACGGGCGGACGCACGTCGACGATCTCCATCACGCAAGGCGAAACGCTGCAGGATCTGGCCGACAGCATCAATGCCGAGCTGTTGACCGCAGGCAAGGCGACGGTCACCTATTCCTCAACCGGCAGCCAGGGACTCGAGGTCACGGCGAGCGCGGGTCAGACCATCAACGTGATCGCGGGGCCGGCCGACACCAATGCCCTCGGGCGGCTCGGAATCACGCCGGGCGTCATCACGGCGTCCGCAAAGAAAGGCGCGTCGTCGAGCACGGCGACCGGCACGTCCTTCGGCGTCAATCTGGCCAGTTCGTCGTCCTCGTCGGGCTCGTCGAGCATGGCCAAGCCCGTGGTCGGCCTGGGTCTCGACACGCAAATCGATCTGCTGAGCAGCGGCGATGCGAACGTGGCGAAAGTCTCGCTGCAGAACGTCATGACCGCGATCACCAACGCCTATCAGAAGATCAACACGCCCGCTTCGTCGTCGTCGACAACGCCGACAGCGCCAGCGTCGAAGCAGACGCCGGCGCCGTCCATTCTCGCCCAGCAGCAGGCAGGCTATTCGCTCGCGCTTGCGACGCTGGCATCCATGAATTCGCTGTCGACGACATCCTCGTCGACGACGAATTCGATCGGCATTTCTTCGTCGGCGCTGTTGTCGGCGTTGACGGTCTAGCCGCCCACTTCTTTATCTTGGCTGACGTGCGGAATGTCTGTGCGGCGCAGAAGTCTTTGCCGCCGAGAACTCACACCACGTTGTTATAGACGATCGCGCCGGGCGTGCGCGGTTTGGTGTTGACCGGCGGCGAATAGGGCTGCCGCGCCGCGCGCTTCTTGGCGACATCGTCGGCGATGGCGCGGATCATGCCTTCGGTACAGCTCTTCACGCGCGTCAGGACGCGGTTGTGAACAGCGAGCGTCTCGCGGAACTTGCCCGTGGCTTCACGCAGGCGTTCCTGCGCGTCCCGCGGCAGACCTTTGGCGGCTGTCAGGCTCAGGCTCTGCACCTCGCGGCCGTAGAGCGCCAGGAGCTGCTGCACTTCGGGCCTGTGCGACCGCATCTCGCGCGGCCGGCCGCGCTCCAGCGCTGCGATGTCGGCGTTCAGCGCTTCCGTCAGACGCGCCGTCAGCATCAGAAGCTTTTCGATTTTGCGCGGGTCCGTCGTCATGTGTGCTGCTCCTGCAATTTCAGCAGGTGCGCGGCCACGGGTGCGGCGAGGCCGAAGCCCCCCTGCTTTTCGATCTGCTGCCCGTACTGATCGAGCATGAGCGAGCGGAACATCTGCTCGCCGTCGCCGCCGCCGAACGGGCCGTCGGTCGGGATATCGGCGAACATCTGGCCGAGAAATTCCGTGATAAAGACGGATTCGAATTGCTGCGCGGCTTTCTTCGCCGCGGCGGCGTTCCCGGTCGCCTGTGGCGCCTGCACAGGCTGCGCCTTGGCCAGCGTCATGGCGGAGGTAATGTCGAGACCTGCGGTCATCCGATAACCTCGATGTCGGCTTGCAGCGCGCCTTCGGCCTTGATCGCCTGCAGGATCGAGATGATGTCGCGCGGACCCACGCCCAGCGCGTTCAGGCCGTCGACCAGCTTCTGCAGACTCACGCCCTCGTTCAGCACGGCCATCTTGTTGCCCTTGCCCTCATCGACCTGGATCTCCGTGCGCGGCAGGACCTGCGTCGTGCCGTTGCTGAAGGGTCCGGGCTGGCTGGCCTGCGGCGTCTCGGTGACTTTGATCGTGAGGTTGCCTTGCGCGATCGCGATGGTGGAGATGCGCACATCCGCGCCCATGACGATCACGCCGGAATTTTCGTCGATGACGACGCGCGCCGGTTCGTCGGGATCGACCTTCAGCTGCTGCACATCGGTCAGAAGACCCACGACGCCGCCGTGATAGGTCACCGGCACCTGGATATGGACGGTTGCGGGGTCGTCGACCGCCGCCACCGCATTGCCGAGATAGGCGTTGATGGCGGCGGCGATGCGCGTTGCCGTCGTCAGATCCGGATTGTGAAGCGAAAGACGAAGCTGCGTCTGTGCGGCGAGCGAGAAGCCCACTTCGCGTTCAACGATGGCGCCGTTCGAAATGCGTCCCGACGTCGGCACGCCGCGGGTGACGCTGGCCGCCTGGCCCGAGGCCGTGAAGCCGCCGATCGAGACCGGGCCCTGCGCCAGCGCGTAGACGCCGCCGTCGGCGCCGGCGAGCGGCGTGACGAGCAGTGTGCCGCCCTGCAGGCTTTTCGCGTCGCCCAGCGCGCTCACCGAAACGTCGATGCGCGTGCCCTGGGCGGCGAAGGCGGGAAGGTTCGCGGTCACCATGACGGCGGCGATGTCCTTGGTCTGCATGGTCTCGCCGCGCGTGTTGACGCCCTGCCGCTCCAGCATGGTGATGAGGCTCTGCTCCGTGAACGGCGCGTTGATGAGGGAGTCGCCCGAGCCGTTCAGGCCGGCCACGAGGCCGTAGCCGACCAGCATGTTGTCGCGGATGCCCTCAACGTCGACGAGGTCCTTGATGCGGGAAAAGGCGTAAGCCTCGGCGGGAACAAGCGCGAGGAGGCCGGCGCATGCAAGCGCCAGGAGCTTTCTGAATATGGTCCGCAACGCCATGCTCTCACGAGATGAATGTGCCGCTCCCCGCCTTGCCAGTATTGTGCCGGAGATTGCCCGGAGATTTCTCTTTTATATCAATGGCTTATTGGCGCATCTGAAGGCCCGAAATGCCCCGGCGGCAAAACCTTCCGGGCAGGAAAGGCCCTTTGCTTTCAACGCCTTCGCCAAGGCCTGGCGTGGCCCGGCCATCCGGCGAAACGATCCGCGACCATCTTTGGGATTCAGCCGCGCGCCCGTTCGCTCTATCTTGCGGTGACAGGTTAAGGAATTCCGATGCCGAATCCGCCCCGCCTTCGCCAGCGTCCTGCCGTGCTCTGCATCCTCGACGGCTGGGGGTGGCGTCCGGACGCGCCGGACAACGCCATCACCCAAGCCAGGCCTGAGAACTTCAACCGCATGATCGCGGAGTGCCCGCATGCACTTCTCTCGACGTCCGGCCGGGCGGTGGGACTGCCCGCCGGACAGATGGGCAATTCCGAAGTCGGCCACATGAATATCGGCGCCGGCCGCGTGGTCGTGCAGGATCTGCCGCGCATCGACGACGCCATCCGCGACGGTATGCTCGCACAACAGCCCGCGCTCAAGGATCTGATCGCGAAGGTATCGAAGACCGGCGGCGCCGTGCATGTGATGGGTCTGATGTCGCCCGGCGGCGTGCACAGCCATCAGGATCACATCGCGGCGCTGGTGCGCGTGCTTTCAAGCGCGAAGTTGCCCGTCTTCGTGCACGCCTTCCTCGATGGACGCGACACGCCGCCCAAAAGCGCGCCGGGCTTTCTCGCGCAATTCGAAAAGGCCATCGGCGATCTCAAAGGCGTGCGCATCGCCACCGTCTCCGGCCGCTATTACGCCATGGATCGCGACAAGCGCTGGGACCGCGTCTCGAAAGCCTATGACGCAATCGTCGAGGCGCGCGGCGAGAAGGCACGCGACGCGTCGCATGCGATCAGCGCCTCCTACGAACACAACGTCACCGACGAATTCGTGCTGCCGACGATCCTGGGCGAATATGCGGGCGTGTCGGATGGCGATGCGCTGCTCTTCGCCAATTTCCGCGCCGACCGCGCGCGCGAAATTTCGCTGGCACTGCTCGATCCCAACTTCGACGGCTTCACCCGCACGCGCGTGGCGAAATTCTGCGCCGCAGCGGGGCTCACGGAATATTCCGTGCCGCTCAAGGCCTTCATGGCGTCGATCTTCCCGCCGGAAGACATCAGCGAGACCATCGGCGAATACGCATCCGAGCTCGGCCTGAAGCAGCTCCGCATCGCCGAGACCGAGAAATACGCGCATGTCACGTTCTTCCTGAACGGCGGACGCGAAGAGCCGTTCGCGGGCGAAGACCGCATCCTGGTACCGAGTCCGAAAGTCGCGACCTACGATTTGAAACCGTCCATGTCGGCCGTCGAAGTCACCGACAAGCTCGAAGCCGCGATCCTTTCGGGCAAATACGATCTCGTCGTCGTCAATTACGCCAATCCCGACATGGTGGGACACACAGGAATCCTGCTCGCTGCGGAAGAAGCCGTGCACACGATCGACGCGTGTCTCGGACGCTTGCGCGTGGCGGTGGAGAAGACGGGCGGGGTTCTCCTCATCACAGCCGATCACGGCAATTGCGAAATGATGCGCGATCCGGAAACGGGTGAACCGCACACGGCGCACACGACGTTCGATGTTCCGATCATCGTCGTGAACGACAAGGAAAAGATTTCATTGTCGCGGGGGCGCCTGGCCGACGTGGCGCCGACGCTGCTCGACTTGATGGGGCTGAAAAAGCCGGAAGCCATGTCCGGTCATTCGCTGGTCGAACGGGTCAAGGCGGAGAGCGCAGTCTGACGGACATCCTATCGCGCGCGTGTGCGGCGCTTTTCGGCGCGGGCGCGATTCTGCTCGCCGCTGCGGCACCGTCGCATCATCGCGCGACAACGCCGGCGCATGTGCGCGTCATCCCCTTGCAGCCGCCTAAAACCGATCCGCTTCCGGATATGACGGGCGCGGTGCCGCTGCGCGACGCCAAAAAGCTACCGAGCACCGCCGACCAATACAACGCGCTGCGCCAGGAGATCGACAAGAACAGGCCCGCTGCCGAGAGCGCGAAACAAAAAAGCGATCTTCTGAACGGCGAAGCGGCCGATCTGCGCAAGCGGCTCGCCGACACCACGGCGCATGTGCAGGGGCTGGAAGACGAGAAAGGCCGCATCGACGCGGAGCTCGCGCGTCTCGGCCCCGAAGAACAGGCGATGGCCGCGACCTTTGTTCGCGATCGCGCCGAAGTTGCAGGTCTGCTGGCCGTGCTCGAGCGTCTGCAGTCGGATATGCCGCCGGTCATTGCGCTCAAGGCGGACGACGCGCTCTCCGCCGCGCGCGGCGCGATGGTTTTGGGCGCAACGTTGCCGCGGATTTACCAAGCGGCGATCGAACTCTCGCAACGGCTGAAGGCTTTGCGGGCCAAACAGGTCGAGCTGACGCAACGCAGGCTCGAAAGCGCGCGTGTCGGTGCCCAGCTCGCCGGCGCGCGTATCGAGCTCGATCAACTTCTCGCGATAAAGTCCCAGGAAGCCCAGGAAGCGTCTGCCCGATACGGCGATCTCGAAGCGCGCCTCGATGCCGCCGCGGAGCAGGCCGACAATCTCAAATCCCTCCTCGCCAAAGTGGCGGCGCTGAGACAGAGGCCCGTGGGGCAGGGGATTGTTGTGGTTTCCGCGCTAAACGCTGCCGGGGGAGGGCCTTTGCGCCGCGGCGCGATCGTTCGGCCGGTTGCCGGCTCAGCGGTTGCGGGAGGCGTGGAGGGTGTGGGCGGCCCGCGCGCGCCGGGCCTCACCTTCTTAACGGCGCCGGGTGCTGCCGTCGTCGCACCCGGAGATGGTGAAGTGCTCTTTGCCGGCTCTTACCATAAAACGGGCAAAGTCTTGATATTAGAAATGGGCGGCGGCTACGATTTGGTTCTTGCCGGGCTAGAACGGATCGATGTCCGGCCCGGCGACGAATTGCTTGCAGGCGAACCGGTTGGTGCGATGCCGCGCATGAGCGCCGGGAATAAGCTCTATTTCGAATTGCGGCAGAACGGCAGGGGCGTCAACCCGGCGCCCTGGATGGAAGTTGATCTGAGGAAGGCAAAAAGATCATGAATCGCTATGGACTGGTGGGCGTAGGTGCGGCTGCGGGCTTTGCCGCGGCATTGATGCTCTTTCCTGCCGCGCGCGGCGCCGACTCGGTCTATCGACAACTCGATCTCTTCCACGACGCGTTCGAAACGGTCCGCAAGGATTACGTCCATCCCGTCGACGACAATGAGCTCGTCAACTCCGCCATCGAGGGCATGGTCTCTTCGCTCGATCCGCATTCGAGCTTCATGGACGAGAAAGCCTTCAAGGACATGCAGATCCAGACGCGCGGCGAGTTCGGTGGTCTCGGTCTCGAAGTCACGATGGAAGACGGCCTGGTCAAGGTGATCACGCCGATCGACGACACGCCGGCGGCCAAAGCCGGCATCAAGACGGGCGACTTCGTCGCCGCCATCGACTCCACGCCGATCCAGGGCATGGCGCTCGACGACGCCATCAACAAGATGCGCGGCGCGCCCGGCACAAAAGTGACGCTGACGATCCTGCGCACCGGCGCCAAGAAGCCGTTCGACGTGGCGCTCACGCGTGCCGTCATCCAGGTCGACACGGACAAGTTCCGCCGCGAAGGCGACGTCGGCTACATCCGCCTGCCGGGCTTCAACGAGCAGACGACGTCGGGCCTCGAACATGCGGTGCAGCAACTCAAGAAGCAGATCGGCCCCGGCATCAAAGGCTATGTCATCGATCTCAGGAACAATCCGGGCGGCCTGCTCGATCAGGCCGTATCGGTGTCGCAGGACTTGATCGGGACGGGCGAAGTCGTGTCGACGCGCGGCCGTCATCCGGAAGACAACACGCCTTATTATGCGAAAGGCCACGACATCACCGACGGCAAGCCCGTTATCGTGCTCATCAACGGCGGCACGGCGTCGGCGTCGGAAATCGTCGCGGGGGCGCTGCAGGATCACAAGCGCGCGACGATCGTCGGCATGACGTCGTTCGGCAAAGGCTCCGTGCAGACGATCATTCCGCTGGGCGACAGCGGCACCGCGCTGCGCTTGACGACGGCGCGCTACTACACGCCGTCCGGCCACTCGATCCAGGCAACCGGCATCACGCCAGACGTGCGGGTGGCGGAGGGCGACGAAGACACGACGCCCAAGATCGAGCGTCCGAGCGAAGCGGAGCTGCCGGGCCATCTCGCCGTCGAGAATCCCAACAAGAAGGCGAGCACGCCGATCATCCACCCACCGGCAGGCAAGAAGATCGCCGACTTCCAGCTCGCCTATGCGCTGGACATGCTGCGCGGCAAGACGAATGTCAGCCAGCTCGTAAAAGGCACGCAATCCAACTGATAATCGCGACCATCAGGCGATCCGGGTGATGTGGAAGGTATTTCGATGACGCGTTTTGTGTTTACCGGGGCAGGCGTTGCGATCGGTTTCATCGCCGGTCTGGCCGTGCTTGCCCGCGCCGACACCGCGCCCGATTCGGAATCGGCCTATCACGCGCTTGATCGCTTCGGTCAGGCGTTCTCCGTGGTGCGCGCCGATTATGTCGATCCGCCCGACGACAAGCTCCTGGTCGAGAACGCGCTCTCGGGCATGATCTCCAGCCTCGATCCGCATTCGAGCTATTTCGATCCCAAGACCTATGCCGACATGCAGGTCCGGACCGAAGGCCAATATGGCGGCGTCGGCATCGTCATCGCGGTCGAGGCAGGCGCGGTGAAAGTGGTTTCACCCATCGACGACACGCCCGCCGCGGCGGCCGGCGTCAAATCGGGCGACATCATCCTTGCCGTCGATGGCAAGGGCCTGCAGGGCATGAGCCTGGATCAGGTGCAGCTCCTGCTGCGCGGCAAGGCCGGCTCGAAGGTGACGCTGACGCTGATGCGCGACGGCGCCGGCAAGTCCTTCGAAGTGAAGCTCACCCGCGCCTTCATCGAAGTCGAAGCGGTGAAATTCCATCGCGAAGGCGACGTGGGCTACATCCGCATCCCGGCCTTCAACGAGCACACCGATTCCGGATTGCAGACGGCCGTGCGCACGCTCAAGAAGCAGATCGGTCCCAAGCTCCGCGGCTACATCATCGACCTGCGCGACGATGGTGGCGGCGTGCTCGACCAGGCGATCGCTGTGTCCGACGATTTCCTCGAAGGCGGCGAGATCGTGTCCACGCGGGGCCGCGATCCGTCCGACACGCAACGCTACGACGCCAAGCCCGGCGACATCACCGACGGCAAGCCCATCGTCGTGCTCATCAACCGCGGCACGGCGTCGGCGTCGGAAATCGTCGCGGGCGCGCTGCAGGATCACAGGCGTGCGCGCATCGTCGGCATGACGTCGTTCGGCAAGGGCTCGGTGCAGACCATCATTCCGCTCAACGGCGGCGATGACGGCGCGCTGCATCTGACGACCGCGCGCTACTACACGCCGTCCGGCCGTTCCATCCAGGCGACGGGCATCGTGCCCGACATCGCGGTGGCCGAGGGCGACGAGGCCGCGTCGACACCGGCCGAGAACTACACGGAAGCCGACTTGCCGCATCATCTCCTCGGCGAGACGACGGTGAAGCCCAGCAACGTCGAACCGATCCGTCCGCCGGCGGACTCCAAGGTCGCGGACTTCCAGCTCTCCTACGCGGTCGATCTGTTGGACGGGAAGGTGGGTCCGAAAACCGTCGCCGAGCGGAAGGAATAGGCGGGGCTTTTCCTCCCTCGAACAAAGTTCGAGAGAGCCGCACAAAGCGTGACAGGACGGAGGGCGTTTCGCGAGTGTCGCCGCCCTCCACCGCTTCGCGGTCCCCCTCCCCCGAACCTCGTTCAGGGGAGGAAAGACAACGGCGGTTAACGCGACCGTAACCAAGCCTTGCGTTATTTAGGGACATGGCCGCGAACAGCTTTGCAGCAGGGCAGGGGATGCGGGCGCAGACGCTCGCGCTTGCCTATTTCGGCGTGTTTGCAGCGCTCCTTCTGCTTTTGGGTGCCATCGCCTGGTTCGGGCGGCCTTCGGATGGCGATCCCGTCGCCCGCATCGCTCTTCCGGCCCATGCGGTGAAGCGCACGGCCGCCAATCTCCGCCCCGCCGTTCCGGCGCCTGCGCCACACGTAGCCGCTCCGGTCGCCTCGGCCCCACCCGCGACGGCCCTGCCGCCGCAGGTCGTGCCGGCGAACGTCGACAAGCCAGTCGTGTTGGGAAAGAACCTCGTCGCCGATCCGGCGCTCATCGAACAGACACCGCAGGGACCGCTGCCGCGCATCGCTGCCGACGGGCGTACGCCGATGGCCGCCTATGCGCCGCCGGTCCCACCTTTCAGAGGTCCACGCATCGCCATCGTCGTCAGCGACCTCGGCATCAGCGCCAAAGGCACTGCGGCAGCGATCCAGGGTTTGCCCGCAGCCATCACGCTCGCATTCGCGCCTTACGAAGACGACGTCGCGCGCTGGGTCGGCGAAGCGCGCCGCACCGGCCATGAAGTGCTCCTCGAAGTGCCGATGGAGCCTTATGACTTTCCCGACAGCGATCCCGGCCCGCACACGCTGCGCGCGGCCGTCGGCGAAGAGTCGAACACCGAGCGTCTCGACTGGTCGCTGACGCGGTTCACCGGTTACGCGGGCATCACGAATTTTCTGGGCGCGCGGTTTCTTTCCGATCCGGATTCACTCGAGCCCGTGATGACCTATGTGGCGCGGCGCGGTCTGTTGTTCTTCGATTCGAGTCCGTCGGGAAAATCGGTCGCACCCGATGTCGCCAAACGGATCAACGCACCCTATGTGCAAAGTGCGGTTGTGCTCGACACGATCCAGACGGGCATGGAGATCGACGCGCGGCTGTCCCAACTGGAGCAGTTGGCGCGCGCCAAAGGCAGTGCCGCGGGAACCGCGTCCGTTTCGCCGGTCACCATCGAACGCATTGCCAATTGGGCGAAGGGATTGCAGGGACGGGGGTTTGTTCTCGTGCCGGCTTCGGCCATAGTAGCGCCGTCGAAATAATCGAGCATCGATGTCCCGTCTCCGTCACGAAGACCTTCCGTACCGGCCCTGTGTCGGCGTCATGCTGTTCAACCGCGACGGCCTCGTGTTCGTGGGCCGCCGGATCGATCAGACGGTCGAAGGCTGGCAGATGCCGCAGGGCGGCATCGACGAGGGCGAGACGCCGCAACAGGCGGGTTTGCGCGAATTGAAGGAAGAAATCGGAACCGACAAGGCCGTCATCCTGCGCGAACATCCCGACTGGCTAGCCTACGATCTGCCGCCGCATCTTCTGGGTGTGGCGCTGCACGGGCGCTATCGTGGGCAAAAGCAGAAATGGCTCGCCATGCGGTTCACCGGCGAAGACAGCGACATCAACGTCGCCACGCCCGAGCCCGAATTCGCGCACTGGAAATGGCTCGCCGTCGAGGCGCTGCCGCGCCTCATCGTGCCGTTCAAGCGCGACACCTATGCCAAAGTCATCGCGGAGTTCCGCGATCTCGCTTTCTCTCCGGGATAAGGGGTTCCTCCGCCGATGGCCGCGTCGCGTTCTCCAGTCGTGATGATTCACGGCGCCTTTTGCGGTGGCTGGGTTTTCGAAAGCTGGCGCGCCGTGTTCGCGGCCAAAGGGTATGACGCGCACGCGCCCGATCTTCGTTTTCACGACGGCGACGGCGAGCCGCCGCAGGCGCTTGGCCAGACGAGCATGCTCGACTATGTCGCCGACCTCGAAACCTTTCTCGACGGAATGGACGGCGAGCCGATCCTGATCGGCCATTCCATGGGCGGGCTGCTGGCGCAGATGCTGGCCGCACGCAGGACCGTGCGCGCGCTTGTCTTGCTGGCACCGTCGGCGCCGTGGGGAGTCCTGCCGGCGACGCCGTTCGAATATGCGTCCGCACAGGCGCTCTATCTTGCCGGGGATTTCTGGAACACGCGGCTGTGGCCGACACGCTGGATCGCCGCAGCCAATGCGCTCGACAATGTGCCGGAACACGAACATCAGGCGATCCTCGACCGCTTCGTGCCCGAATCGGGTCTCGCCACGTTCGAGATCATGCACTGGGCGTTCGATTTCAAACGCGCCACACACATCGATCCGCGCGATGTGACCTGTCCGATCCTCTGCATCACCGGCACGAACGACCGCGTCAACTCGCCGGGCACGGTGAAAAGCGTGGCGGGACGTTATCGCGGCCGCGCGCGCTACGAAGAGCTCGACGGTCACAGCCACTGGCTGATCGGCGAACCTGGCTGGGAAAGGATCGCGAAGCTCGCGCTCGACTGGCTGGAGGATCTGTCTGCCGACAAAGCCGCGGCCGATACGCCGACGCAGCGCTGATCCAGTCGCGCGTTCATTCCCCTAGCCAGCATCCCGATGGCGATTGTTCTGCTGGTGGCCATCGTGACGGTGCATTTGCCGAACGGTTTCAGCCCGATCAAACTGCAGACGGTCACCGCGCAGGGCACGGCCCATTTCGGGCAGCCCGGCTACGAGACCGATCTTCTGTATCTCGCAGCCCTCGCCGCTCTGGTGCTCGGCGGGCCCGGACCTTGGACGCTTACGCCTTCGCGCAAGCGCAGCAGCGACAATGCGAAACCTAATTCGCCTTCGCCGTCTCGAAGCGCTTCTTGAAGTCCTGCATGAAGCCTTCGAGCGTGTCGATGGACGCGATCTTGCCGGCCATGTCGCGGAAGGCGACGCCCTGCAGGTCGATGTTCTGGGTGACGACGGCAAAGGCGCTAGCGTCCGGGCTTGATTTCATCTTGGGGCCGAAGCGCGTGCGCAGACGGTCGAGGCTCGCCTCATCGTCCGCCAGCGAATAGGCGATCGCGGCGCGCATCAGGTTCTGCCGCTCGTCCGCATCGAGCGGAACGGCGTCGTTCCAGCGGTCGCCGAGCAGCTGTTCGGCCATCTGCGCCGCCACCGCCCAATTGCCGCTTTCCCAATAGATGTCGGCACGCAGCTTGCGCGTGTCGGGCGCCTCGTCGACGGCGATGAGATCGAGCGCCTGATCCCATTGCTTGAGGGCGGCGAGCGCGCGCGCTTCGAGCAGCACGCGGCCGTGATTGATGTTGTCGGGAAGGCCCGCGATCTCCGTCGCCCTGAGCGAGGCGAGCGCGTCCTTCGGCTTGTGGTCCATCAGATCGATCATGGCCAGACGCGTCGCCACCTGCGCGCGCGCGATGCCGTCGAGTCGTTTGGTCACCTGGTAATTCAGAAGTTTTTCCGCGGGGTCGAGAAGATCGACCGCCACCAGCCGGTCCGTCATGCGCCGGATCATCTCGTCGCCTTCGGGGCCGATGGGCGTCAGATCGATGAAGTCGTAGAACAGGCTGAGCGCCTGGATGGGCGCGATGGCGTCGGCCTTGCCTTTCAGGAACAGGTTCACGAAGGTCGCGCGCATGTCGTCCTGTGCCTGGCGGGCGAGCTCTTCGTCGGGGAAATTCTGGCTCGCGATGCGCAGAACGTAGAGGCCTTCGCGCCAGTCCTTCTTTTCGAAATAGAGTGCGCCCAGCCTGCGCAGCGTGCGAAGTTCGAGTGAATCGCCGCGCCAGCGGAAGCGCAGAGCTTCGAGCGCGGCGATGGCCTGGTCGCGCGTGATAGCGCCGTCCGCGAGGCCGGCCTGTGTGCCGTCGAAGACGGCCTTGGCCTCGATTCTCTCGTCGCCGCAATGCTCGAGCGCCGTGAACAGTTCCTGCGCGTCGTAATAACGGCCCTCCGTGGCATAGAGCCGGGCGCGTTCGAGCTGCGCTTGAAGCGCCAGGTCGCGCGGCAGATCGTGCGGCAGGTGATTGAGCTGCGAGTCGGCCACCTCGACGGCATTGGCGACGATCGCCGCTTCCGCCTCAGCCAGGCGCGCGCGCGCCTGCCATTCCGGCGCATAGCGGCGCAGGACGGGTTCGGCCATGGCGAGCGCCTTGCGCGCGTCGTTCCAGTTTTCGAGCTTGGCCTCGATCAGCCCGCGCCAGAACGCCGCGTGGCGATCGTTGTCGAGGGCGCCGCTGCCGATGTCGTTATGCGCGTCGCGGTAGCGTTGCATCATGTAATCGGCCGCCGCCCGCATCGTCTGAAGACGCATGTCGCCCTGCAGCGACGGATCGCTCGCCTGCACGATGTTGATGAGGCCGAGGGCTTCCGGCGCAAACTGGTTGCCGAGATAGAACCGCGCCAGCGCGAGGCGCGCGTGATTGGCGTCTTCCGAGCGTTCCGCCGCGATATGCGCGCGCAGCCGCTGTTGCGCCTTGTAGAAGCTGGTGCCCTGCGAATTCGCCCAGTTCGCCAGATCGAGGAACGACGGGCTGTCGTCGCCGCGCAGAAGTCCCTGCGGCGATTGCGCCACGGAGATCGGACCTCTGGTCATCGCCAGTCCGCCGGGCCTGGTGATCGTCACATGCCCCGTCGAAACGAGAACGTCGAGGTCGTCCGCAAGGGGCCTGACCACAAGACCCGATGCGGTCGGCAGGATCGCGAATTCCGCATAGCGCCGCGCATCGAGCACGCCGCGGCCGAGCACGCCCGGCACGATGACGAGGGTGTCGCCGGCGGACGGGTCGGTCTGGAGGAGCGTATGCGTCGACTCGGGAATGAGCGTCGTCAGCGTTGTGTGCCGGGGATCGCTGTCGTCGCGCACGAAGCCGATGGAAGCCGGCTCTTCGGTCAGCTGCGGCGCGATGTCGACACGCAAATTGGAACCGTCGGCGCGGGCGGCGATTTCCTCCGGCGCTTTCAGTCCGATGCGGATGATGGTGGTGTTGTTGCTGGTGGATTCGTCGAGCGACGTCGGAAAATCGCCCAGCGCGGCTTTGAACTGCACGGGATCCATCTTCTGCGCGCGGTCGATCACGATCCAGGCCGTCATGCCGCGCACGAAGATGGCCGACGGCGTCGATCCCGCGCCGGGAAAACTCAAGGCCACGCCCTGGCGCGTACGCATGGCCTGCGCCATGTCGGCGTCGGCCAGCGGATTGGGCGGCGGTGTCTGCGCCGGCGTCGCGGGCTTTGCAGCAGCGGCCTGCGCGTCCGGTTTCGCACCGCTCAGCTGCGCCGCTGCGGCGGCGATCACTTTGGCCTGCGCCGCCGCGTCGTTCGGGGTCTGATCCGCTTTCTGATCCTTGTTCGCCGTGGCGGGTGCAGTGGCCGCCTGCGCATCGGTTTTCGGCGCGAGAATGTCGAGCAGCACGTGCGAGCCGTCGCGGCTGTCCTTGTAGCCGGACTGCGGGTCGACGGTGAATTCGATGACGGTGCCCTTGTTCTCGACGCGCCAGCCCGCCTCCTTCACCCAGGGCGGCGAGACGTTTTCGAACGCCGTGAAGTCCGGCCGCGCCATCGCTTCGAAACGGATGGTGATGTGGCCGGCGCCGGGGAAGACGGCATAGGGGACGTTCTTCGGCCAGTCGAAAATCAGGCGTGAGAAATTGGCGTAGGCACCGGCGCGGATCTTGAGCACGTCGAGCTTGGACACTTCGACGGCGGTCGCTTCCTTGGGCGGCGGCGGCGGCAGATCGGCGGGAACGCCCGGATAATTGTTGGGCACGAGATCGATCGCGACGCGGTCGGCGGAACTGCTCTCATGCAGGCGCGCGTTCTGGGTAAGCGCGAAGCGGAATGTCTTGCCGTCCGGATCCGCGCGACCGCCCGCGATGTAACCGGGCAGGCCTTGCACGATGGCGTTCGCATTGATCGCCACCTTGCGGTCGAAGCTGAGCGTGAGCACGCCGCCGGCCAGCGCCGGCTTCACATGCGCGATAGGATCGAGATTGAAGATGATGCGGCCGAAGCCGTCATTGCCTTCGGTCGTGACCGCATCGGCGTGCGCGGCGCTGGGCAATGCGGCGAACGCCAGCGCGGCCATCAGAGCCTTCGCGGTACGCATCGTGGTCGTCGCTCGCCCCATCGCCCGGCCAGATCACTTGGCGGCAGGAGGAGCCGCCGCCGCAGCGGCGGGTGCGGCCTGCGGTGCGGGCGTTGCGGCCGGCGCGGGAGACGGCGGCGCCGCAGGCGGCGGCGTGGCCTGCGCAAGCTGGGCGGCCGCCTGCTGCTGCTCGGGCACTTTCAGACGGTTGGCGAGCCGTACCGTCAGCTTCTGTGCGGCTTCCGCCTGCATGGTACCGATGATGGGCGCGAGCACGTCGGGCTTCATCTGCGCGGCCACGGACAACAGCACGGCGTCGTCCAGGCTGTTGAAGATGCGCGCGGCATCCTTGGGCTTCATCGACGAATAGGTCTTCACCAGCGCATCGAGCTGCTTCTGCTCGGCCGCATCACGCTGCACGAGGAGCGCCTGGATCGAGGACTGCAGCTGTTTGAGGCTGTCGATCTTGCCGTCGACGCGTTTCTCCGCGGCGGTGATGAGGTTTTCGCGCATGTCGAGATCGCGTTCGCGGCCGTCCAGTTCGGCGCGGCGTTTGGCGAGGCTCGTCAGCACGTCGACCTGTGCGCTTGACGTCTCCGGGTCGTCGGGATCGGCTCCGGTCGCCGCCGCCGCCGCCTGTTCCGCCACGCTGGGGGAGGGTGGCGAAGACGCGGCAGGCGTCGCCGGCGCGCCTTGCTGTTCCTGCGCTTTCGCGTCGATCACAAGGCCCGCACCTTTGACGGCGAGAAGCACCGTGCCGACGGCGAGGACGGCCGGCAGCAGACGGATGTGACGCCTGAGATGGTGGAGCGGGTTTCTCACCGGACATTCCCCATCGCAGGCCGGAGCGCGTCGAGACGGTTCGCCAGCACCGGCGGCGTGGCGGTGCGTGCGCCCTGCTGGGGTGCGGCACCGCGTTCGATGCGCTGCGCGATGCGTTCGCCGGAATTGGTGAGTAGCGCCAACTCGTCGCTCAGGTTGCGCGCGCGCGTGAGCCGTTCGTCGAGCGCTTCGGCGGCGCCGGAGGCGGCTCCTTTCAGCATGCGCATGGACGCGCCCGCAGCCGCGATCGCCTGGTTGAGCTCCGTGATGGTCTCCTTGAAGCCGTCCTGGTTCTTGCGCAGCGCCGAAAGGCGGCGCTCCAGGATGGCGCAGTAGACGAGCGTCGCCGCAAGAAGGAGCGTCAGCGCGATTTCGACGATCAGCGAGAAAGTCATGGATCTGTTCTCCTCAGAGCGAGCGCGACGCGTCGGTGCGCTGGACGGCTTCGTCGACGCGCACGGCGACCTGGTTGCCGACGCGGCCCATGCGGCCGCGCAGCAGCGGCACGCCGCCGCAACGCAGCTGGATCTTCGAATCCGGACTCGCATTGAGCATGATGGTTTCGCCCACCTGCAAATTCATCATCTTGCTGAGCGGCAGGGTCTGTTCGTCCAGGATGGCGTCGATGTCGACGCGCGTGGACCAGAGTTCCGTCGCCAGATGGCCCTCCCAGATGGAGTCGCGGCCGAATTTTTCGCCCATGAATTGCTGCAGCAGCAATTTGCGGATCGGTTCGAGCGTCGCGTAGGGCAGGAGCAGTTCCGTGCGGCCGCCGCGATCTTCCATGTCGATCCTGAGCTTCACGAGAATGGCGGCGTTGGCCGGCCGCGCGATGGCCGCGAAGCGCGGATTGGTTTCCAGACGGTCGAGCGAGAAGGTGACGGGCGCCAGAGGTTCGAACGCTACGCACATGTCCTGCAGGATGACTTCCGTCATGCGTTGGACGAGCGTGCGCTCGATCGTCGTGTAGGGGCGGCCTTCGATGCGCATCGCTGCGGTGCCGCGGCGTCCGCCCAGAAGCACGTCCACGATCGAATAGATGAGGTTCGAATCGACCGTGAAGAGCCCGTAATTGTCGAGCTGCTCGGCGCGGAACACCGCCAGGATCGCCGGCAGCGGGATCGAGTTCAGATAGTCTCCGAAACGGATCGACGTGATGTTGTCGAGGCTGACTTCTACGTTGTCCGACGTGAAGTTGCGCAACGACGTCGTCATCAGCCGCACCAGGCGGTCGAAGACGATTTCCAGCATCGGCAGGCGCTCATAGGAGACGAGCGCGGAATTGATGATGGCGCGGACGCCGCTCTTATCCTGGATCTGATCATCGTTGACGTCGAAACCCAGAAGGCTGTCGATTTCCTCCTGATTGAGGATGCGATCGGCGGTCGTGCCGTCTTCCTGTGCCGGTGCAGTGGCCTCGGCGGCCGAGGCTTCGGTTTCTTCGGTTGGAGTTTCGTCAGCCATCGATCCGCCTACTGAACAATCATTTCTTTGAGGAGCACGTCGCGCACGGGATAGGGCGCGGCCGCCACGTTGACGCGGCGCAGAAGTTCTTCCTTCACGCGCAGCACGCCGGCCGACCCGTGCAGGTCGTCGATGCGCAATTCGCGCAGATAGCTCTGGAACTGGTCGACGATGCGCGGCATGAGCGCCTGGATGCCGGGTTTTTCTTCCGGCGCCGCGAGCTCGAGCGCCACGGACAGCTTCAGATACGCGGGCGTGGAATCCGCCGACTGAATGTTCACGACGAGATCGGGCATGTCGTAGAACACGACCGACGGCGGCACGACGGGCAGCACGACGTTGCCCACCATCTTCGGCTTGTTGGCGTCGTCGGAGCCTGCGAAGAACAGGAAATAGACGCCGGCGCCGAGCAGAAGCAGCACGATGGCCGCGCCGCCGCCCGCGATCATGAGAAATTTCTTGCTGAAGCGGCCCTTCGAGCCGGCTTCGCCTTCGGCGTCGTCGTTTTCCTCGTCGAGCTCGGGCTCGGGCGTCTTGGCCATCGGCGTGGCTCCCCTTCAGGCCGTGCCAACGGCCGTGTTCGGGGCAAGAATTAGTCCGGTGTGGTTAAGGACTGGTTGTCTCCCGGCAATTCTCGCCGGGCAGTTCTTGCCGAAGGCGCTGTTGCCGGAAGGTGCCCAGGAATCTGCGTCTGTTGCCGAACCTTTCCCTTGCGCGAGAACATACCATGAACAATATCGGGGGCCATGACCGCCGCCCGCTCCACCCGCTTGCCCGGCTTCCGGCAATCCTCACTCGGCACTCCTTGCCGGGGGAACGCCGTTCGTCCGCAAAAAGCCGGGAATTCCCTGGGCTTCGTGCTGGCACGCCGGCTGCAGTCGTCTCCCCCGAACGCAAAGGACCAGAAAGGATCCCACGCGGCCATGGATACGACACAACTCGTCTGCCTGTCGCAGGAATTGGCGGCATACCAGTCGATGGATGCGATCGCGAACAATCTCGCGAACGTCTCGACGCCGGGCTTCAAGGGCGAAACGCCGAAGTTCCAGGAATATCTGGATCAGGAGCAGCCCTCCGAAGGCCAAACGGGGACGCAATCGGTGAGCTTCGTGCAGCAGACGGGAATGATCCGCGATATGAGCGAAGGCCATATCGACATCACCAACGCGCCATACGATGTCGCCATCAACGGGCCGGGCTATTTCGTCGTGCAGACGGCGAACGGTCCGCGCTACACGCGTGACGGCCATTTCTCGCTCGACTCGCAGAACCGCATCGTGGACGAGGCCGGCGATCCGGTGCAGGGCTCGGGCGGCGACATCACGATCCAGCTGACCGACGGCGACATCCACATCGCGGCCGACGGAACGGTCAGCGGCGTCAACGGCCAGATCGGCCAGCTCAACATCGTCGATTTCGCCAACGACCGCGCCCTCGTCAAGGAAGGCGGCAATCTCTATTCGACCACGCAGACCGCGAACACGGCCGCGAGCGCCACCGTGCAGCAGGGCGCGATCGAAAACTCGAACATCCAGCCTGTCGTCGAGATTTCCAAGATGATCGAAGTCATGCGGTCCTATCAGGCCGTCATCAATTTGAGCACGTCGCAGGCGAACTCCGAGCAGCAGACGCTCGACAAGCTTGCGACCGTCCAGAGTTAAGGGGAAGCCAAATGCGCGCTCTCAGCATCGCAGCGACCGGCATGGCCGCACAGCAGACCAACGTCGAAGTGATCGCCAACAATCTCGCGAACATGAACACGACCGGCTACAAGACCCAGGTCGCGGAATTCCAGGATCTGCTCTACCAGAACGTCCAGCAGCCCGGCGCCCAGTCGTCGGATTCCAACACGCTGCTGCCAAGCGGCATCCAGTTGGGTTCCGGCGTGCAGACCGCGGCGGTCGCACGTGTCATGACGCAGGGCGCTCTGGGGCAGACCTCCAATCCCTACGACGTGGCAGTCCAAGGCGAGGGTTATTTCCGCATCACGCTGCCGGACGGCACCTTCGCATTCACCCGCGCGGGCAATTTCGCGCTCTCGCCCACCGGACAGATCGTGACGCAGCAGGGCTATCCCGTGGCGCCGGGCATCACCGTGCCGCCGACCGCGACCAGCGTGCAGATCAACGCGCAGGGACAGGTGCTGGCGACGATTCCCGGCCAGACCGCGCCGCAGCTGCAGGGTCAGCTCGAGCTCGACCGCTTCCCCAACGAAGGCGGATTGAGCGCGCAAGGCGGCAATCTCTTCATCGAAACGGCATCGTCGGGCGCACCACAGGCGGGCGTTCCCGGGTCGACCGGCTATGGCACCATCCAGCAGGGCTATCTCGAATCCTCCAACGTCGATCCGGTGTCGGCGATCACCTCGCTCATCACCGCGCAGCGCGCCTACGAAATGAATTCGAAAGTCATCACCGCCGCGAACGACATGCTGCAGGAAACCGACAATATGGGACAAGGCTGATGAAGATGCTGGCCCTCGCGCTCGCGCTTTCGCTTGCGGCGTTTGCGCCCGCGTCCGCGGCCGAGGCCGTCGACGGACCGCGTATCGTCGTCCCGGCGCACGACATCGAACGCGGCGAAACCATCACCGACACCGATCTGGTCATGCAGACGATCGCGCCCGACCGCATGCGTCCGGGCGTCATCACGGCGATGGCGAACCTCGTCGGCCACGAAGCGCGGCGGACATTGCGCGAGGGCGAGCCGGTGCGCGCGGAAGACGTCCGCATGCCCATCCTCGTCGTCAAAGGCACGATCGTGACCATGACCTTCATGGAACCGGGCATCGTGCTGACGGCGACCGGCCGCGCCATGGCCGACGCCGGTCTCGGCGAAAGCGTCGTGGTGCAGAATCCCGTCTCGTTCCGTCAGGTCTCCTGCATCGTCACGGGCGCCGGCGCCGTGCGCGCGACCGAGCCGCAGGGTTCGACGATCGCGGCAAATCCATGAACACCGTTGGAGAAGGACTGCGTATGCGTAAGACCCGTTGGAAGGAATGCGCGGGCGTCGTGGCGCTGGTGGCGGCGCTCGGCGGCTGCAACACGCTCGACCGGCTCCAGAACGTCGGTGCCGAGCCCAAGCTCTCGCCCATCACCAATCCGGCGCAGCAGAAAGTCTCGCTGCCCATGCCACAGGAACCCACGACGCCGCGTCAGGCGAGCTCGCTGTGGCAGACGGGTTCGCACAGCTTTTTCCCCGATCCGCGCGCCAGCCATGTCGGCGACATCATCACGGTCGACATCACCATCGCGGACTCCGGCCAGATCTCCAACACGACGCAGCGCTCGCGCAACAACAGCGACGCGGCGAACCTGACGAATTTCTTCGGCCTGGAGAACAGCGGGCTGCTCGCCGCCGACAAAGGATCGCTCGTGAACATGGGCTCGACGACGTCCAATGTGGGCGCGGGTTCCGTCAACCGTTCGGAAGCGATCAACCTCACGCTCGCCGCGCTCGTCACGCAGATCCTGCCCAACGGCAACATGGTGATCAGCGGCCACCAGCAGGTAAAGGTCAACGCCGAAATGCGCGACCTGGAGATCTCCGGCGTCGTGCGCCAGGAAGACATCACGCAGACGAATACGGTCAATCTCGCCCAGGTGGCCGAAGCGCGACTCTCTTACGGCGGCCAGGGCCAGATCACCGATGTGCAGCAGCCGCGCTACGGTTCGCAGCTGTTCGACATCCTGATGCCGTTCTAATCCTTAGAACATGTCATGGCGGCCAGCGCCCTGGCCGAAGCGTAAACTACGCGCGAGCCGCTACCCCTGCGGCCAAGATGGCCGCGCTCCGACGTCATCCACGCCGCTAGCGAGTTTCTTCGACGACGAGCGCGTCCGGTATCGCATGCCGCGCGTCCGCCTGCCGTTCCAAATGCTCGCGGCCCCAACAGCGTAAGGCTTCGAGCATCGGCAGAACGGACTGTCCGTAAGCCGTCAGCGAATAGACGACCGGCGCCGGCACTTCGCCCGTGCGCTCGCGCTCGACAAGACCTTCCGCCATCAGCTCGCGCAATTGCTGGGCGAGCACTTTCTGCGAGACCTCGCCCATGAGGCGGCGCAGGCCCGCGAAATGGCGCGGCTCCTCGGCCAGGTAATAGACGATGATGAGCTTCCATTTCCCGCCGATCGCGGTCAGCGCCGCGGTCAGAGGACAGCCGGTGACGGGATTGGGCTTTGGCATGGTTACCTGAAAGTGCCTTCTGGCGTGCCGAGGCAAATCTAGGCACCGATGTCCTCTCTGTCAGGAGGAGAGGGCGGTGGAGATCTTCATTTTCGCGCGAGCACATGCGCTTCCCGGCCGCGAAGCCGAGGTCGAACGCGCCATTCGCCAGGTGCTGCCGGAAACGCGCAAGGAACCCGGCTGCCTCGGCGCGCACGCCTACCGCTCAGTAAAGGACGCATCGCTCTTCTACGTCCATTCGCGCTGGCGCGACGAGGTCGCGTTCGATCTTCACACGCGGCTGTCGCACACGGTCCGCTTCGTCGAAACGCTGGAACCGCTGCTCGATCACGAATTCGTCGCCGCCCGCACAACCGAGATGGCGTAAGGAGATGAGAAACATGAAAACGGGACTGCGCATCGCCTCCGCAATCGTGGCGGGAGCTGCGATGCTTTTTTGGGCCGAGGCCGGCTTCGCCGCCGAACAGAGGCGCGACGGCAGCCACGATTTCGATTTCGAGATCGGCACCTGGAAGACGCATCTGAAAGTGCTGCAGCATCCTTTGACCGGCTCGACGAAATGGATCGAGCTGACCGGCACCAGTGTCGTGCGCAAGGTCTGGAACGGGCGCGCCAATCTCGTCGAGCTGGAGGTCGACGGCCCGAACGGCCATGTCGAAGGCTTGAGCCTGCGCCTCTACGATCCCGTCGCGCATCAGTGGAGTCTCAATTTCGCCAATGCGAAAGTGGGAAGCCTGAGCGGTCCCCCCACCGTCGGCGAGTTCAAGGAGGGCCGCGGCGAATTCTACGACCGCGAGCCGATCAACGGCCGCATGGTCCTCGTGCGCAACATCTGGTCGGACATCAAGCCCAATTCCTGCCATTTCGAGCAGGCGTTCTCCGACGACGGCGGCAAAACCTGGGAAACCAACTGGATCACGGACGATGTGCGGATTCCTTAGAAACTGTCATGGCGGCCAGCGTCAGCGCGAGCCGCCACCCAGGAGTCGCTGAGCGCGTCGTCGAAGATTATTTCGAAATTGCATTCTGCGTTCCCCTGGGTGGCCCGGTCTTGCCGGGCCATGACACCAAGGGGGTGAGCGCGAGAAGTTCGACGCGATATGCTCAATCGTCCCGATACACCCGCTCGCGGCGTTCGTGGCGTTCCTGTGCTTCGATCGACAGGGTCGCGATCGGGCGCGCATCGAGACGCTTCAGCGAAATGGGTTCGCCCGTCTCTTCGCAGAAGCCGTACGAGCCGTCTTCGAGACGCCTGAGCGCCGCGTCGATCTTCGCAATCAATTTTCTCTGACGGTCGCGGGTTCGAAGTTCGAGCTGGCGCTCGGCTTCGGTGGCGGCGCGATCGACAAGATCCGCGTTCAGCGTCGTCTCGGCCTGCAGGTTCTGGATGGTTTCGCGGCTCTCGCGCAGAATGTCGTCTTTCCACCGCAGCAATTTGCGGCGGAAATACTCGCGCTGCCGCTCATTCATGAAGGCCTCACTGTCCGACGGCCTGTAGCCGGGCGGAAGCTCGATACCCATGGACACTCCCTCGATGTACGCCCTCACCAAGCGGCCGGGGTTATACAGGCGCTGGCTTGGCCCTTCAAATGGAATCGAGCACAATCCTTTGACACAAAACCTTGTTTTTTAGAAATAGGCTTAAGCGGCGGCCTGGGCGTCGGCCTGCTCGAGCTTGGCGAGCTCCACGCGGGCCCTGAGGTCGATCTCGTCGAGCACGTTCTGGAGCTTCGGATCGACAAAGCCTTCCTGCTTGCGGCTGACGGCCGTGGCGAGTCGGCTGAGCGTGGCGCGCGGGATGGCGCCGGCCAGAAGCCCGTCGCGGACCTGGTCGAGCATGTCGAGCAGGTTCTGCCCATGGGTGAAGCCCTTGGAGCGGCCGTCGCCGCTGTCGTCGAAGCCCTGCAGCGTGAGAATCGTTTCAACGGCTGCGATAGGTCCGGGGCCGCTCACCATCTGGGCGCGAGGCTGATCCTCGGCTTCCGGCGTAATGGGCTTGAAGACGCTGTCGGTCGTGGACGAGGTTCCGCGCGCGACGCGGCGGACGTTGGAACTCCCAACCGGTCCCGTTCCCTTGATCTCCATGGGCCTATCCCCATTGCAGCAGGCTAACTTTGCGCGTGCTTGGTTAAGATAGGGCTAACGGCAGGAGCCGACGCTAAAACGGCCCCAACGAAGGTTTGCGCCGCGTTTGCCATGGCTAATGGCCGCGGTGATAGGGGTGGCCGCCCAAGATCGTCAGTGCACGGTAGATCTGCTCGGCCAGCATTGCGCGCACCATGAGATGCGGCCAGGTCTGCGGCCCGAAGGCGAGGCTGCGCGAGGACTTGACGGCCGGGCCCGGATCGAGCCCGTCCGGCCCGCCGATGAGGAAGACGAGGTCCCGGGCGCCCGCGTCGCGCATGGCCGCCAGCATCTCGGCGAAATCCTCGCTGGTCATGCCCTTGCCGCGCGCGTCGAGGAAAATCGCATGCCCTCCCGCCGGCACCCTGGCGGCGAGCTTTTCGCCCTCGGCGGCGATGCGCGATTTCGCTTCGCGCAGTTTCGAGACGGCGATTTCTTCCACTGTCACGGAACTGAAACCGAGACGCTTGCCGAAGGCGTGGGCGCGGCCCACGAAATCGTCCGTCAGCACGCCTTCCGACGTGCCACGCGCATGGCCCACTGCGAGGATGAGTAGCCGCATGGCGTTTCAGCGGGCCGCCGCGCGCCCGGAACCTTTGGCCTGTTCCTTGACCGGCTCGTCCACCGACCACATGCCTTCGAGATCGTAATAGTCGCGCACTTCCGGGCGGAAGACGTGCACGATGATGTCGCCCGCGTCCACCAGCGCCCAATCGCCGGTTGCAGCGCCCGACATGGGCCGCGTGCCATAGCCCGCATCCTTCAGCCGCCGCGCCAGATGCTCCGCGATCGAGGCCACATGACGGCCCGAACGGCCGCTCGCAATGACGATGGCGTCGGCGAGCGCCGACCGGCCGTCGAGGTCGATCGTCACGATGTTTTCCGCCTTGTCGTCGTCGAGGGAAGAAAGGATGCGGGAGAGGAGCGTCAACTCCTGGGGCGCGGCATGCTTCGATGCGCCCTTCTTGGCAGTCTTGCGGGTCAGGTCAGGATCCTCCTTTGCGGACGCGCGGGGAACACCGTCATCTGAACCGGAATGGCCGCCTCGTCCTTTGCGTGACATGTCATGCTATCACAACGCGCGTGTCCCGACCAAGGCGCCCTCGCGCAAGGCCGTCGAGCTCAGTGCATTGCGGCGGCCGCCCACGACCACGAAAGCCGGCGGCGAAACCCCGACAAAGCCGCGCATATGCTTGCGGCGTACATCCCAGAAACGCTGCATGGCTTTCGCCTGCAGGGGCGCCAGCATCGAACCGGGACGCATGATAACGGCAACCGGCATGAGTTCCACGATGCGCGGCCAATCCTTCCAGAGATGGAAGCTCGCGAGATTGTCGCTGCCCATCAGCCAGACGAAGCGGACTTGCGGAAAGCGGCGTACGAGGGCCTCGAGCGTGTCGACGGTGTAGTAGGTGCCGAGCGTGCGCTCGACATCCGTCACGATCACACGGCGCTCGTCCACGAGCTTGGTCGCGAGCGCGATGCGTTTGTCCAGCGGCGCTGCGCGCGCCGATTTGAGCGGGTTCTGCGGCGCGACCAGCCACCAGACGTAATCGAGGCCCAGCCGCTTCAGCGCCATGTCGCTGATGTGGAGATGGCCTTCATGCGGCGGATTGAACGAACCGCCGAGCAGGCCGATGGAAAGGCCCGGCGCCACGGGCCCCGGCGGTTTCAGCCAGTGGCTCGGTTCGCGCGTCATGGCCGGATCTGTCCCATGCCGCGCACGACATAGCGGAACGTCGTCAACTGTTCGACACCCACCGGCCCGCGCGCGTGCAACTTGCCTGTCCCGATGCCGATTTCGGCGCCCATGCCGAATTCGCCGCCATCGGCGAACTGCGTGGAGGCGTTCCACAGCACGATCGCGGAATCGAGCGTGGCCAGGAAGTGCTCCGCCGCTTGTGCGTCTTCCGTCACGATGGCGTCGGTATGCTGCGAGCCGTAAGTCTCGATGTGGCGGATGGCGTCGTCCACGCCGTCGACCGCGCGCACCGACACGATGGCGTCGAGATATTCCGTGCGCCAGTCTTCCTCCGTCGCAGCGCGCGCGGATGGAAAGATAGCGCGCACAGCGTCATCGCCGCGGATTTCACAGCCGGCTTTGGCGAGGTCGTCGAGAATCGGCACGCCGTGGCTCTTCAGGATCGCGCGGTCGATGAGGATCGTCTCCGCCGCGCCGCAGACGCCCGTGCGCCGCATCTTGGCGTTGACGGCGATGGCGCGCGCCTTGGCGAGATCGGCCTTGGCGTGAATGTAGACGTGGCAGATGCCTTCGAGGTGCGCCAGCACGGGCACGCGCGCCTCTTCCTGCACACGCGCGACAAGGCTTTTGCCGCCGCGCGGAATGATGAGATCGATGGCGCCGTCGAGACCCTTGAGCATCTCTCCTGCGACCGCGCGATCCGGCGTGCGAATCAGCTGGATGGCGGCTTTGGGCAGTCCGGCGTCCTCCAAGCCCTCTTCCAGTGCCGCGTGGATCGCCATCGACGAACGCAACGACTCCGATCCGCCGCGCAGGATGACGGTGTTGCCGGACTTGAGGCACAACGCGCCCGCATCCGCCGTCACGTTGGGGCGGCTCTCGTAGATGATTCCGATGACGCCGATGGGCGTCGAGACGCGCGTGATGTCGAGACCATTCGGTCGCTGCCAGCGCGCAAGTTCGCGACCCACGGGATCGGGCAGGGCGGCGATGGCTTCAAGACCTTTCGCCATACCTTCGATGCGATCTGCATCGAGCAGGAGGCGGTCACGCAGAGCCGGCGTAAGATCGTGCGCGGCTTTCAGGTCTTCTGCGTTCGCATTGAGAATATTGCTGGCACTCCCGCGTATCGCTTTCGCCGCAGCAAGAAGAGCCTTGTCCTTCGTCGCGCGATCGGTTTGCCGCAAGACCTTCGATGCAGCGCGCGC
>Ga0335074_10000277_pt1 | contig 78202 bp, 69 predicted proteins | sample Lox_Sample_23_FD_206715 | JGI IMG/M metagenome (GOLD analysis project Ga0335074, IMG submission 206715) | Soil microbial communities from Loxahatchee National Wildlife Refuge, Florida, United States - Lox_Sample_2.3 | ecosystem: Environmental > Terrestrial > Soil > Wetlands | place: USA...
CTCCGCGTCCGGCCCACGCGCCCGCACGCAGGGCCGCCACGACCGGCCAGACCGTCGCGAGGGCGATGAGCGCGTGCGCTCCGGTCGTGGTCGCGTAACCGACCGTCCCGACCGAGCGGCGGTCCGGGCGGGCCGCCAGGCGGAGGCCCGAAACGAACTGGGCCAGGCTCTGGACGAAGATCGCGAGCCCCTCCACGACCCCGATGACGAGCGGGCTCGCGCCCAGCTCGAAGGCCAGAAAGAACGGGAGGATCGGCAGGAGCATCTCGTAGCTCCAGTCGGAGAACAGGCTCGTCCACGCGATCGCCCAGACGTCGTGGGGGAGCCGTGCCCGCGCCGGGGGGGCCTCCACCGGAGCGGCGGCGCTCATCGGGGCCGTACGCTCCCCGGAGCGCCGGTCGACCCCCCGGCCGAAGGCGGTGCGATCCGGGGTGAGCGGGCCGCGCGCACTAGCCCACGGCCGCGGTGTAGATCACGACGACGAGGGTGACGATGAGGATGTAGGCGAGGTAACGCCCCGGGCGGCCGGGCATGATCGCGGTCTTGAGGGCCGTCGAGAACCGGGCGCCGCCGCTGACGAGCCCGTCGTAGAAGACCTTGAACACGTCGAGCACCTCGAGATCGACGCTGTACGGCACGGCGCCGGCGAACTCGGCCGTCGTGCCGCTCGGGGTGCTCGCCCGCACCTCGCGGGTCTGGAGCACCGACCGCATCATGATCCGGATCCCGCTGCTGAACCCGAAGGACGTGTAGGTCTCGTCGGTCCGGGCCGGGGCGCTGCCCGCCATCCAGACCGGCACGCGACGACGGCCCGCGCGGCCCAGCAGCCAGTAGCCGGCGCCCACGGCGGCCCCGATCGAGAGCGCGATCGGCACCACCGGCGGGGAGAGGATCCCGAACGGGGCGCCGGACAGGATCGACCAGCCGTTCGGCACCGACAAGAGCTGTCCCACGGGCACCGCGATCGGCGCCCGGGCGAAGGCGGAGACCGTCGGCGCCAGCATCTCGAGCACCCAGGGCGCCGCGACACCGAGCCCGAGGATCACCGCCCCCAGGGCGCCGAGCACGCCGCCGAGCAATGCGGATCGGCCCTGAGGACCCCGGGACGCGGGGCTCCACAGCAGGGAGAACCCGAGGTACTTGGTCATCGCAACGAGGATGAGACCGGCCGCGAGCGCGACCGCGGCACCGGCGAGCAGTCCAACGAACTGGACCCACTCCGGCCGGAAGCGGTACGACTGGAAGAGCGCCTCGAGGATCATCCACTCGCTGACGAATCCGGCGAGCGGGGGGGCGGCGGCCAGGCTCAGCGTGGCGGCGACGCTGCCCGCGTACGCCGCGCCGTCGGTCCGCTTGAACCCGCCCTCGATGGCCCCGAGATCGAACGTCCCCGTGCTGTGCTCCACGTAGCCGGCCGAGAGGAACAGCGCGGTCTTCGCGACCGCGTGGGCGATCGCCTGGTAGAACGCCGCGAACAGCGCGAAGGCGTAGAGGGCCGTGAGGCCCTCGGCCTGGGCGAGCAGGGCCGACCCAAGCGCCACGAGAATCAGCCCGTTGTTCTCGATCGTGCTGTAGGCGGGCAGCCCCTTCGTGTGTTCGCTGACCGCCGCGAAGAGCGCCCCCAGCAGCACGGAGACGGCCCCGATCCCGAGCACGAGAGCCCCCCACCACAGCGGGGGGGCCGCGAGGAGGCTGAGCACGCGGAACAGGCCGTAGGCCCCGGCGAGCGTGAGCGTCGCGGAGAGGACGGCGGAGGCATTCGACGGGGCGGACGAGTGAGCGATCGGCAGCCACTCGCTCATGTGGAACGGCGCGACGCCCATCTTGAGGCCGAACCCGATGAGCGCCGCAACGAAGACGAGCGTGGCGACCGCGCCGGTCGCGAGGTACGGCAGCTGGACGAACGAGCCGGTGCCCACCCGAAGCCCCGCGACCGCGACGATCACGAACAGCGTGCTCGCCTCGCCGAAGGCCAGGAAGACGAACGAGGCCGAGAACACACGCCCCGGTCGCCCGCGCGCCTGCAGGATCATCCCGTACGAGGCGAGGGTCATCGTTTCCCAGCCGACCAGGAAGAGGAACCAGTTCGTGGCCGCCACCAGGAGCGCGATCGCGCCAAGGGTGACCGCATAGCAGATCGGCAGCAGCGGCGAGCTCCGCGTGTCGTAGGCGAGCGAGTACGCCGAGGTCCCGGCCCAGACGACCGAGGCCGCGAGGGCGAAGAAGGCCGACAGCCCGTCGAGCGACAGCGACTCCGGGTCGCCCAGCGGGCCGGTCCAGGCGACTCCGGTGACCGATCCGACGCGCAGCGCGTCGGCCGCGACGACGAGCAGGAGCAGCGAGGCCACGAGGGTCGTTGCGTAGCCGGCGCTCCGCCGGACGACCGCGAGCGGCGCCCCGGCGAACAGGCCCGCGATCGCCGCGGTGAGGAGCGCGCCGGCGAGATCGACGCTCACGGGACGGCCTCCCGACGGGCCCGGCCGGCCGCTCTCAGGATCCCGTCGAGCACGCCCAACGGCGTCGGGGGGCACCCGGGCACGAAGACATCGACGGGGACGAGGTCCGCGAGGGACGGCGTCAGGTCGGGGTTACCCCGGAAGACGCCGCCGCTGATCGGGCAGGCACCGACCGCGACCACGGCCTTGGGCCCGGGCAGCGCCTCGAACGCCCGACGGAGCGGCTCCGCCATCTCGGGCGTCGGCACGCCGACCACGAGCAGCACGTCCGCGTGGCGCGGAGAGTTCGTGAAGAAGATCCCGAGACGCTGCGAGTCATAGTACGGGTTCGCGAGGGCCAGGACCTCGAGGTTGCAGGCGTTGCAGCTCCCGACGTCCACGAGGAAGACATGGAGCGACCGCGAGAACGGGCGCAGCGGTGCCTCGGAGTCGGCGGTCCGGAGCGGAGGCGCGGCGCGGGGCTCGAGGAGCGCCGCCCGGTCGGTGGTGGAGGCCTCGACCGGTCCGGAGAAGTCGAACCCCCGCGGGAGGCAGCGGGCGCACCGGATGCACCGGCCCTGGTCGAGCGTCTCCGGCCCGATCGCACCCACCGGACAGGCGTCCGCGAGGGCGGCGCCGCCGGACGCACCGGGGCGGGCGCGCGGCCCCCGCCCAGTCGCCGGTACCTCGTCCGCCGTCGCGGCCGACGCGGGGTAGCGCGTCGTGAGGATCCCCCGTCGGACCGACGCTTCGAGCCAGGTCGACATCGTTTCACCCGTCCGTCTCGGCGAAGACGAGCCCGAAGCTCTCGTACGCGAAGTGGAAGTCGGTGAAGACCTGGTCCCGGAGTCCCTCGGCGAGCAGGGGGAAGTTCGCCTGGCTGGCGGTCCGGACCCCCACCTGATCGACCCGCCCGGCTCGGACCGTGACGTCGTACACGAGGTCCCCGCTAGGAGCCTCCACGCGGGCGAGCCCCCGCCCGGGGGCGATCGGGGGGTCCGGGGTCCCGACGGCCCCGTTCGACGGCCACCGCTCGAGCAGTTGCTCGAGCAACGAGAAGCTCGCCCGGATCTCCTGGACCCGGACCAGCACCCGGGCGAGCGCATCTCCCGCCGACTCCTGGGGCAGCGTCAGGAAGAGGTCGGTGTACGGGGCGTGCGGCACGCGCAGGCGATCGTCCCACGCGACCCCCGAAGCCCGGAGGGTGGGCCCGACCCCGCCGAGGCGGACCGCCCGATCCCGAGGCACGGGCGCGGTCGCCTGGATCCGATCGATGAACGTCCGCGACTCGAGGAAGAGGGACCAGAGCCGGTCGAACGCCTGTTCGTGCCCCGTGAGGAAGCCCGGGATCGCGCGCCGGTCCTCGGACCCCAGTCGCCGAGCGGGTCCCCCCGGCAACAGGGCCCCAAAGAGCCATCGGTGCCCGAAGACGCGGCCCTGGAAGCGCACCATCTCCTCGGCGAGCGCATGCGCCTGGGCGGAGCCGACGTTCTGGTTGGCCGCCTCCGCGATCCGGGCGATCACGTGCAGATGGTTGTAGATCCGTTGGAGCTCCTGGGCGAACGCCCGGACCCACAACTCCTCGAGCGGCACCTCGGCGCCGACGGCGCTCTCCGCCGCGGCGAGAAAGGCGGCGACGTGCGCGGCGGCGAAGTTGCCTACGGTGCGCTCGATCCGGAGTCCGGCGTCCGCGAGGGAGAGGCCAGCGAGCCCGGCGCGGAGGCGTCGGGACTTGAATCCTCCGATGGGCGTGACCGCCAGAATGCGCTCGCCGTAGGTGCGCAGGTCGAATCGGCCCGACTCGGCCACGCCGAGCGAGACGGGACCGTACGGGAAGGTGAACACTCCGTAGCCCTCGACCGGCGCCGGGTCCGCGAGCGAGAACGGGCGAGCGGGTCCGGCGCCCCGGGCCCACCACGACGGCGGGCCCTGGTCCGGGATCGGACCCGGGTCGGAGACCAGGAACGACTGGCCGGTCCGGTAGTCGTTGTACAGCGCGAAGCGCCCATCCGGCGACCAGTACGCGAGCGCCCGGTCGGCCCGGCCCGCGTCGAACCGATCGGCCTCCACGAGGGTCCAGGGGGCTCGCGTCACGGCAGTTGACCTCCCAGCAGCTGGGCGGCGGCCCGCAGGGCCGACGACAGGTAGGGGAGGGCCGCGACACCGACCAGGAGCGCGACGACGAGGTTGAGGTAGGCGATCCCGACCCCGCGTTCCCCGCCTGGTTCCGACCGAACCGTCGGCACCCTCGGCTCCCCGAAGACCATGAGGCCGATCTGGCCGTTCACCCCGAGGAACGCGACGAGGATCACTCCGACGAGGACGGCGGCGATCCAATACTCACCGAGCCCCACGGCGCCCGTGATGATCACGAGCTCGCCGACGAACGTGCCGAACGGCGGGGCTCCGGTGACCGCGAGGGCGGCGAGGATCCACGCGCCGCCCGTCCAGGGGACGCGGGTCTTGAGGTCCCGCACCTCGTCGATGCGCGTCGTGCCCGTCGTCTGGAGGACGTTCCCTGAGCAGTAGAACGCCGAGGACTTCGCGAAGGCGTGGGCGAACAGCAGCACCAGGGCGCCGTAGAGCGCGATCCCGCCGACCCCGACGCCGACGACGGCGATCCCCATCACCTCCATGCTCGAGTACGCGAGCATGCGCTTGAACGACCGCTGGCGTTGAAGCAGGAAGGCGCCCACGATCGCCGACAGGAGCCCGAAGGCGAGGACGAGGTCCGCGATCGGGGCGGGGGCCGGCACCGGCAGGATCGCGTAGACCCGCAGGAACGCATAGAGGGCCGTCGGCAGGAGGACGCCGGAGAACATCGCCGAGACCGGCGACGGCGCCTCGGAATGCGCGTCCGGGAGCCAGGTATGCATGGGAAAGAGGCCGACCTTCGTCCCGTACCCGACCAGCGCCAGCGAGACGGCCATTTCGACCGGCAGCGTCACCGCCGGCTTCTGCGCGGCGAGCGTGAAGGCGTTGAGCGTGCCGGTATCGGTGTAGAGAAGGAGTAGGGCGAACAGCGCGATCGTGAGCCCCGCGGACGCGACTAGAGTGTACCGCCACGCCGCCTCCACGCTGGTCGGCCGCCGCTCCAGGACCACCAGGAGAGCGCTGGCGACCGTGGTCGCCTCGATGCCGATCCACATGAGGCCGAGGTCGGAGACGACGAGGACGGCGATCATCGCGAAGGCGAACGCGCTGAGGAGCCCGTAGTAGATCTGGGGCGTGAGGTACGGCCGCTCGATCCCCCGGAGGTAGCGCGCGGAGTAGAACGTCGACGTCGCGTAGATGCCGGTCACCATGACGAGGAAGACGTCGCTGAGGGCGTCGAGGCCGAGGTACGGGCCCCACAGCCCGGAAGCCCCGTCCACGAGGAGCGCGATCGCGGCGGCGAGCGCCACCAGCGATCCGCCGCGCGCGACCGCTTCGCTCACTCGACTCGACGGGATGAGCGACAGGACCGCGGCCCCCGCGGGCGCGGCGAGGACGACGAACAGCCAGAACGGCGGCGAGGGCCCGATCATCCGGCCAGCTCCTCGAGCGACGCCTCCTCGGGCGTGCCGGTGACGTCACGCTGGATCGACAGGATCACCCCGACCAACACGACGCCCAGGACGTCGAGGAAGACGACGACCTCGACGAACAACGGGAAGTTGCGGGCGAACAGCGCCCCGGCGTAGACGACCGCGTTCTCCTCCTCGAGATACCCGATCACCTGGACGATGGTGTTTCTCCGGGTCGCGAGCACGAGGAGCCCCTCGACGAGCAGCACGAACGGGAGCGCCGCTCCCGGTTGCGGGAACACGGACGCGAGCGTCTGCTGGAACACGAACCAGGCCACGATCGCGAGCGCGACGGCCGCAAGCGCATGGCCCGTCACCCGGTGCGCGGCGTGGATCTCGCGCACCCGCCACCGGAACGCCCGGATCTGACGGCGCAGCACGAACGGGATGAAGACCGCGCGGATCCCGACGGCGAGCGTCGCGAGCAGCAGCAGGTCGACGTTGCCCTCGACCCAGGCGAGCCACCCGAGCAGGGCGGCGAGCAGCAGCGACTGGACGGCGATCCCCGAGATGAGCGGGTCGACGAACGACTCCGACTGAAGGTAGAGGGCGGTCAGCAAGATGCCTACCCCGAGGAGGGCGACGATCTCCGGCGTGCTGACCAACTACGGCACCCCCAGCACGGCGAAGGCGAAGACCGAGAGGATCGCGAGGGAGAACGAAAGGGCGAGGAAGTCCCGGATCTTGAAGAGGCGCACCTTCGCGACGGTCGCTTCGAGGACGACGACGACGGCGACGAGGAACAACAGCTTCGCGAACAGGACCCCGATGTTGGCGACCGCGAACCAGACCGTCGGCTGGGCGAACATCCCCCACGGCAGCAGGAAGACGTTGAGGAAGACCGAGTAGAGGAGGAACTGCTTCAGCCAACCGTTCCACCGCAGGATCCCGAGGGCCCGCCCCGAATGTTCGAAGATCCGCCCGTCATCGATCATCCCGAGTTCCATGAGCCCGGGGCTCTCCACCGGCAGCTTGCCGGTCTCGGCCAGCAGCAAGAGAAAGAATGCCGCCGTGACCAGCAGGTGCGTCGGCGAAACGTAGGCGGAGACCGACGACGCGAGCAGGTTGTTGGTGACGTACGGGTTGTTCGTCCCCGTGATCACCGCGACGGCGAAGAACACCATGATGAGCGTGGGCTCGGCGAAGGCGGCGAAGGAGACGGACCGGCTCGCGCCGAGCGCGGCGTAGTTGCTGCCGGAATCGAGGGCGGCGAGCAAGGTGAGCGCCCCGGCCAGGCCGAAGAGGAGGCCGCCGCCGAGGAAGTCGACCGTGGCGGCGAACGGGATCGGGTAGGGGGTGATGATCGGGACGACCACCGAGATCACCAGGTACGCCCCGAACGCCACGACCGGCGCGACGAGGAAGAGCCGCGACGCTCCGTCGGGGACGAGGGTCTCCTTCCGAAGGTACTTCGCGAGATCGCGGTAGGGCTGGAAGATCGACGGTCCCCGACGGGACTCGGTCCAGGCCTTCGCGCGCGACGCGATCCCCGCGAGAAGCGGGGAGAGCAGCAGTACCGTGAGAGCCTGGAGTACGTTGACGACCTGCGGTACCGGGTTCACCTCGCCTACTCCTCCTTACGGGAGTAGGCGTCATTGGCCCGGGGGCGGTTTGCCGGGGTGACCCGGCGGGCGGACGCCTCCGCCAAAAGGAAGGGAACCTCGCCCCTACTTAGCGCCTGCGCCGCTGACGTCACGACCGAGGCCCGGGGACGCGAGGTCCGTCGACCCTCTCTCTGAGGAAAGGCTCGGCCCGGGCTCGGCCGACCGCATCGGCCGCTCGAACCAGGCCACGTCCCAGTAGCGTCCGAACTTGCGTCCGACTCGGGTGAACGTGCCGACCCACCGGAAGCCCCACCGCCGGTGGAGGGCCACCGAACCCGGGTTGGGGAGCGTGATCCCCGCCACCGCCCGCTCCAGATCCTCGCCCTCGATCGCGTGGAACAGCGCACCGTAGAGCCGCGAGCCGACCCGCTCGCCCCGGTGCAGGGGATGGCAGTAGACCGAGACCTCGACGGTCGTGCCGTACGCCGCCCGGGGGCGGAACGGGCTCGAGGTCGCCCAGCCCAGCAGGCCCCCGTCGGCCTCGGCGACGAACGCTCGGTGCGGGCTGGGGCGCGAGTGCTCCGCAAGCCAAACGGCGCGGTCCTCGGGACTCACGCGGGCAATCTCAAAGGTCGCGGGGCTCGTCTCCACGTAGTGGTTGTAGATCGCGACGATCGCCTCGAGGTCGCTCCGCTCCGCCGGCCGGATGTGCATGGACCGCACCGTCGCGCAAGGCGTCGGGGTGGTTAATGAGTCCCAGGGCAAAAACGGACGTGCGTCCACGCGTTGGCTATCCAGGAGGAAGGACGACTTGTATACAGTCTGTATGCTGGACGTGCAGTGCTGTTCGTGGGCTCAGGCTGAGCGCGCTACGTCGCGCTCGTCCGCGCGGTTTGCAGTGACCGTTATCTGCGCCCATCGGTACGAAGCGTCGGGGAGCTCGGTGCCCGGAAAGACGCCGCCGGTCCGGATCGAGGTCCGCGTCGAACTCAAGCCCGGGGTCCTGGACGCCGAGGCCGAGAGCATCGAAAAGTCCCTCAGCCTTCTCGGAATTCGAGACGTCACTCGCGTCGCGACCGCCCGAATCTACGACCTCGAGTTCCGCGGAGTCTCCTCGGCGGAAGCGCGGCGCCGGGCCGACGAGGCGGTCGCACGCCTGCTCGCCAACCCGGTGATCCACCGGGTCTCGGTCCGCCCGGCCTCTCGCTAGAGCGATGGCGCAGTGGGCGGAGGGGGTCACGGTCGTCCCCGTGCGACGAACGTCGGCACGCGCGCTGGCCCGTCGCTCGGACGAGCAGGGCCTCGGCTTCGACCCGGACGACTGGCGACGGCTCCAGGCCTACTTCCGTGCGGAACGGCGAGATCCGACCGACGTCGAGCTCGCCGGGATCGCGCAGAGCTGGAGCGAGCACTGCAGCTACAAGAGCTCCCGACCGTTCCTCCGACGCGCGTTCGGCCCGCTGCGCGAGGACGCCCGCGTGCTCGGGACCGGCGACGCCGGCGTGATGGCGTTCGACGACGGGCTCGCCTACGCCCTTCGGATCGAGTCGCACAACCACCCGTCGGCGGTTGAGCCGTACGGCGGGGCGGCCACGGGGATCGGCGGGATCCTCCGCGACGTGCTCGCGGTCGGAGCGAAGCCGATCGCGCTCACCGACCCGCTGTTCTTCGGGCCGCTCGACCTGCCGAGCCACGACCTGCCCGCGGGCGTGAAGGCCCCTCGGTACCTGGCCGAGGGCGTCATCGCGGGGATCCGTGACTACGGCAACCGGGTCGGGGTCCCGACGGTCTCGGGCGGGATCTCGTTCGATCCGTCGTACACGGTGAACCCGCTCGTGAACGTCGGCTGCGTCGGGGTCCTGCCCCGAGCGCGGCTCCGCCCGAACCGGGCGACCGCGCCCGGGCATCGCCTCGTGCTGGTCGGTGGCCTCACCGGACGCGACGGGATCGGCGGCGTGGCGTTCGCGTCGCGCGAGCTCACCGAGCGGAGCGAGCGCGAGTCCCGCGGGGCGGTCCAGCTCGGCAACCCGATCATGAAGGAGCCGCTCATCCACGCCTGCCTCGAGGCGTTCGACCGCGGGCTCGTGGGCGGTCTCAAGGACCTGGGAGGGGGAGGTCTCGCTTCCGCGTCCGGCGAGCTCGTGCACGCGGGAGGCCTCGGCTCGCGCATCGACCTCGACCGCGTGCCGCTGCGGGAGACCGGCCTCGCCCCGTGGGAGGTCTGGATCTCCGAGTCCCAGGAGCGGATGATCCTCGACGTGGCGGCGGACGACCTGCCGGCCCTGCTCGCGGTGTTCCGACGGTTCGACGTGCCGGCGACCGACGTCGGGGAAGTGACGGAGGACCCCTTCGAGACCCTGCGCTGGCACGGCGCACCCGCCGCGCACCTCCGGGTCGGGTTCCGGGTCGACCGACCGCCTCTACGTCGACCGACGCGCCGGGTGGCCCGACGCTACGCGGCGAACCCCCGCGTGCCCGACGCCGACCTCCTCGGCCTCTTCGAGTCCCTGGTATTGGCTCCCGAGTCGGCCTCCCGCGAGCCCGTGCTCCGCGTCTACGACCATGAGGTGCAGGGCCGGACCGTGGTGAAACCGCTCCACGGACGGGTCGCCTCGCCGTCGCACGGGGACGCGGCCGTCCTTCAGCCCCGGCCCTCGAGTCCCCGGGGCCTGGCGATCGCGACCGCCTCGCAGCCGTGGGCCTGCCGGGAGGATCCGGCCGGGGGCGGGGTCGCGGTCGTCGAGGAGGCGGCCCGGAACCTCTACGCCGTCGGGGCCCGACCGGACGCCTTCTCGAACTGCCTCAACTTCGGCAATCCCGAGGATCCCCGGGTGCTCGGCGACTTCGCGTCGGCGACCGAGGGGTTGGCCGTGGGGGCCCGGGCCCTGGGGTTTGCGGTCCCCAGCGGCAATGTGAGTCTCTACAACGGCGGACTGGGCCACGCCATCCCGCCGACCCCGGTGCTGCTCGCGACGGGCGTGGTCGATGACGTCGCGCTCGCGGTCACGAGCGACCTCAAGGAGGCCGGGAACGCGCTCTACCTGCTCGGCCGCAGCCGCCCCGAGCTCGGCGGGTCGCTCTGGGCCCGTCGGCACGGTCACTCGGGGGTCCGGATCCCGCCGCCGGACCCGGCCGCCTTGCGCCGCCTCGGAGAGGCGTTGCTCGGGGCGATGCGCGAGCGGCTGGTCCGAAGCGCGCACGACGTCTCCGACGGCGGGCTCGCGGTCGCGCTCGCCGACATGGCGTTCGGCGGGTCGCTCGGGTTCGACGTCGATCTGTCCGCGACCGGGCTGGAGGCGCCCGGGTCGGCGCTCGTCGTCGAAGGCGCGTCCCGGTTCGTCGTCGAGGTGCCCGAGGACCGCGTGGAGCGATTCGAGGCGGCGTTCCGGGGCCTCGCGGCCCGTCCGCTCGGCACGGTGACCCCCGTCGGCGGGGTCCTCCGATGGGAGGGACGCGAGCGCGCCCGGATCGACCTGGCGCGGCTCTACCCGCGCTGGCGTGGCGCCCTGGGGCTCCCCTAGGATCGTCCCCGATGACGACGACCGCGCTCGTCTCGGGCGGGAAGGACTCGATCTACGCGGCGTACCTCGGCGACACGCAGGGCTGGCCGGTGGACGAGCTCGTGACGCTGAAGCCGGTCGACCCCGACTCCATGATGTTCCACACCCCGAACCTCGACCTCGTCGCGCTGCAGGCCGCCGCCTGGGGGAAGCGGCACCGCACCGTCCCGGTCGCCGGCGCGACCGAGGAGGCCGAGCAAGCGGCCCTCGAGTCCGCGATCGCAGGCGCGCACGGCCCGGTCGTGGCGGGGGCGATCGAGTCGTCCTACCAGTGGGCGCGACTCCTTCGGGCCGGAGACCGGGTCGGCCGACGGATCTACACGCCACTCTGGCGGAAGGATCCGGGGCGCGTGGTCCGCGAAGAGATCGCGGCGGGCCTCGACATCCGGCTCGTCCACCTGGCCGCCGAGCCCCTCGCGCCCGAGCTGCTCGGGCGTCGGCTCGACCGGACGCTGCTCGAGGAGCTCGAACGGCTCAGTCGGACCGTGCGCCGGGTGCACGTCGCCGGCGAGGGCGGCGAGTTCGAGACCCTGGTCGTCGACGCCCCGTTCTTCTCGTCGCGCCTCGAGTTCGACCGGACGGAGACGGTCCGAACGCCCTCCACCGCCCGCCTCGTCGTCCGCGCGGCGCACCTCGTCGCGCACGGGGCGCAGGGGACCGCGCCCGTCCGCCCCCGCCCTCGCTAGCGGGCGGGCCTCCGGGTTTATACTGCCCGTAGACCTCCCACGCCCGAATGGCCGCACGACCCACCGTCCGTTCGGCAGACCGCGGACCGCCCGCCGACTCGGGCGATCCGGTGCGCGATCGGACCCGCCGCTGGGAGGCCCAGGTCCTCGGCCCGGCGCTCGCGAAGAACGCCGAGCGCAAGGAGACGTTCCGGACGCTGGGCGGCATCCCCGTGGATCGCATCTACACGCCCCGTTCCCTTCGGTCCGGACCCGAGCGGATCGGCGCGCCCGGCGAGTTCCCGTTCACCCGGGGGGTGCACCCCACGATGTACCGCGGCCGGCTCTGGTCGATGCGCATGTTCTCGGGCTTCGGCTCACCCGAGGACACGAACCGACGGTTCCGCTACCTCCTTCAGCACGGGGAGTCAGGGCTCTCGATCGCGTTCGACGATCCGACGCTCTACGGGATCGACGCGGACGACCCCGAAGCGCTCGGGGAGGTCGGAAAGTGCGGGGTCAACGTGGGCTCGCTCGAGGACATGGAGCGGCTGCTCGCGGGGATCCCGCTCGCCCAGGTGACGACGAGCATGACGATCAATGCGCCGGCGAACATCGTCTGGGGGATGTACCTCCTCGCCGGCCGGTCGGGCGGCGTGGCCTGGTCCCGGCTCGGCGGCACCACCCAGAACGACATCTTGAAGGAGTACATCGCGCAGAAGGAGTTCCTCTACCCGCCGGCGCCCGCGCTCCGTCTGGTCACGGACACGATCGAGTTCGCTTCCGAGCACACGCCGCGCTGGAACCCCGTCTCGATCTCGGGCTACCACATCCGCGAAGCGGGGTCGACGGCCGTCCAGGAGCTCGCGTTCACGCTCGCCGACGGGCGAGCGTACGTGGCCGACGCGGTCGCGCGCGGGCTCGACGTCGACGAGTTCGCGCCCCGTCTCTCCTTCTTCTTCAATTCGCACAACGACTTCTTCGAGGAGATCGCGAAATTCCGCGCGGCCCGCCGCCTCTGGGCGACGGTGATGCGGGACGAGTTCGGCGCGAAGAAGGACCGATCGCTCTGGCTGCGGTTCCACACCCAGACGGCCGGCTGCTCGTGCACGGCCCAGCAGCCCGAGCTCAACATCGTGCGCACGACGGTCCAGGCGCTCGCCGGCGTCCTCGGCGGGACCCAGTCGCTGCACACCAACTCGTACGACGAGGCGCTCCAGCTCCCGAGCGAGGACGCCGTGCGCATCGCGCTGCGTACCCAGCAGATCCTCGCCCACGAGAGCGGCGTCGCGGACAGCGTCGACCCGTTCGCCGGCAGCTACTACGTCGAGTGGCTCACCGACACGATGGAGGCGGAGGCCCGGAAGTACTTCGACGCGATCGACGAGATGGGCGGCGTCATCGCCGGCATCGAGCGGGGGTTCTTCCAGCGCGAGATCCAGGAGGCCTCGTTCCGCTACCAGCGCGACGTCGAGGCCGGCACCGAGAAGATCGTCGGCGTTAACGCCTACGCTGCCGACGCGCCGGTCGCCGTGCCCCGCCTCAAGATCTCCGAGGAGGCCCGGGCCCTGCAGTCCCGCCGGCTCAAGGCCCTGCGGTCCCGACGCGACCCGCGCCGTCACGCGCGAGCCCTGGAGCGCGTCCGTCGCGCAGCCGAGGACCCCGCGACCAACACCATGCCCGCGGTGCTCGACGCGCTTAAGGCGCGCGCGACGCTGGGCGAGATCGTCCGGGCCTTCCAGGACGTCTTCGGCCGGTACCGCGAGCGGTCGATGTACTGAGTCCCCCCACGCCCGGAACCCCGTGACCGACCGAATCCCCGAGGCCGACGGCCGCCCGGTGCCTGGTGGGCGGGACCGCTACCGGGCCGCGCTCAACGGCCTCTACCGCCGCCGTCGCTTCGGCCTGCGTCCGGGGCTCGAACGAATTCGGGGGCTCCTCGAGGCCCTCGGGCATCCGGAGCGCACCTACCCCGCCGTCCACATCACGGGCAGCAAGGGCAAGGGGTCCGTCGCGGCGATGACCGCCGCGATCCTGAGCGCCCACGGGCTGCGGACGGGCCGGTTCACCTCCCCGCACCTAGCGAGCTACCGCGAGCGGATCCAGATCGATGGCCGGTCGATCGGGGCCCGCGAGGTCGTCGCGGGGGTCGAGCGGGTCGACGCGGCGGCCCAACGGCTGGAGGCGACCGGCACGATCGACCACGCGCCGACGTTCTTCGAGGTCACGACCGCGATCGCCCTCGACTGGTTCGCGCGACGCCGGGTCGACGCGGCGGTCGTGGAGGTCGGCATGGGCGGGCGGCTCGACTCGACGAACGTGCTCGATGCGCGCGTCGGCGTCGTGACGACGATCGAGCTCGAGCACACGGAGCTCCTGGGGTCGACCCGCTCCGCGATCGCCCGCGAGAAGTCCGGCATCTTCCACCCCGGCATGACCGGGGTCGTCGGCGAGCTTCCCCCGGACGCCCTCGCCACGGTCGAGGCCGAAGCCGGCCGCCTCGGCGTCCCGCTCTGGCGCCTCGGGACGGAGGTCCGGGTCGACGAGCGGCGCCTCGACGCGGAGGGCCAGACGTTCCGGGTGCGCGTCCCGGGCGCGACGTTCGACGCGGTCCGCCTGCCGCTGCTCGGGCGGTTCCAGCCGGGGAACGCCGCGCTCGCGATCGGCGCGGCGGTCCGCTTCGCCGCCGCGACGGGGCGCTCGATCGATCCCGACCGGGTGCGCGCGGGTCTCGCCGACGTCCGCTGGCGGGGCCGCCTCGAGCGCGTCGCCCGGCGGCCGGAGCTCTACTACGACGTCGCGCACACCCCCGAGAGCGCCCGCGCGGTCGCGCAGAGCCTCGCGGAGATCGCGCCGCTCGCGGACCCGTCCGAGTGCGCGATCGTCTTCGGCGTGCTGCGGGGCAAGGACGTCGAGCGGATCCTGGACGCGCTCGCGCCGCTCGCCCGGACCCTCGTCGTCGTTCCCGTGCGCTCGGAGCGCGCCGTGCCGCCCGCGGAGCTTCGGGTCGCCGGGGTCGGCCGGTTCCCCCGGATCGTCCTCGCGCCGGACGTGGAGCAAGGCGTGCGCGTGGCCCGGGCGGCGACCGGGCCGGACGGGTTCACGCTCGTCGTCGGCAGCGACTACCTCATCGGCGAGCTCGTGCGACGGGAGGGGGCGGCGCCGGACGAGCCGGACCTCTCGGACCCCGGCACGGAGTCGGTCCCGGCCGTCGGAGGACGGCAGTCGTGAGGCGGGCCGCGCCGGTACCGTTCCCGTGGGAGACGGTCCTCGACCGCCTGTCGGCCCTCTATCGGACCGGCGACTGGCGGACCCCGTACCTCCGGGACCACGCGGAAGACCCGTTCCAGGTCCTGGTCGGCACGATCCTCTCCCAGCGGACCCGGGACGCGAACACCGACGTCGCGAGCGCCCGCCTGTTCGCGCGGTACCCGGATGCCCGCGCGCTCGCGGGGGCCCGGGCCGAGGCGATCGAGCCGCTCATCCGGGCGACCGGGTTCTACCGCATGAAGGCCCGGGGCGTGCGGGCGTGCGCCCAGGCGCTCCTCGACCGGTTCGGCGGCGAGGTCCCCCGGGACTTTGAGTCGCTCGTGAGCCTGCCGCACGTCGGCCCGAAGACGGCGAACTGCGTGCTCGTGTTCGGGTACGGGATCCCGGCGATCCCGGTCGACACCCACGTGCACCGGATCGCGAACCGCCTCGGCGTCGTCCGCACGCGGACGCCCGAAGCGACGGAGCGGGCGCTCGCGCGCGTGGTGCCGCGCGCCTACTGGATCCCCCTCAACCCGCTGCTCGTCCAGCACGGGCAGAACCTGTGCCGGCCCCGGCGGCCGCGCTGCCCCGAGTGCCCGATCGCCGACCTCTGCGCCACGGGGCGGGCGCTCAGGGCGGGCCGGGACCCCCCGCGAGCGGAGGACCGGCCGCCGCGGCCGCGCGCACGGTCGCGGGCAGCGAGACCAGGGCGGCGAGCGTCGCGGCGGTCACCCCCGCGATCACCTCCCAGCCGACGGAGTACGACGTCGCCGCGACGATCCAGCCGAACAGGAACAGCACCAGCGCGCCGCCGGCGAGCTGGATCGAGTTGAACAGCCCGATCGCGAGCGGGATCTCCGCGCTCGGCACCGACCGCCAGAAGTGGGGGAGCACGTACATCACGGCGTAGACGAACCCGTAGCCGAACGAGAAGACGACGCCGATCGCCACGATCTCGACGAGCCCGACGAACGGCAGCAGGGCCAGGAGGACCGCGCCGAGGACGGTGGCGACCAGGAACTGGGTCCGGTGGTTCCGGAACCGTTCCGCGATCGGTCCGCCGACCGGGCCGCCGAACAGGCTCGGGAGCACGAAGGCGGTCCCGACCGCGCCCGCGAGCGCGAGCGACCAGCCGTGCACGACCTGGCCCCACGGCACGATGAACTGGCCCGTCGCGAAGGAGGCGCCCTCGAGTCCGATGAACGCGAACCCGACCGCCCAGACCCCCCGGTACCGCAGCGCGGCCGGGAGCCCGCCCGAGGGTCGGGCGACCGGGCGGGCGCCCGCGCCGCGCGGGATCGCGAACACGGCGATTACCGTGAGGACGCCGAGCAGGGCCCCGCCGAGCACGAGCGAGTTGCGCCACCCGAGCGGTGGGATCAGGAGGGCGGTCACGAACACGCCCAGCGCCGAGCCGAGGCTGAACGCGGAGCTGAAGGTGCCGACGGGGAGCCCCCGGTGCCCGGGCGGGTAGAGGCTCGCGACGAGGCCGATCGCCGGAGAGAAGAACAGCGCGGCCCCGAACCCGGCGGCGAGACGGAACGCGAGCAGGGTGGGGAACGACGGGGCGAGGCCGCTCGCGATGCCGCCGACCGCGAGGAGCCCCGCCCCCCAGAGGGAGACGCTGCGGGGTCCGAAGCGCCGCGCGAGGAACCCGGCCGGTACCTGGAGCAGGCCCGCCCCGACGAGGAACGCGGCCGTGAGGAGGCCGAACTCCGCCGGGCCCACCGAGAAGGCGGCGCCGATGGGCAGCAGCGCCGGGCCGACGTCGAACCAGTTGTACGCGTAGGCGACCCGCAGGGCGATCAGGACGATCGTCGCCCGCAGCACCGCGGACCGGTCGAGCCCGCTTGCCCCGTTCCCCGTCGCCACCGCTCCGACCGCCTCATCCGCCCGACCGCGGCCGGCCGGGCGGCGGGCCCCGCGGGGATTCGCCAAACGGTTTTAGGGGGGAGGGGCGTCGGCGACCGTTCATGGACGATGCGGAGTACGACCTCGCGTTCTTCCACCGGAACGGGTTCCACCGGCGGACGTGCTCCGGCTGCGGCCACGCATTCTGGACCCTCGGCGACCACCACCGCTGCCAGGAGGCCCCGTGCGTGGAGTACGGGTTCCTCGGGAAGCCGATCTTCGCCCGACCGCAGTCGCTCGACTCGATGCGGGAGACGTACCTCGGGTTCTTCGAGCAGCGCGGCCACACCCGGGTCCGCCGGTATCCGACCGTCGCCCGGTGGCGCAACGACGTGTTCTTCGTGCAGGCATCGATCTACGACTTCCAGCCGTGGGTGACCAGCGGGGCGATCCCGCCCCCGGCGAACCCGCTCACGATCAGCCAGCCGTGCCTGCGGTTCAACGACCTCGAAGAGATCCCGCGGAGCGGACGTCACTTCACGACGTTCGAGATGATGGCGCACCACGCCTTCAACCGCCCCGACCACGAGGTCTACTTCAAGGAGCGGTGCGCCGAGCTGTGCCACGAGCTCCTCACGGAGACGCTCGGGCTCGACGCGCGGGCGATCACGTACAAGGAGGAGGTCTGGGAGGGCGGCGGCAACCTGGGGCCGTCGCTCAGCGTCGGCGCCTCGGGGCTCGAGCTCGCGACGCTCGTCTTCATGGAGTACGTGCGCGACGGCGACGCCCTCAAGCCGATGCCGCTCACGGTCGTCGACACCGGCTACGGCCTCGAGCGGTTCGTCTGGGCGAGCCGCGGCACGCGGACCGCGTACGAGGCGGTCTTCGGGGAGACGTTCGAGGAGATGCGCCGAACGTTCTCGGCCGCCGACGCGGCGATCCTCCTCGACCACGCGCGCTCGGTGAACTTCATGCTCACCGACGGGATCGTCCCGTCGAACAGCAAGGCCGGCTACTTCGCGCGGCTGCTGATCCGCCGCTCGATCCGGATCCTGCAGAAGACCCCCGAGGCGCCCGAGCTCGTCGCGATCCTCGACCGATCGGCGCGGGACCTCGCCCGCCACTTCCCCGAGATCGGGGAGCACCGGGACGATCTCCACCGGGTCGTCGCCGCGGAGGCGGAGCGGTTCCAGGAAGCGATCGAGCGGGCCCGACAGACGATCCGTCGGCAGGAGGAGAAGGCGCTCGCCGCCGGCTCGCGCATCACCGGCGAGGACCTCCTCACGTGGTACGACTCCCTCGGCGTGCCGCCGGACCTCGCCGTCGAGGAGCTGAAGCAACCGCCGCCGATCCCCGAGGGGTTCTACGCCCAGGTCGCCGCCCGGCACGAAGGCGAGGCCCCCGCGACGGACTACGCGGAGGTGACCGAAGGGCTCCCGGAGGTGCCGGCGACCGTGCCCCCGACCGAAGTGCTGTACTACCTCGACCCGTACACGGTCGCCTTCGACGCCCACGTCGTCTGGAGCCACGGCCCGTTCGTCGCGCTGGACCGCACGTACTTCTATCCGACCGGCGGCGGGCAGGTGACGGACAAGGGCGCCCTCGGGGATCGGGCCGTGGTCGACGTCGAACGCCGCGGGCCGTGGGTCCTCCACCGCCTCGAGCGGGAGGCCCCCTGGCGCGCGGGCGAGCGCGTCCACGGGCGCATCGACGCGGGCCGCCGCACCCAGCTGATGCAGCACCACACCGCGACGCACCTGCTCAACGGCGCCCTCCGGGAAGTGCTCGGACCGCACGTCTGGCAGGCCGGGGCCTACAAGGGACCGGAGGCGGCGCGGATCGACATCACGCACTTCCGGGCCCTCTCGAAGGAGGAACTCCACCGGGTCGAGCGCCGGGCCAACCAGATCGTCCGCGAGGACCGTCCGGTGAAGAGCTACTTCGAGTCGCGCGGGGAGGCGGAGCGCCGGTTCGGGTTCACGCTCTACCAGGGCGGCGCGGTGCCCGGGCGCGAGCTGCGGGTCGTGGAGGTCCCGGGCTTCGACGTCGAGGCGTGCGGGGGCACCCACTGCACCCACACGAGCGAGGTCGGCGCGATCGCCCTCCTCGACACCGACCGGATCCAGGACGGGATCGTGCGGCTCATCTTCGCGAGCGGCGAGCGCGCGCTCGATCTCCGCGAGGAGCACGAGGAGATCCTCAAGGAGGCGTCCCGACGGCTCGGCGTCCCCGTGACCCAGCTGCCGGAGGGGATCGACCGACTGCTCGGCGAGATCGAGGAGGGACGACGCGCCACGCGGGACCGCCGCAAGGACGACCTCGGGGCCGTCGCGGCCCGGCTGCTCGCGGAGGCGACCGAGCAGATCGCCGGGATCACGGTCGCCGCGGCCGCGACCCAGCTCGACCGCGCGGGGCTCATGGAGCTCTCGCGCCTCCTCACGCGGGCGCCGGACCGCGTGGCGATCCTCACCGGCGAGCAGGAGGGCAAGGGGACGCTGTTCGTCGGCTCCACGTCCGCGAAAGTGGCGGCGAACGCGCTCGTCGAAGCGGCCCGCCCCGTCTTTGGGGGCCGCGGCGGGGGGAATCCGGCGGCGGCCACGGCGGTCGGCGAGCCGGGGGCGCCGCTCGCGCAAGCGCTCGAAGCGGCCCGCGCCGAGGCGCGGCGGGCGGCGACCGCATGACCGGGGCCCGCGTGTCTTGGGGTGCGAAACCTTTACGTTCCGAACGTGCCCATGAAGGGCCCGGACCTCAGGATGGGGCTCAGGGCCTTCGGAGCCCGGGCCGTCCGTGCGGTCCGAGGATCCCATGACTGCGAGTGACGGAAGCACCGTAGGGGGCGTTCCCCCGGAGGTCGTCGCGTTCCTGAGCGGCAAGGGCGGGCGCTCGCTGATCATCAAGGGCGGGGCCGGTACGGGAAAGACGACGTTCGGACTGGAGCTGCTCGAGCGCGTCGGTCAGCCGAACCGCTCGTACTATCTTTCGACGCGGGTCGGCGATGAGGCATTGTACCGCCAGTTCCCGTGGCTGCGCACGACCGAGATGCGCTCGCGGGTCCTCGACTCCGCGAAGCTGTTCCTCGACGCCATCAGCGCCGGCGGCAAGAGCCGCGAGCCCGAGCTCCCGGAGTCGGAGCAGAAGAAGATCCGGGCCGGCCGCGAGGTGCTCGGGAGCTTCGGCCAGGAACGGGGGCCGCCGACGCGGGTCGACCGCTCGCACCTCCAGGCGCTCCTCAAGCGGAGCCCGATGCCCGAGGTCGAGAACGTCTACAACCGCATCGAGCGCAACCTCCCCGAGAAGTCGCTGCTCGTCATCGACTCGCTCGAGGGGGTGACCCACAAGTACGGTCTCGAGATGGAAGAGTTCGTGATGGCGCTCCAGAAGGACCTCGTCGAGGGGTCGAGCTCGGACGTCGTCATGATCCTCGAGAAACCCGAGGCCGGCGGCATCGAGTACCTCGTCGACGGCCTCATCTCGATCCAGCGCGAGGAGCTCGACGAGCGCCGCGTGCGGCACCTGCGGCTCGAGAAGCTGCGGGCCACGAACATCGGGCGCGCCCGGTACGCCGTGACCTTGAACGGCGGCCGCTTCGAGGCGCTCGGGTCCGAGCGGGCCGGCAACGCGCCGGCGGGCTCGGGGGCCTGGAAGCCGTACCCGGATCCCGAGCGGCACTACTCGACGGGGATCCCCGACTTCGACACCCTCCTGGGCGGCGGGCTGCGCCGCGGCAGCTTCAACGCGTTCGAGGTCGACGTCAACGTGGGGATCGACGACTACTACATGCTGTTCACGCCGACGTTCCTCAACTTCCTGAGCCAGGGCCGCGGCATCATCGCGGTGCTCGCGGGCGGCGAATCCCCGGAGAAGCTGCGCGACACGCTGGTGCGGCACATCCCGCCGAACCAGTTCGACACGCGCGTCCGGATCCCCGACTACACCGCGAACGAGACGGAGGATCCGTACATCCTGCCGATGGCGCGCTACGGCCGCGACGAGGCGACGCGCGCGATGGTGACCGCCGAGAAGGCGGTCGCGGGCCCCGACCGCAAGCCGTTCATCGAGTACACCGCGTTCGACACGTTCGAGAGCCTGATGGGCGACCAGATCGCGATCCGGATGTACTTCCAGGGCGTCGCCCGGACGAAGCACGTCGGGAACCTGGGCATCGGGCTCCTCAAACCCGGGCTGCTGGTCTCGAGCGAGATCCTCAACATGATGGACACGTACTTCCGCATCATCAACATCGACAACGCCCCGTGCATCTACGGGATCCGGCCGCGCACGACGATCTACGCGATCAGCCCGGACCCCGAGAAGGGCGCGCCCCACGCCGTCCTGACGCCCGTCGTCTAGGGCGGGGCGCAACGGCCTAGCCGACGAGCCCGAGCGCGAGCCACGCGATCAGGTAGAGCGCGAGCGCCGGCACCAGGATCATCGCGAGGTCGTCGTCCATCCACCGGACCGTCGGGCCCTCGACGACGACCGCGAGGGCCGCGGCGACGACCGCGAGGCCGGCCGAGTCGGCCACCGGCCAGCCCCCCAGCACGGCGAGGCCGAGGAATGCGAGCCCGGCGTAGAGGGCGAACGGGAGCCCTGGCCCGAGCCGCCGGCGCGACGGGCTCGCCCGGAGCTCGCCCGCGACGGGATCGACGATCGCCGTGCCGAGGATCACGGCCGCACCGATCGGCATCGGCGGGAGGAGCAGCGCGGCGCAGAGCGCGATGCTGTAGAGCGCGTAGCTCCCGATGCGTGCGCGCTCGTACGGTCGGAGCGTGGGCAGCTCGAGGCCCGCGAGGTGCCGGAGGAGCTCGAGGAGCAGCACCGCCGCGAGCACGGCGAGGAGCACGTACGGCTTCGGCACCCCGAGAAAGAAGTTCTCCGGGAGGACGTAGTAGACGACCGCGGCCGCCCCGAGGGCGTGCAGCACGCGGCGCCAGACCCGGTCGCCGAGCGCTTCGTCGCCGCCGAGCTGGGCTCCGAGCCACCGTCGGAACCGGCCGTGACGGTGCAGCCGGAGGTCCATTCGAGCCCGGGAGTCGTCCCGTCGGGTATGAAGGTGCGGGGCCGGCGGCCCCAAGGGTTTTCTCTCGACGCGCCTCGCTCCGGGCCGTGAAGGTCACGGTCCTGGTCGGCAGCAAGTCGGACCTCGAGATCGCCGAGAAGGTGCGCGCCCGCCTGGGGGACCTTCGGATCCCCTGCGAGGTGCACGTCGCCTCGGCCCACCGCAACCCGGACAAGGTGGACCGACTGGTGCGCGACCCCGAGACCGACGTCTTCGTCGCCATGGCCGGTCTCTCGGCCGCGCTCCCCGGGGTCGTCGCGGCCCGGACGCTGAAGCCGGTCGTCGGGGTCCCGCTCCACCGGGGGCTCGGGCTCGACAGCCTCCTGTCGGTCGTCCAGATGCCGCCGGGGATCCCGGTGGCGTCCGTCGGCCTCGACGCCGCCGAGAACGCCGCGCTGCTCGCCGCCGAGATCCTCGCGATGAAGTACCCCGAGGTCCTCGCCGGGCTCGAGGCGTACCGCGCGAAGTGGCGCGAGGAGCCCGCTCCCCCCGCCGGTCCGAATCCGTGATCGACCCCGCGCGGTTCTGCGACGAGGCGATCGCGAAGCTCCGGGCGGACGTCCCGGGCCGGGCGATCATCGCCGCCTCGGGCGGCATCGACAGCACGACCGCCGCGCTCCTGACCGAGCGCGCGCTCGGCGACCGCGCCCGGGCGATCTTCGTCGACACCGGTCTCCTGCGCGCCGGCGAGGTCGAGACGGTCTCCGCATTCTTCCGCGCGAGCGGGCTCCGCTTCGAGGTCCTCCCCGCGGCCGACCGCTTCTTTTCGGCGCTCGCCGGGGTCGTCGAACCCGAGGAGAAGCGCCGCCGCATCGGGGAGACGTTCATCCGGCTCTTCGAGGTCGAGGCCGCGAAGGTCGGCACCGACCGGCTCGTCCAGGGCACGATCGCGCCCGACTGGATCGAGAGCGGCGGCGCGCTCCGCGACACCATCAAGACGCACCACAACGTCGGCGGCGTCCCGAAGGACAGCCGGCTCGTCCTCGTGGAGCCGCTCCGCGACCTCTACAAGGACGAGGTCCGCGCGGTCGCGCGGCACCTCGGCATCCCGGCGGCCGACCGGCAGCCGTTCCCCGGTCCCGGGCTCGCGGTCCGCGTGAACGGGCCGGTGACCCCCGATCGGGTGCGTCGGGCCCGGATCGCCAACGCGATCGTCGAGGAGGAGGTCGAGCGGGCGGTCGCCGCGGGCGCGATGAAGCGGCCGTGGCAGTACTTCGCCGTGCTGCTGCCGGTCCGCACGGTGGGGGTCACGGGCGACAACCGCGTCTACGGCGAGGCAGTGAGCGTCCGCGTGGTCGACTCGGTCGACGCCATGTCGGCGGTCGCGATGGACGTGCCGCGGGCGGTCCTCGCCCGGATGGCGGAGCGGATCACGCGCGAGCTCACCCAGGAGGTCGTCCGCGTGCTCTACGACGTGACCGACAAGCCCCCGGCGACGATCGAGTGGGAGTGAGCCCGCCCGGGCGAAGACCCTAAGAGGCGAGGGACCTCGCGCGATCGACCGATGAGCGACGCCGCGACCCCGACGCCCCTGCGCACCGTCCGGATCCCGGAGGAGGTCGTCCGGGCGCTCGAGCGGCGCATGCGCGGGAGCTCCTTCGAGTCCGTGGACGCGTTCGTCGCCTTCGTGCTCGCCCGCCTCGCCGAGGAGCCCGGGGCCGGGGCGTTCAGCGCCGAGGACGAGCAGCACCTCAAGGAGCGGCTCCGCTCCCTCGGCTACATCGATTAGCCCCCCGGGGCCGGCAACGGTTATCGGGCCCGGCTCCGTGAGGCGCCCGTGCTCGCCTGCCCGTTCTGCGGCGCGCCCGAGACCGACCGGTTCGAGATCGAGGGGCGGCGGTTCCTCGTCTTCGGCTGCCAGTTCTCGCCGCGCGTGGAAACCGATCTCTCGGACGCTGAGATCGCGGAGCGCCTGCGCTCCGCCTTCGGCGCTCAGGGGCGCGACTACTTCCGGGGCACGTGCGACGCGCTCCACGTTTACGTCACGAAGGGGGAAGGCGCCCGGATCCTGACGAACCCCCCTCCGGGCCCGGCCGCCCCGGGCTAGTCGCCCGAGATCGTCAGCAGGCGCTGGACCACGAAGATCAGGACCCACGAGTACTGCGCCCAGTCGACCCGGTAGAACGCGATCCCGATCGAGAGCGCGAACACGGCGGCCGTCAGGTAGCCGCGCCGGACGAAATAGTGGGAGACCTGTTCCGGCAGATCGGGCTTCGTGAGCCCCGCCCGGCGGGCGTACAACCAGAGGCTGGTCGTCGTGATGCCGAGCGTGATCTGGAGCGCGGCGAACAGGTCGACGGCGTACCGGAAGTTGTACGGGTTGTTCGCGTAGGTCGTGTAGACGCTGAGCACGAACGGCATCACCGCGATCTGCGCGAGGAGCGCCATGTTGAGCCAGACGAGCGCGCTGTCGAAGCGCACGATGTACTGGTACGTGCGGTTGTGGACGATCCACCACACGCCGATCATCACGAAGGCGAACGCGTAGCCGAAGAACGTGGGGAGGTCCTGGTTGAGCGAGGCCCCGAGCTGACCGTTCGTGTGCACGACGGCGATCGAGGGCACGGCCAGCGACAGGACGAGGAGGGTGAGCGCGAACGCGAAGACGCCGTCCGACAGCGCGATGATGCGGCCGAGGTCCTCGCCGGCGATCGAGGTCTGGAGCCGCCGGTGGCCGAACAGGGTCCGGGTGTAGACCGGCTCGGGCTTCGGCGCGTCGGCCATTCGGGCAGGGTAGGAATGCCGCTTCTTGAGCCCGACGGGCGCCGCGGAGGGAGGGCCCGCGGGGTCCCTCAGGCCCTCAGGGACGGCGCCACCTTCGCGAGGGCGGGCCCGGTGGGGACCAGGTGGCGGGCGAGCCCGAGCTCCTCGGGGGAGGCGCCGAGCGCGAGGCCAACGACCTGGGGGAGGTGGAAGACCGGCAGGTCGAGCCGGTGGCCGACCGTGCGCGCCGCCTGGTTCTGGAACGAGTCGAGGGAGATGTGGCAGAGCGGGCACGGCGTCGCCATCGCGTCCGCGCCGTGAGCCTTCGCGTCGTCGATCTGGTGGGCGGCGATCCGCTGGGCCGTCTCGGCCTTCACGAACTGGATCGGGAAGCCGCAGCACATCACGCGGCCGCGGTAGTAGACGGGGGTCGCCCCGACCGCTTCGAGCAGGTCCTCGAAGGCGTGCGGCTCCTCACCGCTCTCCCACTGCATCTCGTCGGCCGGGCGCAAGAGGTGGCAGCCGTAGAACGCGCCGACCTTGAGGCCGTTCAACGGCCGCACGACCTTCGCCTTCACGGCGGCGAGCCCCACGTCCTCCGTGAGGACCCGGAGGAGGTGCTTCACCTTCACCGAACCGCGGTACTCGATGCCGAGCGGCTTCAGGGCCCCGTCGACCCGACGCTTCACGGCCGGGTCCTGGAGGCGCACGTTCGCGAGCGTCAGCATCCCCTGGCAGGTCGAGCAGATCGTGAGAAGGTCGAGCCCCGCGCGCTCCGCGATCGCGAGGTTGCGGGTGTTGATCGCGACGTTGAGGACCTCGTTCGCCTCGTCGACGAACCCGGAGCCGCAGCACGAGAACGTGGGGAACTCCGCGAGCTCGATGCCGAGCGCCCGGCAGACCCAGCGGGTCGCCAGGTCGAGCTCCTTGCCCGACTCCTGGGCGACGCACCCGGGGTAGTACGCGAGCTTCACGAGCCCTCCTGCGGGGGGCGGTCGAGCGCCTCGTAGATCTTCTCGACCTCGTCGAGCCCCTCGATGCGGTGGGGCCGGCGGGCGATCTCGGGCTTCTTGCGCCAGATGCGGAGGCCCTGCCCCGCCTGGGCGGCGAGGCCGACGACCCCGCTCGTCTGGCGGACGAGCTTCATCTCGCTGAGGAGCCCGCGCTCGCGGATGTTCTCCTTGAACCCGATCGCATGCTTCGAGCCCGCCTCGGTGCCTCCCTGCACCTGGATCGCGAGCTCCTTCAGGTCGCGGATCCGCTCCGACGGGCGGACGTCCTTGGGGCAGGCCTCCGTGCAGAGGTGGCAGCGCAGGCACAGCCACAGCCCGTTCGGCTGGATGCGGACGAGCCGTTCCTGCGTCGCGGAGTCCCGGGGGTCGACGACGAACCGGTACAGCTTCGCGAGCGCCATCGGGCCCGGGAACGCAGGGTCGGCGGAGACGGCGGGGCAGGCGGAGTAGCACGCGGCGCACGCGATGCAGCGCGGGGTCTCCTTGAACCGCTCGACCTGGGCGGGGGTCATCGAGGTCGCCCGGTCCTCGGGCATCGGGTGGCTGGGGTCGAGGATCAGGTGCGGCTCGATGGAGTCGTACCGCTGCCAGAACGGCTGCTGGTCGACGACGAGGTCGCGGAGCACGGCCTGGTTGCGCATCGGCTCGATGACGATCCGGCCGTGACGCTCCATCTCGGGCCCGATCTGGGTCTCGCACGCGAGGCGGCTCTTCGAGTTCACCTGCATCGCGCACGATCCGCAGATCGCGCTGCGGCAGGAGTACCGGAGCGTGAGCGTCGGGTCCTGCTCGGCGCGGATCTGGAGCAGCGCCGAGAGGACCGGGGTGTGCGGCGCCAGGTCGAGGGCGAACCGCTGGTAGCGCGGCTCCCGGTCCTTCGAGGGGTCGAACCGGTATACGTCGAAGACCGCCGAGATCGTTGCGTCCGCCATCAGTAGACCCGTTCCTTCGGTTCCCACCGCGTGTAGGCGACCGGGGCGTACGAGAGCTCGGGTCCCGTCGGCGACCGGGTCGCGATCGTGTGCTTCATCCAATGGGCGTCGTCCCGCTTCGGGAAGTCGGTCCGCGCGTGGGCGCCGCGGCTCTCCGTCCGGGCGTACGCCCCGACGACGATCACTTCGGCGAGCTCGAGCATGTGGCCGGTCTCGAGCGCGTCGGAGACGTTGAGGTTGTAGATGGACGACCGGTCGACGACGCGCACCTTCTGGAACCGATCCTTGAGCGCGCGGATGCGCCGGAGCCCTTCGAAGAGGTCCGCCTCGTTGCGGTAGATGCCCACATACCGCTCCATCGTGGCCTGCATCTCTGTCCGCAGGGCGGACGGGTCCTCGCCGTCGGTCCGGCTCGACCAGGCCCGGAACGGCGCGACCGCCGCGTCGAGGTCGGTGGCGTGCATCGTGGAGGCGGGGGCCTTGTCGACGTAGGCGGCGGCGGCGGCCCCGGCCTCCCGGCCGAAGACCAGCGTCTCGAGCAGCGAGTTGCCGCCGAGCCGGTTCGCCCCGTGGATCGAGACGCACGCGGCCTCGCCGGCCGCGAACAGCCCGGGGAGGCTCGTCGCGCCCTGGATCGTCGTCCCGATCCCGCCCATCATGTAGTGCTGCGCCGGGTAGACGGGGATCGGCTGGGTGATGGGGTCGATGCCGGCAAAGTGACGGGAGTAGTCGACGATCTCCTGGAGCCGGCTCTCGACCTTCTCCCGGCCGAGGTGCATCAGTTCCAGGTGCACGTAGCCGCCATACGGGCCCGAGAACCCCCGCCCTTCGGCCACCTCCGTGACGATCGCGCGCGAGACGACGTCGCGCGAGGCGAGCTCGAGCACGTGCGGCGCGTACTTCGCCATGAACCGCTCGCCGTTCGCGTTCTTCAGGATCCCGCCTTCTCCGCGGGCCCCTTCGGTGATCAGGATGCCGGACTCGAGCAGGGCGGTGGGATGGAACTGGACGAACTCGAGGTCCTTCAGCTGGGCGCCGGCCTCGTACGCCGCCGCGGTCCCGTCGCCCGTGCAGCTGTGCGCGTTCGTCGTCCGGCCGTAGACGCGACCGAACGGGCCAGTAGCCATCACGACGGCGGGCGCCTGGATCTCCTCGAAGTTGCCGTGCCGGCGATCGAACGCGACGAGCCCCTGCATCCGCCCCTCGCGGACGACCAGGTTGGTCACGTCCCACTCCTCGTAGAGCGTGAAGTCCTCCGTCCCGATCCGCTCCCAGAGGGCCTGCAGGAGGGCGAGCCCGGTCCGGTCCGCGGCATAGATCGTCCGGGGGAAACCGGCCCCGCCGAACGCCCGGCGCGCGAGCGAGCCGTCGTCCGACCGGCTGAAGATCGTGCCGAAGTGCTCCATCTCGACGACGACCGGCCCCGCGCGCTGGCAGAAGAACTCGATCGCGTCCTGGTCGCCGAGGTAGTCCGACCCCTTCACCGTGTCGTAGATGTGGGTCTCGACCGAGTCCTCCTTCCCGACCGCCGCGTTGATCCCGCCCTGGGCCGCGCCCGAGTGGGAGCGCAGCGGGTGGAGCTTCGACACGATGGCGACGTCCTTGCCGGCGTCGATCGCCGCGAGGGCGGCGCGCTGCCCCGCGAGGCCGGCGCCGATCACGACGACCTCGTGCTTCTGCATGCCGCGCGGCCGCAACTCGGCCGAGGTTTAATCGGTGTCGTCTGGGACCGAGGTCGGAGCGCCGGGCGACGGGGCTCTACCGGCTTCCCCGGGGTTCCTCGGTGAACCGGGCGTAATCGGCGCGTGAGCCGTTATATAGCGACCTCGGGTCCGTCGCTCCGATTCCGTACCGGGAGGTTCGAGGATGCACAGCTCCATCAGTGCCGTCGACGAGGAGCGCCTGCTCAAGGGGACGACGACGATCGGCCTCGTCTGCAAGGACGGGGTGGTCCTCGCGACCGAGCGTCGCGCCACGGCCGGCACGATGATCTCGAACAAGCAGACCCAGAAGGTCTTCAAGATCGATCAGAACATCGGCATCACGATCGCCGGGCTGGTCGGCGACGCCCAGGTCCTGGCCCGCTACCTCAAGGCCGAGGTCTCGCTCTACCGGCTTCGCCGCAGTGCCCCCCTGAGCGCCGAGGGCGCGGCCACGCTCCTCGCGAACATCCTCTCGGGGAACCGGTACTACCCCTACTACGCCTGGCTGATCCTCGGCGGTGTCGACGGTAAGGGCGGCCACGTCTTCTCGGTCGACCCGGCCGGGGGATGCATCGAGGACCGGTTCGTCTCGGTCGGCTCGGGCTCGACGTTCGCCTACGGCCTCCTGGAGGAGGGCTACTCCCGCGACATGTCGACGTCCGACGGGGTCGACCTCGCGCTGCGCGGCCTTACGGCGGCGATGAAGCGCGACAGCGCGAGCGGCGACGGCTACCTCGTCCACGTGATCACGGCCAAGGGCTACCGCGAGCTCGACGACGACGAAATTAATAAGCGCCTGAAGGCCCTCAAGATACCGTTGCCTCCGGCCCTCCCGTAGGCGGCCGGGGCCTCGTGCCCCAACCCTTTCGCGCGAACCGCTTCCTCCGTGAATGAGTTTCGACTCGTTGCTAGAACAAACCCGGGAAGCCCTGAAAGAGGTGCTACCGGAGACGATCGAGGTCACCGACATCGAGCTGGAAGGCCCGCACATCGTGCTCTACACGAAGCAGCTGGACGCCTTCCTCTCGGGCGGGGACCTGCTGCGCCAGATCGCCCAGCGCCTCCACCGGCGGGTCCTCGTCCGCAGCGACCCCGCGACGCTCATCGATCCCAAGGAGGCCGAGAAGAACATCCGGGAGCTGATCCCTCCGGAAGCGGAGATCAACCAGCTGTTCTTCGAGCCCGAGACCGGCGAGGTCACGATCGAGGCCGCGAACCCGGGGGCCGCCATCGGACGCGGCGGCTCGGTCCTCAACGACCTGAAGCGGAAGATCGGCTGGGTGCCGACCGTCGTTCGGACCCCTCCGATCCCCTCGAAGACCGTCGAAGAGGTGCGGATCCACCTCCGCAACTCGTTCGACGACCGGCGCTCGTTCTTGAAGAAGGTCGGCATCCGGATCGCCCGCGACCCGCTGCCCGAAAAGCTGTGGGCGCGGAACACGGCGCTCGGGGGCTACCGGGAGGTCGGACGGAGCGCCCACCTCCTGACGACACAGAACTCGAAGGTGCTGATCGACTGCGGCATCGACCCGGGCTCCGACCGAACCCCGTACTTCAACGCCCCCGAGCTCCTGCCGCTCGACTCCCTCGACGCGGTCGTCGTGACCCACGCCCACTTGGACCACTGCGGGCTCGTCCCGGTGCTGCTCAAGTACGGGTACAAGGGCCCGATCTACTGCACGGCCCCGACCCGGGATCTGATGACGCTGATGCTGCTGGACGCGATCAAGGTCGTGAACCAGGAGGCGCGCCGGGGCCTCTACGACTCCTCGCACGTCCGCGAGCTCGTCACCCGCACGATCCCGCTCCGATGGGGCGAGACGACCGACGTCGCGCCGGACATCCGGCTCACGATGCACAACGCGGGCCACATCCTGGGCTCGTCGATCTGCCACTTCCACCTCGGCGAGGGCGACCACAACCTCGCCTACTCCGGCGACATCAAGTTCGAGCGCAGCTGGCTGTTCAACCCGGCGGCGAACCGGTTCCCCCGGCTCGAGACGCTCGTCCTCGAGTCGACGTACGGCGGCTACCGCGACATCCAGCCGAGCCGGCAGCAGGCGACCGACCAGTTCACGGCCCTCGCGACGAAGATCGTCGCCCGGGGCGGGCACCTCATCGTACCCGTCTTCGCCGTCGGCCGGTCCCAGGAGGTGATGCTCGTGCTCGAGGAGCGGATGCGCGAGGGCCGGATCCCGCGCGTGCCGGTCTACCTGGACGGCATGATCTTCGAGGCGACCGCGATCCACACGGCGTACCCCGAGTTCCTCAACAGCCAGCTGCGGACCCAGATCTTCCAGCAGGGCGACAATCCGTTCCTCTCCGACGTCTTCCGCCGCGTCGACTCCGGCGCGATGCGGATGTCGATCATCGACGACAAGCAGCCGTGCATCGTCCTGGCGACCTCGGGGATGATGAGCGGGGGGCCCGTGATGGAGTACTTCCGCGGCTGGGCGCCCGACGAGAAGAACGGCCTCCTGTTCGTCGGCTACCAGGCGGAGGGCACGTTCGGCAAGCGGCTCCAGCGCGGGCTCACCGAGGCCCAGTTCTCGGACGGCAACCGTCAGGCGACCATCCCGGTCCGGCTCGACATCGCAACGATCGAAGGGTTCTCCGGTCACTCGGACCGGGTCCAGCTGATGAACTTCGTCGCGTCGCTCGATCCCCGGCCCCGCACGATCATCCTCAACCACGGGGAGGAGTCGAAGACGATCGACTTCTGCGCGAGCCTCCACAAGCGCTTCAACGTGGACTCGCGCAACCCGTACAACCTCGAGGCGGTCCGGTTGCTCTGATCGCCCCGTTGGACGAAACGCTTTATACCGATTCCCGGGTCGACGAGTTCACGCTCACTCCCGGCGGCGCACGGTACCTCCATGGGCTCGAGCACACGACGGTTCCTCGTCCTGGGTCTTGACGGGGGCACGTTCGACCTGCTCGACCCGCTCATGGAGGCCGGGGAGCTCCCGTTCCTCCGCTCGCTCGTCCGGGGGGGCCTGCGCGCGCCCCTCACCTCCGTCTATCCCGCGAAGACGATCCCCGCCTGGTACTCCTTCGCGACGGGCCAGGACCCGGGCGAGCTCGGGATCTTCGGGTTCACCGAGCCGGACGGCGGTCCGGGCCGCTCCAAGTTCGTGCAGACGTTCCGTCCGGCGGAGGCGATCTGGGACCGGCTGTCACGACGCGGCGTGAAGGTCGGGGTCCTCAACCTGCCGCTGCGGACCGGCTACCCGCTCCACGGGTTCGTCGTGCCGGGGTTCTTCGCGGAGGAGTCGGAGACGTTCCCGCGCGAGGTGCGGAGGGAGGTCGAGGCCGCGCTCGGTTGCCCGTACCCGGGCGAGTTGCCCGTCTACCGGGCGGCCGACCGCGCGGAGTGGATCGCGGCGGCGACCCGCTCGCTCGTCCAACGGGCCCAGGCCGCGACGGTCCTCACGGGCTCGCACCGGCCCGACTTCCTGTTCGTCCTCTTCCGGGAGACCGACCGGATCGAGCACCAGTTCTGGAACGAGCTCGCGCGCCCGGTCTCCGAGATCCCGACCGACCTGCTCGGGTTCTGGCGCGCGGTCGACACCGCGTGCCGGGACGTCGACGCCGCGTTCCGCGCCGCGGGCGGCCCGTCGATCACCCTCGTCCTGAGCGACCACGGCCACGGGGCCGCGCGCTCCGACTTCCTCACGAACCGCTGGCTCGCCCAGGAGAAGTTCCTGGTCTTCCGCCACGGCGACGCCCTGGGCGGCCGCAACCTCGTCGCGCGGACGATCCTCGCGAGCCAGCGCTACGCGGTGTTCCGGAAGCTCGCCCCGCCGATCGCCGCGTTCCTGGGCGGCCGGCGCCAGCAACGGGTCGCGCGCCTCGTGGGCGGCGCGACCTCGTTCGAGCAGATGGCGTCGCGCATCGACTGGCAGCGCACGCTGGCGTACTCGTATCCGGTCCCCGAGGGGATCTACCTCAACACGCAGAACCCCGAGCTCGCGCACGACCCCGCGCGACGGGAGGCGGTCCTCGCGGACCTCAAGCGCCGCCTCGAGGCGTACCCCGACGCCCGCATCGAGGTGTTCGATCCGCGGACGATCTACCGGGGGAACCACCTCGAGCGGGCCCCGTCGCTGCTGTTCCGGGTCGACGGGATGACCACCGAGCCGTACATGGACTTCCGCTACCCGCGCCCGCTCATCCGCGAACGGCCCGACTTCTTCTTCGGGTCGGGGACGCACCGGATGAACGGGATCCTGATCGCGGCCGGCGAAGGGGTCCGGCCGGGGCAGGTCCACCAGGCGCTGAGCCTGCTCGATGTCGCCCCGACGATCCTCGAGGGCATGGGGATCCCCGCGGGCCCGGAGCTCGGCGGCCGCTCGTTCGCCGGTCCCCTGGGCTTCGCCACGTGAGCCGGGGTCGGTCGGAACCCTTTTCGGCCCGGGCCCTTAGACGGACCGGATGACCCTCCGACGGGTCGACGTCATCGCCGCCGGCTCGCCGAGCGCCGACCCCTACGACCCGCGGGCGACCGCCTGGGCGCTCGCCGCCGGGTTCGCGACGCTCGGCGCCGACGTGCGCGTCCTGCACCCGGCGACCGACGCGGACGGCGCCGGCCCCCCCGGGATCGCGTCGGTCCCCGTGCCGCTGCCGCTCCGCCACCCCGGCGCGGCGGCCGAGCCGGCCGAGTACGCCGCGGCCGCGGGCCGCCGGCTGCGCTCCGACGTGGAGCTCGTCGTCCGGGACCCGCTCGGGCTGGGGCGGACGGGCGTCGCGCGCGGACGCGGCGGCCCGCGGGTCGCCGGGTTCGCGCGCTCCGTCGAGCTGGTGGGGTTCGACCGCGAGCGCGGGGGCGTGCCCGCCGCGGGCCTCGCGGGGCGACTCGACACCTGGCGCGATCGCCGGGCCGTGCGCCGGCTCGAGCGCGCGGCGCTCGAGGAGGCGGACCGCCTCTTCTTCGACGACCCCGCGCTGCCCGCGGTGCTCGCGCGCGAGTACGACGTCCCCGAGCGCCGGCTCGTGCCGGCGGTCCCGCCGGTCCTTTCGCCGGGCGACGTGCCGGGCCGTCCCGCGGCCCGCGCCCTGCTCCAGCTGCCGCTCGACGTCCCGGTCGTCGCGGCCGTCGCGTCGGCGGAGGACCCCGCGGTCGCGGGCCTCGACCGGGCGGCGGAGACGTTCCGGCGCGTCCGGCCGTTCTTTCCCGGGGCCCGTCTCGTGATCGTCGGCGGCCCCGCCCCGACCGACCCCGGCGTCGTCCGGGTGCCGGCCCGGGACCGGACCTCGATCGCCGGAGTGCTCGCCGCCTCCGACGTGGCGCTGTTCCTTCGCCGGCCGGTGGGATTCGACCCCGGGGTCATCCTCGCCCTGCGTGCGGGCTGCGTCGCCGTCGCGGGCCCCGCGACGGCGCTGCCGCTCGACCCGGGCGGCGCGATCCGGCGGGTCGGATCGGACGACGCCGGCGAGACCGCGTCGGTGCTCGCGGAGCTCCTCGCCGATCCCGCGCTCCGCCGGTCGATCGCCGAGCCGGCGCTCGCGTACGCGGACCGGTTCCGGCCCGAGCGCGTCGCCGAGGCCGTCGCGGCGGCCGTCCAGCCGGTCGCCGCCTAGGGGCCGCCGGGGCCGGGCTCGTCGAGGCGCCACTCGGCGAAGCCCCGGCCCCGGGACGCCCGACGGACCGCGGAGGGCACCGCGTCCCACGCGACCGAGGCGGGAAGCTCCCCCCGGTCGAGGCTCGTGAGCACGGCCCGGAACCGATCGCGGAGCGGCGCGTACGGGTCGGGGGTGCCCGGCACGGCCCACGGGACCGCGGCCCGGAGCTCCTCGACCGCGGTCCCTCGGACGAGCCAGACGCCGACCGGCGCCGCGCGCGAGCCGCGGGTGCGGTCCGCGAGCCGGCGCGCGGCCCGGGCCCCCGGGAGCGCGACCGCGGTCCAGTCGCCCCAGACGCGACGCCGCAGCGCCTGCTGGAGGACCGCCCGGGCGTTCGAGCGCTTCGCCTCGACGAGGCCGACCTCGTCGCCCCGGCGGACGACCAGGTCGAAGTAGTCCGACCCGTCCGGGTCGATGTAGGTCCGGTAGCCCTGCGCCGCGCAGTGGGCGGCGACGACCGCGACCAGCTCCCGCTCCGAGCGACGCGGGTCCGGGCCCGGCGCGGGCGTCACACGCCGCTCCGGAGGAACCACCGATCGAGCCGGCCGCGGGGGATCCGCACGACGATCGGACGGCCGTGCGGGCAGGCGTACGCGGCCTCGGGGAGCGCGTACAGCGCGTCGAGCACCCGCGCGAACTCCTCGGCGGGGACCCGGTCGCCGGCGCGGATCGCGGCGTGGCAGGCGAGCGTCGCGCAGGTCCGCTCGATCAGCCCGTCGGGCACCGTGGGGCGGCCGCCGTCGGCGAGCTCGTCGAGCAGGGCCGAGAGCGCGGCGGCTCCCGCCGACCGGCCGCGGAACGCCGGCATCGCCACCACGCGCACCGCCTCGGGGCCGAACGGCTCGACCTCGAAGCCGGCGGAGCGCACGAGCTCGCCGTGCGCGGCGAGCGCCGAGCGTTGGGCCCCGCTCAGGCGCACGGCCACCGGCAGGACCAGCGCCTGGCGCCGCACCGGGACGCGCCGACGCAGGCGCTCGAAGACGACCCGCTCGCTCGCGGCGTGCTGGTCGATGAGCAGGAGCCCGTCGTCCGCCTCGGCAACCCAGTAGATCGCGTCGAGGCAACCCAAGAGACGCAGCGCCGGATGGGGCCCGACCGCGGGCACGCTCGGGGTTTGAGTCCGCGGGCCGGTCCCCTCCTCGAGCGTGCGCTGGCTCGCGACCCCTCCGCGGGCTCCGGACGCGCCCGACCCCAGCCGTACGGAAAGGCCGGTCGGCTCGGGCCCGGCGGCCGGCCGCGTCGGGAGCGGGCGCTCGCCCCGGTCGGCGACCTGGGGGACGTCGAGCAGGGCCTCCCGGACCCGGTGGCGGACGGCGTCCGCCAGCTCCCGCTCCTGGACGAAGCGGATCGACCGCTTCGTGGGGTGGACGTTCACGTCGAGCCGCTCCGGGTCGATCGTGAGGTGCAGCACGCCGATCGGGTAGCGCGTCCGGGGCAGGAACTCCCCGAAGGCCAGCCGGACCGCTTGGGCGATCGGGCGGGCGTCGATCGCGCGACCGTTGACCGCGACGAAGAGCCGGGTGGACGAGGCCGCGCTGACGCTGGGGCGGCCAAGGACCCCCGCCAGCCGACCGCCGGGGACGGGCGCATCGACCGCGAATGAAGCGGAGAGGATCTCCGTCCCGAGCACGCGGGCCGCGGCGTCGCGCAGGCCCGGGGAAGTCGGGTACCGGGCGAGCTCGCGCCCTTCAACCAGGACCCGCACCCCGACCGAGGGCCGCGCGAGATAGAGCCGTTCGACCGTGCGCAGCGCCTCGACCTGTTCCGCGGCGGGGCTCTTGAGGAACTTCCGCCGCGCGGGGGTGCGGTCGAACAGCTCCGAGACCTCGACCGTGGTGCCCGGTGCCCGCCCGCCATCGAACGACGGGCCGAGGACGCCGTTCGCTGCCTCCCGGCCGGTCGCGTGCGGCTGGCCGGGGGGCCGGGAGAGGAGGCGCACCCGGGCGACGGTCGCGATCGCCGCGAGCGCCTCGCCGCGGAAGCCGAGCGAACCGATGCGGTCGATCGGTCCCAAGGGGTCCAGCTTGCTGGTCGCGTGACGCTCGAAGGCGAGCGCGAGCTCGTCGGAAGGGATGCCGAAGCCGTCGTCGCTCACCTCGAGACGGGTGAGACCGCCCCCGTCGAGCCGGACCTCGACCTCCCGCGCCCCGGCGTCGAGCGCGTTCTCGACGAGCTCCTTCACGACCGAGGCCGGACGCTCCACGACCTCGCCTGCCGCGATCCGCTCGATGACCGACGGGTCGAGCCGCCGGATCGGCCGGCGGGCCACCGGGGGGTCCGGTCCGCCGGTCACCGGGCCGCTCCGTCTCCGGCCTTCGGGACCCCCGGGCGGTGAGCGAGGCCCTTCAGGATCGCGAGCGCCTCCTCCGGGGTGAGCCGGTCGAGGTCGATCGCATCCAGGGCGCGCCGAAGGGGATCGTCCGCTTCCGGGAGACCCGTGACCAGCACGGCCTGGGTGTAGCGGGCGCGGCGCGCCGCCGCCCGGCCCGCCCCGGGCAACGCGACGCCGTCCGCTTCCAACCGCCGCAGGAGCCGATCGGCCTCGGCGAGCACGTCCTCGGGGAGGCCGGCGAGGCGAGCGACGTGGATGCCGTAGCTGCGGTCGGTGCTCCCGGGCACCAGCCGGTGCAGGAAGACGATCCCGTCCGGCCCTTCCCGGACCGCGAGATGGGCGTTCTGCGCGGCGGGGAGGCCCCCGACCAGCTCCGTGAGCTGGTGGTAATGCGTCGCGAGCACGCACCGGGCCCGGGTCGTGTCGTGCAGGTGCCGGAGCGTCGCCCAGGCGATCGCCAGCCCGTCGAACGTGCTCGTGCCGCGCCCGACCTCGTCGAGCAGCACGAGCGAGCGCGCGTCGGCCGCGCGGAGGATCTCCGCGACCTCGGTCATCTCGACCATGAAGCTCGACTTGCCGCGGCCGATCTCGTCCGTGAAGCCCATGCGCGTGAACAGCTGGGTCACGAGGCCGATCCGGGCGAACTTCGCCGGCACGCCGCAGCCGACCTGGGCGAGTACGACGAGGAGCCCGATCTGGCGCATGTACGTCGACTTCCCGGACATGTTGGGGCCGGTGAGCACGAGCAGGCGGAGCGCGTCGCCGTCGAGCTCGGTGTCGTTCGGCACGAACCGCGCTCCGAGCGAAGGAGCCAGCACGGGGTGGCGGCCGTCCCGGATCACGAGCGCCGTCGACCCATCGACCGTCGGACGGACGAACCCGCGGCTCTGGGCCAGGTGCGCGAAGGTCGCGAGCACGTCGAGCTCGCCGACCGCGCGGGCGATCCGGTGCATCGCCGGCACGTGGCCGTCGACCTCGACCAGGAACCGCTCCCAGGCCTCGAGCTCCGCGGCGCGGGCCTCCTCGCGCGCCCCGAGGACCTCCCGTTCGAGCGCCTCGAGGCGGTCCGAGCCGAACCGCTCGGCCTGCGCGACCGTCTGGCGGCGGCGGTACTCCGGAGGGACCCGCGCGAGGTGGGGGCGCGTGATCTCGAGGTAGTAGCCGAACACCTGGTTGTAGCCGATCTTCAGCGTGCGGATCCCGGTGCGTTCCTGCTCCGTGCGCTCGAGCTCGGTGAGCGCGGCGACGGCCGTGCGTTCCCGGTCCCGGGCCGCGTCGACGACGGGGACGAACCCCGGACGGAACAGCTCCCCGCCGTCCAGCGAGGCGGGGGGCGTCTCCGGCACGGCCCGCTCGAGGAGGGCGACGAGCGCCTCCGGCGCCTCGAGGTCGCGCTCCACGGTCGCGAGACGGCCGGGGCGCGCCCCGTCCCCGAGGAGCTGCCGGACCCGGGCGACCGCGCGCAACGAGGCGCGGGCCGCCCCCAGCTCGGGGGGTCGGGTGCGCCGGCCGACGATCCGGGAAGCGATGCGCGCGAGGTCGGCGATCGGCCGCAGGGCGTCGCGCACCGGCTCGAGCGCGGCCCCCCGCGCCGCGAGCGCGTCCACCGCCTCCTGGCGCTCGACGATCCCGTCGAGGTCCGCGAGCGGGTTCGCGAGCCAGAAGGCGAGCGTGCGACGCCCGGGAGCCGTCCGGGTCTCGTCGACGGCGTCCAACAAGGTCGGGCCCTTCGGATCGTCCGGGTTCATCGGGCGCAGGATCTCGAGGTGCCGGAGGGTCTTCGCGTCGAGGACGAGCCGCCGGTCGCCACGACCCCGCGTCACGACCGTGAGGAACGGGAGGATCCGGGGCTGCGTCGCGCGCAGGAAGGCCCCGAGCCGGTGGTCCGCCTCGGCCACGACCTCGGGCGTGTCGAGGGGGAGCTCGAGCGAGACCGGCCAGTCGGCCGCCGTCAGGGGGGCGGGCGCGTGCTCGACCCGGGCCCCGGGCAGCTCCCGCCGGAGGGCGGAGAGGAGCGCGTCCTCCGACGGCCCCGCGGCCTCCTCCCAGAGCACCTCGCGGGGACGGAACGGCGCGAGCGCGCCGAGGAGCCCGTCCGGCCCGGCGCCGTCCGCGAGACCGTGGAACCACTCGCCCGTCGTGATGTCGACGGCCGCGAACGCCCCCGGGCCCTCGCCCCGCCCGACCACGCAGGCGAGGAAGTTGTGGTCGGGGCCGCCCAGGATCCCATCCTCGACCACCGTGCCGGGGGTGACGACCCGGGTCACCTCGCGTCGGACGAGCCCCTTCGCGAACCGGGCGTCCTCCACCTGGTCGCACAGGGCGACCTTGTAGCCCTTCCGGACGAGGCGGGCGAGGTACGTCTCGACCGCATGGTGCGGGACCCCGGCCATCGGCGTGCGATCCCCGCGGGCGTCCGGGGCGCGCGCCGTGAGCACGACGTCGAGCTCCTTCGAGAGGAGGCGCGCATCGTCGCCGAACGTCTCGAAGAAGTCGCCCACCCGGAAGAGCACGAGGTGCCCCGGGTACCGGGCCTTCACCCCTTCGTACTGCTCGAGCAGCGGGGTGCTCGGCGTCGCGTCGGACATCGCCGCAGCGGCAGGCGAGGCGCGCCTTATAATGCGGCGCGCAGGTCGCGGAACGGCGGGGCCGGGGATGGTCGCTCGGGAGGCCGGGTCGCCGATGTACGGCCGACGGGCTGACCTCTACGATCGGATCTACGACGCGAAGGACTATGCCGGGGAGGTCCGCCGGCTGCGCGGCCTCGTGCGTCGGCTCGGTCCCCGGTCGGCGCGAGACTGGCTCGACGTCGCCTGCGGCACGGGGAGGCACCTCGCCGAGCTCCGCCGCGACTTCCGCGTCGTCGGCGTCGACCGGAGCCCCGCGATGCTGCGACTCGCCCGCCGCCGACTCCCCGGCGTCCGGCTCGTCCGGTCGGATATGCGCCGGCTCGCGCTGCGGGACCGGTTCGACGTCGTGAGCTGTCTGTTCAGCTCGATCGGCTACCTCCGAACGGAGCGCGACCTGCGCGCGGCGCTCCGGGCGTTCGCCCGGCACCTGCGACCGGGGGGCCTGCTCCTCGTGGAACCGTGGCTCGCGCCCGACGAGCTGCGCCGGGGCCACGTGGGCGTCAACGTCTACCGGGATGCGCAGATCGCGATCGTGCGGTTCGGGGTCGTGCGCCGCCGGGGCGACCTCTCCTACCTCGATCTCGAGTACCTGATCGGGATCGAACACCGGGGGGTGCGGCACGTGACGGAGACCGAGGTGCTCCGGCTCACGCCCCGGTCCCGATGGCCGGAGCTCCTCCGCGACGCCGGCCTGCGACCCCTCGCGGCCGCCCCGATCCGCCGCGAGCACGGACGGGCGTTGGTCCTGGCGCGCGCGCCGGGCGGACGCTGAGGGGGAGATTCGAACTCCCGCGGCGTGACCGCCACCAGCTTTCAAGGCTGGCGCCTTACCGGACTAGGCTACCTCAGCGCACCCCGCGCCACCGGACCGGTCGGGAATAAACCCTCGGTCGGTCGGGGACCGCAGGGGGCATGCAGGTGCCGGGACTCCCGCGACCGGCCCCGTGCCGGCCGGTCGATTCGAACCCGGGCGGTCAGCTTGGAGGGCTGACATCCTACCACTAGATTACACCTGCACGCCGACCCGCGGCCGGCGCCCGGAGCCGGCCCCGGCGTCTAATGCTTTGCGGCGGGCCCCTTGCCGGTCGGGGCGGCGAGGTCGACGAGGGCCACCCGCTCGAGGACGAGCCCTTCCCAGGCCGTCGGGGGGACGGCGTCGCGTTCCGCGGCCGGGATCCCGAGCCGATCGAGCGTGCCCTCGTCGACCGGCCGCGGGAACGCGTCCGGGTCCAGCACGAGACCGAACCGGGGGACGAGGTCCACCGGGTCGAGGGGGCGTTCCGCGACGACGACGAACGCTTCGGTCGCGTCCGAGACGCCGACCTTGGCGAGGGCGCGCGGCAGCTGATCGTCCCCGGCGACGTACAGGGCGAACTCGGCCCCTCGCTCCCTCAGGCGGGTCTCTCCGCGGCTGCGGGCCCGCCCGAGGTGCGCCCACGCGGAGAGGAGGTGGCGCTCGCCGGCGATCGCGCGCGCGTCGAACAGGCCGACCAGCGCCTCCGACTCCTTCGCGAGGTCGCGCAGGACCGCGACGAGCGGCGCGGTCGCGGGCCGGCCGGGCGCGGGGCGACGGGCGCCCACGGCGCGCAACGCCCGTTCCTCGACCGGGGGCAGAGGGGCCATCGGCTCACTCCCTCAGGAACTGGAGGAACTGTTCCCGGGTCCGGGGCTGGAGCGTGTAGTTCTCCTGCCGCTCGCGCCCGATCGTGGAGGTCGGGGTGGGGCCGTAGTCGTGGCCGGGCAGCACGACGAGCGCGTCGTCGAGCGCCAGGACCCGCTGGTGCAGGCTGTCGTACATCTCCGAGGGGTCGCCGCCGGGGAGATCGGTCCGTCCGCACTCCCCGACGAACAGCGTGTCACCGGTGGCGACCTGCCCCTCGAAGAGGTAGAGCACGCTGTCCTTCGTGTGCCCGGGCGTGTGGACGACCTCGAAGCGCAGGTGGCCGACCTCGAACGCGTCACCGTCCTCGACCGAGACGTCCTGGTGGAGCGGGGCGACGCGGTGGGCGACCACCTTCGCCCCGGTGCGGTCCCGGACGTCCTGGTTCCCGGCGACGTGGTCGCGGTGGCTGTGCGTGTTGAGGATGTACCGGACCTTCGCGCCGCGGGCATCGATCCCCGCGAGGACCGGGTCGATGCCGAACGACGGGTCGATCACGACCGCGTCGTGCCCGTCGTCGTCCACGACGAGGTAGGTGAAGTTGAGGTAGGGGCCGACCCGGAACTGGTCGAGGATCACGGCCGCGTCAGTCGGAGCGGCGTATTTGACCCTGTGCGGGAGGGGCGGTGCTCACGGGTCGGCGAGGGCCGCCCGACGGCCGGTGACCGCGTCGACCACGACTCGTCCGTCGCCGGACTCCGCGTACCAGTGGGGAACGTAGAGCAGCACGAGCGGCCCCACCTGGAGGTCGTCGGGGGAGGGCGGGATCCGCCGGGTCTCGATGACGAGGGCGCCCCCGTGCTGCTCGGTGTGGTCGACGTGGACGGTATGGTGGCGACGGATCGCCTCGACCGCCGCGGAGCGCGCCTGCGGCTCGGTGAGCTGGGGCGGCAGCCGCTGGTGCGGGTCGGCCACGCCCCGGACGAGCTCGCGATCGCCGTCCTCCCAGATCTCGGCGCCCCGACTGATCGCGTTCACCGCCACCAGCCGACGGACGACCGGTCCGGACTCCCCGTGCGGCGACGGAGGACGGACCCGGTACGCCCCCACGAAGTAGGGGACCAAGCGGAGCGTGAACTGACTCGCGTCGATGCCCGCGACGACCTCGGCCTCGGCGCGATCGATGCGGGGCCGGACCGTGCGCTCCCCGTCGGGAGCGACCGGGAACGGGAGCCCCGGCCCGTCGGTCGCGAAGTCGTCGTCGACGGACTCGAGCGGCCCGGGCGGGGCCGGAAGGAGCAGCTCGCCGAGGGCCGCGCCGAGCGTGCTCGGCTCGAGCACCTCCATGCTGCGGTCGGCGGCGAGCGCGCGCGCGACCGTCCCCGGCTCGTCGTCGTAGACGATCGTGCGGTGGACCGCGTCCGTCGGGAACAGGCCCTCCACGTCGGCGGGCGACCGCGGGGCGGCCACGATCAGGACCGCCCGACGGTCCTTCGCCCGGACCGCGAGGACGCCCTCGGGCCGCGGGTCGAGGCGGTACCCCGCGGCCTCAAGGAGTCGGCCGAGGACCGAGGAGGGACGCGCGGGCCGCGGCATGGCCGGTCCGACGCGGGCCCCATGTTATCTCGGTTCCGCTCGTGAGGCGAGGCGCAGGGCCCGCGGACCGCGGGGACGGGGCGATGGGACGGTTCTGGCTCGGCTGTTCGGGCTGGGCGTACGACGATTGGGTCGGCCCGTTCTATGCGCCGGGCACGCCCCCGGGGGAGTTCCTGGAGCGGTACGCCCGCGTGTTCCGGACGGTCGAGGTCGACTCGAGCTTCTACCGGGCCCCCGGCCCGTTCCTCGTGCGTCGATGGGCGGACCGCACCCCCGACGGGTTTCGCTTCTCCCTCAAGGTCCCGCGCGACGTGACGCACGAGACCGCCGGGGACGTCGCGGGGCGGCTCGACGGGTTCGTCCGCAGCCTGGAGCCGCTGCGGCGGTCGGGGAAGCTCGGCCCGCTGGTCCTCCAGTTCCCCCCGTCGTTCCGGCGCGACCGGGGCGCCGAGCGGTTGGAACGGCTCCTCGAGGCCGTCCCGGCCGCGTACGATCTCGCGGTGGAGCTGCGGCATCGCTCGTGGTGGGTCGACGCGACGCGGCAAGCGCTCGCCCGCCGCGGCGCGGTGCTCGTGTGGTCCGTCGTGCCCGAGACGTCGCCGCCGCCCTGGGTCACGGGCGCGTTCCTGTACGCCCGGTTCATCGGCGATCGGGCGCTCACGGAGTTCGGCCGCGTCCAAAGGGCCGGACGCGAGCCGATGGAGGCGATGCGGGCCCGGTTCGAGGACGAGGGCCGCGCCATCCCGTCGATCTTCGCGTACGCGAACAACCACTTCATGGGCTTCGGCCCGGGGACCGTCGTCGAGCTCGCGCAGGTGCTCGGCGAGCCGGCCCCCGACCTCCGCGCGGCCGGTCGGGTCGCCGGCCAGCGGACCCTCGATTCCGCGCCCCCGGGGCCCCACGGCGCGCCCGGGGACGGCGATGAAACGGAGAAGCTTTAACCCGACCCGAGGTCCAAATCCCCGCCGATGGGAGAGGCGATCACCCTCCGGGTGGCCGAGGCGTTCCAGCAGGACATCGGCCTCGGGACGGCGCGCCTCGACGTCCAGACCCGACAGCGGCTCAAGGTGGGCCTCGGCGACATCGTCGAGATCCGGGGCCGGAAGCCGACCCCGGCGATCGTGAGCCGGGCCCAACCCGACGACGAGGGGAAGGCGCTCGTCCGGATCGAGGCGGTCGTCCGACGCAACGCCGGCGTGAGCATCGGGGACCGCGTGTCGGTCCAGCGCGTCGACTGCCCCAACGCGGACGCCATCACCATCGCCCCGATCTACGCGGGCTCGGCCCGCATGGACCTCGGTCCCGGCCTCGAGAGCTTCGTCGCGAAGGCGCTCGCCCGCCGACCGTTCGTGCGCGGCGACGTCTTCGTGATCCCGGGCGTCTTCCTGATGGGCGGCTCGCTGCCGTTCATGGTCGTCGCCACGCAGCCGAAGGGGATCGTCCAGGTCGCCCCGTCGACGCTGATCACGATCAAGGAGGAGACGGTCAGCGAGACCGAGGTCGCGGCCCCGCGGGTCTCCTACGAGGACATCGGCGGGCTCACCGAGAAGTTGGGGCGGGTCCGCGAGATGATCGAGCTCCCGCTGAAGCACCCCGAGCTGTTCGACCGGCTGGCGATCACCCCGCCGAAGGGCGTGCTGCTCTACGGACCGCCGGGCACGGGGAAGACTCTCATCGCCAAGGCCGTCGCGAACGAGGCCGGGGCCCACTTCATCGGCATCCAGGGACCCGAGATCATCTCGAAGTACTACGGCGAGAGCGAGAAGGAGCTCCGCGAGAAGTTCGAGGAGGCCGAGAAGAACGCGCCCAGCGTGATCTTCATCGACGAGCTCGACTCGATCGCCCCGCGCCGCGACGAGGTCGTCGGCGAGGTCGAACGGCGCGTCGTCGCCCAGCTGCTCACGCTCATGGACGGCCTGTCGGGCCGCGGGAACGTCATCGTCATCGCTGCCACGAACCGGGAGGAGGCGATCGACCCCGCGCTGCGACGCCCCGGCCGCTTCGACCGGGAGATCGAGATCGGCGTGCCGACGATGGAGGGCCGCCTCGAGATCCTCCAGATCCACACCCGCGGGATGCCGATCGAGGGCACGGACCGGGACCGGGAACGCGTCCTCAAGGAGCTCGCGGCGCAGAGCCACGGGTTCGTCGGCGCCGACCTGTCGTCGCTCGCCCGGGAGGCCGCGATGAGCGCGCTGCGCCGCTACCTGCCCGAGATCGACTTCGACCAGCCGATCCCGCTCTCGCTGCTCGAGCGGATGAAGGTCACCGAGCAGGACTTCCGCGGGGCGTTGAAGCAGATCGAACCGTCGAGCCTGCGGGACGTCGCCGTGGAGGTGCCGACGACCCGATGGGAGGAGGTCGGGGGCGTCGCGCGGGTCCGCGCGATCCTCGAGGAGTCGGTCGAGCTGCCGTTCAAGAACCCGCAGGTCTACCGGCACATCGGGATCGACCCGCCGCGGGGCATCCTGCTCTACGGACCGCCCGGGGTCGGCAAGACCTTGCTCGCGAAGGCCGCCGCCACCGAGAGCCAGGCGAACTTCATCTCGGTCAAGGGCCCCGAGGTGATGAGCAAGTGGGTCGGCGAGAGTGAGAAGGCGATCCGGATGATCTTCAAGAAGGCCCGGCAGGCCTCGCCGTCGATCGTCTTCATCGACGAGATCGACTCGATCGCCCCCCGCCGCGGCCTCCAGACGTCGAGCGGGGTCACCGAGCGGATCGTGAACCAGCTGCTCACGTCGATCGACGGGCTCGAGACGCTCGAGCGGGTCCTCGTGATCGCGGCGACGAACCGGCCCGACATCATCGACGAAGCCCTCCTGCGGACCGGTCGCTTCGACCGGCTCCTCTACGTGGAGCCGCCCGACGCCGCCGGGCGCAAGGAGATCCTCAAGGTCCACACGCACCGCATGCCGCTCGCGGACGACGTCAACCTGGACGACCTCGCCGCCCGGACCGAAGGGTACGTGGGCAGCGACCTCGCCGCGCTCTGCCGGGAGGCCGGGCTCACCGCGATCCGCGAGAACCTCAAGGCGTCGCGCGTGACCCGGGCCCACTTCGACGCGGCGTTGAAGCAGGTCCACGCGTCCGTCGATCCGGAGAACGCGCGCTTCTACGAAGAGTTCGAAAAGCACGTGCTCCGCGAGCGGATCGGACGTCGTCCGGCGGAGTCGGTCCAGGGGATTTACCGGTAGCGGGCCGGGGCGTTCCTCTCCTCGGAGAAACGGCCGGGCAAGCTATAAGTAGCGGGGCCAAGTTCGGCGCGCCGCCCCCCCTCCTCGGGGACACCGTACGGGAGACGTGAAACAGTTGGTTCGGAGCCTGATTCGACCCGCCCTGTGGGCCGTCGTGATCCTGATGCTGGTGGCCACACTGGCGTCGGTCTCGGGGGCCCAGGCCGCCTCGTCCACCTACACGCTGACCGGCTATGCGGAACAGCCGGGCGGATCCTCTCCGCCCCCCGTTCCGGCCGGCGTGCAGGTCGATCTCGAGTCGCGCGCCACGGGCACGGTCTACTCCACGGCCGTGGTCGGGGGCGGCGGTCAGTTCACGTTCACGAGCGCCAACACCGCCGGGACCCTCGCGCCGGGCTACTGGGGCGTCTCCGTGCCGGCGCAGGCGAACATCAGCGTCCCGAGCTGCAAGCCGTGCGCGATCCTGCCGCAGTCGGTCGGCCCGAGCTTCGGCTACGTGAACAGCTCGGCCCTCACGACGGCGCTCTATCCGTCGTACGTGACGAACGTCACGGTGATCCCGTACACGGCGACCCTCACCGGCAAGGTGCTGGAAGCCGGGGTGCCGCAGGTCGGCGCCCACCTCTACCTGCTCGACCCGACGTTCGGCAGCCTCGTCCTCGCCCAGAACAACACGACCGCGGGCGGGGCGTACGTCATGACCGTCCCGGCCGGCTCGTGGGTGCTCGAGACGGAGCTCCCCGGCCCCACCAACGCCTACAACTACACCGCGGTCTCGCTGACGAAGCACCAGAGCCTGACGCTCTGGACCAACGTCTCGAGCTACCTGGTCTCGGGCTACTCGAACCAGGCCTCGAGCCCGGGCGCGCACGTCCCGACCGCCGGGAACGTGACGCTCTACGACCCCTTGAACGGCTACATCTACTCGGCCCCCACGCCTCCGGGCGGCTACTATGCCGCCGGCACGTACCCCGCGAACTTCACGAGCGGCACGCAACCGTTCGACGTGATCCTCTCGTCGATCGGCTACCAGTCGAGCTGGTACGCGCTCAACGTCTCGAGCGCGACGCCCGTGACCCGGAACGTCCTGGTCCCGACGGTCGGGTGGAACGAGCTCGGCCAGTACCTGACGACGCTCAACTTCTCGGCGTTCGATCCGGCGGTCGGCAACGGCACGCTCTCGGTCTCCACGATCGCGAACCTCGGGAACGACACGGTCTTCCCGGACCTCGCGAACGCCTCGGTCGGGCAGCTCTGGGGCCAGCTCGCGCTCGACTACGCGCACGGCACCGTCTTCCCGGCCTCCGACCTCTCCGAGGTCTACGCCTGGGCCAACTCGACCGGTCCGTTCTTCCCGGTGGCGCAGGCGGCGACCGCGATCAACGGCTCGCTCTACGTCGCGCCGACGAGCGCCGAGCGGCTCACCTCGTTCGCCTCGACCTGCACCGCGACGTGCGGGCTCAACAGCGCCGCGAACCTGACGCTCGACTGGTCGGGGACGTACGCGCTCAACCAGTCGGTGGCGTACAACAGCTCGAGCTACGCGATCTCGTTCAACTTCAAGCACCCGACGGCCGCGGAGGTGTTCAACTACACCATCGACCTGCCGGCCGGCTACGTCCTCGCCGCGGACACCCAGGCCCCGGCGGGCACCCGACTCGTGGCGGGCGGGCCGGACAACACCTGGACGAAGTTCACGCTGGTCTCCCAGCCGTACTCCCAGCCGAGCGGAAGCGCGAAGTTCACGATCGTGAAGTACGCGACCCTCACGGCGAACGTGAACGTCACGGTGCGCAACTTCGCGTTCTCGAACGCGAACGTGCTCAACCAGACGCACAACAACTACACGGTCATCGTGGGCGTGGGCCAGAACGTCACCTTCAGCGCACTCAACTCGACGTACCCCGCCGGCACCAACGGCACCAAGTTCGTCTGGAACTTCGGGGACTCGAGCCCGATCGTCACCACCACCACCGCGACCACCTACCACATCTACACGACGGCGACCGGCGCCACGAACTACACCGGCACGCTCACGGTCACGAGCTCGGGCGGCGAGACGAACGACACGACCTTCTACGTCTGGGTCGCCCAGGGGCCGGTGACCGCCGGTCTCGCGGTCAACGCGACCGCGTCGCAGACCCGGGTGATCGCCGGCACGACCTACTACCAGGTGAATTGGTCGTCGACGTTGCTGTTCAACTCGACGCCCAGCCGGGCGCAGATCGCCCCGGGCGCCCCGATCCCGAACGTGATCTCGGTCGCCTCGTACACCGTGTCGGGACGCGGATTCAAGTTCACCGGCTCGAACTTCACGGCGAGCGCCGGCGCGAACGTCTCCACCAACTATCCGTTCCAGTTCCTCGGGGCGGGCCCCTACCTCTCGAACGGGGTCGTCGCGGGCACCGCCATCCCGTTCCTGGGCTGGCAGTACAACGTCACGCTCACCGTCTGGGACGGGACGGGGCAGTCCGCGAGCACGACGGTCGTCGTGCTGGTCAACGACACCGAGAAGCCAACGCCCGCGTTCCAGATCCTGGGATCGAACGGGAAGCCGATCACCGGGGCCGGCGTCGTGGAGGGCAGCAACTTCACGGCGTTGATCTCGCTCAACGGGGCGAACGCGACCGACCCGCACAACGGCTCGATCGTGAAGTACTACTGGCACATCACGAACTCGAAGAACTCCTCGGTCCAGTACAACACGAACGTCACGACGGTCCGCCCGTACCCCGTGTTCTGGCTGCCGCCTCAGTCGACCCCCTACACGGTCAACCTGACCGTCTGGGACCGCGCAGGCAACTCGGCCTACACGAACCAGACGTTCTCGGTGTCGCCGAACGCGACCGCGCGACCGATCCTCTCGTCGTCGAACCTGAACGCGCCCACGACGTTCACCGTCGGACACTCGAGCACGATCTGGGTCAACGTGACGGTCGGCGCCGCCCAGGGCTCGAGCGCGGTCGCGAAGGGCCTCACCGTGGCGTTCTACCTGCTCTCGCCGAGCGGGACCGGCAGCCCCAACTACATCGGCGGTTCGCCGGGCTCGGTCCAGTTCTACAACTACTCGGGCGGGGTGGTGTCGAGCACGCCGTTCGCGACCGGCTCGATCCCGTCGCTGGCGTGGAACAAGACGGTCCGCGCCGAGATCTCGTGGAACCCGGGGACGAGCGGCAACTACATCCTCTACGCGAACGCGTCGGCCCAGAACGAGTTCGCGGCGAACTACAACTCCGGTCCGCAGACGGTCTCGCAGTCGATCACGGTCAACCCGAACCCCGTGACGCAGCTGCTCGAGTACGTCGCCATCGGTGCCGCGGTCGTGATCGTCATCGTGCTGATCGTCTTCTGGTACCGCCGCCGCGGGCGCGCCACCACGGCCCGCCCGACGCGCAGCAAGAGCGGTCTCGAGCGCGGCAGCAGCTCTACGGCGAAGAGCTCCTCCGACGACGAGGACGACGACGCCTAGCCGACCCGGCCGCGCGCGCCGCGAGCCGAGAACCCCTTCCCCCGAACCGGGGGCTTGCGCGCTTCGACCCGCCCGCGGAGAACGGACGCGCGCTCAGCCGTACGGTCCGACCTCATCGAGGAGGTCGACGTGGGTGAGCAGCATCCGGCGGCAGCAGTAGCGGTGCAGGCCGAGCGCGTCGAGCACCTGACCCGCCGGCTCGCCGCGCGTCGTGCGCTCGCGGTACTCGTCCCAGTGTTGGCCGATCACGGCCCCGCAGGTGAAGCAGCGGACCGGTATCATCATCGTCATGGATCGGGACCTCTCGCCGTCCGCTAACGGTACGACTTCTGGCGGCGGGCGCGGGCCCCGCGGCCTCCGGGGCGCTTCGGGAGCTTGCGCCGCGGGTCGTTCACGAGCAGCGAACGGTCGTAGTGCTTGAACGTCTCGCGCAGGGCGTCGTCCTTCAGCCAGTCGAGCAGGCCGCGGGCGACCGCCGTCCGGGCGGCCGACGCCTGGCCGACGATGCCCCCGCCCCGCACCTCGACGTCGATGTCGAGCACGCGGCTGCGGTCCCCGACCATGAGGAGCGGCTCCTGGATCTTCTGGCGGACGAGCTCGGGCTCGAGCAGCTCGAGCGGGCGCTGGTTGACGCGCACCCGGCCCTGGCCCTTGCGCAGGGTCGCCCGCGCGACCGCGGCCTTGCGCTTGCCCGTCGCCTGGACGATCTGGGGCGCCTTCATACGTGGGCTCCCAGGAGGCGCGTGATCTCGGCGAGCGTCATGGGCGGACGCACGGTGGGGCGGGCCCGGGCCGCGTCGAGCGACTGGACGGCGACCCCCCGGAGCGCATCGGGCACCCCGATGTGGACCTCGAGGCGGTCGAGCGCGAGGCGGCCGCGGGTCTTGAGGTGCGGCAGCATGCCGCGGACCGTCCGCCGGAAGATGCGGTCCGGGTACCGGGGGAAGTGGGGCCCGCTGCGGACCGAGCCGCGTGCGCGTGCCGCCGTGTAGTGGGCGATGACCTCGGCCCGGGAGCCGGTGACGACGCTCTGCTCCGCGTTCACGACGACGATCGACTCGCCGTTCAGGAGCCGCTTCGCGATCACGCTCGCCGCGCGGCCCAGGACGAGCCCGCTCGCGTCGACGACCACCGGGGGAGCCGCGTCAGGCAAAGAGACGCACCCCCGCCCCGTCGGGCCGGTTCTGAAGGAGGTCCGGGATCGAGAGCGCCGAGCCGCCCGCGGCCCGGATCTTCTGCCGGGCCCCGGCCGAGAAGGAGAACGCGGCGACGGTGATCGCCTTGGTGAGGCGACCGTCCGCGAGGAGCTTGCCCGGCACCACGACCGTCGCGTCCGCGGCAACGAGGCGCTCGAGGTGGCCCACGTTCACGGGCGTCGTCTGGTGGCGCGCCCGCTCGAGACGCTCCGCGGCTCGCGCCCAGATGGGGGCCTGGTGCGCGCGGGCCGCCTTGCGCAGCTCGACCACGACGCGGACGAGCTCGGAATTTTCCTTGCGAATGGGAGGGGCCATGGCGGGTCGCCCACGACCCGGGTGCGTGATATAAGCGTGGCGGAGCCGACGCGCGTCGCGCGGCGAGCGTCGGGCGCGTCGACCGCCGGTACCGGCGGGTCCGCGCTGCCGGTGCTCGCCAACGATTAAATACGGCTCCCCGCCATCGGCGGCCGAGGGCCCCCTCCATGCGCAAGTTCCTCACCGAGCTCCGAGGCAAGACGGTCATGACGAACGACGGCCAGATCCTCGGGCTCATCGACAATTTCGTCGTCGACACGGTCACCGGCGGCATCGCCCACGTGCTCGTCACCCCGAGCGAGGACGTCGAGCAGCGACTGTTCCAGAGCGACGCGACGGGCCGGCTCGTGCTCCCCTTCAAGAGCATGCGCGCGGTGAAGGACGTCGTCGTGATGGACATTGGGAAGTGACGTCGCCTCGCGCCCCCTGATCTCGGTCGTCATCACCGTCCGCAACGAAGCGCAGCACCTCGCGGCGCTCCTCGAGAGCCTGGTCCCGCAGGAAGCGCCGTTCGAGGTCATCGTCGTCGAGTCCGAGAGTCGGGACCGCACCCTCGCCATCGCCCAGGAGTATGCCCGGCGGCAGCCCGGGATCTTCCGGGCCTACTCGCAGCCGGGGTCGCGCGGGATCGGCCGGAACGCGGGCGTGCGCCGGGCCCGGGGAGCCGCCGTCGCGTTCATCGACGGGGACTGCATCGCCGACTCGCAGTGGGTCCACCACCTGCGTCTCGGGCTCGCCGACGCGCCGGTGGTCGCGGGCCAGACCGTCGTCGTGGGCCCGGCCCGGTATGGGCGCCTCCAGCGCGTCGAGCTGTTCCAGAGCGGCTACGACGTGACGTACCCGTCCTGCAACCTCGCCTACCAACGCGCCCTGTTCGACCGCCTGGGCGGGTTCGACCCCCGCTTCATCACCGCGGAGGACATCGACCTCAACCTCCGGGCGGTCCGTTCGGGCGCGTCGATCCGGTACGCGCCCCAGGCGGTCGTCTACCACCAGGCCCGGGGCAACTTCGTGCGGTTCGTGTACCAGGCGTTCTGGAACGGCTACGGCAGAAAGCAGCTCACCGAGAAGCACGGCAGTCTGTGGGGGCGCTACCGCCACCGACGCCTGTTCTCCGGCCAGCAGGGCGTCGTCGCGTGGGCCCGCCTGAGCGCGGCGATGACGGGTTACTTCGCTCGGGTCGCCACCGGCGGGGGGCACCGGCTCGCCCCCGCGCCCGAGCACGAACCGGCGGCCGCGTAAGCCCCGACGCGCGACGACCGGGCGCCGGGCTCTTGGCCCCCCGCGCCCTGAGCGACCGTGTCGTCGCGGGGGATGGTGGTGCGGCCGGCCTCGGCGGACGATCTCGACGAGATCGGGTCGATCCTCGCCGACGCCGCCCGCCGGACGGCGGAGGCCGGTTTCCCGAACCCGTGGCCGATCCCGTTCCCGCGCTCGATCGTGGAGCCCCACGTCGCCCGGGGCGAGGTGTTCCTGGCCGGCCCGGACGGGGCCCGGTGGGCGGCGACGATCACCCTCCTGTGGGAGGATCCGGTCTTCTGGGGGGCGCGCCCACCCGACGCGGGCTATGTGCACCGCCTCGCCGTGCGGTCGGCGCACGTCGGCGCGGGCTGGGGGACCCGGCTCCTTGCGTGGGCCGCCTCCAGGACGCGCGCCCGCGGGCGGGCGTACCTGCGCCTCGACTGCGTGAGCGCGAACGAGCGGCTCTGTGCCTACTACCGGGACCTCGGGTTCCGGGAGGTCGGGGCTCGGACGGTCCAGGGCTGGCCGGTGACGCTGTTCGAGCAGCCGCTCGTCCCGGCGCCGCCGGGGCCGCCCTAGTTCGCCTTGAGGAGCTCGGCGACCTTGATCACGTCGCCGAGGACCTTCGTCACGTCCGCGGTCTGATCGACCACGGCGACGAGGAGGGCCTTCTTGCCGCTGCCGACGATGATCGTCTTCGAGTCGTTCCCCTCGATCACGATCCGCTCGGGCGGCGCGCGGTTGAGCTCGGTGTTCGCCGTCGCGGCGGCCCCGAGGATCGTCGCGCACATGATGGCGAACGTCTCGGTGTAGACCCCCGCCGGCACGTCGGCGTAGAGCACGAGTCCGTCGCGGGAAACGAGGGCGGTGGCGATGCCCCCGATCTTGGTCTTGAGGTCCTTGATCACGGCCCCCACGTTACCGGTCGCCATCATCGTCGCGGTGCCCTACCTACATCTCCTCGATGCGGAAATGGCACTCGGGGCCCCCGGTACTGGCGCACATCTCTTCGGTACACTTAACGCGCCCCCCCTTAAAACGTTCGTAGAACTCGCGAAGGATCCCCCGCAGCCGGTGGCAGGTGGGGATGTCGCTCGAGGAGACCTCGATCGACCCCTTGGCGACGACCTCGTGCTCGGAGAACGCGATCTCCTCGACCCAGCCGCGCTCCTTCAGGATCTGGCCGGCCCGGTCGAAGAAGTGGGTCCGGTCCTTGAGGGCCTCCTGGGCCATGTCGGAACCGATGACCGATCCCTCCTTGAAGAACAGACCGTGACAGGCGTGCGACATGACGCCCTCGTAGAGCTCCTTGATCTGGCGGAGCTCCGCCTGGTCGATCTTGACGAACCGGTCGGCCACGGGGCGGGCACCGCGGTTGAGGTAATATAGGTTGTTTCCCGGCGGTCGTCGCTCAGGATTCCGGCGGCTCCGGAGCCTCGGTCGCCGTTCCCCCGGCGGCCAGGGCCGCCTCGAGCCCGGCGAGGTCGACGATCCGCCCCGCCTGCACGTCGGGCCAGGCGTCGTGCCGATCGAGCAGGATCGCGGCGAGGCCCGCCCGTCCCGCGGCGCGCACGTCGCTCCAGAAGAGGTCCCCGACCAGGACCGCCCGGTCGGGCGCGCTGCCGAGCCGCTCGACCGCGCTCCGGAACGCCGCCTTGTCGGGGACGACCGGACCGGGCGGGTCGCCGGTGCCGACGAGCAGGCTCTCGGGGAGCTGCAACCGCTTCAACAGCCAGCGCGCCGACTCTTCGGGCAGCGGGGTCACGGCGCCGACGCGCACCCCCGCGGCCGCGAGCCGCGCGAGGGCGGGGGCCACGTCCGGATACCGCTCGACCTCGCCCGCGGGATGCAGCATTCGCCGGACGACCGCGTCGGCCTCGGGGACCGGATGGCCCGCGATCGCGGTCAGCGTCGCCGCGAGATGGTCCTTCAGCGCGGGCAGGTCGGCCGGCGCCTGGCGGCCGACGACCCCGGCCCAGCGGCGCCGGTCCCACGCCTTGAGCGCCCGACGGACCGCGGCGTGGACCCGCCGCTCGCCGAGCAGGGGGCCCTGGGGCCGCCACGCCCACTGCCAGGCAGCGAGCGTCTGGAACGGCACGAGGACGTCATCGAGGTCGAACAGCACCGCGTCGATCGCGCGGTCCCCGAACGGCAGCGTCACGGGGCGCCTAACCGCGGCCGCTCTTCTGGAGCTCGAGGAGGTCCTCGGTCGAGACCTTCTCGCCCTTCTTCAAGCGGGCGAGGAAGTCCTCCTCCCGGGGGGGCTCGGCGTCCGCCCAGCCGGCGGGGGCCCGGCCTCCGCGCGCCGCGTAGAGCATCTTCTCGATGTCGCGGACCTCCTCGATCGAGGCGATGTGCTGGCGGTGGGCCTCGTCGGCCTGCGCCTTCACCTCGAGGAGCTTCGCCTGGACCGTGTCGGCCTGACGGCGCAGCTCGTCCACGGACTCGTAGAGCGCGACCATCGCCTCGTGCTCGCGCTGGGCCGCCTCCGCGGCGCCGCCCACGGCCGCGTGGTGGTTCTCGGCCTCGGTCCGGGCCTCGGCGAACTCCTTCATCGTCTGTTCGATCGCCGGGTCCTGGCGGAGCTCGGCGTCCTGGTCCCGGATCGCCGCCTCGAGGCGCTTCATCTCCTCGATGAGGCGCTTCTCCTGGTCCCCCGTGAGCGCCGTCGTCATGTGACGGAACTCGAGCTCCTTCAGCTCCTTGCGGAGCCGCCAGACGGGGACCGCGCCGGGCCGCGGGGCCCGCGCGCGCTTCAGCTCCTGCATCTTGTCGCCGAGCTCCTGGAGCTTGCGGTTCCACTCCTCGCGGAGCCGCTTCTCTTCCCGGACCTCGTTGTTGAGCTGGTCGCGGTTGCGCCGATGGTCCTGCGCCTCGGCGCTCTTCGCGTGGAGCTCGTCGAGGATGCGGGAGCGCTCCTCGGCGGTGGCGCGCGCCTCGGCGTTGAGGCGATCGCGCCGGGCCCGGGACTCGTCGGCCCGGGCGTTCGACTCCGCCCGCTTTCGCTCAAGCTCTTCGGTCGCGTCCGTCAACCGGCCACCGCCCCGCCGGCCACTCGGGGTCGCCGGGGAGGCGTTCGACAGGAACGCTCGATATAAAGTCTACCGAGCCGGGTCCACCGGGGAGCCTGCGCCTGCCGCGTCACGCTAATATCGGAAGCCTCGGATGAATCGCGTCGTGGAGGAGGTCGGCCGCATCTTCGGGGACGTCGGACTCGGCCAGTTCTCCTTGAGCCTCGCCCGCCCGGTCGAGCGCGGCGACTACCTCGCGGTCGAGGACGAACTGCACGGCCGGGTCCTCTGCCAGCTCGACGATCTCAAGCGGAAGAGCGACCTCGACCTCGAGCACGCGGGGCAGCTCGGCACCGGCGACGAGGGGAACGTCCACGAGAACCTCCTCGGCGAGGCGCGGATCATCGGATACCGCGACGACCAGGGGCTCGTGAAGCTCCCGACGATCCCGTTCCGGCCCGGGGCCCGGGTCTACCGCGCGGAGGAGCCGCTGATCGCCGAGGTGCTCGGCCTCAAGCACCACGCGAATTCCGGCGCCTACGTGGGGTTGCTCCGCAACCACGCCCTGCGCGTCGAGCTCGACATCAATCAGCTGGTCCAGCGCCACGTGAGCGTCCTCGCGAAGACCGGCGGCGGGAAGAGCTACCTGCTCGGCGTCCTCATCGAGGAGCTCCTGCGCCACAAGGTCACGTGCGTGATCATCGACCCGCACGGGGAGTACGGCTCGCTGAGGAACCCGTCCGAGAAGAGCGGCGGCCCCCGCTTCGGGGTCCAGTCCCAGGGGTTCGCCCGCCAGATCCACGAGTACTCGCCCGACGTCTCGCTCAATCCCGGCGCGAAGCCGCTCACGTTCTCGCTGCGGCACACGGACCCGCGGGACCTCCTCGTCTTCATGGGGCTCACGAACGTGAAGTCGTTCCTCGGCCCGCTCAAGGAGCTCATCGAGCGGGTCGGCGCGACGAACCCCGACTTCACGGTCCACGACCTCGTCCGCGCCGCCGAGGCGACGGAGGGGGCGGCGGCCGAGACGCTCCACGAGCGGCTCGAGTACGTGGAGCAGACGAAGCTTTTGGGCCCGGTGGGCACGAGCCTCAACGACCTCGTGCAGAAGGGCGACGCGACCCTCGTGAACCTGCGCGGCGTCGCGCCCGACGTCCAGGAGCTCGTGGTCGCCCGGCTCGCGACCACGCTCTTCGAGAACCGGAAGAAGGAGAAGATCCCACCGCTGTTCCTCGTCATCGAGGAGGCGCACAACTTCGCGCCCCAGCAGGGCGCTGCGACGTGCTCGCGGATCCTGAAGAACATCGCGAGCGAGGGCCGGAAGTTCGGGCTCGGCCTGTGCGTCGTGACCCAGCGGGCCGCACGCATCGACAAGAGCGTCCTCTCGCAGTGCAACACGCAGCTCATCCTGCAGGTCACGAACCCGCTCGACCTGCGGGCGATCGCGCAGTCGATCGAGGGCCTGACCGCGGGGATGACCGAGATGATCCAGTCGCTCCCCGTCGGGACCGCGCTCATCACGGGGGGCGGCTACCATACGCCGCTCTTCTGCGAGGTACGGCCGCGGGCGACCCGGCACGGCGGCGAGAGCGTGCAGATCGTCGCGGCCTAGCGGGCCCGGGGACGACGGCTCACGCCCGCGGCGCGTCCATGAGGTAGCGCGTCACGAGGCGCACGCCGAAGGCGGTCGCTCCCACGTTCTGGTAGGCGGGCTGCCACTTCCGCGTGAGCGCGTTCGTGTAGGCGGGCCCGGCGATGTCGAGGTGGGCCCACGGCGTCCCGGGCCCGACGAACGTCTCCAGGAACGCGGACGCCGTCAGCATGCCGGCGACCGGGATCTCGGTCGAGTTGCGGACGTCCCCCACCTCGCTCTTCACGAGGTCGCGATGGAAGTCGGTGAGCGGCATCCGCCAGATCGGTTCGCCCGTCGCCCGCGAGGCGGCGAGCAGGCCGGCCGCGAGCTTCTCGTCGGTCGCGACGAGTCCCGCCGTGTCGTCGCCGAGGGCGACCACCTCGGCGCCGGTGAGGGTGGCGAGGTCGATCACCTCGTCCGGGCGGTACTGGGCGACCGTGTAGCCGAGCGCGTCCGAGAGCACGACCCGGCCCTCCGCGTCCGTGTTGAGGACCTCGATCGTCTTCCCGTTGTACGTGCGCACGACGTCGCCCGGCCGGTAAGCCGTCCCGCTGGGGAGGTTCTCCGCGCACGCCATCACCCCGATGACCCGGGGGGCGACCTTGAGCGTTGCCGCGGCCCGGAGGATCCCGAGCACCGCGACGGCGCCGCTCTTGTCGAACTTCATCTCGGCGAGGCGGGGCGCCGGCTTGATCGAGATCCCGCCCGAGTCGAACGTGATCCCCTTGCCCACGACCGCGACCGTGCGGCCGCGTCGCGCGCCGCCCGGGTACTCGAGGACGATGAGCCGCGGGGGATGCGCGGAGCCTCCGCCGACGGCCAGGAGGCCGCCGCAGTGCATCTCGGCGAGCTTTTTCTCGTCGAAGACCGTGACCTTGAGACCGAGCTCCTTGCCGAGGCTCCGGGCCTCCTCCGCGAGACGCTCGGGGGTCGCGGTGTCGGCCGGGAGGTTCGCGATGTCGCGGGTCCAGACGACCGCGTCGGCGATCGTCGCCTGCTCAGCGACGGCCTTGCGGATCCCGGTCTCCTCCCGCGCGATCCCGTCGCCCAGGTGGACCGCGACCTCCTCGACCCCGCCCTCCGTGGAGGTCCGGTACCGGAGGAATTCGTAGCCCCCGAGCACGACCCCGTCGACGAGGGCGCGTGCCGCGGCCTCGGCGGGGGTCGCCTCGTTCACGAACGGAGCGAGACGGAACGCGATCGTCCGGGCGCCGCGTCCCTTGAGGGCGCGGACGACCTCGGCCGCCGCGCGCCGCACGAGCTCGGCGTCGACCCGAGAGCGCGGCCCGAGGCCGACGAGCAGAAGGCGGCCCTTGCCGGCCGTCCGGTGGAAGACCGTGATCTCCTTGCGCTTGCCGCGGACCTCGCGGCGCTCCCACGCGGTGCGCAACAGGCCGCCGAGCGCCCGGTCCTCCTCGCCGAGGACGCTCGGGAACGCGGTCTCCTTGTCGCCGCGCTCGTAGAGGGCGCTCACGACCACGTCGGCCGCCGCCGCGAGGCCGTCGCGTCGGTCGACGCTGACCTTCATCCGATCCGTGCCCTAGAACGAGGGACGGATCTTCTGCCGGTCGATGCGGATCCCGGCCGGGGTGATCGCCAGGAGGTTCTTCGCGATGCCCGCGACGTCCCCCCCGGTGTCCTTGGCGACGTTCTTGAGATCGATGCTCATGCGCTTCACCGCGATCGGGTCGTTCGCGATCGACGTGTAGTCGAGCAGGACGATGTCGCCCTGGTAGGCGAGCTTCGAGACCTGATGGAGGTCCTCGAACCGCAGGATCTCGGCGATCCGGACCGTGCCGCGGTTGCCCGCGAGCGCGCCGACCTCGTCCTCGAAACTCATCGCGCCCAGGTCGAGGAACGAGCCCTCCTCCAGGGTGTCTGCTCCGTGATGCCGCCGAAGAATCCCCGTAGCCTTCGCCATCGACGCGAACCTCCGCTGTCGGGCCTGCGAGGAGGCGGTCGCTTCTTAAGGCTATGGTTCGAGGGGACGGTCCGGCCGCGTCCGCCCGCCGGTCGGCGGGTCGGCCGGGGGCGGTCTGGGGATGCGGACGAGGAACGTCGCGCGGTAGACGTCCCGCCCGTCCTTGCGGCCGAACAGCGACGCCGACTGCTTGAACTCCCCGCCGAACCGCTGCCGGGCGAATCGGGCCACCGAGCGCGCGGCGACCGTCTCGGTGAAGTAGACGTCCCAGCCCTCGGGGAGCTCCTCGCGCCACGAGACGGCCCTCCGCCACTCGGCCGGGGCCTCGCGCATGAGCTCCTTCCAGGCCGCGTCGAGGCGGGCCCGCCGCGCGACCGCCTTCTCGCCCCGAGACTCCTCGGGGCCGCGCAGCTGGACGATCGCCGTGTAGTAGCGGCCGCTCTTCCGGCTGCAGTCGGGGCAGGTGTGGTGCTCGATCCGGACCGACAGCGGCACCTCGGTCTCGCGCCGGGCGCCCCGGAAGACGGCGGTCATCGTGCCCCGGAGCTCGTGGACCGTCCCGGTCGCGCCGATCTCCTCCCACCGCGCCCGGCGGATCCCGACCTCGGGGTGCACGGCCAGGAACGGATGCAGGTCCTCGTCGGTGAGCACCGGGCTCGAGTTCGGGCGCTCCCAGTGGTCTTTCACCCGGCGGGCGCCGCAGTGGGGGCAGAGCACGACGGTGACCCGCGGGGGGGCCGAGACGAGGACCGTGCGGTCCGCGGCGCACTCCGGGCAGATCCCGTCGACGAGCGGACGCCCCGTCGTGCCGCAGACCACACAGAACTCCCCGTCGGTCACGGTCGCCTCGGGCCTAGGAGAGCATCGCGACGATCTCGGCGTGCGGGACCCCGCCGAGGGTGCCCGCCGCGCCGGGGGCGACGTGGCCGGCCTCTTCGGCGAGCCGAAGGACCCGGGCCCCGAGGAGGTTGGCGATCGTCGCGCGCTCGAGCGCCCAGAGGAGCTCTTCCCGGGTCACCCGGCGCTCGCCGTAGAAGTGGCTTGAGACCGTCACGGTCCGGCCGTTCTCGCCGACCGGGAGCGCGCGGCCGATCAGCTCGGCATCGCACGCCGCGACCACGAACTCGGCGCGGACCCGGTGGACCCGCATCACGAACCCGTCCTCCGTCACGTCCCGCCCTCGGTCGTTCCTCGAGGTACGAAAGGAGGTATAAACCGGTCCCCCGGCCCCGCCCGGTTAGAAGCGGACGAGCTGGAGCTGGTTCGGTCGGGGCTCGATGATCTCGCCCTGGTTGCGCATCGACTGGAGGATCGCCTCCGCCTTCGCGACGTCGATCCGGGCCCGCTCGACGGCCTCGCGGAACTGCTCCATCGAGAAGACCCCGTCGTGGGCGCCCTGGAGCTCGCGCATGAGGTGGAGGACGGCGACCTGGCGCTCGCGCTGGCTGTGGCTCACCCCGGTCTGGGCGAGGTCGATGTCGATCTTCCCCTCCTCCGTCATCGAGACGCGGCGGAGGAAGTTCTCCATGACGCGCACGGCCCGTTCGGCATCCTCGACGGTGACGATCGGGGAGAGCCGGGCCCGGGCCGCCGCCTCGCTGAGGCGCACGAGCGCCTCGAGCTGCCGGGCGGTGATCGGGACCGGCGAGTTCGGCTCCTCGCCCTGGCGTCGGACCCGGACGTAGAAGTCCTCGAGGGTCGCGAGCGACTCGGCGGAGAGGACCGGCCGGACGTTCCGTCGGGCATAGGCGATGTACTCCTTGAGGAAGCGCGGGGGGAACGGCGCCCCCTCCGCCCCGACGGTCCGATCGCCCGGCGCGGGGGCCACCTCGACCGCCCGGGCCGAGGCGAGGATCCGGTTCGCGAGCCGCCGGTCGCGGTGCTGGTCCGGGACGTCCTTGATCGAGAAGATGACGTCGAACCGGGAGAGGAGGGTCGGGGGGAGGTCGATCTGCTCGCCGATCGAGCGGTCGGCCGTGAACCGGCCCCATTTGGGGTTCGCCGCGGCGAGCACGGGGCAGCGCGCGTTGAGGGTCGAGGTGATCCCGGCCTTCGCGATCGAGACCGTGCCCTGCTCGAGGACCTCGTGCATCGCCGACCGGTCCTCGGGGTTCATCTTGTCGAGCTCGTCGACGACCGCCATGCCGCCGTCGGAGAGGACCAGCATGCCGGCCTCGAGGACCCAGCGGCCGCCGGCGAAATCGTCCTTCACGACCGCGGCCGTCAGCCCGGCGGCGGTCGCGCCCTTGCCGCTCGTGTAGAGGCCCCGCGGCGCGACGTCGGCCACGTAGCGCAGCAGCTGGCTCTTGGCGACCCCCGGGTCGCCGACGAACAGGACGTGGATGTCGCCCCGGACCCGGATCCCGTCGGCGTGGACCTTCTCGACCCCGCCGAACAGCTGGAGCGCGATCGCCTCCTTCTCTTCCTCCATCCCCTTGATCGTCGGGGCGAGCGACAGCACGATCTTGTCGACGACCGTGGGGTCGCCGCGGAAGCTCTGGATCAGCGCTTCGTCCTCGGGCGGGATCTCGATCTCGTCGTACTCGACCTGCTTCGACTCGACCGAGTTCCCGAGGACCATGATGTCGAAGGTCGTGTTGCGGACGATCCCCCCGCGCGCGGCGCTCGCCCGCTGGAAGCTCTTCAGGACGCCGTTGAGCACGATGCGGTTCCCGGGCAGCACCCGGCCCGCGAGGTCCTCGGTGAGCAGCACCGAGATCCCCTGCGGGTGGGCCCCGTGGCGCAGGGTCTCGGGGTGCTCCTGGATCTCGATCCGCTGGGCGTCGACGTACGTCGACTTCTCGGCGAGCAGGCGGAACCGCGTCCGGCCGATCGGCTTCCCGCAGCCCCCCTGGGACTCCGGGCACTCGAGCGGCTCGCGGAACACCATCGATCCCTCGTCCTGGGGCTCGTGGAACTCGGTCCGGCACGCGACGCACTGGAAGACCGCGTCTCGGATCTGCGGGCGCACCTCCGTGACGCGACGCACGATCCCGTCGATCCCGATCAGGTGGTTGAGGTCGGTCTCCCGGATCGACCGGATGAGCCGATGCGCGGTCGGCGGGAGCCCGGTGACCCGGAGCCGGAGCCCCTCGGCCTCGGCGCCGGCGACCGGCAAGAGTTCGCGCATCGCGCGCATCCCGGCGCCGAGCACCTCGTCCGGCCGCTCGAGGAGCAGGTCGGCGAGCGCCGTGTCGGCGCTGTCGATCGCCGCGAAGGGGACCGGCAGGGAACGCTCCTCCGGGAAGCGGTCGTGGAGCGCGAGGATCGCGGGCCGCAGGCCCGCCTCCTCGAGGACCGCCGCCCAGCGGCTCTGCAGCTCGGGCGGCGCGGGCAGGGTCCTCTTGGCAGCGACCATGGAAGGAAAGCTCCGTTACGGGTCGAGGCGGTATCGGTCCCGGGGGAAGAGGCGGGCCTCCCGTATATTGGGGAGCCCTGCCAGCAGCTGGACCAGACGGTCGATGCCGAGCCCGTAGCCGCCGTGCGGCGGCATCCCGAACCGGAACGCCTCGAGGTAGCCCGGGAACCGGGCCGGGTCGAGCCCCGCGGCGGCGATGTTGGCCCGCAGCGCCTCGAGCCGGTGCTCGCGGAGACCCCCGCTCGCGATCTCCACGCCCCGGAAGTCGAGGTCGTGGTACCACGTCGCCCGGGGGTTCCCGTCCTGGCGCTGGGCGTAGAACGTCGCCGCCTTCACCGCGGTCGGGTAGTCGGTCAGGAAGTAGAGCGGGACGCCGTACTCCTGCTCCACCCGCTCCCCGATCCGCTTCTCCTCGTCCGCGCCGAAGTCCTCCTCCGCGCCGGGCCGCCCGAGCCACTCCGAGGCGGTCGCGAACGGGATGCGCGGGAACGGGGTCCGCACGTCCGGGAGGCGGGACGCTAGCGGGTTGCGCCGCGTCTCGAGCGCCGATCGGGAGGACCGGAACGCGTCGACGAGCACCCCCTCGAGGATCTGCCGGAGCCCCTCGGCCCCGTCGGGAAACGCGACCTCGAGGTCGAGGCTGGTGAACTCGGTCAGGTGCCGGACGGTGTCCGAAGGCTCTGCCCGGAACGCGGGCCCGATCTCGAAGACGCGCTCGAACCCGGCCCCGATGAGCATCTGCTTGTAGAGTTGGGGGCTTTGCGCGAGGTAGGCCCGGGATCCGAAGTAGTCGACCGGGAACAGCGTCGCCCCGCCCTCCGCGCCCTCCCGGAGCAGCTTCGGCGTCTCGATCTCGAGAAAGCCCCGCTCGAGGAACGCGGTCCGCAGTCCGGCCAGGAGGACGGTCCGCAGCTCGAAGACCTGGCGGACCGCCGGCTTTCGGAGGTCCAGGACCCGGTGGTTGAACCGAGTGTCGAGGTCCGCCCCGACCTTGTCGACGATGCCGAGCGGAAGCGGGACCTCGGCCCGGGCCAGGACGGCGACCGCCATCGGCGCGAGCTCGACGCCGCGCTGGGCCTTCTCGGACCGGTGCACGGTCCCCTCGACCTCGACGACCGACTCGCGGGGGAGCTCGGCGAACAGCGCGAACAGCGCCGGGTCCGTGGTCCCCTTCTTGAGCGTGACCTGGGCGGTCCCGCTCCCGTCGCGCACGAGCGCGAAGGCGACGCCCCCGAGGGCGCGGTACTCCTCGAAGTGACCCGCGACCCGGACGACCTCGCCGTCCAGCTCCGCGAGCTCACGCGAGAGCCGGCGACGGGGCGACAGGGTTCGCGACCTCCTTGTGCGCGATCGCGGCCCGCACGAGCGCGAGGTAGAGGGGATGCGGGGCCTCGGGACGGGAGAGGAACTCGGGGTGGTACTGCACCCCGAGGAAGAACGGGTGATCGGCCGCCTCGAGGGCCTCGACCCGAGAGTCGACCGACATCCCGGTGGCGACGAGCCCGGCGTCGCGAAGCCGGGAGACGTACTCGGGGTTGATCTCGAAGCGGTGCCGGTGCCGCTCCCAGATCTCCGTCTTCCCGTAGATCTGCGCGACCCGCGAGCCCGGGGCGAGGACGACGCGCTGGGCCCCGAGCCGCATCGTGCCGCCGAGGTCGTCGAGGGTCCGCTGCTCCTCGAGCAGGCAGACGACGGGGTCGGGAGTGGCCGGATCGACCTCGGTCGTGTTCGCCGCCGGGAGTCCGAGGACGTCCCGGGCGTACTCGACGGCCGCGATCTGGAACCCGTAGCAGATACCGAGGTACGGGATCCGCTCCGAGCGGGCGATCTCGACCGCCCGGATCTTCCCGTCGACGCCGCGCGTGCCGAAACCGCCCGGCACGAGGATCGCGTCCGAGCGCGCGAGCCGGTGCGCGAGGCTCGGGTTCTTCGGGATGTCCTCCGAGTCGTACCAGACGAGCCGGATCTCGGTCCCCAGGTGGCCCTGGCAGTGGTGGAACGCTTCCGAGTGCGAGAGGTAGGCGTCCCGCAGCTCGGTGTACTTGCCGACGATCGCGACCTCGACGGACCCCTCGCAGCGTCGGTACGTTGCCAGGAACTCCTTCCAGGCCGCGAAGTCGGGCGGCCGGTCCGGCAGCCCGAGCAGCCGGGTCAGCTGCGCGCCGACGCCCTGCGCCTCGAGGACGAGCGGCACCTCGTAGATCACCGGCTGGTCCGGTACCGAGATGACGGCGTCCGGGGGCACGTCGCAGAACAGGGAGATCTTCGCCTTGATGTCGGGGGCCAGCGGCACCGGGCTCCGCGCCATGATGAGGTTCGGTCGGATCCCGATCGCGCGCAGCTCCCGGACGGAGTGCTGGGTCGGCTTCGTCTTCGCCTCCCCGACCGGGCCGACGACCGGCACGAGCGTCGTGTGCACGAACGCCATGTGGCCCTCGCCGAGCTCGTACGACAGCTCCCGGAGCGCTTCGAGGAACGGCATCGACTCGATGTCGCCGACGGTGCCTCCGACCTCGACCAGCACCACCTCCGCCCCGGCCGCCTGGGCGACCTCGCGGATCGACCGCTTGATCTCCCCCGTCACGTGCGGGATGATCTGAACAGTGTTCCCCAGGTAGTCCCCGCGCCGTTCCTTCTCGATGACCGCGCGGTAGATCTTCCCCGTGGTGAGGTTGTGCGTCCCCATGAGGCTCTGGTCGAGGAACCGCTCGTAGTTGCCGAGGTCGAGGTCGACCTCCGTGCCGTCGTCGAGGACGAACACCTCGCCGTGCTGGTACGGGTTCATCGTACCCGCGTCGACGTTGAGGTACGGATCGATCTTGACGATCGTCACGGGGATCCCCCGCGCCTTGAGGAGCCGCCCGATGGACGAGGTCGTGATCCCCTTCCCGAGGCCCGAGATGACCCCGCCGCTCACGACGATGACCTTCACGAGCGACCTCCGCGGCTCGTAACGGGTCGCTCGCATAAAGGCTGTGGCGCGCGACGGGTCCGGCGGATGCCGGACGGACGCGCGACGCCCTAGAACGGCACGCGGCGGCCCGAGCTGTCCCGATGGAACGCGCCGAAATCCGGCGTCCCGGTGAGCGCCTCCGCCTCGAAGACCGGACCGTCCACGCAGACGTGGTACGGGCCCAGGGAACAGGCGTCGCACATGCCGAGCGCGCACTTCATGTGCCGCTCGACCGAACAGAACACCGGAACGTCGCGCGGCGCCGCCGCCGCGATGATCCGGCGCATCATCACCTCGGGGCCGCAGGTCCACACCGCGTCGAACCGCTCGCTCTCGAGCAGGCGGGCGGCGACGGGCGTGACATACCCCCGCGTCCCGGCGGAGCCGTCGTCCGTCGCGATCTCGACCCGGGCCCCCATCGCCCGAAAGCGCGACTCGAACAGGAGCTCCGGCGCGCGGGTCGCGCCGAGGGCCACGGTCACCGAGGCGCCGCGGGCGATCACGCGCTCGGCCGCGGGGGCGAGGACAGCGGCGCCGGAACCGCCGGCGACGACGAGGACCCGTCCGGGCGAGAGGTCGAAGGCGTTCCCATACGGGCCGCGGATGCCGATCGGGGCCCCCGGACCGAGGTCGAGGATGCGTCGGCTCGTCGAGCCCATCGCCTTCACGGTGACGCCCTTCGAGGGCCCGTCGGTGTAGGACAGCGACATCGGGAGCTCGTCGTCGCCCGGGATCCACAGCATCACGAACTGACCGGGCTCGGCGGGAGGCGCGTACGGAAAGCGGAGGGTCACGGTCGACGGGGTCTCGGAGACCCGCTCGGTGACCGCCACGACGGACCGCACGAGCCGCGGTAGTCGGCGACCGATATATCCGCGCGCCGACGCCGCCCGTTCATCCGCCGGCGGGGCCGTCCGTCCGGTGGGCCGCGCCCACCGCGTCCTCCACCCGGGCGAAGCCGAGCTCGTCGAGCCGGCGGGCGAGCCCGCTCGCGAGGGCGCCGAACACCCCGACCCCGTGGAAGGCGATCGCGGTGCCGACCTCGAGCGCGCGCGCCCCGGCCATGACGTACTCGAGCGCGTCGTCCGGCGTGGCGATGCCTCCCATGCCGACGATCGGGATCGAGACGCGCTCGTACATCTGCCAGACGCACGCGAGCCCGATCGGCTTGATCGCGGGCCCGCTGAGGCCGCCGAGCCCGTGGGCGAGCACCGGTCGCCGGAGCGCCACGTCGATCGCGAGGGCGCGGAGCGTGTTGATCGCGCTCACCGCCGCGGCGCCGCCGCGCTCGGCGGCGGCCGCCAGGGCCGCCGGGTCGGCGGCGTTGGGGGTGATCTTGGCGATGACCGGTATCCGGACAGCACCCACCACGGCGCGAACGATCTCCTCGACCCGGTCGGGGTCGCTACCGACCTCCGTGCCGAACCCCTCCGCGTGGGGGCAGCTCAGGTTGAGCTCGAGGGCATGCACGCCCGTCGCGGCCATCCGGGCCCCCAGCCGAGCGAACTCGGCCGCATCCCCGGCGAACACGGACCCGACGACGGTCGCGCCCGACGCGAGGGCGACGGCGATCTCCTGGGGGTACTCCTCGATCCCGGGATTGGGAAGCCCCATGGCGTTGAGCATCCCCCAACCGCCGTAGGTCTCGATCGTGGGGTTCGGGTACCCGGGGCGCGGGGCGGCCCCGATCGATTTCGTGACGACGCCCCCCGCGCCGGCCCGCCAGGCGCCGGCCAGCGACTCGCCGCTCTCCCCCCAGATGCCGCTGGCGAGCAGGAACGGGTTCCGGAGGCGGAGACCGGCGAGTTCTACCGAGAGATCCGACACCGAGCGGACCCACGGGTGGTGGGCTTAAATCGGCTCGGACCGATGCACGCCTTCCATGCATCTCGATCGACTCACGGACGCCGGCCGCGCCGCGTTGGAGGCCGCGTTCCGGAGGGCCGCAGAGCTCCGCCACCCGGCGGTCGAGCCGGAGCACCTGTTGGAGGCGCTCGTCGCGGACGCCCAGGCGCCCGCGTCCGCGCTGCTCGACAGCCTCGGCGTCCCGCGGGACCGCCTGCTCGCCCGGCTCGACGACCGGTTGAAGCATCTCCCGACGGCCGACCACGTGGCCCCGTCCGACCAGTACCTCTCCCGGTCCCTGGCCCAGGTCGTCGACGCGGCCGAGTCCGAGGCCGCGAAGCGCAAGGACCGGTACACGAGCGCCGACCAGTTGCTGCTGGGTCTCCTCGCCGTCCCGTCCCCGGCCCGGACGATCCTCGAGGAGTTCCAGGTCCGCAAGGCCGGCGTCGAGGCCGCGCTCGCCTCCGTCCGGGGGACCGAGAAGCCCGTCGAGAGCCGCGGCGAGGAGGCCCAGTATCGGGCCCTCGAGAAATACGGGCGGGATCTCACCGCGCTCGCCCGCGAGCGGAAGCTCGACCCGGTGATCGGCCGGGACGAGGAGATCCGCCGGGTCCTCCAGATCCTCTCCCGCCGGACCAAGAACAACCCGGTCCTGATCGGCGACCCCGGGGTCGGGAAGACCGCGGTCGTCGAGGGCCTCGCCCAGCGGATCGCGACGCGCGACGTCCCGGACTCCCTGCGGGACAAGCGGCTCGTCTCGCTCGACCTGGGGGCGCTCCTCGCCGGGGCCAAGTTCCGCGGCGAGTTCGAAGAGCGCATCAAGGCGGTCCTCACCGAGGTCGAGCGCAGCGAGGGCCAGGTGATCCTGTTCATCGACGAGCTGCACACGCTCGTTCACGCCGGGGCGACCGAGGGCGGTGCGCTCGACGCCTCGAACCTCCTCAAGCCGGCGCTGGCCCGGGGCGTCCTCCACTGCATCGGGGCGACGACGACCCAGGAGTACCGGAAGTACATCGAGAAGGACGCCGCCCTCGAGCGCCGGTTCCAGCCGGTCCCCGTCGCCGAGCCGTCGGTCGAGGACACGATCTCGATCCTGCGGGGGCTCAAGGAGCGCTACGAGCTCCACCACGGCGTCCGGATCCGGGATGCGGCGCTGGTCGCCGCCGCGACGCTGTCCGCCCGCTACATCCCCGACCGGCACCTGCCCGACAAGGCGATCGACGCCGTCGACGAGGCGGCGTCGAGCGTGCGGCTCACGCTCGACTCCCGGCCGGTCGAGCTCGACCAGCTCTCCCGTCGGATCCGGCAGCTCGAGATCGAGCGGGCCGCCCTGGGGAAGGAGCGGGACGCGGCGAGCCGGGACCGGCTGAAGGCGCTCGAAAAGGAGCTCGCGAACCTCAAGGAGCGGGAGGGCGCGCTCACCACGAAGTGGAAGAAGGAGCGCGACCAGGTCGAAGAGCTCCGGCGTCTGCGGGCCGAGCTCGACCGGTCGAAGGCCGAGGAGGAGAAGGCCGAACGGGCGGGCGACCTCGAGGCGACCGCGCGCCTGCGCTACGGCACGATCCCCGAGCTCCAGAAGCAGGTGGAGACGCTCACGAACCGGCTCGAGAAGACCGACGACCCGGGCCTCCTCCGGGAGGAGGTCACCGAGGAGGACGTGGCGCGCGTGATCGCGAAATGGAGCGGGGTCCCGGTGAGCCGCCTCCTGGAGGGGGAGGCCGAGCGGCTCCTCCACCTCGAAGACGAACTGAAGCACCGGGTCGTCGGACAGGACGCCGCGGTCGAGTCCGTCGCCCGGTCGGTCCGGAGAGCACGGTCCGGCCTCGCCGACCCAAACCGTCCGCTGGGGACGTTCCTCTTCGTCGGCCCGACCGGGGTCGGGAAGACCGAGCTCGCGAAGGCGCTCGCCGCGGTGCTCTTCCACTCCGACCGGGCCCTCGTGCGCATCGACATGAGCGAGTACATGGAGAAGCACACGGTCGCCCGCCTCATCGGCGCACCGCCCGGGTACGTGGGGTACGAGGAGGGCGGCCAACTCACCGAGGCCGTCCGCACCCGTCCGTACTCGGTGGTGCTGTTCGACGAGATCGAGAAGGCGCACCCGGACGTCGTGAACGTGCTCCTCCAGCTCATGGACGACGGACGGCTCACCGACGGGCAGGGGCGCACCGTCGACTTCCGCCACGCGATCGTGATCATGACCAGCAACCTGGGCTCCGACCTCCTCGCCGAGGCCCGGGGCGACGCCGACCTTCACCGGATCATCGAGCCGGCGCTCCGGGCCCACTTCCGACCGGAGTTCCTGAACCGGCTCGACGAGATCGTCCTCTTCCACCCGCTTACCGAGGCGGAGATCGGCGCGATCGTGGGCCTGCAGCTCGCCCAGGTCGAGGCGCGCCTCGCCGAGCGACGGATCCGCCTGGTGGCGACGCCCGCCGCGAAGGCGCTCCTGGCCGCCGAGGGCTACGATCCCCAGTTCGGTGCCCGACCGCTCAAGCGGACGATCCAGCGCCTGGTCGTCGACCCGCTCACCCAGAAGCTGCTGGCCGGCGAGATCAAGGACGGCAGCACGGTGACCGTCGACGCGAAGGACGGGGCGATCGCCCTCACGGCCGCGCGCGCGGGCCGGGGCGGGTCGTCGTGACGACCGGCGTCACCGTGGCGGTCGTCGGGGCCCCCGACGTCGCGAAGGAGCTCGGGAAGAAGGGGACGAGCTCGGACGTCACGCTGTTCAACGCCGTGCGCGACGGCCACGCCGTCACGCTCGTCGAGCCGACGCAGTTCCCCGAGAAGTTCCCCCCGCTCCTCACCGCGCTCGCGATGGCGGACCGGTGCCTCCTCGTCGTGACCGAGCTCACGCGCCCGATCGCCGAGACGATCGCGACCGTCGAGGTTGCGCTGCTCCCGACGACGATCGTCACGGGTCCCTCGGTGGGGGACGCCGAGCTCGCGCGGGTCCTGAAGGGCGGATCGCTCGAGGGCGCGGATCGCCTGCCGCTCGACCTCCCCCGGCTCCGCGAGACGGTCGACGGATGGAGGGCGCCGGCGCTCGACGGACCCGTCCTGGTGCCGATCGACCACGCGTTCCCGGTGAAGGGCGTGGGCGCGGTGGCGCTCGGGGTCGTCCGGCGCGGCACGCTGCGCGCGCACGACCGGCTCCGGCTCTGGCCGACCCCGAAGGTCGTCGACGTCCGCTCGATCCAGGTCCACGACCTCGACCGCAAGGAAGCGGAGTGCGGCGAGCGCGTCGGCGTCGCACTGAAGGGCGTCGAGGCGGACGAGATCTCGCGGGGCCAGGTGCTCGCCCCGGAAGGAGCGCTCGCCGAGGGGCCCAAGGTCGAGGGGGGCGCGCTCGTTCGGTGCCGGTACTACCGTGGGGACGCAGGGCCGGGTGCCCAGCTCCATGCCGCGGTCGGCCTCCAGATCGTCCCCGCGGCCGTGGACGAGCTCAGTGCCCAGCGGACGGCGCTGACGGCCGATCGGCCGGTCGTCCGGATCGCGGGAGGACCGTTGCTGCTCGCGGACCTCTCGGTCCCCGTGGGCCCCCGGATCGTGGGCCGGTCGACGATCGGCTAGCGCGACCGCGCTAGGCGAACATCGTGACGGACTCCTTGCGGAGCTCTTCCTCGCCGACGACCTTCTCGATCGCGCGGTCGAAGTCGGCCAGCGTCACGCTGTCGCGCTCCTCGCGGATCGCCCACATCCCCGCCTCGGTGCAGATCGCGCGGATGTCGGCTCCCGTCGCGCCGTCGCAGCGGCTCGCGAGCGCCTCGAAGTCGATCGTCTCGCGGATCGCCATGCCGCGGCTGTGGATCCGGAAGATCTCCGCGCGTCCCTGGTAGGTCGGCACCGGGATCTCGATGATCCGGTCGAAGCGGCCGGGCCGGAGCAGCGCGTCGTCGAGGATGTCGGGGCGGTTCGTCGCCGCAATGATCTTCACGTTGGACAGCGGCTCGAAGCCGTCCATCTCGGCGAGCAGCTGCATCAGGGTCCGCTGGACCTCGCGGTCGCCGCTGGTGGCGACCTCGAGGCGCTTTGCGCCGATCGAGTCGACCTCGTCGATGAAGATGATCGTCGGGGCCTTCTCGCGGGCGAGCTGGAATAGCTCGCGCACGAGGCGAGCGCCCTCGCCGATGTACTTCTGGACGAGCTCGCTGCCGACGAGGCGGACGAACGTCGCGTTCGTGTGGTGCGCCACCGCCTTCGCGATGAGCGTCTTGCCGGTGCCCGGGGAACCGATCAGGAGGACGCCCTTCGGGGGGTCCACCCCGACCTTGCGGTACAGCTCGGAGCGGAGCAGGGGGTACTCGACCGCTTCCCGGATCTCGCGGATCTGCTCGCCGAGCCCGCCGATGTCGGCGTACGCGACCGACGGCTTGTCGACGATCTCGGAGGCGGTGACCAGCGGGTCGAGCGAGGCGGGCAGCACGCCCATCACGGCGAGGGTCTGCTTGTTGAGCGCGACCCGGCTGCCGACGGTGATCTTGCCGTGCTCGACCGTCTCGGCCGAGTTGACCACGAAGTCGGGGCCCGTGGAGGACTTCACGATGACGCGTCCGTCGGTGAGCACGTCCCGGACGCTCCCCACGATGAGCGGCGGGTAGCGGAGCCGGTCGAGCTCCGTCTTGAGCCGCTTCACCTCCCGCTGCAGGCGGAGGATCTCCGCCTCCATGTAGTGGCGCTCGCTCTCGACGCGCTTGATCGCTTCGGCGAGCTGGGTGTTCCGGAGCTCGAGGAAATTCACGCGGTCGAAGGCGTCGTGGGTCACCGGGGGCGTCGCTTCGGGTTCTGCCATGGTGGTTCGTACGGACCGTCGGCGGCGGTTCCTGCTATCTGAGAGCTTGACGGCTTATAAGTAGTCGTCATTCGAGTCGGACCGAGGCACCGATGGGCGCGACGCACGCGCGGTACGCCCGAGCGTTCGCCCCCGGTCACGTGACCGGCCTCTTCCGGCCCGCGCTCGGAGCACGGGACCCGCGCGCCCGGGGGTCGGTGGGGGCCGGGATCGTGCTCGAGCTGGGCGCGATCGCGTCGGCATCGTTCCGCCCCGGCCCCCGTCGACGGATCCGGCTCGACGACGGCACGGGGCGAGCCCTGCCCATCTCGGAAGAGGTGGCGCGTCGGCTCGCGCCCGAGGAACCCGGGGCCCTCGAAGTGCGACTCACCCACGAGCTGCCCGTGGGGCAGGGGTTTGGGATGAGTGCCGCCGGCGCGCTCGCCACGGCGCTGGCGGTCGACCGGCTGGCCGGCCGGGACCGGGAGCGCGCGATCTCCGTCGCCCATCTCGCCGACCTGTTCGGGGGTGGGGGCTTGGGGGGAGTGGCCGCGATCCTCGGCGGGGGGCTCGAAGCGCGCCGCCGGCCCGGGATCCCCCCGTTCGGCGCGATCGTGCGCCGCCCATGCCCCGGCTCGCTGTTCGTCGGGGTCGTGGGCGGGCCGATCCCGTCGCCGACGGTCCTCGGGGATCCCCGACGGCTCCATCGCATCGACCGGGCCGCCGAGGGCCTGTCGGGCCTCGTGCGGCACCTCACGCCGGACGCGTTCTTCGCCGCCAGCGAGCGGTTCACCGATGCGGCCGGGCTCGCGACTCCCGAGGTCGCTCGCGCCGTACGCGCCCTGCGACGCTCCGGCGCGTGGGCCGCTCAGGCGATGTTCGGCCGGAGCTTCCTGGCCCGGCCGAAGGTCGCCCGGGATCGGGCTCGGCTCATCGAGGGCCTGCAGCGCGCGGGCCTCCGGGCGGTCGAGGTCTCGGCGGCCCGGGCCGGGGCCCGCGTGCTCCCGGCGCAAGCATTTTAACGGGGGCCCCGTCTCGGCCGCCCCCATGACGCGCAAGCCGGCCCGGATGTACCGGAAGGTCGAGGGCCAGATCTACACCCGGCGCGAGTACATGGGCGGGGTGCCGGCGCTGCGCGTCACGCAGTTCGACACGGGCGACCTCCGCACCGCGTTTCCCGTCGCCCTGAGCCTCGGCACCGAGGAAGCCGCGCAAGTCCGCGACATCGCGCTCGAAGCCGCGCGGATCAGCGCGGTCCGGGTCCTGGAACGCCAGGCCCCGAACCAGTACCACCTCAAGGTGCGACGCTACCCGCACCAGATCCTGCGTGAACACAAGATGGCGATGGGCGCGGGGGCCGACCGGATCTCCGATGGGATGCGACGCGCGTTCGGCAAGCCCGTCGGGCATGCCGTGCGTGCGGAGATCGGTTCGGAGCTGCTGACGATCTACACGACCGACGCGCACGTGCCGGACGCGAAGGAAGCGCTCCGGAAGGCGTCCCACAAGCTGCCCGTGCCGACGCGGGTCATCGTCACGCGCCGGGACGTGGCGGCGTAGTCGGCGCGCGCACGACGAGCACCGGGCACGTCGCGTGGTGCACGAGGGCGTCGGAGACCGATCCCAACAGGAGCCGCTTCGCGGTCGATAGCCCGCGCGAGCCCAGCACCAGGAGATCGGGGGGATTCTTCTCGAGAAAGGCGAGGAGTTCGTCGACGACCACGCCCTCTTCTGCGATCCCGGTGACGGACGAGACCCCGGCGGCTTCCGCCTCCTTCACGGCCGCCTCGACGATGGACCGGTAGTGCGCGGAGTCGCTCTCGGTGACGTTCACCGAGACGTACGGCTCGGCGGCCGAGACGTAGACCGGCAACAGGGGAGCGACCGCCACGATCTGCAGTTCCCCGCCGTAGTGCTGCGCGAGGTCGATCGCGGCTCGCAGGGCCTCGTGGGCGATCGAGGAACCGTCGACCGCGACCGTGATGCGCGCGAACCGTCCCGGAGGCATACGGGCAGGCCCAGACCGCGCGCGCTACAAGGCCGTTGCGGCGGCGGTCTCGCCGGGGCGCAACTGTTTTTACGCCTTCTCCGCCTCTTCGCAGCGGATAGGTGCTCTCGTGGCCCCGGTCTGCAGCAACTGCGGTGCATCCGACTTCGTGTGGGCGAACGACCTCAAGACCGGCGGGGCGATCAGCGGCGGAACGCTCTCGCTCCGCTCGCGGGGAGAGCTCTCGATGGGCACCCGGATCTGCCGGTCCTGCGGACACGCGGACCTGTTCCTGAAGGACCCGTCGATCCTGCGCATGCCGCACACCTGGCGGCCCGGCGAGTTCGTTCCGATCCAGTCGAAGCCCGCGGCCGCTCCGCCCCCGGTGTCCCACCACCACACGCCGGCCACCCCCGTCCCTCCGACGGCGCCGGTGCCGGTACCCCCGAACTCTCCACCGGTCCCCCCCGCGCCCACACCGGAGCCGGCCCCCGCCCCGATGGCACCGCCCCCACCTCCGCCGATCCCTCTCGAGCTCGCTCCCGCCCCGGCCCCTGGGCCGACCCCAACGATGGACGAGAGCCCGGCGGCTCCGGCCCCGGCCGCCCCGACGGACGCCGCGAGCTCGCCGGAGACTTCCTCCGGCGAGACTGGGCCCGGTAAGCGGGGCGGTCGCCGACGGACCTCGAAGTCAAAGACGTCGGACTCCCCGCCCTCCTCGTAGAGAGTCCGCACGGCGTTTCGCTACCGGCTCGCCGGCGGCCCCTTTGACAGGCTGCCCGGGGGAACGTGAGATGGGGACCGCCCTGAACCGCTGACTGGCTATCGTTGCTCACTCAATGCGGGCTCGCCTCAGAGGCCGAGTGGGCCGCCCACTCGCTCCGCCCGGTTTTCCCTGGCTGAGGGAGGGCCCCTACGTCAGTCAACCTCTGGCGGCTCCGTGGTTCGTTGGGCCCCCTTCCGTCGATGGATCACGTAGGCGACGGCCGCCAGGCTCGCTGCGACAGCGCCGAGGATCGCGGCCCAGGCCCACGGGGGCAGACCCAGCAGCAGGGCGGGTGCGGAGGTCGTGGCCGCGGCGCGAAACGTTACGGGGACATCCATGGCGTGGCCACTGACGTTCAGCACCCCGGAAGCTGGGGAGGCGATGAGGGTCGTGTTGGATGCGATCACGAAGTCGAAGCTCCCGTTCGTTTCGACCAGTCCGATCGTGTTGTTGGAGGAGCGGTACGTGGATCCGTTGAGCGTTAAGGACCAGGAGGACCCGGTCGGCAGTCCCGCTTCGGTAAAGGTCGCGGAGTAGTTGGTGGCCTGCCACACCAGGGGAACCGTCACCGACGCGTCGTCGACCGCGATCGCTCCCGAGTGCCAGAACCCCGGGAGGTGCCACCCCGACACGACGGGGACCGTGTAGTTCAGCGTCCCGTCCGGTTCCATGAACTCGATCGACGTACCGACACCGACCTTCGTCGTGTTGCCGGCGGTGACGCTCCATGTAGTCCCACTGGGAAGGCCGCTCTCCTCGAAGGTGACGGCGAACGAGTTGTTGCCGAGGATCGAGAGTGTGTCCGACCCCTCGTTCGTCACGTAGAGGCAACCGTTCGCCGGATCGAGAGCGATGCCGACCGGATTCTCCCCCACGGAGAGAGACCCGATCACCTGGTCATCGGATCCATTCACGACCGAGACGTTGTTGGAGCCGGAGTTGGTGACGTACACCAAGCCGTTCTCGCTGTCGACAGCCACGCCCTCCGGCGAGACACCGACCGGCGCCGTGGCGACCAGGGCGTATGTCGTCGCATTGAAGGCCCACAGGACGTCCGCCACCGCGTCGTCCACGTACAGCTCGTTGTTCTCGGCGTCGTACGCCAGGGCCGTGGGTCCCGGGTCGCCCCAGTCGTAGATGCCCCCGACCACCTGATCGTCCGACCCGTTGAGGATGGTCACGTTGCCCGGCGCGCCACAGGAGCATCCGTTCACCGAGACGAAGACGTCCCCGGTCTGCGGGTCCACGGCGACGTCCTGAGGCCCTCCGCCCAGCCCGCCGGGAGGAGGGAGGGCGATCGTGGCCGCCACGGTTCCGTTGAGCCCGTAGAGCGCGCTGACGGCATTGCCCACGGAGTCCGCGAAGTAGACCTCGCCGTTGAGCGGGTCGTACGCTCCGCCGGCGGGGCCGTCGGGAACCGAGCGGTTCCACTCCACGCCCCCGGTGTCCGAGAGACCGAAGACCTGGTCCCCCGCTTCGTCGGAGACGAGGAGACTGCCGCTCCCGCCGTCCGCGACGATGCCGCCCAGTCCGTAGGCCAGCGCCGTGCTGCCGACCGCTTGGTTGGTGACGTCGTCGATCTGCAGCGCGACCCCGGAGGCCTTGGTCACGACGACCACGTGGCGCGAGACGTTCTCCCAAGCGACCGCCAGCGGCTCGGTATCGGCATAAAAGTGGCCGAGAACCCGGAGCGTCTGCGCATCGACCGAGGTCACGTCGTCCGCCTCGAAGTCAGCCACATAGAGACGACCCGTTGCCCCGTCGACAAAATCGTCCCCGGGAGCCGGGCCGGTAGTGAGCGAGCCGGTCTCGACGAGAGTGGTCGCGTTCCACGCGGTGATGTCTTGGGTCACGGCGTAGACCCGGCCGTTCGCCGAGTCGACGGCGAGGGCGCTGGGCGGAGAGGGCGTGCTCACATTCACCACGGTCTCCGTCGAGGCATTGATCTCAAACAGGTTCGAGTACAGCACGAAGGAGACGTAGATCGCTCCGGTCGCCGGGTCGCACTCTAGGGCATTGATCCCTCCGAAGAAGTGACCGTCGGGTGTTACGTTCACGAATCCCGCCACCTGGTTCGTGTCTCCCGAGATCACGTAGACACGATTGTGCTCAGAATCGGCCACGTAGACCTCACGATCGTAGGCATCGTAGGCAATCCCGTCTGGCTGGGCACCGGGGCCGAGAGAAACCTGGGTCAGGATCGAGTTGTCGGTGGCGTTGATCACGGTGACGTTCCCGTCCACGCTGTTGGAAACGTAGAGCCTATCCGTCGCGTTGTCGTACGCAACGTTAATCGGCGACCCCCCCACGTCGACCGCTCCCACCAGGCTCAAGTTTGTCGCCGCTACTACCGAAACGCCGCCCGCGTCCAGATTGGCAACGTAGACCTCCTGGTTGACCGGATCAAAGGTCAGTCCCACAGGGTCGTCGCCAACGTTCACCGTCCCCACTACGGCCCCGGTGCTGGCGTTGAATTCGACTAGTGAGTTGGACGACCCACAGCTTGCAAACACCGCGTCCAGAGCTGCGACAGCGATGTCGTCCTGAAGGTAGGAGCAGCTGGTCGGCTGAAAGTTGCCAGGAAGGAGGGTCCCGTTGCTTAGGTCGAGCGTTTGGCGGACAATTCCCACTCCCGGGGCCGGAGGACCTCCTTCCCCGAGCCACTCTCCGGCTGACATGTCAACCCGACCAGCCATGGGGCTCACGAGGCGTTCGTCGAGGGTGATTCCGGGTTTGCCCCCAGACTGTGCAGGCGCTTCCATCACGCTGAAGAAAACCAGTGATGCGAGAAGGACTGCCGCCAAGATAGTGATGACAGCTCTAGCGGCGGCGGGCATGGGCCACCACGGAACAAAGTGCGTGGTATCGATATAGACCTAGCCGTAGCACTGTCTGTGACCCAGTGAGGAGCATCCGCTAGGCTGTCGACAGACACCCCACGTTGGGAGTGCCCAGGCCGTCGCGGTCGCCGGCATATCTCTCGCTCTGGACCACCGAGACCGAATTGAAACAAGCGCTGTGACCATACAAGAAACTCGCCGCGAAGCCGGAAAGGCCCGGAGTGCCGGCTTGGAAGAGGATATCCAACAGTCCGGCCCAGATGGGCGAGCCGACGGACGTTCCACCAACCAACAACCACTTCCCGTCACTGAAGACTGGAACACCCGTGCTCTCATTGCCTACCATGCTTATGTCCGGGAACCAGCGAGTTCCATTTCCGAACAGCGGAACCTGCCAGCTCGGTGCCGAGTAGTTCACATAGCGTCCGTAAGTTTCCCCGTAGTACCATTTGTCCTGGCCATCAGCCTTCCAGTAACACTGCGGGTTCAAGTCTACGCCCGAAACAGCGACATGGTAGAACCACTGGGACTCGGATCCGTAGGAGCCTCCCGGCCCGACTTGATCGATGGTAGTTGCGCCCACGGCGAGGAGGTATGGGTCGGCTGCCGGATACATGGACAGAACACATGGACCTGGCCAAATGTCACCGACGGACGCGAGGACGGTCATGCCCGCTTGAGCGTAGGCGGACCAGTTGCCGTAGTAGGGGTCACCACCGTTGTAGCAGAGGGAATCGACTCCGCCCTGACTCGTAGTTCCATTCCCCCAGCCACAGAACCCCCAACTGTTCGAGACAATCCTCGTATTCCATGAAGTCGCGCCCCGATACTGATAGAACTCCTGGTCGCAGGATTCTAGACCCGCGTACTGCGACTGGAGGCTGCCGCCCACATTGCTGAGGCAGACATAGATGGTCGCATCTGGGGCCGCCACGTGAGCCCACTCGATATCCAGATCTGTCTCGCCCACGAAGTTGGGATTGGGACTTGGACAGGAGCGATTTCCCGGGCCCTCAAACAGAACCGTGGCCGTCGGCAAGCGGAATTCAGAGTCGAATGTTGTGAGATCGCTAGTGAAATTTCCAAGGTAGCCGGGTGGAACCGAGCACTCCTCAGCGAGTCCGATTGAGTACGTGGCTCCCTCGTCCCCCCTGCTGATTAGTCCAGACTCGTTGTAGTAGCTGTAGAACAAGCTGGGCACAAAGGACATGTAAACATTGCTTGACCCTGTTGCATCGTGCCCGTCTTTGCTGATTGTTATCTGGGGAATGAATGAGCCGATATACACAAACTTGTGAGTGTAGTTCCACCATTGGTAACTTTCCGTCGCTCCTGTCGCGGTTCCGTTGGGAAGAGATTGCAACGATGTGTTGCCATCTCCCCAGGTCCAAGAGGCGGTGTACCCCGACCCGAAAGCGGATTCAAAGCTAAAGGCAACGCTTAGCGGTGGATCGCCAAAATTGGTCGACTGGTGGAAAGAGACTTCCTGAACCCATGAGACATATACCTTAGAGCCCATCCGAATACTAATTCCAGCCCTCGCCTTTGATACCTGAGTCCGGTTTGTTCATCTCCGCCTCGAAGCACTTCCCACAGGCGAAGACGACGTGACCTTCCTTCGGCTCGTTGAGCACC